>Ga0335073_10009645_pt1 | contig 13552 bp, 12 predicted proteins | sample Lox_Sample_22_FD_207093 | JGI IMG/M metagenome (GOLD analysis project Ga0335073, IMG submission 207093) | Soil microbial communities from Loxahatchee National Wildlife Refuge, Florida, United States - Lox_Sample_2.2 | ecosystem: Environmental > Terrestrial > Soil > Wetlands | place: USA...
TGCATGTCTCGAGCCGATGTCCCCGGCGGGATGGTAGCTCGGGGACCGCTGCCCGACCCGGACGGCCCGTCGCCTCGTCCCGGCCCGGCGGGACATCATGGACGGCATGGACATAGCGATGACCCTGCCGACGATGCTCCCGCACGAGCGGGCCGAGGTCCTGGCGTGGTGCCGCGCGATCGACCAGGGCCCGTGGTCGAGCCTGGCCGTTCCCGAGCGGATCACCTACACGAGCCACTCCCTGACGGTGCAGCTCTCGGCGGCGGCCGCGCTGACCGAGCGCGTGCGCCTCTGGTCGACCCTGATCGTCCTCCCGGCCCACGATGCGGTGCAGGTGGCCAAGGACGTGGCATCGATGGACCGTCTCTCCGGCGGGCGGCTCACGGTGGCCGTCGGCGTGGGGGGTCGCGAGCACGACTACCGGGCGATCGGCGGCGACTTCACTCGGCGCTGGCAACGGATGGACGATCAGGTCGCCGAGATGCGTCGCATCTGGGCGCAGGAGCCCCCCTTCGAGGGTGCCGACCCCGTGGGCCCCCCGCCGGTCCAACCCGGTGGCCCGCCCTTCGTGGCCGGGGTCGTCGGGCCCAAGGCGCTCGCACGTGCCGCTCGATGGGCCGTCGGCGTGGACGACCCCTCCTCCATCGTCACCGTCGATGCCGGTGCCCTCGGCGCGCAGCGCCAAAAGGTGATCGCGGCGTGGAAGGACGCCGGGCGGAGCGAGACCCCCCACTTCTCGGCCAGCCTCTGGTACGCGCTGGGCCCGGACGCGCAAGACCAGCTGGCTCGGTACGTCTACGACTACATGCGCATCTTCAGCGATTCCTACGCCCGCGATCTGGCCCGGTCGGCGCCGGTGCACACTCCGGAGGCGCTGCGGGAGGCGATGGATGCGGCGGAGGAGGCCGGCTGCGACGAGTTCTTCCTCGTCCCGACCACGGTCGACCCCGCCGAGCTCGATCGCACGAGGGACGCGCTCGGCATTTGACTCGGCGGGACGCCAAAGGACCGGTGTGCCCGACCTCAGCCCGGTCGAGCCCTACGGCCGGTGCCGGGGTCGGGTGAGCCCAGGGCCGCCGACACGGTGGCGGCCGAGTGATGGAGGCGGCGACCGATGTCGGCGACCTCTGACCCGCAGAGCGCGTCGGGGAAGCCCATCAGGGACACGACGAGGACGACCGCGCCGTCCGCTCCCATCACGGCGGCGTTGATGGCGCTCACCGCGTAGGTGCGATCGTCCTCGACCTCGAGCGGGAGGACGTCGGGGCTCAGCGCCCGGGCGAGCCGCTGCACCACTTGCGGGAGCGGTGCGCCATCAGACGGCGCTGCCAACGGGGGCTCGGCGAGCTCGATGACGTAGCCCCGGGACCGGATGGCGTCGAGCGCCTTCGCATAGCGCTCGGCGCTGGCCGGAGGGGCGAGATCGAGCCAGCGCCGCTCACCCTCGGGCCCGGACCATGCGGCAACGGCGGCACCGAACGGGGGGTGCAGGGGGATGAAGCCGTGCCCGATCGGCGCCCCCTGGGCGCGAACGTCGCGCACCTGGTCGACCACGGTCACGTGCTCGGGGGCGACGGCCAACGCCACGCAGTGGGAGCGCGCGTAGCGGCTCAGCTCGATCATGGCTGGCCGCACGAATTCGAGGGCCGGGAAGCCCGACGCCGCCGCCCGTCCCACCGAGACGAGGGTCGGTCCGAGCCGGTACGTCTTCTGATAGGGGTCGCGCAGGAGCCAGCCGGCCTCCGTGAGGGCCCGGAGCATCGAGTGGCAGGTCGACTTGTTCACCCCGAGGCGCCGGGTGATCTCGGCCAGGGTCAGCGCCTCGTCGGGGCGTGCCGTCAGGATGTCGACCAGGGCCACGACGCGCTCGGAGCCGGGGGAAGGCCTGGTCATCTCGACAGCCGGCGTCGCACGGCGGGCATGCACCACGGTCGCATATTGCAACCATTGTGGTGCATCTGGAGCTCGTGTCAGGATGGCGGGGCCCGGCCGACGGGGTATCGGTGGGCAAGGAGACGATTCGCATGCACGACCTGGTCATTCGTGGCGGCACGGTGGTCGACGGCACCGGAGGTCCGCCGCGGACCGCCGACGTGGCGATCGACGACGGCCGGATCACCGCTGTCGGCGAGGTGCCCGAGGGATCCGCTCGCCGGACGTTGCCGGCAGACGGGCTGCTCGTCACCCCCGGCGTCGTCGACGTGCACACGCACTACGACGGGCAGGTCACGTGGGACCCGCAGGTGACGCCGAGCTCGTGGCACGGCGTGACGACCGTGGTCGTGGGCAACTGTGGCGTCGGCTTCGCGCCGGTCCGCCCCGGTTCCGAAGAATGGCTCGTCCAGCTGATGGAGGGCGTCGAGGACATCCCCGGCACTGCGCTGACCGAGGGCATCGAGTGGGGCTGGGAGACCTTCCCCGAGTATCTTTCGGCCCTCGACGGCATGGGAAGGGTCCTCGACGTCGGCACGCAGGTTCCCCACGGGGCGGTACGCGCCTACGTCATGGGCGAGCGCGGCGCGCGCAACCAGCCGGCGACGGCCGAGGACATCGAGGCGATGGCCGCCATCGTCAAGGAGGGCGTGGCCGCGGGCGCGCTCGGCTTCTCCACGTCCCGGACGATCGTGCACCGCGCGGTGGACGGCGAGCCGGTGCCGGGGACCTTTGCGGCCGAGGACGAGCTGTTCGGGATCGGGCGAGCCCTCGGCGATCTCGGCGCCGGTGTCTTCGAGCTGGCGCCCTCGGGGGCCATGGGCGAGGACCTGGCGGCGCCCGAGCGAGAGGTGGAGTGGATGCGCCGGCTCTCGGCCGCCATCCACCGCCCGATCAGCTTCGCCCTCCTCCAGGTGGACGCTGCCCCCGACCTGTGGCGCGAGATCCTGCGCCTGGCGGCGGAGGCCAATGCCGAGGGGGCGGACCTGAGGCCCCAGGTGGGTGGCCGGGCCCTCAACATCCTGGTGGGCTTCCAGACCTTCCACCCCTTCTCGCGCCGGCCGTCCTACACCGCGATCGCGAGCCTCCCCCTGGCAGAGCGCATGCAGCACCTGCGCAAGGACGAGGTGCGCCGGGCCATCCTCTCGGAGACGGTTGCCGACGACCCGCTCCAGGCGCTCATCGGCATCGGCGGGACCGCGCACATGTTCCCGCTGGGCGAGCCGCCCAACTACGAGCCCACGCCGGACATGAGCGTGGCGGCGATCGCTGGCCGCGAGGGCCGTCCGGAGGAAGAGGTGCTCTACGACCTCATGCTGCGTCACGACGGCCGCGAGCTCGTGCTGTACACGCTGGGTGGCTACAGCCACGGGAGCCTCGACGACATGAAGGAGATGCTGGAGCACTCCAACTCTGCCCTGGGCCTCTCCGACGGTGGCGCCCACTGCGGCGTCATCTGCGACGCGAGCACGCCCACCTTCATGCTCAGCCACTGGGCACGCGATCGAGCCGACGGGCTGCCGGTCGAGCTGGTGGTCAAGAAGATGACCCGCGACACGGCCCGGCTCTACGGGCTCGAGGATCGTGGCGTGGTGGCTCCGGGCTACAAGGCGGACCTCAACCTCGTCGACTTCGAGCATCTCAACCTGCGCCTCCCCGAGATGGTGCACGACCTCCCCGGTGGCGCACGACGGCTCATCCAGCGGGCGGACGGCTGGAGGACCACGATCTGCTCCGGCGAGGTCACCTTCCAAGACGGTGAGCACACCGACGCCCTGCCGGGCCGCCTGGTGAGGGGAGCGCAGCCCGAGCCGGTGGACTAGGCGGGTGGACTAGGTCGGAGGCGCGTCCCGCCGCTCGCCGCTCGGGTGGCCCAAGAGCAGGCGGTGGCCGATCCAGGTGAGCGCCTGCTCGGCGTTGTCCAGCGCGTCCCGCACGAGGTTCCCCGTCTCGGCCGCCGTCAGGTCGACGGCCTGGCGCGCGTTCACGACGATCCGGAAGCCGGGCCCGCGGTAGCGGCGGGCGACCGTCTCGATCGGTCGCGCCGGTACCCGCAGGGCCCAGGACACGAGCCCGCCTGCGACCTCGGCGACGGAGGGATGGTGCTCGACCACGGAGGAGTACCGGCCGACGACGACGTCGACGATGTTCTCGAGGGCCTCGGATCCCGGCACGAAGTAGCTGGAGTGCGCCCTCACCTCCACGTGGCCCGGAGCGTTGGTTCGCATCCGGGTGCCCTGGAACGCGGGAGAGGTCGGCGAGGCCCCGAAGACGCCGAGCTCGGCGATCGAGTCTCCCGGCGCCTCCTCGGAGAAGAAGTGCGATCGACTCATGTGGAGCTCGCGGAGGTCGTCGACGGTCATCCCGGGGCTCCCCGCGACGACGACGTCGGTGCACCGGAGTCCGCAATCGGCCAGTGCGGCGCCGGTCACGATCGAGCCGAAGCTGTGAGCGACGATCGTGAGGGTCTGGTCCGGGCGTAGGGAGAGCGAGCGGACGAACTCGGTCAGCTCGCGGCCCCCGGCGACGAGATCGTCGTCGCACTCGACCACCTCGACGGCGGCGTCCAGCAGGTTGGGCGGGTTGTCGTAGCCCTTCCAGAGGACGACGGCCGCCGACGGCGCTGCGTCGAAGAGGTGCCTGGCCGCGGGAAGCCAGTCCTCGCGCAGGTTCGCCTCGTCCCCGACCCCGGGGACGACGACCGCGACGTGCCGGGTGCCCTCGATCTCGCCGAACCGGACGCCGTAGTGCCGGCGCTCGGGACGGTAGAGGACGAGCGTCCCGCCGCAATCGAGGAGGGCGCGCAGCAACGTCGACCGGTTCTGGTCCCCCGCCGAGCGCGCCGCGGCCAGGTCTGCCTCGGCGGCGGCCAGCGCCGTGCGGTCCGGCATCCCGCTCTCGGGCGACAAAGACCCTCCGCCGGCCTCGGACATCGTCTCAGGTTAGAGGCCGGTGGGTTCGCCGTCCGTCGCACCGCGGAAGTTGCGTTAGCATGAACCACTCCGAGGAAGAAAGCGAGGTGACCCGATGGCCGGCATGTCTGCTCCCCACACGGGTCTCCTGCGCGCCCTCGGACTCGAGGGGTCGGTGACTCCGGCCTCCGAGATCGGGGTGGGCGGCAGCACCGCGTCGCTCCCCGAGCTTCGCCTGTTCTGACCTCGCGTCGGAGCCCGCGCCCGGTCCCCTGAGGCCGACCTCTCCGGAATCGACGCCGTCGGCGTCGGACTCCTCCAGCCACTCCCGCCGGACCCACGCTACGGAGCCTTCCCGTGGACGACCAACGACTCTTTCCCACCGCATCGACCAGAGACACCTTTGCCTACTGCTGGAAGCAGATGCGTCGCGACCGCGCGTCCTTCGCCGTCGCCTGGACCGCGATCGCCGCGGGGACGCTCGCGAGCGCCGTCGCAGGGCCCCTCATCTTCGCCACGCTGCTGGCGAGGATCGCCCACCTGCCCGCGAGAGCCGGCCTGTGGTCGAGCTTCGGACCGCTCGTCATCTCCTACGCCGTCGTCCTCCTGGCCTCCACTCTCCTGTGGCGGGCGGCCGGATGGGTCAACTGGGGGGCGACGTTGCGCGCCTTCTCCCGCGCCATCACCAATGGTTATGACCACCTGATCGAGCTCAGCCACGCATGGCACACGGACCGCCCGTCCGGCGAGGTCATCTCGACGCTCGAGACGTTCTCTTGGGCGTTCGTCGAGATCATCGACACGGCCTCGTGGGGGGCGCTGCGCGTCGGCATCACGGCGCTCGGGGCGATCGCCGTCCTGGCCTACGCGGCCTGGCCGGTCGCGGTCGTGATGGCGATCCTCGTGTTGGTCTTCGCCGGGGTCCTCTGGCGGAGGATGGCCAAGGTGGTGGCCGCAGAGAAGGAGTTCGCGGACACGCATTCGCAGGCGACCGGGGTCATCGCGGACACCATCGCCAACCTGACCACGGTCCGGACACAGGGAGCCGAGGACCGGGAGATGGACCACGTCGCCCAGGTCGTGGCCGGTTCCGTCCGGGCGGACTTGAAGGCGAGGCGCGTCTTCTCGGCGACCCGGTTGCAGATGGAGTCGTCGATGGCCCTCTTGAACTGGGTCGCCATCCTCGTCGGGCTCGTCCTGGCGCTCCACCACGTCGTCGCGGCAGGTGCGATCTACCTGGTGCTCTTCTACGTCACCTTCGTCGGGGGCTCGCTGGAGGAGTCCTTCGAGTTCGTCCGTTCGATCTCTCGGGCCGCAGGGCGTTGCGCCAAGTTCGTCGGTATCGCCAACACGCGACCGGAGATCGTGGACGCCTCGGATGCCACCGATCTGGCGGTCGCCGGCGGCGCCGTCGAGTTCCGCGGCGTCCACTTCGCCTACCGGCAGGGAAGGACCCTCTTCGAGGGACTCGACCTGCGCATCGAGCCGGGGGAGCACGTCGGGCTGGTCGGCCCCTCGGGGTCGGGGAAGACGACGCTGACCAAGCTGGTGCTGCGGTTCATGGACATCCAGGGGGGCTCTATCCGCATAGACGGCCAGGACGTCAGCCGGGTCACCCAGCGATCGCTGCGCCGACGGGTCTCCTACGTTCCCCAGGAGCCCCACCTCCTGCACCGCTCCATCGCGGAGAACATCTGCTACGGCGCGGTGGGGCTGGAGCGCCCGGACATGGAGCTCGTGCACCGGGTGGGCCGCGCCGCCCACGTCGAGGAATTCGTGCGGGAGCTGCCCGAGGGCTACGACACCGTCGTCGGCGAGCGGGGTCTCAAGCTCTCGGGCGGCCAGCGTCAGCGGGTGGCCATCGCCCAGGCCATGGCCAAGGCCGCGCCCGTCCTCATCCTCGACGAGGCCACGTCGGCCCTCGACTCGGAGTCCGAGGCGCTGGTGCAGGAGGCGCTGTGGCGCCTGATGGAGGGATCGACCGCCATCGTCGTCGCACACCGCCTTGCAACCATCGCCCGCCTCGATCGCATCGTGGTCATGGACGGTGGCCGCATCGTCGAGGAGGGAACGCACGGCGACCTCTTGACCGGCTCGGACGACGGCCTCTACCGCCGCCTCTGGCAGCATCAGTCGGGAGGGTTCCTCGCCGCGTGATCGGCGACGGGCTCGAGCGCGGGTCCGGTGCCGGTCCCGCGGTGCGCGTCACCGGATGGCGACGGCGGTCGCGAAGCCGACCGGGAGGAGGACCCAGCTCCAGCGGGCGGCCGCGTAGACGACGTTCGAGCGGTAGCGGTAGAGGACCGCGAGCTGTGAGGGGTTGAACGCCGGCGGACCGAAGGCACACAGCACCGCCACAACGGCCACGTCCTTGGAATAGGTGAAGACGGCCAGGGGCACGAGGCAGGCCACCCGGACTGCGGTCAGGGCGGCCCAGCGAGGCACGCCGGAGGGCTGCTCGGGGTCGCGCTCGTTGTGGGGATGCAGCACCGACCCCACGAAGAGGGCCGCACCGACGAAGGCGAGGGCCGGACCCGAGCCGACGAGGACCCACCTCGCCGCGGAGGGGGCCGGTCCGGCGAGGTGGAGGAAGAGGCCGACGACGACCGCCAACGCGGACGACTGGTCGATCCAGAACGTGGCGCGCCGCTGCGGATGAGGTGCGTCCCGGCGCAGGAGGTGGATGGCGGCGGCCCCCGGAGCGCTGTAGGCGGCATTGGAGAGCGTGGCGATCCTGGCCCCGGCGGTCCCGGCGAGCGCCTCGGCGATCGGCAGGACCCAGAAGGCGGTGTTGGGGTAGGCGGCCCACGCGTCGAGGGCGGCCTGGCCTCCGCTCGAGGCCCGCCGCGTCAGGTACGAGGCACCGAGGAGCACGAAACCGGTGCCCGCGATGATGATCGGGGCGACGATCTGGCGGGGGGCGGTCAGTCCCCAGGCCGAGAACAGGCCGGCCGCCGCCGCCGTCGCCAAGAACTGGATCCGCAGGTAGATCGGCCAGTCCCTCTTGATCCGGGGTCCCCCTCGGTCGGCGACGAAGCCGAGGGCCGCGCCCAGGCCGTAGGCCACGAGGGTGGTCGTGAGGTGCAAGGGACGCAGTCAATCAGATGTCCCCGGCGCCGCAGGCCTGCCGTCGACCTGGTCCGACCTCGCCCCGGTACGGGAGCGGCTCGGATACCTGAGGCGTAGGGTGCGGCGGGCTGCGACCGAGGAGACGGGACGGAGGAGAGGCATGGGACTGCTGGACGGTCAGCGAGCGGTCGTGACGGGGGGAGCGTCGGGCATCGGGCGGGCCACCGCCCGGCGCATGGCGGAGGAGGGGGCGGCGGTCGCCGTCATCGACCTCAACGCCGATGCCGCTCGCGAGGTGGCCAAGGACACGGGCGGCACGGCCCATCCAGCGGACGTGACCGATGCGGACGCGATGGTCGCGGCCGTCGACGCCGCCGCCGCGGCGATGGGGGGGATCAGCATCCTGTTCAACAACGCCGGGGTCGGCAACCAGTCGCCACTCCACGAATGGGAGCCCGACGAGTGGGACCGGCTGGTCGGCGTGAACTTGAAGGGGGTCTACCTCGGGTTCCGGGCGGCGATCCCGCACATCCGGGCGGCGGGCGGTGGCAGCGTCGTGTCCACGGCGTCGATCTCCGGCACCCGTCCGGCGGCCGGAGAGGCGCCCTACGCGGCGGCGAAGGCCGGGGTGGCGGCGTTGACCGCGTCGGCGGCGCTCGAGTACGGACCCGAGATCCGGGTCAACGCCGTCTCGCCCGGCATGATCCTGACCGCGCTGACGGAGCCGCTGCTGCGGTTCCTGCCGCACGAGCGGGAGCGCTTCGTGCGCACGACCCCGGTCGGCCGCATCGGAGAGCCGGGCGACATCGCCGACGTCGTCGTCTTCCTGTGCTCCTCCCTGGCGCGCTTCATCACGGGCCAGAACCTGGTGGTCGACGGTGGCCTGACACTCCACGGGTCCGGGGTGGACGGGATCTTCGATCAGTTGTTCCGCGGCGCCGGACGTGCCCAGGCTGACGGCGGCGGGTAGGAGCCCTACGTCGGAGGGCGCGAGGCGTCCTAGTGGGCGAAGGCCGCGAGGCGTCCTAGTGGGCGAAGGCGAGGTACTCGTGGACGGAGCGCACGGCCGCCGAGCCCTCGCCGACCGCTGCCGCGACGCGCTTGGTCGATCCGGACCGAACGTCGCCGACGGCGAACAATCCCGGATGGCTGGTCTCGAAGGGGAGCGGTCTGCGCCCGATGGCGGCCCACCGCTCGTCGAGGTCGTCGTCGTCGAGCGAGAGGTCGCTCAGGATGAAGCCGTGCTGGTCGAGTGCGGCGCATCCCGAGAGCCACCCCGAGCCCGGATCCGCGCCGATGAAGGAGAACAGCGCGGCGCAGGGCACCTCCACGGCGCCGTTCACCCCCTCGAGGCGCACCGAGCCGAGCGTCCGGTCGCCGGAGAGCGCGGCGACGGTCGTGTTCGTGCGGACGACGATCCGGGGGTCCGCCTCGATGCGGTCGACGAGATAGCGGGACATGCTCTTGGAGAGATCGGGGCCCCGGATCACGACCGTCACCGGGCTGCCGGCATCCGCCAGGTATAAAGCGGCCTGTCCCGCGGAGTTGCCACCGCCCACGACCACGACGGGAGACGGAGCGCACTGCCGTGCCTCCATCTCGGTCGCCGCGTAGTAGACGCCGTTGTCCTCGAAGTCGTCGAGGCCGTCCGCGTCGAGTCGCCGGTAGCGCGCCCCTGTCGCCGCGATCACCGCGCGGCCCGCGACGTCGGTGCCGTCGCTCAGGTGCACCACGAGGTGCCCGCCCTTCTCGCGCAGCGACGTCGCGATGCAGGGGCTGGTGAGACGGGCACCGAACTTCTCGGCCTGGGCGACGGCCCGCTGGGTGAGGTCGCCTCCGGAGATGCCCGTCGGAAACCCGAGGTAGTTCTCGATCCGAGACGTCGTGGCCGCCTGGCCCCCGGCGGCGATCATCTCCACGCCGAGCGTGCTCAGGCCCTCGGAGGCTCCGTAGACGGCCGAGGCCAGGCCGGCCGGCCCGCCCCCCACGACGATCAGGTCGAAGCAACGCTCCGGCATGCTGGAGAGCGTCAACCCGAGGTATTCGGCGACGGAGCCGGGCGTGGCCCGGCGCAGGACGGTGCCGCGGGCGATGACCACCGGGAGATCGCCGCGACCGACCCCAAACTCGTGGAGGATCTCCTCGACCGCGACCTCGCGCTCGGGGTCCAGCCATTCGTGCGGGATGCGGCTGCGCGTCAGGTACTCCCTGACGTGCAGCGCACCCGGGGAGAAGCGTGAGCCGACGACGGAGCGGCGGGCCAGGAACGCCGGCAGGATGGTGTCGCTCAGCCGAGGGTTGGACGCGATGATCTGACGAAACGTCTCCCTGGAGACGACCAGGACCTCACCGGGCTCGACGACCCGAGCGGAGACGAAGACCCGCAAGCCCGTCAAGAGGTTGAGCTCACCGAGGAAGCGCCCCGCTCCGTGCCGTGCGACCACGCGGTCCTCGCCGTCGGCCCGCGCAAGGATCTCGACGGCCCCGGAGAGGACGACGTAGAAGTCGTAGTCGGCGTCCCCCTCCCGGTAGAGGTACTCGCCCTCGCTCACCCGTCGCCGCGTGCCGAGGGCCTCGATGGCCGAGAGCTCGGCGCCCCCGAGCTCGGGGAAGGCGTCGGGGTGGTCGGGCATGTGGGTGGACGTTAGCGGTGGCGGCGCGAAGCGCGATCGACGAGGACGAGCGCCGGGACCGTGCCGAGGACGGCGACGGCGGCGATCGCCCACCAGCCGGCGCGGAAGGCGCCGAGCTCCGAGGCGCCGCGGCCGTCGGCGGTGCCGAGCACTGCCACGAGGACGGCGACTCCGAGCGCCAAACCGGTCTGACGGATCATGTTGATGACCGCCGAGCCGGTGGCGAAGGAGGACGGAGGGAGCGAGGCGGCGGCCGTGGCCATCATGGTGGGCAGCACGAGCCCGACCCCTGCCCCGGTCAGGATCATTCCGCCGAGCATGCCCGACACGTAATTGGGGTCGACGGTCACCGCCAGCGCCCACCAGGCGACGCCCGCGCCGAAGGCCAGGCTGCCGAGAGCGATCGCGATGCCCGGGCCGTAGCGGGCGATGATCCGCCCCGCCACGCCAAACGACACGAGGGGCACCATGAGGGGCCCGGGGGCGATGGCCAGGCCGGCCCGCAACGCCGACCACTGCCAGACGCCCTGCTCCCAGAGGACGACCGACAGGAGCATGGCGCCAAAGGCCGCCGAGAAGAGGATCGCCACGAGGGATGCCCCCGTGAAGCTCCGGGCTCGGAACAGCGAGGGGTGCACCAGCGGCGACCGGCTCCTGACGCAATGCAACGCGAACAGGCCGAGGAGCGCGATCGAAAGGAGGAGCGTGCCGACGATGGACGCCGAGCCCCAGCCCCAGTCGCTCCCCTTGACCAGTCCGAACGTGAGCGTGCCCACGCCGAGCGTGACCAGCACGACGCCGAGGGGGTCGGGCCTCTCGCCGTCGTGTCCGGGCACGGAAGGAAGGCGCCGCCAGCCGAAGAGCAGGGCGGCGATCCCGATGGGCACGTTGACCAGGAAGACCCATCGCCAGCTGGCCGCGACGAGCAGGCCACCGGCCACCGGGCCGAGCGCCGCCGCAAGCCCTCCCGTCGCCGTCCACGCTCGGACGGCTCCCTGACGATGCTCGGGGTCGTACGACGCGAGCACCAGCCCGAGCGACGTCGGGGTGAGCAGCGCCGCCCCGGCGGCCTGAACGAGCCGAAAGGCGATCAGCATCCCGACGCTGGACGATGCGGCACAGGCCGCGGAGGCGGCCGTGAAGATGGCGACGCCCAGCAAGAACCCGTGGTCTCGTCGATAGCGGTCGGCCAGCCGGCCGAAGAAGACGAGCAACGAGGCGTAGACGATGGCGTAGCCGTTGAGGACCCATGAGAGCTCGCCGAGGTTGCGGGCCCCGAGGTCCCGCGCGATCTGGGGGAGCGCCACGTTCACGATGAACAGGTCGAGGCTGGCCAGCACGACCCCGGCGCAGACGATCACCAACACCTGACGCGGCGACCGGCCCTCCACGGGCACGTCCGGCGGAGCGGTGAGAGTTGGTTGTGTCATAGGACGCACTCTAGAGAATTGCGTTCTATGACGCAACCGACTACGTTGTCCATGGTGAGCGGGACGGATGCCGAGGTGGGGGAGACCGGTCGTGGGGCCGTGGCCGAGCGGTTCCCCTTCGAGGAGGTGACCCGGCTCGTCGCGTGCGAGCCCGGTCGATTCGAGGGTGCCGTCAATCGCGAGTGGACGATCGGTGGCAAGCCCAACGGCGGGTACCTGCTCGCCATGTTGGGCCGGGCGGCCGCCTCCGTCGGTCCGCACGGCGACGTCATTGCCGCAAGCGCCCACTACCTACACTCCCCGGTGCCGGGTCCGGTGGTGGTCGAGGCGGAGGTTCTCCGGGCCGGGCGTTCGGCCAGCCAGGTCCGGGCCCGACTGGTCCAGGAGGGCCGAGCCTGTGTCGAGGCGCTCGTCACGACCAGCGCGCTCGATCCCGACGCCGTCCCCTACTGGGACCGAGGCCTACCCGCGATGGGCACCGCCTCCCTAGAGAAATGCTCCCCACCCAACTCGTCACTTCCCGGGGGCGTCCGCGTGGCCATCCTTGACCAGATCGACGTGCGCCTCGAGCCGGGCTCCATCGGCTTCCTCTCGGGGCACCCGAGCGGCACCGGAGAGCTGCGCGGCTGGCTGGCCCTGCCCGGCGGCGAGGCGTTCGATCCGGCCTCGCTCCTGTTCGCCCTGGACGCCTTTCCCCCGGCCACCTTCGAGATCGAGTTCGCCGGATGGGTTCCCACCCTCGAGCTCACCGCCTACATCCGGGCCCTGCCGGCACCTGGACCGGTCCGGATCTTGCAACGAGCCCAGCTGATCGAAGCGCAACGGGTGGACGAGTCCTGCTACGTCTGGGACGTCCGCGGCCGGCTGGTGGCGCACGGAAGCCAGCTCGCCGGGATCCGCCTCCCACTCACCAACCGGTGACGCCGAGCCGGGTGCAGGAGTCCACGATCTTCCCCACCGAATCCGTGTAGCTCTCGCCTGAGGCGGAGCCCGAGAGCGTGGCCTTCTGCCGGCGGATCCCGGTGAGCAGCTCCCCGTAGAGGTTGACCGGATCGTGCTGGGGCGCACCCAGTGCGATCGCCCGCGAGGTCCATTGCTCAGCCTTGTCGAGGATGGTGGGGCTCTCGAGGCTCCACAGCGCGATGCGGCAGGATCCGGTGGCCAGCGACTGCGGCACGGCGGTGTCGACGGTCACGTGGTGCACGACGGTGCCGGAGCGGGTCAGATCCCACACCTCGGTCGAGGAGCGGTCGGCGGAGGCCACCGCGTCGTGGTGGAGCGAGGAGTAGAGCTTGATCCCACCCACGGTCAGCCCGGCGATGACGATGAGGCAGCCGACGCCGATCGCCAGGCGCAGAACGATCCTCCTGGCTCGACCCGTGCGCCTCCCGTGGCGAGGACCGCGGCCATCCTGCGGATCCGGGGGTGGGGCGTCGGAGGGGAGCGTGCCGTCGGTGCCCACCGAGGTCACGACGGGCGCAGCCGTGACCGGAGCAGCTGCCGCCACCGGAGCAGACTCCGCGACCGGAGCAGCTGCCGTCACCGGAGCAGACGCCGCGACCGGAGCCGATGCCGC
>Ga0335073_10009647_pt1 | contig 13551 bp, 10 predicted proteins | sample Lox_Sample_22_FD_207093 | JGI IMG/M metagenome (GOLD analysis project Ga0335073, IMG submission 207093) | Soil microbial communities from Loxahatchee National Wildlife Refuge, Florida, United States - Lox_Sample_2.2 | ecosystem: Environmental > Terrestrial > Soil > Wetlands | place: USA...
CTTCTCGCAGGAGGATTCCGCCGATATCTTTCAGCAGGTCTGCATGGACCTGTTGTCAGGCCTCCAGGGCCTGCGTGAACCAGACGCCTTACCGGCCTGGCTGATTCAGGTGACGCGAAACAGGTGCTTCCGGAAAAAGCGGGAGCATTTGCACCAGAACATTGAGACGATCGATGAAGCCACGCTTCCCCAATCGCAGGAATTGGACGAAAACGTAATTGCCAAGGCCGAGGAAGACCAGCGCCTGCGAGAGGTATTGCGAGAGCTTTCGCCGCGCTGCCGGGATCTGGTCAATATGCTGTTTTTCGAGGTGCCGCCAAAGCCTTACGAGGAGATCGCCAAGAAGCTGGGTTTAGCTGTGGGCTCAGTCGGCCTGACTCGGCGGCGTTGTCTCGACAAGTTGCAGCAGAAGCTGGTCGCAATGGGGGTGTGACGTTAGTAATGTCGAGCAAGTGGGTTCGAACCCGAGTCTGGAAACAGGCATGTATTTTATTGGCAGCCCGAGACTCTTCTTCCGTGAACGCCAAATTCTGATATGTGTGCAGGAAGGCAAATGAAGCATTTTTCCATTTACGACTGGATCGATTTTGCCCGGAACACACAAGAGTCGGGGAGGGCCAGAACCATGCAACAACACCTGGAAGATGGATGCGATGTCTGCGCAAAGAATGTTGCGAGTTGGATGCGACTGGTGGAGTTTGCCAAACAGGAACCCAATCATCAGCCACCGGATTTTGCGCTGCGGCAAGTCATAGGGAACTTCTGGCTGTCGAAAGTTTCGGTCAGTGAGTCGCGAAACATTGAGCTGGCAAGCCTTGTGTTCGACAGCTCAACCCTGCCGGCGACTGCAGGAGTACGAAGCCGCATGGCTCCGGGAAGGCAGCTGCTGTATAAGTCGGGAAGCATGTCTGTTGACCTTCAGCTGTTGCCGAAGCCGGGATCTGAATCTGTTGTTCTGGTGGGGCAGCTCCTGGATCTTCTTCGGCCAAAGGGTGACATCCCGGTGTCGCTGATGAAGCAGGGCAACTCGGTTTCGAGCAAAAAAACCAATCAGTTCGGCGAATTTGATTTCGGCTTCAAAGCTCCGGACAGCATGCACCTGGCCTTCGACCTGGAAGGTGGTACAACGCTGGTGGTGCCGGTTCCGGGCGCCTCGGTCAACCCTTCGCTGGTCAACGCGCACTAGAAATTGTTTGGTTTCGCTCGTTTTCCTGCCCGTTCGTGAGCGTTCGCGGAAATTCCTGTCTCCAGATCACCTCCGTCAATCCAGTTCTTACCTGATTACGGAGGTGATCTACTGTGCGTAGATTAGGCGGCTAAACTTTATTCGATGCCTGGACTTTGCTAGCGTTCACGGCTGTTTCTTGTGAGCGGTGATTTGCGAAGCGGGTGGTTGTATGCCAAAAAAAACCATCGTTATCGGAGAAGACGATTCCGCGATCCGCGGCGCGCTGCATGAATTTCTGCGCCACTCCGGATACGATGTGGTCGAAGCGAGCACCTGCAACGCTATTCGCAGCGCGTTCAAGTCCTCGTCGCCGGATGCGGCCATTCTCGATTATTCTCTGCCCGATGGCACGGCCCTGGATCTGTTACCGACCCTAAAGCAGCTTCAGCCTTCGGCTCCGCTCATTATTCTTACAGGAAACGGCACCATCCCGCTGGCGGTAAAAGCTATCAAAGAAGGAGCGGAGCACTTTCTCACCAAGCCAGTCGAGATGTCGGCGATTGCCATCATTCTCGAGCGCGCGCTGGGAAATCAACGAAATCATCACAAGGTACTCGCTGGGCGTTTGCAGCAGGCGCGGAACATCACGGATCCTTTTGTCGGTACCAGCGCTGCGATTCGCCAGCTTGCCGACCAGGCAGAACGGGTTTGCGCAAGCGACTGCCCGATTCTGATCGCGGGGGAAACCGGGTCCGGCAAAGGCGTTCTTGCACGATGGCTGCACGAGCATAGCCAGCGCGCCGACGAGCCATTCGTGGATTTGAATTGCGCCGGCTTTGGGCGGGAGTTGCTGGAGACTGAGCTTTTTGGCCATGAGGCGGGGGCTTTTACCGGTGCGCTGCAACGCAAGATTGGCCTGCTTGAAGTCGCGCAACGCGGCACCGCTTTTCTGGATGAAGTCGGCGACATGGATCTTCAGGTCCAGCCGAAGCTCCTCAAGATTCTGGAAGAAAAGCGCTTCCGGCGTTTGGGAGATGTTCAGGAACGTCAGCTCGACGTCCGGCTGATTGCCGCGAGTCATGAAGAGCTAAGTGAGCTGGTGCGGCAGAAGAAGTTTCGCAGCGATCTCTACTTTCGCATCAGCACCGTTACGCTGCGCGTTCCCCCGCTACGCGAAAGAGTAGAGGATATTCCGGTACTGGCGAGACAATTCTTTGGCCGCAGCGCAGTCGACCTGGGCAGGTTACACCTTACGCTTTCCGAGGAAAGTATCAAGGCGCTTACGACCTATAGCTGGCCGGGCAATATCCGCGAGCTCAAAAACGTGATCGAACGGGCGATATTGCTGGCGAGAAAAGAGACTATCGAACCACATGACCTGCACCTGGAGTTTGCCGATAGCGGTACTCCCGGCACAGACTCTGCTCTCACATTCAGGGAAGCCCAGAAACTGCATATCCAGAAAGTACTGCAGGCGGAAAACGGTAACATTGCCCGAACCGCTGCCCGGCTCGAAATGACGAGAAGCTCTCTTTATAACAAGCTGAAGACCTTCGGTATCCATGCTCACGACTATCAGAAGAGGCAGGACACGCCGGACAATCCTGCAGAGCCGCAGACCAAGGCAGCCGGGGCGTCATAGTACTGGCAGTTTTAGTTGTGGAATGAGTAAGAGTCGATGGTTTCGTGCGAGTAAGTGCGGCTGTGACTGGCACGCGACTGTGCCGGTTCCGTTTTAATCATACCGTCAAAGTCTTTCGCTAGTAACTCCTGAGGTGGTATGGCTGGGCATAGAAGGTTTGCCTGAAAACTGCTTACTCCCATTCGCATCAGCGTAGACAGGTCCTCATGCGTCCTGACTCCTTCGGCGATGACCGTGCCGCCCATATCGTGCGCCAGGCACATGATCGATTTGACGACACCTCTGCGGTCGGGGTCGGTGGAGACTCCGTCGACAAAGAAAGCGTCCACTTTGAAGTAATCCGGCCGACAATCCAGCATGGTGCGGTAATTCGAATTACCCAGGCCGATGTCATCCAACGCTATGCGAACGCCCAACTGCCGGAGGGCATTGATATTCGAGATCAAGCCAGGAACGTTGTGGGTCGGCGAGTGCTCAACGATCTCGAGGATGAAGCGGTCCAGCGGCAAAACCAACTCATGCATTTGCGTACGAAAGAACTCTACGAATTCGCCCTTGCCTAGAGTCGACGCATGAACATTCAGGTTAATTCGGCAGTCAAACGGCAGCTCTGCCACTGCTTTCGAAATCGCGGTAATGCAGGCGCGGTCAACTTCGTCTTCGGCATGCTTGCGCCGCACGTAGTCGAACAGTATGTCCGCGCGTTCGAAGTTCGTTCCCTTCGGGCCGCGAATCAGGCCTTCCAGACTCGCAACCCGGCTGCCGCCTGGTTGCAAATCGAAAATCGGTTGAAATCTGACAGACAATGTTTGGGGTTGCGCGAGAATCTGGTCCAACAGCCGTTGTGTCATCTGGGGGCTCCTGTAAGCGTACCTACAACATCAGCCATTTCTGCCAGACGAGTGGGCTTATGGAGAAATGCATCAACATGCTGCGCGGATACTTCGGCCGTGACCTCGGGCCAGCCGTATCCGGTGAACACGACAATTCTGGTACTCAACGACAGTTCACGGATGTACTTGATAAGGTCAAACCCGCCGAAGCCGAGCCGCGTCAGCCTCAGATCAGTAACGACGACAGAATATGGGAAGTGCGCCAGCAGCGTCTGGGCTTCCTCGAGCTCCTGAGCGCAATCCACCTCATGACCGCGAGTAATCAGGTATTCCCTGTATGCGCTCGCCAGCTGCTCATCATCATCGATGATCAGTATTCGTGCCGTCATGCCCTTCTCAAGGCATGTAAGTTGCCAAAGGGCATCCTCGAAATCTACAGAAAGTAATGGGCTTGGACAGTGCGGATAGAAAGGTTGTCCAAAACTCGGACAGTTGGTTACAAAACTCAGTCACCTATGTGTTTTATCGATACAAGAAATTAGTTGTGTACTGCAATTACCTCAGTAAGTTGTTCTGCGGCAAACAGGTACTTATGTTAACTATGCTCGCCTCTTACGTATAGGAGTTCTAAAATGGCGCATAGTGCGGCGAAGATGGCTCGTGAGAAAGCGGAGCATAAGACAGGCCAACAGACGGAAGCCATAGCGCAGAAGGCCTTCATTATTGCAGAAGTGGCGGAGGCCATTGATAACGAGTTCAACAACCTGATGATGGCTGTTACAGGTTACGCCGAACTGGAGCTGAAGAAGGCCTCCCCGGCAGCAAGACGTCCATTAGAGCAGGTGCTTCGTAACTCCACGCGGGCCACTTACCTCGTTCAAAAGCTCCTATCGCTCAGCCGGAATCATTCAGGGGCTCCACAGCAGATAGACATCAACGATGTTATATCAGGCCTTGCTGACATACTTCGCAGCCTTCTCGGAGAAAAAACCGCACTCACGTTGCAATTGGAACATGGGGTTGGCGAAGTACTCGCAGATCCGATTGAGTTAGAAAGACTACTGATCGCTTCGGTGTTACATGCAAGGCGATCGATGTCTGGAGTACAAAAACTGTACATCGCGACGAAAGCGTCGGAATTCCCGAATCATGACGCACAGCCGGAGTCACGTAGTGCAGTGATGATCTCCATTTCGGATTCAGAGAAAGCAAAGTCATCTCCGGCGTCGACATGGAACGTCATAGAACCAAACAATAATGAGTCGACTCTCGCGGTCGAAGCTGTGGCCCAGTCTGCAGGCGCGACCTGCGTATTTGGCGAGAGCAACGGCGCCAGGCGGTTCGCGGTCCACTTCGCAGCCCTGAAGAGCCATTCAACGGTCACGAACCAGATTGAAACCGGCGCCGCAGCCTCGAAAACCGTGCTCATCGTGGATGATGACGATTCCGTGCGATTGCCCGCCGTCGAATTTCTGAAGATGGAGGGTTTCAAGGTCTTGCAGGCGAAGACTGGTTCGGAGGCGATCAACATTGTCATGCAGAAGCGTTCGCCAGTCGATTTGCTGATCACCGACGTGCTGATGCCTGCGATGAATGGAGATGAAGTCGCGGCCAAGCTGACGGAGATGCACCTGGGACTCAAGGTGCTCTATATGTCAGGAGACTCGGGCGGAGCCGCGCGTGCGAAAAATATCTTGCAGAAGGACATCCTCCACAAGCCATTCCGTCTGGACAATCTGAATCAGAAGATTCAGGCTTTGCTCCATTCCAGTAACAAGGGCGGCGACAAAACCAATCGATAGCTCGGTTTGTATCGGCATCGACGATGACATCCCATCCTGAAAGCGCCGAACTGGGCGAACTGAAGCGAAGGTTGGCGGAGTGTGAACTTCGCCATCAGGTATTGCTCGATGCATCGCTCGATTGCATCATCTGCGCCGACAAGGCAACAAAAATTACAGAGTTCAACGCCGCAGCGGAACGCGCGTTCCGGACCGCGCGCGCCGACGTCCTTGGACGCGACATCGTTGAACTGATATTGCCGGTCGAAGCTAGAGATTGGCACCGGCAGAACTTATTCAATCCTGTTAATTCCACCAAGGTCGATCTCGTATCCGAGCGAATCGAAACTACGGCCATGAGACCCGATGGCACTAAATTTCCCTGCGAGTTGACCGTCACCCGGAACTTTCCACAGGAACCGATGTTTGTGGTTCACCTGCGTGACATAACTGCGCATAAACGCTCGGAAGAGGCCATGATATGGCTCGCGGCGATTGTGGAATCATCCGATGATGCAATTATCGGCAAGGACCTCGACGGCAAAATCATCAGCTGGAACAAGGGCGCCGAAGCGATGTACGGCTACACCGCGGAGGAGGTTATCGGCCGCCATATTTCCGTGCTGGTGCCTGACGGTTACTCCGACGAAATCCCAAAAATAATGCAGCAAGTAAAACAGGGCCAGCGCATCAAGGGATTGGAGACGGTGCGGAAGTCGAAAAACGGATCGCTGCTGAATGTGTGGCTCACGATCTCCCCGGTTCAGGCCACTGACGGGAGCTTAGTCGGCGCTTCAGCTATCGCGCGTGACATTACGTCAGAGAAGCTGGCGCAGGAAGCTTTGCGAACGGCCCGCGATACCAGTGTGTATTCATCGCCGGTTCCCATTGTTGCGGCAGATGTAAATGGAGCGGTCACGGTGTGGAACCCGGCCGCAGCTCAAGTATTTGGCTGGTCGGAAAAGGAAGTGCTGGGAAAGCCTCTGCCAATCATCCCACTCGATGATATGCAAGAAGCCGACAGGATGCATCAGCGGCTGCTGTCCGGAGAAATACTTACGGGAATTGAGGTGCGCCGTCAGAAGCGCGATGGCGCTTGCATCACGGTCAGCCTTTCGGCAAGTCCTTTGTTCGACCAAAACAAGAAAGTAAAGGGCATGATCGGATTTCTAACCGATATTTCCGCGCGCAAACAGGCGGAGGAGGCATGGCGCAGGGCAGAAGAGAAATATCGCAGCATTTTTGAAAACGCGGAAGAAGGAATTTACCAGGTAACCCCGGAAGGGAAGTACTTATCCGCCAATCCGGCATTGGCTCATATGCTGGGCTTTGAATCACCACAGGCGCTTATAGACAACCGTAACCAGGCGGAAAGACCAAGGCACGTAAACCCAGAACGACTATCTGGATTTCTCCGTTCAATTGAGGAGCACGGGTCGGTTCGAAATTTCGAGTTCGAAATACGTCGTCAAGACGGAAAGATGATTTGGATCTCGACCAGTGCCCACGCGGTGCGGGATGGCAACGGAAGGTTGCTGCATTTCGAGGGAACCGTCCAGGACATAACCGAGCCGCGGGACCTCGAGCAGCAGTTGCGGCACGTGCAGAAGATGGAGGCAGTGGGCCGGCTGGCCGGCGGCGTCGCTCACGATTTCAACAATATCCTGATGGCAATCAGCAGTTACTCAGAGCTGCTGAGTAAGTTGACCAAGGAGGAATCCACCAAGCGTTATACAGACGAAATCATGAAAGCAGTAAGTCGCGGCTCATCTGTGACCCAAGGATTGCTGACATTCAGTCGTAAGCAGGTGTCATCGCCTAAAGTAATCGATATTAATGAAGTAATTGCCGAGCAATTAGACATGCTGAAACGATTAATTCCGGAAAGTATCGATTTGAGCTTCTTGCCGGCTGATTCGGCATGCCATGTCACTGCCGATCCGACTCAGATCGAGCAGATTGTGATGAACCTGGTCATCAATGCGCGCGATGCAATGCCATACGGCGGCCGGATTGGGATCGAAACAGCTACAGATAACGCTGGCGAAAAAACCGGCGGAGCATCTCACGATCACGTCGTGCTCAAAGTCAGAGACAACGGTTCCGGCATGGATGCCGATACGAAGTCACATCTCTTCGAGCCTTTCTACACGACCAAGGAAGTTGGAAAAGGAACGGGTCTTGGCCTTGCAACGGTGTTTGGCATCGTAAAGCAGAGTATGGGGCACATAGCCGTTCAAAGCGAAGTGAACCAGGGAACGACTTTCACAATTACTCTTCCGCGGGTTGAGGGAACCGCAGAAGCAGCTTCCGCAACCGAAATTGTGGAAGACGCGGGGAATGGGGAAACGATCCTTTTGGTGGAAGATGAGGCTGCGGTACGGGATCCTGCCGCCGAATACTTGGTTGCATGCGGCTACAACGTCCTGACCGCCGCGAGTGGGTTGACGGCCCTGAAACTGGCAAAGCAGCGCAAGGAGCCAATCGACCTACTCTTGACCGATCTGGTTATGCCCGGCATGAGTGGCCGGGAACTGGCTGAGAAAATCTCAGACCTCCACGGTGAAACTAAGATCGTGTTCATGTCGGGCTACTCCAACAACGTGCTCTCCAGTCATCAGCTTCTCGATTCCAGACATGTGTTGCTGCAAAAGCCGGTGCAATTGAAAGTATTGAGTAATTGCATTCGCCGAATTCTGAATCGTAAAAACGCCGCTCGCGCCTGACTCCCGCCATCGCATTCTGCTCGTTGACATGACCTAGGGAACGGACCCGCGCGGCACCTAACGAACACTATGGGGCCTGAGCATGCATGTCGTTTATTGCATCAATCAGCGGACTGAATTGCTGGTTTACCAGCAGATCTGATTTCTCAAAGTATTTCGTCGCACCCGCGCGCAGCAATTTGTCTGCGTTCCTTTGCGAAAGTCCACTAAGCACAAACACTGGGATGTCCTTCGTGGTGGAGCGGGTCTTCAGGGCTTCCAGCACTACCGGACCCGTCATTGTCGGCAACATCATGTCGAGCAGGATCAGGTCTGGAGTAAGTTGTTGCGCCACGTCAATTCCCTCAGGTCCGTCGCCGGCAAGGGTTACGTCATGGCCGGCCTTGGCCAAGGCTCTCTTTATGCCGGTCTGAACGATGCGGCTGTCTTCAATCATCAGGATTTTCATGATCTACCTCTACATTGCTCAGGAATCCAGGTCCGGGTCGGGCAACCAGAAATCCGCAAGTCAAACCAGAAGTTTTAACGCCCCGGACTGAGCCCGGGGCGTCTTTCGAAACTGCCCAATGAAGTGACGGAAGAACCATTCCTCGTTGCTACTGTTTTGCCAGGATGAACGACAGATTGGTCGAGGGTGCATTTGATTCCCCTGTAACAATCAGCCGATCGCCGTCTTGAACTGCAAACGTTGAACTCGTGCTTCCGCGGTTGCCGTTAAGCGTTGCCGCCAAACCCGAGTCGATTACCTGTCCATTGCGATTGACGAATACTCGAACCGTCGCGTTTGAACTATCGGCGTAGGCCACTAGGGGACCGATAGTTCCGTTCCCAATTACCAGCTCTCCGGAGTTGGCCGACGCTGTGACCGTTGCCTGGGCCGCGGAAAGCCCCGCATCGGCTCCCTGATAAAACGTACCGCATGTGGAGGTCGATAGGTCGCCGCCCCCGTAGAGCACAAATGCAGACACTCCCGAGACCGCCGTTACGGACGGACAGAAACCGCTATACGAGCCGCTGAAGGAAATGCTGCTGGAGACCTGCGCATGAGCTTTGGGCACCAAGGAAAAATCAAAAGAGGTGACCTGGTTTCCACTTTGACCGTAAAAGCCAGGAACCGCATTGAAATAGGCTTTCATGGCGTGTGCGCCGGCAGCTGCCCCGGTGCTTACGCCAGAACAGGCTGCAAGAATCAGAAGCAGATTGAGAAATATCGAACAGATCAGGAATTTCTTCATCGGGGATCTCCTTTGATTCGGTCCAATTGAAACGTGGCCCAAGTGGATCGAGCTCCAGGATTCAAGTGCTGGAGCTGCACTGTTTCCCAATAAGAGATCCCCGATGCTCGAAATGCTTACATTTTGATGATTGCAGACCCGCCAATCTTCGGTAACCGTTAGTCACCTTGAAACCCGTAGGCTTGGGTTGGCTGCCACCTACAACGGCGATAACTCGACTGCAAACGTTATGCTGACTAATGCGAGGAATGTGGGTGGGCCGCCGATACACGAATGGGGCTTATATCGAAGGGTAGTACTTTACGAAGAATACGGTTTCGTTTACTGACAACCATCATTGCACCACAAATGGCCGAGTCGGCGAGACAGCAGTCGAGGACCGCAACACGAGACTGGTCGTCAAAATGTAGTCTCCGCCGGGCGGCGGGCTACCCACACCATCTACTTCGTTGATTAATGCTTTGAAGGCAAGCTTTGCAAGGTCCACCTGCGACATCTGGATGGTGGTGAGTGGGGGAGTAGTGAATTGCGCAAGCTTGATATCGTCAAAGCCCACGACTGACAAGTCTTCAGGTATCTTGAGTCCGGAATCGTAAGCCTGGCGAAGAACTCCGATTGCAGTCATATCATTGGAGCACATTACCGCGGTAGGACCTTGTGGCAACGCAATGAGCCGGGTCAATGCTTGCATGCCTCCTTCCATCGTGTGGTCCCCTATGACAATGAACTCCGGAGGAATTTCCAAACCCACTTCCCCCATTGATTCTTCAAATGCCGCCCTGCGCGCCAATGAAGATTTCAGATGTATAGGGCCCATCACGAACGCTATTCGCGTATGCTTTAACGCAGCCAAGTGCTGCACCGCTTGCCGGATGCCGTGCAGGTAATCAATCCGTATATTGCCCACGCCGGGAACATGCGGGCCCACGTCGACAAATACCAGCGGTACCTTACGAAAGCGCAGGCGCTCGATCAGTCTTTCTTCCATTCCGAAGGTCAGCACGGCGACTCCGTCAACCCTTCGTTCAACCATGCGGCGCACCGCCAACTCCGCGCGTTTCGGGTCCTGAACTGTGGAACTCAATAGAATTTCGTAGTTGTGGTGGACGGCAATTTCTTCAAAGGACTGGACGATCTCAGGGAAAAATGGATTTGTGATCTCCGAGACGATGAGGCCAAAAATGCGGGTGCGTCCGGAAACCAGCGCCCGCGCATGAATATTTGGGTAATAACCGAGCTCTTCTACAACCCGCCAAACGCGGCGAGCAAGTTGCGGATTTACGGTAGGGACCCGGTTTATGGTTCGAGATACCGTCGCGGTTGACACTTTTGCACGGCGCGCGATTTCCCGAATGTCCATAAATCCCGCACACTAGCGAAACTTTCAAACGCAACCTGGAGTCATGCCCTGCGCTTGCAATCAGCCCTCGACGCGGTTATACAAACGATATCCTTCCGACATAATTGCCATAAACGGCCGCAGTGTCAGTACGCCGCTGTCGGTGCGCGCAACCCAATCGTCAGAAGAAGAGCTCACCGCGCTTGCCGAGATCAGGTCTTTGCGCGAAAGCCTTTGCGGGATGTCACCAACCGCGAAGAGAGCGATTGGCCCGTGCAGCAGGGCTACATTGTTCGGATCGTCGCTGTCGACGGCTTCGAGGCTCAGCGGCATGTCGAATTCGACTTCAACGCTGTCCCCATCTTTCCATGTGCGCTGCAGAGGCAGAAACTTCCCGGGATCAATCGCGGCATCGGTCCGTTTGCCGTTGACGGAAACCGTCGTCTTTGCACCAACCCAGGCAGGAATACGTACATAAAGGGTGAACGTTTCCGGTCGCGCGAGATTAAGCGCGAATTGCGTCGTGTTTGCGCGGGGGTATTCGGTTTTCTGAGTAAGTGTGCATTGAGTGCTATTTTGCAACCACGATAAGCGAGAAGGGATGAACAGGTTTATGTAAACGCCGTCCTGGCTCTTGTAATAAGAACTGATACCGTAGTCGGCGCTCAATTGCGAAAAGGTGCCTGAGCAGCACGGCCACTTGTCGCGATAATGTACCTTCTTGCCGGCGTTGTTGTAATCGGAATAGTAGAAGCTGGTGCCGTCGGCGAGAATGGGCGTCGCGCCTGCGATCGTGTTGTAGAGCACTCGTTCCATGCTGTCACCGTAACGCGAATCGCGGGTAACCCGAAGCAGGTAACGCGTGATCTTGAAGTGACCGTAAGATCCACACGGAGTTTCGAAACTTGCGTGGGTGGTGCCCAGGCTGGCTCCCAGCAGACCTTTTCCAGGTTCAACAAACGCTTCGTCCGGTCCCCAGCCGCCAGTGGCGAAGCTCTGCTCCTGCACAAATTGCAGGCCGTTCCGCGCGGCGCGCAGATATTGTTCGTCTCCGAGCACAAGATACGATTGCAGAGCGGAGCTAAGCGCGTTTACATGACTGTAGGCGTGCTCGCCTGGAAGATCATTCTTACCTTCGGCGAGTGGACCAAAATATTCCTTTTCAATGAAGCGGACAGCCAAGTCGCGGTACTCCGATCTCCCGCTGCGCTGGTAAGCGAGAAAGAAATTTTCGGGAAGCGTATACGTCTCGTCCCAGGTGTCAGCGACGCTCTTGTGCGGGCGCGCGCGCTGCTCGGCGCGGCTCAGAGCTTTCTCTGGCAGATAAGGGAGCACCGCCTTAGTCGCCCGCCAATGCACATCAAGCGCATCCGGACACTGGGCAAACTCGTGCGCGTCGATTAGACCGCAACTGGTTTTGTCATATGTATAAGCGGGAAGATGATAGCCGCGATAGAACTTGCCGGAAGGTTCTACTGTTTCGCCAAAAGCTCCCACCAGGCGGTGCACTTTTTCCTGAGTCGGTTTGTGCCCGGTGACCGCATAATCGCGCGCTAAGCCAGAAAGATATTGTCCGAAGCTGTGCCCGGGAATGAATCCGTGAAAGTCTTCCGGCGGGCTGAAATCGGTCGCGTTGTCGTACCAGCCTCCCATGTCGGGGCCGGGAGCCGGCATTCCCTCGCGCTCGCGGAAGGGCTTGAGCAACGCGTCCTCATCCAGATGCAGGAACAGATCGTGATTGTGATTGAACTGCTCGCGCAGCGGTCCATCGAGAAGTTGAACTTGGGAGTATTCGAAAACTGAGAGGGGCGGAACCACTTTCATATCCACTGAAGGAAACGCCCAGGCACGGCGAGAGCGCAGTGCCAGAGCCGCTCCGGCCCCCATTGCCGTGGTTTTAAGAAATTGCCGTCTATTGCTGCGCATGTCCGTTCCTCCCTGAAGGCACACTGGTAAACGTTACCCAGATCAATACGCGAATAATACCTCAGAAATATAGATTTTGCTTGACTACTTTCGCTGGGGTGAGCTACCGTACCTGCCACCCAGAAAACGCTTACTGACGGCGGCCGCGGTCTGCCGCTGCCAGGCATTCGGCCAGCTTCGTGGACCGTACCAACAACTGGAACTCCGAAGGAGGACGTATGGGCTACCCCTCTACTTCGCGCGTTGTCCTCGCGATCGCGATTCTATCCACCGGACTTTGCTTTGCGCAGTTCAGCAGCAATCTGCAAGGAGTGGTCCAGGATCCGTCTGGGGCAGTGGTTCCAAAAGCCACAGTGACGCTCGTCAACCTCGGCACCCAGGTTACTAGCACAACGATTACTGACGACAGCGGCACCTATCGCTTCCTTAGTCTTGCGCCGGGAGCGTACAGGGTTACCGTCGAGGCGTCGGGTTACGCCAAAGCCACCTCGGATGTGACGCTGCTGACTGAGCAGACTCTGAATGTGCCGATCACGTTAAAGGTCGGAGAGGTGACCGAAGCCGTAACCGTCACAAGCACTTCGGCGGTAGTCGATACCGCGGACGAACGCAATCAACTCACGCTCGAGAATTCCGGAGTTGCGGAATTACCGGTCGAGGGACGAAACCTGGTTACGCTAACCACCCTTGCGCCTGGCGTTACCGGCCTGGGAACCATGGGCGGCGGCCAGCCGGGAAAGGCCGGTACTCCGGGATCGGGTGTCGATAATTACTCGACTGAAACTCAGGTGGATGCGAGCGCCAACGGTCAAGGCCAGATGTCGAACATGTATGTAATCGATGGCTTAGATGTCACCAGCGGCATCCGCCAGGGAGTGTTGAACCTCACTCCCAATCCGGA
>Ga0335073_10009648_pt1 | contig 13551 bp, 9 predicted proteins | sample Lox_Sample_22_FD_207093 | JGI IMG/M metagenome (GOLD analysis project Ga0335073, IMG submission 207093) | Soil microbial communities from Loxahatchee National Wildlife Refuge, Florida, United States - Lox_Sample_2.2 | ecosystem: Environmental > Terrestrial > Soil > Wetlands | place: USA: Florida...
CGACCGCGTGGCGCTCGAGGTGATCGTCCCGTGCCGGTCCTGCCAGGACTGCCTGACCGGCCGGTACCAGTTCTGCCGCAACCGCAAGTACGGCCACGGGGTGACCGGCATCGACACCGAGCCCGCACTGTGGGGCGGGCTGGCCGAGTACATGTACCTCTCGCCCACCTCGGTGCTGCACAAGATGGACAACAGCCTGCCGGTCGAGCTGGCCGCGATGTACAACTCGATGGGCGCGGGCGTGCGCTGGGCCTGCCATCTGGGCGAGGTGGGCCTCGGTGACACGGTGCTCGTGCTCGGCGCCGGGCAGCGCGGCATCGCCGCCGTGGTCGCGGCGCGCGCCGCCGGAGCCGGGACGGTCATCATCACCGGGCTGGCCGCCGACGCGCACAAGCTGGCGGTCGCCCGCGAGTTCGGCGCGGACCACACGATCGTGGTCGACGGGGATGCCGGACAGGACACCGTGGCCCGGGTGGAGGAGATCACCGGCGGCGAGATGGCCGATGTCGCGCTGGAGCTGACGCCGATGGCCGCGGGGCCGGTGTCCGACGCGATGGCGGCCGTGCGGCGCGGCGGGCGCGTGGTCCTGGCCGGGCTCAAGGGCAACCGGGAGATCCCGCTGCGGACCGACGTGATCATCAACCGCGCGCTCACGGTGCGCGGCGCCTTCGGGGTGGACGCGCGCGGCATGGAGGACGCGATCGCGCTCATCGAGTCGCGCCGCTTCCCGCTGGAAAAGATGCACACCCACACGTTCGGGCTGGACGACGCGGCGCTGGCCATCGAGACCCTCGGCGGCGAGGTGCCCGGCGAGCCCGCGATCCACGTCTCGGTCCACCCCGGGGCGGGGGCCTGACCGTTCGGAGGCTTGCCTTGCTGGTCGACGCGCACGCTCACCTGCTGCCCCGCGACTACCCGGCCGACGCGCCCGAGTGCTTTCCCCGGATGGAGCCGGTCGACGGCAGCACGGCGCGGACACTGGTGTTCGGGGCCATGCGGTTCCGGGCCCGTGACGTCTTCTTCGAGGCCGAGCGCCGGGTGGAGGAGGCGGCGGCCGGCGGAGTCGACGTGGAGGTGCTCACGCCGATGCCGCCGCTGCTGCGCTACGACCTGCCGGCCGCGGACGGGCTGGCGCTGGCCCGGCACGTCAACGAGTTCACCACGGAGCTGTGCTCCTTTGACCCGACCCGGCTGATCGGGCTGGGCATGGTGCCCTTGCAGGACCCCGAGGCCGCCGCGGCCGAGTTGGCCGCGGTGCGCGGTCAGGGCCTGCACGGCGTGGAGATCGCCTCGAGCGTGCTGGACGTCTCGATCGGCGACGAGCGGTTCCTGCCGTTCTTCGCCGAGGCCGAGCGTCTCGGCCTGGCGATCTTCGTGCACGCGATGCCGAGCGCCGGCAGCCGACTGCCGGCGTCGGCGAGAGGCACGTATGCCGTCGGGGTGGAGGGCGCGCTCGCGGCCGCGTCCCTGGTCACGGGGGGCACCGCCGCCAAGTGCCCGGACCTGCGGATCTCGTTCAGCCACGGCGCGGGCGGGTTCCCGCTGATGCTGCCCCGGGCGCAGTACTTCTGGAGCGGCGCCTGGAACGAGGAACCCGCGGCGCCGGATCGGGCGATCATGCACGACGACGGGCCGTCACCGGTTGAGTACGCCCGCCGGTTCTACTACGACTCGCTGGTCTTCGACCGCCGGGCGCTGCGGTTCCTCATCGACCTGCTCGGCTCGGACCGGCTGCTGGTCGGCTCGGACTTCCCGGCGATGCCACGCGAGGAGCCTGCCGGGCGCACGCTCCGCTCCCTGGACCTGCCCCCGGACGTGCTGGAGGACATCACCTGGCACAACGCCTTCCGGTGGCTGGGCATCACACCGGTGCGCTGATCCCCCGTCCGGCGGCGGCCGCCACCGGCGCGTAGCCCGGTTGCCGCCGGGCGGCGGCGGCCAGGTGCTGCCCGGGCTGCGGGGCCAGCTTGCGGGTTATCGCGCCGGACGCGGCGGTGAGCATGTTCGCCAGCGCCAGCGGCTTGGCCCGGTCGGCTTCGACCACCACGCTGATCGCCGCGGCCACCCCGCCGAACTGGTCGTAAACCGGCACCGCCACCACCAGGTCAGGCAGCGTGATCCGGCCCCGGGCCACGGCGTACCCGACCTGCCGGATCTGGGCCAGCTCGCGGCGCAGCTCGGTGCCGTCGGTGACCGTCAGCGGGGTGAAGCGCACCAGCGGCCCGCGGAGCGCTTGCTCCTGCAGTTCCCGGCCGCCGAACGCGAGCAAAACCAGGCCCGTACCGGTGGCGTGCATCGGCCACCGGTCGCCCATCCGGCCTTTGGTCGGATGGGTCGCGCAGGCGGTGATCGTCTCGACGTACACGACCTGTGCACCGTCGCGCACGCCGAGATGCACGTTGCCCCGCGTGCGGTGGTGCAGCTCGTCCAGGTAGGGGAACGCGGCCTCGCGAAGGCCCAGCCCTCGCGGGCACAGGGCGGCCAGCTCGAGCAGGCGCAGTCCGATGGAGTAACGCCCATTCGGGCCGCGTTCCAAAGCTCCCCATCTGGCCAGTTCGCAGACCAGCCGATGGGCCGTGGACAGGCTCAGCCCGGCGCGCCGCGCGATTTCGCTCAGCGACAGCGCGCGCTGCTCTGGGCCGAAGGCATCGAGCACCGCCAGCAGCCGTCCGGCCGCGTTCGTCCGCGTGGCTGGGGCGCTCGCCTCCTTCGGGGCATCGAGGTACTCTCGCATGCTCGACCCCTTGTCGACCGCTGCGCGGTTAGCGTGCTGCATGACGTGGTGGGCGCACAAGCACTAATCAGATCATGCTTACACGCGACTCCTTGTTCCGCAAGAAAGCACCCGGATAAGCCGTAAACCCGGTCACTGCCCCCTTTTATGGCCAGCCCCCGGCCGGCCGTCGCGGCTGGCACCGGATGTGCTGGGGAGCTGGATCTTTCCTTTCGCCGGGCGGAAGCGGCATGGACGCCAGCCAGCCACGTCCCCGAAGCTGGCGCTGGTATTTGGTAAGCCGCGCTGCGCCTTCAGCCATCGGCGCCCATCCCGCGCAGGAGCATTCATAGCAGTAGCAGGAGCATCGACGTGAGACCCAAGACAAACCACAGACGTAGATTTATCCTGGCAGCCCCGGTCATCCTGGTGACGGTCGGGGCTGTGATCCTTTCTGGCTGCGGGTCATCTGGCTCGTCGCCGACGTCGTCCGCATCGAAGGCGCCACGGCAGGGCGGGTCGCTCACGGTTCTCGAGGGCGACAGCTTCGCCGGCGCATGGCCGGGCCTGGACCCCGCCACCGACACCGACGGGGCGGCGAACCAGAGCTACATGGACGCCATCTTCGGCCAGCTGTACCAGCTGGGCCAGGGCGGCAAGTGGCTCCCGGACCTCGCCACCAACATCTCTGCCGCCGACGGCGGCAAGGCGTGGGTCTTCACCCTGCGCAAGGGCGTGACGTTCTCCGACGGGACGGCGTTCAACGCCCAAGCGGTCGCGTACAACTGGGCGCGGGACCTCAAGAGCACCTGCACCTGCAAGCCGGTGTTCCTGAGCCCGCCGACGATCACCGTTACCGGCCCCTACACGATCGAGCTCAAGCTCAGCTACGTTGACGCGCCGCTCCTCGCCGACCTGCAGGATGACATTTTCGACTGGATTGCGTCACCGACGGCCATCAAGACGATGGGCGAGACCGCGTTCGCGCTGAAACCGGTGGGCGCCGGGCCATTCACCGTGGTCAGCGACTCGCCAAGTTCCGAGCTGGTGCTGAAGGCGAACCCGCACTACTGGCAGAAGGGCCTTCCCTATCTCAAGACCCTGATCTTCAAGCCCGTCCTCGATGACGAGACCGCGCTCAAGGACCTTGAATCCGGCGCGGCGCAGGCCTATGAGGGAATGTCGACGCCCAGTCTCGCGCCCGCGTTCAAGGCGCATTTCACGACCACCACCGAGCCGTCCACCTCCCCGTACGACATCCAGCTCAACACGAAGATTGCGCCGTTTAACAACATCAAGGCCCGGGAGGCGATCTACTACGCCACCGACACGCCGCTGCTGGACTCCAGGCTGTTCGGTGACGCCTACCCGGTGACCCAGTCGTTCACCGCCTCGGCGGGGCTGTTCTACGAACCGACGGTCCCGGGCTACATCACCTACAACCTGGCGAAGGCCAAGGCGCTGGTCAAAGACGTCGGCGGCATCAGCATCAGCCTGAAGACCATCACCAGCCCGGTCGCCCAGACGCTGGACGAGGGCCTGGCGGAGATGTGGGAAGCCGCCGGGATGAAGGTGAGCCTGCAGAACTATGACCTGACCGGCCTGATCTCGGTCTTCCTGTCCGGCAAGTGGCAGGCGTTCCTGCAGACGGCCGGCGCGTGGGACCCGGAGGGCGGCGTCGGCGTCGCGTTCCGGTTCGGGTCCACCTCGCCGTTCACCGGCGTGCACGACCCGAAGATCGACGCCCTGCTGGCCCAGGCGGGTGGCACGCTCAACGCGGCGCTGCGTAAGCAGTACAACGACGAGCTCAACGCCTACATCGCCAAGGAGGCGTACGGGCCGTTCCTGTTCCCGATCGCCGGCTACAACATCGCCGCGCACGGCGTCTACGGCCCTGGGCTGACCACACCCGTTCCGAGCATGGCGGTGCTGCCGGAGATCTTGTGGCAGTACGTCTACAACAACAACACGTGAGGCGCGGATGACTGAGCCCTTTCATCCGTCGATCTCGCGCCAGAGTACGCAGGCCGTCGTCGGGAGGATGAAAGGGTTCACAGAGGGGATATGAGCGCATCGATCCCGCTCGGCCAGCCCGAGGCCATCGCCGAGCACACCGGCACCGAGCCGGGCGGCAGGCCAGGCGGTGCGTACCTGCGCCGCCTGGCCCGGTCGCCGATGCTGCGTGTGGTGGGCCGGCGCCTGCTCATCGCGATACCGGTGCTCTGGGGCGTGACGCTGCTGACGTTCATCGTCGAGAACGCGCTGCCCGGCGACGCCGCCGAGGCGCTGCTCGGAGCCAACGCCACCCCGGCCGAGATCAAGGTCCTGAGCATCAAGCTGCACCTCAATGAGCCGCTCCTGGTCCGCTACTGGCACTGGTTCTGGGCGGCGCTGCACGGCAACCTCGGCTACTCGCTCTACAGCGGCCAGCCGGTCGCATCGATCGTCGCGCAGCGCCTGCCGGTCACCATCGACCTCATCATCTACGCGCTGGTCCTCAGCCTGGTGATCTCGGTCCCGCTCGGCCTGCTGTGCGCCCGCAGGCCGGGCGGCGTCGTCGACCGGGCGATCATGGCGCTGTGCATGGCCGGCCTGTCGATCGCGCCGATCGTGCTGGCCCTGCTGCTGCTCCAGGTCTTCTCCGGCTACCTGCACAACCTGCTGCCGGCGCTGGCCAGCGGGACCGGAAACAACCTCAGGGACCTGACGATGCCGGCGCTGAGCCTCGCGCTCCCGCTGGCCGCCTTCTACATCCGGTTCCTGCGCGCCGACCTCATCGAGCAGATGTCCGAGGACTACGCCGTGACCGCGCTGGCCAAGGGCCTGTCCCGGTGGCGGGTCCTCACCCGGCACGCGCTGCGGAACTCCTTCATCGGGCTGCTCACGGTCATCGGGTACAACCTGGCCACGCTGATCGGCGTGACCGTGATCGCCGAGAGCATCTTCGGGCTGGCCGGGCTCGGCAACGAGCTTCTCCAGGCCATCCAGCACCGGGACGTGCCGTTGCTCGAGGGAATCGTGCTGGTGTTCGCCGGCTTCGTCGTCCTCGTCAACCTGGTCACCGACCTGCTCTACGGTGTGCTTGACCCAAGGATCCGCCATGGCCGGGCCCGTAGCTAGCCTGGTCCTGGGGCTGCCGGACGCGGCCGGCGGGAGCCCGCAGCCGCAGCCGCAGTCGCGAGGCCGCGGCCTGCTCCGCACGCTGGAGATCACGATTCCCGGCGCCCTGCTGCTGGTGCTGCTGTTCTTCTGCTTCATCTGGCCGCTGGTGTACCCGGTGCCGAGCCCGACCTACGGGTCCGTGCTGAACGCCAACCTGCCGATCTGGTCCCCTGGTCACATCTTCGGCACCACCAACGTCGGTTACGACAACATGGCCCGGATCCTGTACGGCGGGCGGACGACGTTCGAGGTGGCCGCGGGCGTGCAGGGCATCGGCCTGGTCGTCGGCGGGCTGCTCGGCGTGATCGCCGGCTACGCCGGCCGGATCGTCGAGTCGGTGCTGATGCGGGTGCTCGACATATTGATCGCGTTCCCGGCGCTGGTGCTGATCCTGGTGATCGCGGACAGCCTGGGCCAGAGCGAGATGCACGTGATCTGGGCGCTGTGCGCGTTCAGCATCCCGGCGACGGCCCGGGTCGCCAGGGCCGGCACGCTGCGGCTGCGGGACCAGCCGTTCGTGGTCGCCGCGCGGCTGTCCGGCGTGAAGGCGTGGCGGATCATCTCTGGCCACATCGTGCCCAACCTGATGCCGCAGCTGCTGACCTTCAGCCTGCTCGGGACCGGCATCGTCATCATCATCGAGAGCGGGCTCGACTTCCTTGGCTACGGCATCCCGGACCCCGCCCCGAGCTGGGGCGGCATGATCGCCTACGGGCAGACGGTGATGTCGGTCTCGCTGAGCCCGCTGATCGTGCCGAGCCTGTTCCTGTTCGGGACCGTGGTCTGCCTGAACCTGCTGGGCGACGGCCTGCGCGGCCGCTGGGGGGTGCGCTGATGGCTGGCCCGCTGGGGCAGCTCGGCCGCCGCCCCGGCGGGACGTCGGTGGCGTCATCGGGGGCACGCGACGCGGCCGGGCCCGGCCAGCAGCCAGGGGTTCCGCTGCTCGAGGTGTCCGACCTGCGGGTGCGCTTCCGCTCCCGCGGCGAGACGGTGCACGCCGTGCAGGGCATCAGCTACACCGTCGAGCCCGGCCGGACCCTGGCCATCATCGGCGAGTCCGGCTCGGGCAAGACCGTCAGCGCGTACGCGGTGCTTGGCCTGCTGCCGCGCACGGCGCAGGTCTCTGGCTCGATCAGGTTCAAGGGCGTCGAGATCGTCGGCCTCGGCGAGCGGGAGCTGCGGGAGCACCGTGGCCGCAACGTGGCCATGGTCTTCCAGAACCCCGAGCGCTCCCTCAACCCGACCATGAAGGTCGGCAACCAGATCACCGAGGCCGTCCGGCGACACCTCCCGCTCGGCCGCGAGCAGGCCCGCGAGCGCGCGATCGAGCTGCTGCAGACGGTGCGCATCCCCGCTGCGGAGCGGCGCTTTCACGAGTACCCGCACCAGCTCTCCGGCGGCATGCGCCAGCGCGTCATCATCGCGATCGCCCTGGCCTGCGAGCCCGCGCTGCTGATCGCCGACGAGGCGACGACCGCGCTGGACGTCACCACCCAGGCCCAGATCATGGACCTGCTGCTCGACCTGCAGGCGCAGCTCGGCACCGCGCTGGTGATGATCAGCCACGACCTCGCCCTCGCCGCGTCCTACGCCGAGGACATCATGGTCATGTACGCGGGACGGGTGGTCGAGCAGGCCTGCGCCGAGGACCTGTTCGCCAGCGTCCGCATGCCCTACACCCGCGCCCTGCTCGACGCCGTCCCGCGGGTCGATCTGGAGCCGCACGTGCTGCTGCCGGTCGTCGGTGGGCTGCCCCCCGACCTGTCCAAGGTCGCGCCCGGGTGCTCGTTCGCGCCGCGATGCCCCGAGGCGCAGCCCGACTGCCAAGCCGCGATGCCCCCGCTCGAGGAACACGAGACCGGGCACTGGTGGGCATGCTGGCATCCGTGCACGAAGGAGGCACCCGGTGAGCTCGGCGAGTGAGGCAGGCACGGCGCCGGCCGGCGGCGACGTCCTGCTCGAGGTTCGCCACCTGGTCCAGGAGTTCGTCCTGCGGGACTACGGCCGGGCCAGAGGCGGCGTGCTGCAAGCCGTGTCCGACGTCTCGTTCGAGCTGCGCGCCGGCGAGACGCTCGGCATCGTGGGCGAGACCGGGTCGGGGAAGTCGACCCTCGCCCGGTCGGTCATCCAGGCGCCGCCGCCGACTCGGGGCGAGGTGGTGTTCGAGGGGAAGAACCTGGTCGGTCTCTCGCACCGGGCCATGAAGCCGGTGCGCCGGCACCTGCAGATGGTGTTCCAGGACCCGTTCACGTCGCTGGACCCGAGGTGGCCGGTGGCCCGGATCGTCGCCGAGCCGCTCGCCGCGTACGCGGTGGGCTCGCGGGCCGAGCGGCAGGAGCGGGTGAGCTCGCTGCTCAAGCTCGTCGGGCTGGATCCGGTCCGGTACGGGCGACGGCATCCCCGCGAGCTGTCCGGCGGGCAGGCCCAGCGGGTGGCGATCGCCCGGGCGCTGGTGCTCGAGCCCAAGCTGATCCTCTGCGACGAGCCGGCCTCGTCGCTCGACGTGCTGGTCCAGGCTCAGGTGCTGAACCTGCTCGAGCGGCTGCGCAGCGAGCTGAGCCTTTCGTACCTGTTCATCGCGCATGACCTGGCGCTGGTCAAGCAGGTCAGCGACCGGGTCGCGGTGATGTACCTGGGGAAGCTGTGCGAGATCGGCCCGGTGCGGGACATCTACCGCCAGCCGCTGCACCCGTACACCCTGGCGCTGCTGGCCTCGATCCCCGATCCGGCACCGGGGGCCAGGAAGCACGGGACCCGCAGCGTGATCAGCGGGGAGCTGCCCTCGCCGCTCAACCCCCCGAGCGGCTGCAGGTTCCGCACCCGCTGTCCGCGGGCCCAGGAGCGCTGTGCGCTCCAGGCCCCTGAACTCCGGGCGGTCGGCGCCGAGGGGCACCTCGTGGCCTGTCACTTCCCGCTCTCCGACGGCGCGCCCGCGCCCGGCCGAGAGCCCGCGGCGGTCAGAGGTTGAAGCCGGGCGCGCGGACGCGGAGCTGACCGACCAGGTAACCGCGCGCACGGCGGGCACTTACGATGGCCGTGTCCGATGGCCAGAGCCAGCACCGCCGGGGGGTAGGCCGGAGTGACCGGAGCGACCGCCCAGACGCTGACCTTCCTGTTCACCGACATCGAGGGCTCCACGGCGCTGCTCGCGCGCCTGGCGGACGGATATGCGGAGGTCCTGGCCGGTCACCACCGGATCATCCGGGCCGGCCTGGCGGCGCACGGCGGCCGGGAGGTCGACACCCAGGGCGACGCGTTTTTCGCGGTGTTCACATCGCCGCGCGCCTGTGTGGCCGCGGCGATCGGCATGCAGCGGGCCCTGCGGGCTCACCGCTGGCCGTCCGGCGCGGCCGTGCGCGTCCGCATGGGCATCCATTCCGGCGAGGCGGCGCAGACTGACGTGGGCCTGGTGGGCCTCGAGGTGCACCGGGCGGCCCGGATCGCCGGCGTCGCGCACGGCGGCCAGATCCTGCTCTCGGCCGCCACGGCCGCGCTGCTGCGCGACTCGATGCCGGGCGGTGCCTCGGTCCGGGATCTCGGCCTGCACCGGCTGAAGGACCTCGGCCGGCCCGAGCAGATCTTCCAGCTCGAGGCCGACGGGCTGCCGGCCGGGTTCCCGCCACTGGCGTCGCTGGACAACCCGAGGCTGCTGAACAACCTGCCGGCCCAGGTGTCGAGTTTCATTGGCCGGGGCGCGCAGCTCGACCAGGTCCGCCGCCTCATCACCACATCTCGGCTGGTCACGCTCACCGGCACGGGCGGGGCGGGCAAGACGCGCCTCGGCCTGCAGGCAGCCGCCGCCCTGCTCGACGGCTCGGGTGACGGGGTCTGGTTCGTCGATCTCGCGCCGCTTCAGGGCGGGGACCTGGTCGCGGCGACCGTGGCCAGCGTGCTCGGCATCCACGATGACCCGGACCGGCCGCTGGCCGCCACCCTGGCCGAGGCGATTGGCCAGCGGAGCCTGCTGGTGCTGCTGGACAACTGCGAGCACGTGGTCGACGCGTGCGCCAAGCTCGCCGACGCCCTGCTCCGGGCCTGCCCGAACATCGTGCTGCTGGCGACGAGCCGGGAGCCGCTGGCCATCGACGGAGAACACGTGTACCGGGTGCCGTCGATGGATACCCCGCCCGACGGCGCCGACATCAGCGCGATCCGGAGCGCCGAGGCCGTGCGGCTGCTCGCCGACCGTGCCGAATGCCACGGCGTGCGGCTGGTCTGGGACCAGCCGACCGCCGTCGTGGCCGGCCGCATCTGCCGGCGGCTGGACGGCATCCCGCTGGCCATCGAGCTGGCCGCGGCGCGCCTGCGGGTGATGTCGGTGACCGAGCTTGACGCCCGGCTCGACCGGCGCTTTTCCATCCTGACCGGCGGCTCGCGGGCCGGCCTGCCGCGCCAGCAGACGCTGCTGGCCATGGTCGACTGGTCCTGGGAGCTGCTGACCGCCGCCGAGCGGCACGTGCTGGCCAGGCTGTCTGTGTTCGCCGGGGGGTTCGACCTGGCCGCGGCCGAAGCCGTGACCGCCGGTGACGTCGTCCTCGCCGACGAGGTTCTCGGGCACCTCGGCGCTCTGGTCGACAAGAACCTCGTGCAGTGCGACGACACCGGCGGCGGCCCGGTCCGCTACCGGCTGCTGGAAACCGTGCGGCAGTACGCGGCGCACCAGCTCGACGCGCACGACCACTCGGCCGTTGACGAGGTCGGGACCGCCCACCGGGACCACTACCTGGCTCTGGCGGAAGCGGCGGCCCCGCGGCTCGTGGCCCGTGATCAGGCCGGGTGGCTGGACCATCTCGACCTCGAGTTCGACAACCTCCGGGCCGCGATCGCCTTCTGCCTGAGGCGGGCCGACGCGGCGCCCGGCATCCGGCTGGCTGCCGCATTGCGGATCTTCTGGAAGGCACGCGGGCACGCGTCGGAAGGAGTCGACGCGCTCCGCGAGTTCCTGGACCTGCCCGCGGCCCGGGAACCGACCCTGCTGCGCGCGCAGGGCCTGGCCACCGCGGCCTACCTGCTCGAGCAGACCGGCGGCTACGCGGCCGCGGACGCCTGCTGCGTGGAGGCGCTGGCCATCGCCCGCTCCGCCGGGGACGACCACCTGACCGCCGACGTGCTGAACTCGCGGGCGTTCGTCCTGGTGCGCCTGGGCCAGCAGACGGCCGCGCTGCCGTTCATCGATCAGGGTCTTGACCTGGCGCGACGGCTCGGTGAGCCCCATCTGGTCGCCCGTCTGCTGTCGGTCAGGTCGTATGCCGTGGACGTCGAGGGCGACCACGCGGGCGCGGCCCGCGATGCCGCCGAATCCCTGGCCCTTTTCCGCCAGGCCGGTGACCGGCGGGAGACCGGGACGATGCTGGGCAACCTCGGGTACGCGGAGCTGGCCATGGGCGAGTTGGGCACCGCGCGCAGCCACCTGCTTGAGTCGCTCGGCATCGCCCGGGAGCTGCACGACACCTATGGCGTCGTGTACGCGACCTTCAACCTGGGCCTGGCCGAGTACCTCAGCGGCTCGCCGGAGGCCGCCGCGGCCCGGTTCGCCGAGTCGTTTGACCTGGCCCGGCGGGTCCGGATGGAGGCGGGCACGGCCTACGCGCTGATCGGCCTGGCCATGGCGGGCAGCGCCGGGGACCCGGTCCGGTCGGCCCGGCTGCACGGGGCCGCCGACCAGGCCCTGGCCGCCCTGGGTGAGACCGTCGACTCGCTGGAAGCCCGGCTGCGCGATGCCGACCGCGAGCGCCTGCGCACCGCCCTGGGCGGCGTGGCGTTCGACACCGAGCACGCCGCGGGGCAGGTCATGACCGCGCCGGAGATCCTCGGCCTGGCGCTCGGCGCGGCCGACGCTCAGCGATAGGAGCGCGCCTGCATCTCGAACAGCTCGGCGTACAGGCCACCGGCCCGGATCAGCGAGGCGTGGTCGCCGCTGGCCACCACCCGGCCCTGGTCGAGCACCACGATCAGGTCAGCCATCCGCACCGTGGAGAACCGGTGCGAGACCAGCAAGGTGATGGCCCCGGTCTGGCTGGCCAGCTCGCGCGCGGCCAGGTAGCGCTCGAAGAGGGCCGCCTCGGTGATCGCGTCGAGGCTGGCCGTGGGCTCGTCCAGGATCAGCAGCAGCGGCGTGTCGCGCATCATGCCGCGGGCCAGCGCCAGCCGCTGCCACTGACCGCCGGACAGCTCCTGCCCGCCGGTGAAGGACCGGCCCAGGCGGGTGGCCAGCCCGTCGGGCAGGCCCGCCGCGACCTCGGTGGCGTCGGCTCGGTGCAGCGCCCGGTCCAGGGCCGGGACGTCATCCAGGCGCGGCAGGTCGCCGAGCCCGACCGTCTGGCCAGCGGGCAGCTCGAACCGCATGAAGTCCTGGAACGCGGCGGCGGTCCGCTGCCGCCAGGCGGCCAGGTCGACGCGCGCGAGCGGGATCCCGTCCAGCAGCACCTGGCCCGAGGTCGGCTGGTACATGCCGGTGAGCAGCTTCACCAGCGTGGTCTTGCCCGCGCCGTTCTCCCCGACCAGCGCGACCGCCGAGCCGGCGGGCAGGTCCAGGTCTATCCGGTCCAGCACGGTCGCGCCGTCCGGCGGGTAGCCGAAGCTGACCTGCCGCAGGCCGATGCCGCGGCGCAGCGCGGCCGGCGCCGCGGCCTGGCGGGTGCGGTCCACCGCGCGGTCGGCCGCGGCGTAGTCCTCCAGCCACAGCAGCCGCCGGGCGGTGCGGGTCGTGGTGAGCAGCTGGCCGATGGCCGCCGCGGCCTGGCCCACCTGGAGCTGGGCCCGCTGGATCAGCGTCACCGCGAGCACGACCTGGCCGACGGTCGCGGTGCCGTGGGCGGCCCGGATCGCGACCACGGCGATCCCGGTCACGAACCCGGCCGCGAACACCAGCCAGCCGAGGGCGCCGAACGCGCCGCCGAGGAAGGCGGCCCGCGACGTGCCCGCGTTCACCCGCCGGGCCAGCGCCTGGTGCCGCGCGCGCACCGGGCCGACGGCGCCGAACACGCGCAGTTCCTTGGCCGGCCCGGCCGAGGTGGCCAGCGAGAACAGCTCGTCGGCCAGCCTGCGGTCCGGCGCCAGGCGCTCGTCGGCGCGCTGCCGCAGCCACACCGAGAGCCGTTCCCCGGCCACGGGCGCGATCGCGCACAGCGGCAGCGCGGCCAGGGGCGGGAAGATCACGGCCAGGATGACCACGATGCCGACGGTCCGCACCAGGATCTGGACGACCAGCAGCAGCTGCCGCGGGCCGTTGCCGAGCAGCCGCAGATTCTGCTTGAGAAGGTCGAGCTCGGTGAGATAGCTGGGCCGCTCCAGGTGATCGACGCCGCCGATCGCGTTAATCTGCTCGGCCGTGCGAGTGGCCAGGTAGAGGCTGACCCGGTCGGACAGATTGGCGCCGGCCGACCCGGCCAGCATGGCCAGGGCCCAGCCCAGCGTGAACAGCACCACCACGGCGGCGACGCCCAGGATCAGGCCGGCCCGCTGATGCCGCAGTGCGGCGTCGATGATCAGGGCGAACCCCACCGGGTACAGCACCGAGCAGACCGCGTTCGCGATCAGCAGCGCCGCGGTGTACAGGGTCCAGCCGGGTGCGGCCCGCCAGCCCCAGCGCAGGATCGAGCCCCACACCCGCCGGCGGCGGACTCCCCCGCCCGCGGGGCTGATGGCCGCCGCGTCCGTCATGGCGCGGCCTCATC
>Ga0335073_10009649_pt1 | contig 13548 bp, 23 predicted proteins | sample Lox_Sample_22_FD_207093 | JGI IMG/M metagenome (GOLD analysis project Ga0335073, IMG submission 207093) | Soil microbial communities from Loxahatchee National Wildlife Refuge, Florida, United States - Lox_Sample_2.2 | ecosystem: Environmental > Terrestrial > Soil > Wetlands | place: USA...
CCCTTCTCTGTCACCGCCGGCCGTCCCGAACGCTGGTATAGCTACACAGGGTAGCCAAACGGGGCGGAGGTGAGCGCCTGCTCACTACACCGCAGAGGCATAGGGGGGCATGCTAATCTGTGTACGTAGTACGCAGTCAGCCGGAGCTGCGCATGCAACCGGCCAGTCATCACAACATAGGGAAATGCCATGGCATACAAAGTCAGGGTGGAGGCCCCGTGTGTCGAATGCGGGGAGATGACGAATCGACGATTGAAGAACGGCAACTTGCCATGCTGTCTTGAATGCGCAAAAGAACGCATGGAGGCAGCCAACCGAATGATGAATGCGCATCGTGGGAGAGTGCATGATGCGTGGGTAGCTGGGATGTTGCGATCTTTGTCTAGGGCGGCCCGGACCCCCACCCCCTAGGGAAGGACATCCCAGCGCGCCTCTATGCCTTATACCTAGTCTCTATCGCGCCTTAGTATCGTAAGTGCTGGGGTAGCCGGATAGCGGCGGGCGGCTCCCTCCCCGACCATAGGTTGAGCGCCCGCCGCGTCTGGACATAGAGAAAGGTAAAGGGATAATGCCAGTTCGAGCAACTGCCGCCCAGGCAACCCAGAAGTGGGTTAATAACCTGAGCGCGGCAACTGACCGGATGACATCCGGGGCACAAGCGGTTACCGTCGCCCCGGGCCAGAGCGCCGCCGCTGCGGCGGATAAGTGGCTCGCGAAGGTGACGGCAGCAAAGGCGAAGTTCGCCGCGAACGTGAGTGCAGTATCACTCCAGTCGTGGCAAAACTCCTACATCAACATCGGCATTCCGCGTGTTGCCCAGGGTGCCCAGGCCAAGCAGTCCAAGGTGCAGGCGTTCATGTCGGATTTCCTGCCGTACCTCGCGAACGGCGTTGCGCAGATTGACAAGATGCCGTCCAACACGCTGCAGGATGGCATTGCCCGGGCAACGGCTATGATCACGTACAACTCCAAGTACAAGCGCGGAGCGGGAAGCTAACCGGCGGCGTCCGGCGAACATCCCGAGACAGGAGGTCACATCATGCCACGCGCGCATTACGTGTCATGCGGTTACTACACCGCTGCTGCGGCAGGGACGGGCGTCGCCGTCCCCATGGCCGGGGATACCTTCAATGTCCCCAACTTCAACGACGGCGCTGGATACCTAGAAAACCTCTGGGCGGAAGGTACGTCAACCGACTTTGTCAGCATCAAGTCCCCGCGTATGCATGACAACAACCAGGGCATGCGGATGCAGGTCACGTCAACTGCGGAGAACCCGCTGTTGCCATGGAACGCATATCAAGCGCTCACGTCCGGCGACACGCCAACAGTCAGCATCGATGAGACCGCAGCGGCAACTGGCGCGATCGCCACCTTGTACAGCTTCGATGACCTCCCTGGCGTGCAACCGCGCCTCGACACGTGGTCAGATGTTCAACCGCGCATTGTCGCCATCTCCGGCGTACAGGTAACAGTGGGGGCAATCGGCGCTATCGGAAACTACAGTGCAGGCGTCGCCATCAACTCGTCATACGACAACTTCCAGTCGGACGCGGATTACGCGCTTCTGGGATACCTTCCGCTAGCGCCCGTCCTTACGATCGCCGTTGCAGGGCAGGACACCGGTAACCTGAAGGTTGGCGGCCCGGGTACGACGGACCCGAAGGTTACCCGCAACTGGTTTGTCGAGATGGACAAGAACACGGGACGGCCGTCAATCCCGATCATCGCCGCGAACAACAAGGGTGGCACGCTGGTTTTCCAGACGGATAACACTGCGCACGCCGCACAGAACGTCACTCTCATCATGGCCGAACTGAAGTAACCGGCCATGGGCATTGATGTTGACATCAGCATCGGCCCTGTTGATGTCATTGTCATACCGGCAGGGGCCGGACCAAATGAACTTGTCTCCGGCCCTGTCATGCTCGCCGGCTGGAGCATCTTGGAGACGACGGGCGCGGCGGGAGCAACCGCTAAGATCACGTCTGGCGGTAACCTTGTTGCCGTGATCGGTGTTGGCGCCGGACTCTCTGATACGCACTTTTCCGGCGACGGTAAGATAGCGTGTCCCCAGGATGTAACGGTCACTGTCATCAGTGGCACGATTGAAGGCGTCGTATACGCCGTTCCAGTGTAATAGCGAGTCCGGCGCCAATGCGGCATGGCGCCGGACTCTTCGGCATCACAACACGAAGACTAGGAAAGTGCAATGACCCAGAAGACTACCCCAGGTGCGACCCCGCCAAAGTCATCCTTTATCGCGAGGTACGCAAAGGGCATTATCGCGGTATCCACGACTGTTCTTGCCGCGCTCGGACAGTTCTACGGGCATGACCAGTGGTATGCGGTCGCCGTAGCTGTCGCCGGAGCGGTCGCCGTTGTCATGGTGCCAAACTCAAAGTAGCTCGGGACGGCATTACATGACAGATGTCATCACTACACAGCCTCTCATTATCCCGGCTGGCAACGGATCGACCGAGGTTTACTACGAAGAGGTTAACCTGGGCGATAGCCAGGTCGAGTCCATCACTATCGTCTTTCCCCCGGGATGCGCTGGGCTTGTTGGCGTACAGATTCAGTACGCCGTTAATCCGGTATACCCGGTTGGCGCTGGATCATGGTTCGTTCTTGACGATTACACGTATGTCATAGACGTTAGTAATCAGCAAACAGGTGGACAGTGGCGGATAGCCGGGTACAACGCTGACATATACCAGCACACCATACAATCATACTGGGGATGGAACTATCTTCCGCAATCTCCGGGGCAGAGTGCGGCATCTTTGGTTTCCCTGTAATGAGGCGAGCACATGTCAACTCCCGGTTACCCAGATTACGCTAGGCTATCTCAGTCGGGCGGAAAGCTTCTCTATGGCAACTATGGCTCTGTTCCAGTTAACACAGTGCTATTCAATGGTTATGTCGGGGATTGCCCGTATGTTAACTTTTTCTGCTCTACTCAGAATACAAGCGACTTCTGTAAGATACTTTTCCAATGGTACACAGATGACACGTTCACTACCCAGGTTGCCTACAAGTACGCGATAAGAGGCGGCGCGAATCTTGGAACTACACAGTATGCCAACCTTACGCCATGGCTACTTGTCTTCTACGTGTCCGTATCGGGTAATAACTTCCCGTTCTACGCATTCGCGATATACGGTGCACAAGGACCGGCCGGAGCGAATCAGCTCAACTCTCTTGATGTGCCCGTAGGATTCTATTCCGCCACTATCCCGGCCACGACTGTGGAAACGCAAACGCTCAGTCATGTGCAACCGGGCGCGGCTCTTCTAAGTGGCCAGTTCTATGGAGGAAACTGGCAAGTGGTCTTGCAATACTATGACTACGGGTCGGCATCATGGCTAGATATATCGTACCTGGATAATAACGGTTATGTGGACGGGTTTAGCGTGTCGGTCGGATTGCTAGACACACCTATGCGGCTATATCTTAATAACAGGAATGCCGCTGCCCAGTTTGTCCAGGTTACCGTAGTGGGTAACCAGTGATGAACACTGCAATACTCTCAGTCGCGCTTACTGCCCTCACTATGACTGCAGCCGGGATAGGATGGATGCTGCGGTATTCATCCCGGATACAACAGAATACGACAGACGTATATTACATACGCCGTGACCTAGATCAGTTGTTGCGGCTATACCGCCTTACCTCAGTAGCAGAGCAAGAACGTAGGAGGCGACACTAGATGCCCTCATGGCCACCGGACTGGATTACCCAGGTACACGCTGTACCCCTGATTGATGTATCCGGTCAGTCGATAAACGTTTTCCGCGCGTGGAAGAAATCTACGCCTCTTCCGCCACTGAGCAATAATCCGCTCGGCATGCCCGTGCACTCATCCGGCGCACCATCATATCTTGGCACAAAGTACGCAATATTCCCGTCAATGACAGCGTTCTACGTGGCGTTCGCTGCGTTCGCTCAAACAGATGCCGGGAAGCGATTGATAGGCGAGATAACAGGATCGGGCGGGTATCCTGCCGCATGGCGGGCGATATCCTCCCTTAACTGGCCGGGATCGCTTACGGAGACAGATTATCCGGCAGAGGTACTAGACCTTTGCGCAGAGTCTTACCGTGACTCTGTAGCGGCATCCGTCGCGCGCAACCGGAAGACATCAGGCATGGTCGGCACGGACCCTGGAATCAAGGCTACGGTCATGGCCCAGGCGGCGAGCGTGCATGAGGCGCTCAGCAGGTCAAGGGATGCCGCAGAGGCGACACGCATGATTATACGAAGGGCACAAGGTAATGGCTGACACGTACACAATCACGTCACAGACTCCGGACATGGAACTTAACCCGTCCGGATCAGGCTTCATCAACGGATGGAAGGTCAGCTACCGGGTTACTTCCGGTCCTGCCATCAATACCAATGGCTCGGTGTTCGTCTCCGACGATGATCACAACGCGGCAATGGTCGGCCAGCTTATCTCGGCAAAGATCGCCGACCTATCGGATATCGCGCAACTGGGCGGATGACGCCATGCCATCATGGCTCAAATCAGTACTTAACTTTTTCGGCGGCGGGCTTTCTGCCATCTGGAAAGCTGTCGTGAATCTCGTGAATACCACGTATCAGGTGCTCACGGGGCAGATAGGCGACGTGCGATCATACGCGGAGTCTATAGCCACATCCGAGAATAACCTAGCGAAAACATTCACTGAGTTTGTAACCTACTTCTACGCGCCGTTCGTACAGCATACCGACGGCACGTTCAATGATGTAGGCAAGCGCATCGATAATAACTTCAATACGCTTAACGCGAAGATCGACGCTCTGCAGAAAGAGCACGATACCAGTATCACGGTAGTCGAGAATCAGGAGTCAGCCGATTACGCTGCACTCATCAAGTGGGTTCTCTCCACCGTATTCGGGCCACTATCGTCGGAGATAGCGCAAGCTCTTGCGTGGATCGCCAAAGAGGGCGCATACGTATACGACTTGCTAACCGACCTTAGCAAGCTAGCCGACCTTGTTATCGCGTTTCTCTGGACTGGCTGGATAACGCTATTCCAGAAGTACGCGAAGCAAGTCGTTGTCGTTATACTTAGCGACTGGAAATCATGGATTCCAGACCTTATGCCGGTAATCGAAGATATTCTCTCGTCACTGTTCTAAGTAGGGTCACATGGCACGGCGCGATAACTCGACGGTAGGAACGAAGCTTGGCCCAAAGCTCGCCATGCTGGTAACTCAGTCTGTCATCTACGCACACTCGCGACTTGCACACGTAAAGCATCGTGTTGCCATGATGGTGTTTCACGCTATCTCCGATGAAATATCGGAAGAGGTAGACGTCACCATGGGGCCATTCATAGCCAAGCTACATGACCAGTTGACCCCTGACCATCCCGCATACCCCGCAATCCATTTCCTGCACACTGCAAGTGGCCAGCTAAAGGCCATAGCAGGATCAGGACTCCAGATATCCGGCCTGCTTGGCAGCATATCCACTGTAATGAACAACGAGTTGGCGCCATCGGTATACGGTCTTGTGGGATCTAATCCGCACCTCTTGCCTGATGTCAACACGATATTGCAGCTTGCGGCCGCACAACAAGTATCCCAGGCTTCCGCGATACAGGCTGTTGCCGACCAGGGCATAGACTCCGGCTGGGCTAACGCAATGTTGACTATCACAAAATCATGGCCTGATATCCAGACAGGCCTAGAGCTTGTGAGGCGCGGAGTAATAAACACCGATCAGGTGGCCACCTGGGCAGCCTTTAACGGCATTGACGAGACAGTGACCGGCTACCTGTTGCAACTTCTGGATAACCCGATATCCCCGGCTGATGCTGCGCTAGCACTGTTGCGCGGCGATATCACGCAAGCCCAGGCTAATACAATAGCCACACAGAACGGCATCACGGAAGATAACTTCAATATCCTCGTCGGAAACACGGGGGAGCCACCTGGGCTAGAGCAACTGCTAGAGGCATACCGGCGCGGATTCATTGATGAGGCAACCCTGGTTAAGGGGATAGAGCAGTCCCGTTACCGTAACGAGTGGATTCCCACACTTGAGCAGTTGGCGTATCAGCCTATGTCGGTAGCCGATGCGGTTAACGCGACAGTACAGAATCAGCTTGACCAGGATGACGCGGCGGCCATAGCGCAGCAGAACGGGCTAGAGGCGTCCGCGTTCCCGGTTCTGCTCGCCACTGCCGGGGAGCCGCTATCACGCACCGAGATGGAGGAGTTGTACAATCGTGGCCTTGTTTCCGAGGATGACGTTATACAGGCTCTACGGGAATCAAGGCTGAAGAATAAGTACAACGATCTTGCGTTTGACTTGCACGCTAGGCTGTTGCCAGTCTCGTCACTTTCTGCGGCGATGCGCGTAGGAGCGATTACCCTTGACCAAGCGGTTGCCAAGACCATGGAACTTGGTTACTCGCAAGAGGATGCAACGATAGCTGTCAACTCTGGCATAAATTCAAAGATTCAGCAATACAGGGATAGGATAGCGGCATCCCTGATCACGCTAGTTGAGGATGGAATCCTAGCTCCAGCCGATGCGCTTACGTCAATGGCCCAGATAGGCTACTCGACAGAAGAGGCACAGTTTGCCGTAGACTCGGCATCCTTCCACTTGCAAGCAAAGTACCTCGGTTCTGCCGTGACCGAGGTACGCAGTAAGTTCGTATCGCATCACATCACGCAGCAGGCAGCATCCGGATCACTTGATTCCATGGGCATCCCCTCCGCTCAGCGCGATTACATGCTTAATATCTGGGCTATCGAAGCTGCGGCGAACGTCAACGTGCCAAGTGGTACCCAGATCGCTAAGGCGCTTGAGAATGGTGTGATAACTCAGGATCAGGCTACGCAGCGTCTAGAAGAGCTGGGGTACTCATCCGGTGATGCGGCTATCGTATTGGGGTCGGAGTAATGGCACCTTCAAAAAGGTCAGCTTACCAGTCACTCATTACCACGCTTTCCAATGTGCTGGAGTCGCATGCGGCTATCGGTGACGCGGTTGCCGCTCGCGCTGTTGAGCATGCCGAGAGACTAGCTAATATGCGGAGTCAGGCAAAGGTGAACAATGCAATCAAACAGGGCATTGCAGCGAGCAATAAGCAGTCATGACGCCATAGTCAGTGATGTCACGTTCACCGATTATGCATACTGGCGGGTAACATTTAATTGCGCGCCCGGCCTGCGGCTCTCTGTCCTGGTATGCGATACTTACCTTAGCAAGGAAGAGGCTGTTGAACAGGCAGTTGTCACGCTTGGTCAGCAGACAGGACAGAGAGTAAGGACCCCCAGGTGACTACCCCAGCACCCGAGATCAGGTCATACGGTTGCACCTTCGGATGCGGAAACCCGTATGACATTATCGTCGTAACCGTGCTAGATGGCTCAACTGAGCTACTGTGCATTCCGTGCTTTATCAAGATGGCATACGACATGACCGAAGCCATCACCAACCCCGACAGCGATGTTGCGCGCAACGCTGCCAGCGTGCTCGCTGGCCTGGGTGACGCCCAGGTGCCAGGGCCGACTGCCAAGCGCGGGCGCAAGAACGCCCCGGCCACGTCCACCGATCCCGGCATGTTTGAAGCGTATGAAGAGATCACTGCGCTTGATGAGATGCCGGAAGAGTTTCATCCATGACGGTAATGGTCGGCATCTTCGCGAACACCGTATCAGCACGGCTACGCGATGACGGCATGAGCGCATTCGCCACTGAGCGGGCAACGCTACTTGCCATGGCTAACGGCGAGTGGCACGATAAGCGCCGGTACATCGTGTACGACCGGTCAACTGGATCGTTCGTACTGATTTTCCGATAGAAAGGTATCCCCAGCATGGCAGAATCGCTAAAGGCGATCATGGAGTTTTTCGGCATGTCCGCCCATGACTTCATGATCGAATGGAAGCGCCTCACTACCGAGGATAAGACGCACATCAAGGCTGGCATCAACAACGGAACCCTAACGTACTAGGGTGACGCCATGATGATAACCGGCGATGAAATCGACATGACACCCAACTGGGATGACTCATGCGACTACTGGCTAACCGCGAAAGCGGAAGCCTGCCTAAACAGCCCGCCCGTCATCTATACGGAAGGGGGTGAAATGTAATGCTACAGTTTGCAATCTCGCTTTACCGCACTATCCCCGTGCGCCCGCACTGCAATGCAGAGACACGAACGCACACGCTACTGTGCCGTATCATGCGGCCGGTAATCGGTCCAGAGTGTGACTTCCCATCACCACCATGAGAGAGAGAGCGTGAAGCATGACACGATTCATGTTCGATGGTACGCACGCCAACGTACAGGCGATCCGAGAGCACGCATCGGAGAATGCACTCATCGCCTGGTACGGCACTGGATCGCCGGACATCCAGTGGACGAGCCAAGACATCGCGGATTTCGACGGACACGTCATGGTCGAAATTGACCAGAGGTTCACCGGGTCACCTGTTCCCGCCGCGACCGTGCGCGATGTGGAAAACGGAGCATGGACAGTCGCCGACGCGGTTAATACCCAGGACTGGACCGCAGAGCGGCGTACCATCTACTGCAGTCAGGACACCGTTCCCGAGGTAATCGAGCATGGGTGGAAGGGTGACCTCTGGCTCGCCATGCCAGGATGGGCCGGAACAGAGCCGCCAAAGGTCACCGGATGCACCGTTGTTGCGGTGCAGAATCAGGTAACGGCGAGCTATGACACGTCCATCGTGTTCGATCCGTACTGGCCGAACCTAGCGCCCGAGGTGCCGGATGACGCGGCATTCTCCCTTACCGTGTACAGCAGGAATGCCGACCTGATGTTCTCATCGCACCCTGCCGCCGATCACTACGTCATGCAATACCTGACTCACTCCGGCGCAACTCCGGTGCCAGTCGGGCGGGTAGCACAACTACACGGGCAGGATGTACTGCACGTGCATGGCGTGACGATTCCCCAGGCGTCCGGCGGCATCCTCCAGGTTTACGCAATCGTGGACGGTAATCCCGTCATCACGGGTCAGCGCAATCTCCCGTAACCCGTCATCCCGAGATAAGTTATCCCAGCAACAGGGAAGGCAACAATGCCAGGGCAAGTAGCAGTAAAAGAGGGCAAGGCGCTCACCGTACCAGACCGTTATCCGGCCGGATTCAAGGCCATTATCAACCCAGAAGCCTGGGCGCGGTCCATCGTGTACCGGGAAGCCTACAAGGAACCGAACCCAGACTTCCTATCTCAGATGCTGGCACTTCTCAGCATCACGGCGACAACGCCGGAAGAGGCATTCGCGTCCGCCGGAGTCCGCCGTATTCAGCAATGGGTGACTGACAAGCCTGGCGAGACAACCGGGCCATTCGAGATCACAGACCTGTACGTGGCAGAATCCGACTTCGAGACTGGCAACCCCACGTACGTCATTATCACTGGAGTCCTGCTCGAAACGGGCGAGGAATTCAAGGCCACAACCGGCGCTACAAACATACAGGCCACGCTTATTGGCCTGCTCAACAATGGCGTCTGGCCGATCAGGTGCCAGATCAAGCGCGGCGACTCCAAGGATAAGGGAGGCAAGTACCTCCTGTTCATGTTGCCGCCGGATTAGCACCCCCAAACGTCGCGCTCGCATCTACCGGGAATGTGTCGCATAGAACCGGCTGTGTGCGAACGGTGCGAGCGCGGCTTTGGAGGTACCAGTCATGGCGAATGTCTCCGTTAACCGCAACAATATTCTTGCGGTCAGGCTGTTGCAAATGCGTCGTCATCTCATGTCGTGTGATAAGTGCAAGTCTGCTATCAAGGCAAAGTTCTTTGAGATGCTATGCGACTCTACCCGCGACGATATCCTGTTTGTCGCGATGAAGTGGGATTCAAACATTGCCGGGCGCATCGCGGCGGCTAGGTCGAAGGATGGGCTAATGTTTCTATGTCCTGACCCGAACGCGCACGGGGCTGCCTATGCGGCGACCGCAGAGCCGGTAACTATCAACTCAGTGCAAGACACGCTGTTTTAGATGGCGAGAATCCTAGGGCTATTCCCGGCCGCACTCATCGCCGCAAAAGGCGGGCTATCAGCCAATGCCTTTTACCGCGAGCAACAGCAACTAGGTTTCGGCGCTCGCCGTGGCGAGGTATTGCAGCTATTCAAGATAGCTAAGTCTGTCACGACGGCATCGGCTAGCGAGCCGTTTGAGGATGTCACGCGGGCACCGAATGCCTCTACGCTCGCCTCGTGGCCTACAAAGAGCGCGACCGGCATCCGGCAGAACGTTACCCTCACCTATCGCGACAGGACCACTGGACACATAAAGCAAACGTTCTATTCCACGCTCAATGACCAGCCTATCTCTAGAGAGGCTGCCATATCTCAGGCGATCGACGCATATAGCGAGCATGCCGAGAGCTACGGGCAGGACCTTATAGGCGCAGTCCACACATCCGCGTACAATCTAGTACCGGGACTAGCCGGATGAATGAGCGCAGAGCACACTGGATAAGGCCGAATCATCAGGAGAGAATGCCGCCCAGGATGGTAGCATTCGACACAGAGAGCAAAACGCATTATGAAGGCGACACTGAGGTTCAAGAGTGGCGAGTCGGTTGCGCTATACGCTGGCGCACGGACACGAAAGCCTCGGATCATAGGGAAGCGTCCGTATTTGAAACTCCGGACGACTTCTGGTCTTGGGTGGCGGAATATACAAGGAAAGGCACACGTACGGTTGTATGGGCGCACAACCTTGGACATGACGTGCGGATTTCTCGCATGTTCGAAATACTACCTAGGCTCGGATTTCACCTTGAATGGTGCAACCTTGATCGCAACATCTCATCAGCAACATGGAGAAGCGAGCACGGTACGATAGTTCTCGCCGACACGTGGACATGGATTCCGCTACCCCTAAACGTCATCGCACCACAGGTCGGGATGGTCAAATATGAAATGCCCGGTAAGCGTCAACCGGATTCTGAGTGGTCACGGTATTGTATGCAGGATGCCGAGATACTATATAACGTTGTACGCGTACTCATGGCCTTTGCCTCATCTGAAGGGCTGGGCAACTGGCAGCCTACCGGGGCTGGCATGGCGTACGCAACATGGCGTCATAAGTTTCTCTCACACAAGGTCCTGGTCAGTGACGATAGAAACGCTATCGAAGCCGAGCGTATCGCTATGCATACAGGCCGGGCAGAGGCATGGCGGCACGGCAAAGTCACCGGTGAGAAGTGGACGGAGGTCGACCTGAGAAATGCGTATGTCACTATCGCTTCGGAAATTGAAGTGCCCCGTAAGCTGCATGATCACTGCGGTGCCCTCAGTGTTCAGCAATTCCATCGACTATGTGATCGGTTTGCAGTGCTTTGCCGCGTCGAAGTATGCGGAGATGTACCTGTTCTTCCCGCCCGTATTGACGGACGCCACGTCTGGCCGATCGGGACATTCGAAACATGGGCATGGGACAATGAACTACGAATGGCACTACGGTACGGTGCGAAGGTCAAGATAAGGGAAGCGTACATCTATGTCAAAGATCCCGTATTGCAGGATTGGGCAAAGTGGGTGCTTGCTATCCTGTCGGATAATACAGAGAGTATCTCTCCTATTGTCCGAACGCACATCAAGCACTGCGGCCGTGCCCTCATTGGGCGCATTGCTCTGCGGACGCCTAGCTGGCAATACTGGGGAGCTAATGTCGAGGGACACACCGGAATAACGCACATGGTCATACCTGCAGAGAAGCGCGTTGCCCGCATGCTCCACGTAGGCGACGACGTGCTAATGGAAACATCGCGGGAAGAGGGTAAGGACTCGCTTCCCATGATCACTGGATACATAATGGCAGAATGCCGTTGCCGTATATGGGAGGCCATGAGTGCAGCGGGCACGGATAACCTCGCCCACGTTGATACTGATTCTGTACTGTGCAACGCTACTGGCCTTGATGGCATGCGGAATCATTATGGTGCAGACTTTGATCGTTACTGGACCGTCAAGGGCACCTGTACAGAACTCACCATGTACGGTCCACGCGCATACTACAAGGGCAAGCAGCGCGTAACATCCGGCATCCCGCTACGCGCGACCGAGATACGCCCAGGCGAGTACACCGGAGAGAAGTGGACGGCACTTGCATCTGACCTCACTGAAGGGCGCGCGAACGTCGTCCGCGTGATGCCGGGAACATGGCACCTGAAAACGACAGACCCCCGACGGCGTGACGCCGTCGGGGGCCGGGGAAGAACCGTCGCCTACGATGCCGCGGAGCTGTCGTCCGCAAAGAGGTCATCGCCGGAAGAGGCGAGCGTCGGCGCATAGGGCACCGTCACACGGGAGAACTTGATGCCGGGGATGAGAGTGCCATCCTCCGCGACAGCCGTCTTGGGGTCCAGCTGCTTCGCCATGTCCACGTTGGCCGACTTGTGCGCGGTCATGATCAGCATGGCGTACGCCGCCGCGTCGGCCTCGTTGGCGAACACGGCGATAGGGTGATTGTGGACGCGCTTGTCGATCGTGACGCGACTGTACAGGATTGTCTTGTTTGCGGCTTTCATCGCTGGGATTACCCTTCGGCTAGAACGAACGTTGTATGGCAGATACTACACGATGACGGGGCATCGATGTCAGGGTAATCGATCCAGATTCCGCAGCACTGTATCTGTATCGTGCCGTAGCTGTACCCATCCGACCGGACGAGCGGTAGAGGCCAGTCCCCAGGCCCTGGGGTCGTCATCGCGACTCACCCTGTAGGATCTCACGCCATGCCGCCAGGGTAAGGTATGTAGCGTTCAGGGCCGCTGGGCAGCATCGCCCAGAGAATCCCTCAGCAGCGAATGAGGCCACCACCTCGCCACCCCACTTCTGGTAGTCGTGCCGTCGCACCCAGGACAGCATGTCACGGACTACTATCCGTGCTTCATGCATGTCCTGGATTACCGGTGTCATGATGTGCTCTGCGCACACAGTGTTAGTGATCATGTCCATGTTCCTGTGATAGCTCCGATCATGTAGGTTGCGGCTACCTTGATAGCCGCTTGGATGGCTGAGTCCGGGAGCTTACCGGCGTCATGACCCATGAGTGACCATGTGCCGTTCGGACGGAAACGGATGATAATGAGGGATGGGCCTGGGTTGTCGATGCCCAGTTCGATGCCGCCATCTTGGGCGAACGTGTGATACAGGACTCCCCATGGTTGGGGGTGATACTGCTTTGTCATGACTCCAGTGTACGCTAACGATGTCATGATGGGGAGTACGTCTGGGGGTACGACCTGCGGTGGATGCATGATACGATGACGGCATGACGAACGATAACTGGCGGTACGTATGCCGCAACATTCATGTGTCGGAGGCTGAGCGCATCATGCGAGCGCTCCGCACACTGGGAGACGCGAACCTACGGGAAGCGCGCTCGCGCAAGTTCGCCGGTAAGGCGAACGCAGAAGCTAGGGCAATCCTCCGCGAGGACGCCATGACGGCATTCCGTGATGCCGACAGATGGTATCGATTGATAATCGGATGACATCTCAGGGTAGCCAGACCTCCGCCCCGTTTGGC
>Ga0335073_10009650_pt1 | contig 13547 bp, 12 predicted proteins | sample Lox_Sample_22_FD_207093 | JGI IMG/M metagenome (GOLD analysis project Ga0335073, IMG submission 207093) | Soil microbial communities from Loxahatchee National Wildlife Refuge, Florida, United States - Lox_Sample_2.2 | ecosystem: Environmental > Terrestrial > Soil > Wetlands | place: USA...
GCATCGAAGACGGCTGCGCCCGCCGCTGCCAGGCCGGAACGCGATTCCCGGTAGTGATGACCGCAGAACAGCAGTTCCGTGGGGTGCTCACGGCCGGGCGTAGGCGGCATGACCGCCAGGACCGCCGGCCTTGCCGAGCAGCAGCAGGCCCGGTCGGCAGCCCGGAAAGCTCGCCAGCTGGAGGCGGGCGCGGCGCCCTGACCCCGATCCTGTGGCTGAACGTGCTGGGTGGCTTCGGCCACGGCGTAAGTAGCCATGATCAGAGCTTCGCCGTTGCGGGCGCGTGCGCGGCAGAGTCATTGCTCCCGTCCCGCTAGGGACGAACGGCCTCCAGGCACGGGACGGTGGGCGCTCGGCCCGCTGCGGGCGGTTTTCGTCCGGAGATCAGAGGCGATGAGCGCCACGGACCAAGGGCCTGGGTGGCCCTGGCCCTATGCCCCTGGCCGCCCGCACCCGACTGACGCAGGCTAGCGAGCGGAGACCGGCCGGAGGTGATGGTCATGACTGGCACGGTCGGGGCGGTCTGCCGCTCACTGCAGCGCCTCGCGCGGCTGTTCGTCGGCCCGAACAAGCTGCGCCGACCCTCGGACCGCATCGAGGGCACCGTCGTCGTCCTGCTGTCCGCCGTATTCCTGGCCGCCGTCGCCGCCGCACCCTGGCTCGGCCTGCGGGTCTACCAGTCTCAGCGCGCTGGCGCGGCCGGGCTGCGCCCGGCCGTCGCGGTGCTCGCCCAGGCCGGACCGGGCAATGATTACTCGCTCACCAACTGGGTGACCGCCGCCCGCTGGCAGGCACCCGACGGGCAGCGCCGGTCGGGATTCTTGACCACGATGACCGCGCCTGGCATCTGGGGCGCCCCCGCCGGGGCCAGGGTCCAGGTGTGGCTGACCGGCTCCGGCGAGCCCCAGGCCCCGCCCTCGGGGCCCTGGGAGGTGGGGTTCGTCTCGGTCATGATCGCTATCGGCGCGGCGTGCTGCGGCGGGATCGTGCTGATCGTCTGCTACTGGCTGTGCCGCCGGGCGCTCGACCGGCGTCGCCTGGCCGCCTGGGCTTCCGAGTGGTCCGTGGCCGGCCCGCGGTGGACGACTCGCCGTTAATCCCGGGCCGCGCCCAGGCCACGGGCACTGCCGCTGCCGCGCCGTGCACACCGCCGGCCTCCGTGCGCAGAGAACGGCGAGAGAGGACCATCCGGCTTCTCGCGGATCCTGATTGCGCGGTGTGCGAGCCGACGGGCCGACCCGTAACTCCGCGTCCTTCTTGTCTGGTCCCTCTCGCCACTTTCATCCCACCGCGGGGGCCGCCGGCCGGCCAGGGACCATCGGCGGCAGGCGCCGGGACCATCGTCCCGCTGCACCGCGGACATCCGGCCCGGCAGGCGCGGGCCTCTGGCCCTCGGCGCGGCGCGGCGTGGCGGCCAGCGTGGTGACTGTATCCCGACCCAATAGCGAGGAGATGGACAGCATGCGCGCTCTCGTTTACCACGGACCCGGCGCGAAGGCCTGGGAGGAAGTGCCGAAGCCGGAGATCACTGCCGACACGGACGCGATCGTGCGGGTGGACGCCACCACGATCTGCGGCACGGACCTGCATATCCTCAAGGGCGACGTCCCGGCGGTGATCGACGGGCGGATCCTTGGTCACGAGGCGGTCGGCACCGTCGAGGCGGTCGGCAGCGGCGTGAAGACGGTGGGGGTCGGCGACCGCGTCCTCGTCTCCTGCATCACCGCGTGCGGGACCTGCCGGTACTGCCGCGCGGGGCACTCCGGGCAGTGCCTCGGCGGGGGCGGCTGGATCCTCGGGCACAAGATCGACGGGACCCAGGCCGAGTACGTCCGCGTGCCGTTCGCGGACCTGTCCACCTACGCGGTGCCGTCCGGCGCCGCCGACGAGCAGATCCTCATGCTGGCCGACATCCTGCCGACCGGATACGAGGTGGGCGTGCTCAACGGCGGCGTGCGCCCGGGCGACGTGGTCGCGATCGTGGGCTCCGGCCCGATCGGCCTGTCCGCGATCACCGGCGCCCGCCTGTTCAGCCCGAGCCATATCGTCGCGATCGACGTGGCGGACGCCCGGCTGGAGGCGGCCAAGCAGTTCGGCGCCGACGTGGCCGTGAACAATTACCACGAGGACCCGGAGGCGGTGATCAGCTCGCTCACCCACGGGCTCGGCGCCGACGTGGCCATCGAGGCGGTCGGCGTGCCCGCCACGTTCGAACTGGCTGTGAAGCTGGCCCGGCCCGGCGGCCGGATCGCCAACATCGGCGTGCACGGAGAGCCCGCCACCCTGCACCTCGAGGAGCAGTGGATCAGGAACATCACGATCACGACCGGCCTGGTGGACGCGTACTCCACTCCGACGCTGCTGCGCCTGCTCACCAGCCACAACATCGACGCGGCGCGGTTCATCACGCACCGCTTCGCCCTAGATGAGTTCGACGAGGCCTACGATGTGTTCGGCCGCGCCGCCGAGACCGGCGCGCTCAAGGTCGTGCTGAGCCGCGCGTCCTGATTCCGAGCGGACCGGATCCCGGCCAAGCGTTCTCGCTCGTCACCTGCGCCGCTGCCGTCCCAGACGTGACAGCGTCAGAACGTCGCGAGATGGTGACCAATGCCTCTGGCGAAGATCGCGCCGTGCGACGATGCTATGCAATGGGGATCATGGCTGCCGCGGATGACAGCCCCCGGAAGAGGGAGAGTGAGATGCCTGGAATCGTGGTGGGCGTTGATGGCTCAGATAGCTCTCAGCAGGCGCTCGAATGGGCCATAAAGCACGCCGCGCTCGAGCACGCCCCGCTTACGGTCCTGGCCGTTCACGAGGTAGCGGCGAGCGCATGGACGGGCAGTCCGATCGTTTACCCCGAAGACCGGCCCGATGAGGAGAAGGCCCGCCAGGCCGCCCAGGCGGAAGTCGACAAGATTATTAGTCAGCTCGGGGGCGCGAAGCCCGAATCGCTGACCGTCCGTGGGGTCAGCGGGAGTCCGGCCAATTTGCTGATTGACGCGTCGAGCGACGCCGATATGGTGGTCGTTGGCTCGCGTGGCGCTGGCGGCTTCCCCCTCCTGAGGCTGGGCTCGGTGACTTCCAAGGTCGTCAGCCACGCGGAATGCCCGGTCGTAGTGGTGCGGGCCGGGTAACAGGCCGCAGGCCCCACCACCGAAGCAGCACAAAGCCCGCGGGCCGGCCTCGTGGCCGGCCCGCGGGCTGCCGTCGTGAGGCGGCTCAGCCGTTATGGCGCAGGACAGGCCGGAGGGCGTCCAGGACGGCCGGGTCCTCGATGGTCGACGGCACCGGCTCGTCGGCCCCGTCGGCGATCCCGCGCATGGTCTTGCGCAGGATCTTGCCCGACCTGGTCTTCGGCAGCGCGGCCACCACGTCCACCTCGCGGAATGAGGCCACCGGCCCGATCCGGTCCCGGACCAGGCCCACGAGCTGCGAGCGCAGCGTCTCGGCGTCGATGGCACTGCCCGCCTTCAGCACCACGAACCCGCGCGGGATCTGGCCCTTGAGCGTGTCGCGCACCCCGATGACCGCGCACTCGGCGACGTCCGGGTGGCTGGCCAGCACCTCTTCCATCTCGCCCGTTGACAGCCGGTGGCCGGCCACGTTGATGACGTCGTCGGTGCGGCCCATCACGTACAGGTAGCCGTCGGAGTCCCGATAGCCGCCGTCGCTGGTCTGGTAGCAGCCGGGGTAGGCCGACAGGTACGAGTCAACGAACCGCTGGTCATCACCCCACAGCGTGGTCAGGCAGCCGGGCGGCAGCGGGAGCCTGAGCACGATCTCCCCGGTCGACCCGGCCGGCACCTCCGCGCCCGAGCCGTCCACGATGCGCAGGTCGTAGCCGGGCGCCGGCATGGTCGGCGAGCCCGGCTTGGTCGGCATCGGCTCCAGCCCCATCAGGTCGGCGGCGATGGCCCACCCGGTCTCGGTCTGCCACCAGTGGTCGATGACGGGGATGCCGAGCAGGTCGCCCGCCCAGCGGTAGGTCTCCGGATCCAGCCGCTCGCCCGCCAGGAACAGGTACCTCAGCCCGGACAGGTCGTAGCGCCGCGCCAGCTCCCCGGCCGGATCCTCCTTCTTGATCGCCCGCAGCGCGGTGGGCGCGGTGAACATCGCCTTCACGTCATGATCCGCGATGACCCGCCAGAACGCGCCGGCGTCGGGGGTCCCGACCGGCTTGCCCTCGTAGAGCACCGTGGTGCACCCGGTGAGCAGCGGCGCGTAGACGATGTAGGAGTGGCCGACGACCCAGCCGATGTCGGAGGCCGCCCAGTAGGTGTCGCCGGGCTGGACGTCGTACACGTTCGCCATGCTCCAGCGCAGCGCCACCGCGTGGCCTCCGTTGTCCCGCACCACGCCCTTGGGCTTCCCGGTGGTTCCGGATGTGTACAGGATGTACAGCGGATCGGTCGCGGCCACCGGCACGCACTCGCAGGGCGAGGCCGCGGCGGTCGCCTGCGCCCAGTCGATGTCCCGGCCGCCGACCAGCGAGGCAAACGCCTGCGGGCGCTGCAGGATCAGGCAGTGGCCCGGCTTGTGGCCGGACATCTCGATCGCCCGGTCGAGCAGCGGCTTGTACTCGACGATCCGGCTGCCCTCGATGCCGCACGATGCCGACAGGACCACCCGCGGCTGCGCGTCCTCGATCCGTACCGCCAGCTCGTGCGCGGCGAACCCGCCGAACACGACGGAGTGCACGGCGCCGAGCCGCGCGCAGGCCAGCATCGCCATCACGGCCTCGGGGACCATCGGCATGTAGATGATCACCCGGTCGCCCCGGCCGACGCCCAGCCCGCGCAGCGTCCCGGCCAGGACGGCGACCTCGGCCCGCAGCTCGCGGTAGGAGATTCGGCGGCAGGTACCGGTGACCGGGCTGTCGTAAATGATCGCCGCCTGGTCACCGCGGCCCCCGCTGACGTGCCGGTCCACCGCGTTGTGGCAGGTGTTCAGCATGCCCCCGGCGAACCAGCGGTAGAACGGCGCGCCCGAGGCGTCGAGCACTGACTCCGGGGGCTGTTCCCAGTCAATCGCCGCCGCGGCGTCGCCCCAGAACCCGTCGGGGTCGGTCAGGCTCCGCCGGAAGGCCTCCGCGTATCCGGTCATGTCGGCACTCCGTTCGCTCGACACTGCGTCTCTCTGCGGATCCGGCCTGGCCGGGCCGGGGCTCAGGGCAGCGGAACCTGCCAGTGCAGCTCGCTCCCGCCGCCGTTGGCCGGCCCGACCTTCAGCGTGCCGCCCAGCTGCTCGGCCCGGTCGGCGAGGTTGGCCAGGCCGCTGCGGCGGGTGATGTCCCGCAGGCCGGCACCGTTGTCGCGGACGACCAGGACCAGGTCGGCACCGGCGTCGACGGTGACGTCCACCCGGCTGGCGCCCGCGTGCCGGGCCGCGTTGGACAGCGACTCCCGCAGCGCGCCCAGCATGTGCCCGGCGATCTCCTCGGGCACGCGATCGCTCAGGTCGCCGGTGAGGCTCAGCGACGGGGCGAATCCGAGCGGTCCGGTCATCTCGTCCATGATCTCCAGGATCCGCTCCCGCAGGCCGGCCTGCTTGACGTCGTGACGGGCCTGCAACGCGAAGATGGCCGACCGGATGTCCGCGATCGTGTCGTCCAGGGCGTCCACCGCGCGGGTCACCCGGTCGGCCACCTCGGGCCGGCTGATCAGCGGCATGGCCCCTTGCAGCGACATCCCCGTCGCGTACAGTCGCTGGATGACCAGGTCATGCAGGTCACGGGCGATGCGCTCCCGGTCCTGCAGCACGGTGACCTGCTCGGCGTCGCGGCGGGCGTCGGCGAGTTCCAGCGCGACGGCCGCCTGAGCGGCGAACGAGGCGACCATCTCCAGCGCGGCGGGGGTCAGCGGCATCGACCCAGGGTGGCGGCCGACGGTGAGCACGCCGCGCACGTTGCCCGGCCCGCCGAGCGGGAAGATCACCGCGGGCCCGAGCGCCATCCGCTCCCGGGCCACCTGCGCCACCCGCTGGTCCTGGCTGAATTCCTCCAGCGTCACCGGTTCGCCGGTCGTGAGCACCTCGGCCGAGAGGGATGTGTCAGGAAGCGCCATCCCCTGGGTCCGGGCCGCTTCCTCGCCGGCCGCATGCCGTACCACTAGCTGGCCGTGCTCACCCTCGGGCAGCGCCAGGACGGCCAGGTCGGCGCCGGACATCTCCAGCACCTGCTGGGTCACCAGGTCGAGCACGCCGCCGGGGTCGGCGCCCGATAGCAGCCTGTGGGTGACCTCGGCGCTGGCCTGCAGCCACCGCTGCCGTCGGCGTGCCTCCTCGTAGAGCCGGGCGTTCTCGATCGCCACGCCCGCGGCGGCGGCCAGCGCGGTAACGACCGCCTCGTCTTCCTCGTCGAACTGGCCGCCGTCCTGCTTCTCGGTGAGGTACAGGTTCCCGTAGACCTCGTCCCGGATCCGTACCGGCACGCCGAGGAACGACCGCATCGGCGGGTGCCCCTCAGGGAACCCGGACGACCGGGGGTCGGCCGACAGGTCGGGGAGCCGGACCGGGCGGGGGTCGGTGATCAGCGCCCCGAGCAGCCCGCGCCCCTCCGGCCAGTGATGGATGCGGGCGATCTCGTCCTCGTTCACGCCGACCGGGACGAACTCCACCAGCCTGCCCGCGTCCCCGATCACGCCGAGGGCGCCGTAACGGGCGTTCACCAGCCCGACCGCGGCCTCGACGATCTGCCGGAGCACGATCTCCAGCTCGAGCTGGCTGCCCACCGCGACCACGGCCTCGAGCAGCGCCTGCACCCGGTCGCGGGTGGACAGCACCGCCTGCAGCCGCACCTGAAGCTCGGCGAGCAGGTCGTCGAGCCGCAGATGCGGGAGAAGCGGACGGGACTGCGAAGACTCCACCGGCGGCTCCTGCAGCTCAGCGGGGGGCCAAGGTGATCTAACGATAACGCGGCCCGCCGGGCACCAGAAGGCCCGCCGCCGGGCATCGCGGCGGTCAGGCCTGCTGGGCCCGCCACTCGTCCTCGAGCATCGCGTACACGACCTCGTCGGCCCACTCGCCCTTGACGAACTCGTTTTGCACGAAGTGGGCCTCGCGGCGCATGCCCAGGTGCTCCAGCACCCGCGCGGACGGCGCGTTCCGGGCGTCCATGCGGCCGACGATGCGGTGCAGCCCGAAGTTCTCAAAGCCCAGCCGCAGCATCATCCGGGCCGCCTCGGTGGCATAGCCCTTACCGCCATAATCCGGGTGGAACATGTAGCCGAGTTCGCCCTGCCGGTGCTCCCGGCTCTGCCGGAACAGCGCGACGTCGCCGATCACGGCCTCGCTCTCCGGCACTACCACGGCTAAGGCCAGGATGAGGCGGTCGCCGTCGTGACCGGGCCTCCCGGCCTGGATCCGCTCTTCCAGCGCGACCCGCACCTGGTCCAGGGTGCGGACGTCGAACAGCAGGTACCGGGTCACCTCCGGCCGGGACTGGATGTCGTAGACCGCGCCGAGGTCGTCCGCGCGGTAAGGGCGCAGGATGAGCCGGGCCGTCCTGAGCGGATAGTCGGGCGGGTGCATCACGCGATCGTAGGCGAATCCGACGTCAGCGGACCACGAGCACGGGCCGGTCGGCCAGGTGGATCACCTTGTGCGCCGTGCTGCCGAGGACCAGCCCGGCCAGGTCGCCCCTGCCTCGGGAGCCCATGACGATGACGCCGGCGTCGACGTCCTTGGCTTCGGCGATGATCTCACGGGCGGCGTAGCCGAACAGCGTGTTGCGCACCACGCCGTGCGCCGTGATCCCGACCTGGGCCAGTTCCTCGACCGCGGCGTCGACCTGCGCCTGCGCGTCGTCGGCGGTCTCGGACGACGGCACCAGCCCCGTCTTCGCCGCGTACTCGCGCTCCCTCAGGTGCACGACCCACACCTCGCCCTTGGACAGCAACGCCAGGTCCCGCGCGGCGGCGAGCACGCGCTCGCTGGCCTTCGAGTGATCTACCGCCACCAGCAGCTTGTCGTACATCTCGTCCTCCCTGGCTCGGCTCAGCGCCGGTTCCCCTGGCTGATAAGGATCATCGCGCCTGCCTACGGCCTCGGCCAGGGCCGAAAGTCCTCCTGCGTGTCCTTGACCGACCGACGATCCGGACCGCCTCGTCAGCGCTCGTCCGGCCCGCGGATCACGACCACGGGGCAGCGCGAATGGTGGGTGCAGTGCTGGCTGACCGAGCCGAGCAGGGCGCGGGCGAACCCGCCGTGCCCGCGGCAGCCGACCACCAGCAGGTCCGCGCCGGCGGCCGCGTCGAGCAGAACCTCCGCGGCGTTTCCCTCCGCGACCACCGGCCGCACCCTGACTTTGCTCCCCACGCCGACGGCCTGGCCGACCGCGTCGGCGAGCACCTTCGCCGCGATCTCCTCGTAGTCGGTTTCGTCGGCCATCGAGACCCCCCACGCGAGGCCGCTCGCCGCCGGGGGCTGCCACGCCATCACCGCGTCGACGGTGCCGCCGGTCAGTTCGGCCTGCCAGACGGCCCAGCGCAGTGCCTCCACCGAGGAAGCCGAACCGTCGACCCCGGCCACGATCCGGTGGCCCTTCCCAACCTGCTGCTCAGGCACCTTCGTCTCCTCGCCCCGGGGCCGCGTCGTCAGCTTCCAGCATGGGCAACTGGCCATGCCCTGCTTAGGGCCGAAGGTCCCGCGCCACGGCCGCAAAGTACCGTCCTGGGATGTCCACCTTCCATAATGAGCCGGGCGCCGCCCGGGACCCGGACGGTCACGGCCCTGCCGGGTGCTCTACCCCGCGTGTCGCGCGAGCCTGCCCGCCGCCGCTCGCTACGATCACGACCTGCGGAGGGCTCCGCCTCCGCGGACCCCCGAAGCCAGGGGCGGGTACAACCAGGGAAACCGCGGCGGCAGGAGTTGCGTGGCTGATGCTGGGACACTCGCACGCGCTATCCGGCGCAGCGGCCGGTGTCGCCACGGGAATCCTACTGCGTCTGCCCATTCCCCAGATCTCAGCGCTGGCGGGCTTTACCGCGGGCATGGCGCTGCTTCCTGACCTGGACAAGTGCGGGTCGTCGCCGGCCCGGTGCCTTGGCTTCCTGTCCGAGGCGATCGCACGGATCGCCGGACGGCTCAGCGGCGGCCACCGGCACGCGACGCACTCGGTTCTGGGCGTGACGGTGTTCACCGGCCTGGCGTGGGCCTGCGGGCATTTCCGCCATGACTGGCCGGGGAAGGCCGGGCTCGCGCTCCTGACGACGCTCGGCGTGGCCGCCGCGCTCGAGGCCCTGCATATCGCCCGCGGCCATGCCGCCGACCTAATCGCGATAGCCGCCGCGTGCGGGGAGGTCTGGTTCGGGTACGGCCTGTGGCTACTCCCGCTCGCGGTCCTGATCGGCTGCTGTGTCCACATCGCCGGGGACATGCTGACCGACTCTGGCTGCATGCTGGGCTTTCCGGTCTTCCGGCACCGCTTCCACCTGCTGCCCGAGCCACTGGCGTTCACCACCGGCACCCGCCCGGAGCTGCTGATCGTCGACCCGCTCCTGTCCGGGGCCTTGCTGATCCTGGCCGCGACCGCGGCCGACCCGGCGCTGGTCGCCGCGCAGTGGCATTCACTGGCGGGCTAACCGGGCTGAGCCGCGTTACGCCCGGGCGTTGACCGGATCCGTCGCGGCCCGCCATTCGATCCCAGCCGCCGCTCGTCCGGCTGGACAGGCCAAAGGCTCCCGTCCTGGAGAGTATTCGGCCCTGCCCGGGATGGCCGGCCGGCGACTGGCCTGCAGATGGTGATCTGGGCGCTGGCCGTACCCGGTGCGAGGATGGGATCAAGGATCGCAGCGGGAGGTGCGGCGGTGGCGAGCAAGAACGGCAAGGCCAAGGCGGCGACGGCGGCGGAACTCGCGCCCCGGGTACCGAGGAAGCCCTACGAGAAGGAGCTCTACCGGCTGCAGGCCGAGCTGATGAAGGTCCAGGAGTGGGTGCGGGCCGAGGGCGCCCGGATCGTGGTGATCTTCGAGGGCCGGGACGCGGCCGGCAAGGGCGGCGCGATCAAGCGGGTCACCCAGTACCTCAACCCGCGCGTGGCGCAGATCGCCGCGCTGCCCGCGCCGACCGACCGCGAGAAGTCGCAGTGGTACTTCCAGCGTTACGTCGAACACCTGCCGTCTGCGGGCCAGATCGTGCTGTTCGACCGCAGCTGGTACAACCGCGCCGGGGTCGAGCACGTCATGGGGTTCTGCACGAAGGAGGAGTACCACCGGTTCCTGCACCAGTGCCCGATCTTCGAGCGGCTGCTGGTCGAGGACGGCATCCTGCTGCGGAAGTACTGGTTCTCGGTGAGCGACGACGAGCAGGAACGCCGGTTCAAGGCGCGGCTCGACGATCCCATGCGGCAGTGGAAGCTCTCCCCGATGGACCTCGAGTCCATCACCCGGTGGGAGGACTACTCACGGGCCAAGGACGAGATGTTCGTGCACACCGACATCCCGGAGGCGCCCTGGTACGTGGTGGAGAGCCAGGACAAGCGGCGGGCCAGGATCAACATGATGTCTCACCTGCTGTCCACGCTGCCCTACCACGACGTGCAGCACGCGGCGATCAAGCTGCCGCGGCGACCGCCCCCGCAGGGGTACGTGCGGGCCCCGCGGGAGATGCAGACCTACGTGCCCGACCAGGCCGCCTCGCTCATCCGGGGATGACCGCGACCGGGCCGTGCGCGTGATGCAGGACCGCGTGCGTGACCGCGTCCGTGCTCGGGTGGCCGGGGTCGGCGGGGTTGCTGCGGCCGAGCACGACCAGGTCGGCGCGGGCCGAGGCCCCGGCCAGCACCCGCCCGGGGGCAGCGTGCACGACGTCCTCGACCACCTCGACGTCCGGGTACTTGCGGCGCCAGGGCGCCAGCAGACCGGCCAGCCACCCGGCCGCCTCGGCGGTGACCTCGCGGGCGTCGGCGCCGGGCCGCTCGGTGCCGGTCAGCCGCATCTGCGTCAGGAACACCGGCCAGGCGTGCACGGCCCGCAGCCGGGCCCGGCGCAGTTCGGCTTCCGCGAACGCGAACCCGATCGCCGCCGGCTGGTCCAGGTCGCGGACGCCGACCACGATCTCGTGCGGCGCGGCCGTGGCCTGCCCGCGCACGACCACCACCGGGCCGGCGGCGTGGGTGGCCACGTACCGGCTGACCGAGCCGAGGACCAGCGCGGCGAAGCCGCCCGCGCCGCGCGAGCCGATCACCAGCATCGCCGCGCCGGCGGCGGCCTCGGTGAGGGCCCGGGCGGGCGGGCCGGGCAGCAGCGCGGTCTCCACGGGCAGGCCGGGCTCCGCCTCGGCGGCGTGCGCGGCGGCCCCGGCCAGCGCCTCCCGGCAGGACACGTGGACGGCGCGGGCGGCGGTGTCCGGCGTACCCGGCCGCGACCAGGACATCCGGGGCGGCAGCACCGGCACGGACACGATCCGCAGCGCCGCGCCGCGCCGCGCGGCCTCGCGGGCCGCCCACGCCACGGCCCGCAGCGACGGCTCAGAGCCGTCCGTCGCGGCCACGATGCGATTCGCGGCTTTCATGTCTCCTCCAGGTATGGGGTTTGCGAATTAGCCTCGATCGGCCGGCAAACGCAGCCCAGGGACATTCGGGCCGTCCGCCCAGGCCTTTGGTCCCTTCATGACGCTGACGTCTGCGTCAGGAACCGCATCGCCTCAGAAAGGGGAAAGCTGGAGAATGTCTGGGTGAAGACTCGAAGATTGATTTCCTGCATTCTGCTGGCCTGCGCCATCGGCGCGGGCCTGGCCGCGTGCAGTAGCAGTAGTAGCACGACCAGTTCGGCGCCGTCATCGCCGGCCGCGGCCGCGCCGTCGGCCACCTCGACGGGCTCGGGCTCCTCCGCCGAGAAGGCGATCGCCGCGAACTGGACCGCGTTCTTCAGCCCGCAGACCCCGGTGTCGAAGCGGGTCAGCCTGCTGCAGAACGGATCGACGTTTGCATCGGTCATCCGGGCCCAGGCCTCGTCGAGCCTGGCGTCCGAGGCCAGCGCCTCGGTCCAGAAGGTCACGGTCACCTCGCCGTCCCAGGCCACGGTCGACTACACGATCCTGCTGGCCGGCTCGCCCGTGCTGAAGAACCAGAAAGGCGTCGCCGTGTACCAGGACGGGACCTGGAAGGTGGGGGTAGCCAGCTTCTGCGGCCTGCTCACCGTGGAGAACAGCGGGAAGACCCCGTCGGTCTGCAAGGCTGCGGGGTAGTCAGATGGTTCGTTCGGTAGGGGCGCCCGCCGAGCAGGCGACGCCGCGCCGCGGGGGGCGCTCGCTGGCCCTGGCCGTGCTGTGCACGATCTTGTTCCTGACGTTCCTGGACAACACGATCGTGAGCGTCGGTCTCGGCAGCGTGCAGGTGGGCCTGCACGCCGGCGTCAGCTCGCTGCAGTGGGTGGTCAGCGCGTACGCGCTGACGTTCGCGGCCGCGATGCTCGCGTTCGGCATGGTGGGCGACGAGTTCGGGCGCAAGCGGACCTTGCTGATCGGGGCCGGGATCTTCTGCGCGGGATCGGTCCTGTCGGCGCTGGCACCGAACGTCGGCGTGCTGATCGCCGGGCGGGCCGTGATGGGGCTCGGGGCCGCCGCCAGCGAGCCCGGCACCCTGTCGCTGCTGCGGCACATCTACCCCGAAGAGCGTCTCCGCACCTGGGCCATCGGCGTGTGGACGGCCGTGTCCGGCCTGGCCCTCGCGCTCGGCCCGGTCATCGGCGGGGCGCTCATCGGCCTGTGGACCACGATCTTCGGGTCCGCGCCGTCCACCGTCCCGGGCCTGCCGCCGGGCCCGTCACCGGACGGCTGGCGCGCGATCTTCTGGTTCAACCTGGTGTTCGGGCTGGCGGCACTGATCGCGGGGATGATCGTGCTGCCGGAGAGCTCCGACCCGGACGCGCACCGGGTCGACGTCTCCGGGACGGTGCTGTTCGCCGCCGCGCTGACCGCGTTCACGTTCGCGATCATCAACGCCGAGAACGACGGCTTCGGCGACCCGGTCGTGATCGCGCTGCTGTGCCTGTCCGCGGTGGCCGCGGTCGCGTTCGTCTACCGGGAGCGCCGCGCGGCTCATCCGCTGCTCGACCTGAAGTACCTGCGCGTCCCCCGGTTCCGCATCGCCATCGTGGTCGCGTTCTGTGCCTACTTCGCCACGTTCGCCGTGTTCTTCTTCACCGCCCTGTACCTGTACGAGGTGGCCAACGAAACCGGCTACAAGATCGCTATCACCTATCTGCCGATGACCGTGCTGCTGATCCTCGCCGCGCTGCTGGCCGGGCGCTGGATCACCGGGGCCCGGGAGGGACCCGCGATCCTGGTCGGCTGCCTGCTGTTCGGCGCCGGCCTGCTGCTGACCACCGCCACGCTCAACCCGAACCCGGCCTATGCTCCGCTGGCCCTGGCTCTCGCCCTGGTGGGCGTCGGCGTCGGCATGACCGTCGTCCCGATCACCTCGTCGGCGCTGTCGGCCGTGCCGCCCGAGCGCTCCGGCATGGCCGCGTCAGCGACGAATACCGCCCGCGAGATCGGCGCGGTGACCGGTGTGGCGATCCTGGGCGCGCTGGTGAACGCCCAGCTCCGGT
>Ga0335073_10009651_pt1 | contig 13546 bp, 12 predicted proteins | sample Lox_Sample_22_FD_207093 | JGI IMG/M metagenome (GOLD analysis project Ga0335073, IMG submission 207093) | Soil microbial communities from Loxahatchee National Wildlife Refuge, Florida, United States - Lox_Sample_2.2 | ecosystem: Environmental > Terrestrial > Soil > Wetlands | place: USA...
ACTCGAGGCAGGCGGCGGCCTCGGCCGATCGTCTCGCGAAGGCGCGCCATGGTTCCTGGAAGACGCGCGACCCCTCCTCGCGCCCGCGAGGAGGCTTCTGGAAGGCGAGCGATGTCCTCCACGACCCGTGCGAACGTCTCTGGCGCGCGTGCAAAGGCCTCTGGAAGGTGCGCGAAGAGCTCTAGACCGCGTGCGAAGCCTTCTACGACGTGCGCGAAGGGTTCGAGAACACGCGCTGGGTCTTCCACGACGTGCGCGAGGACTTCGAGAACGCGCGCTGGGTTCTCCACGACGTGCGCGAAGGCTCTTAGAACACGCGCTGGGTCTTCCACGACGTGCGCGAAGGGTTCGAGAACACACGCTAATTCTTCCACGACGCGTGCCAACGCCTCGGGAGCCTGCGCTCGAAACGTTGGCACACGTTCCATGCCTTCGAGCAGGTGCCCCAGAGGTCGTCGAGCAGGTGCTTGAAAACCTTGCGCATGTTCTAGAAGACAGCGAGCGTCCCCAACGAAGCAGCGAGCCTGTTCTAAAGCCCCCACACGACGCGCGAGACCCTCCAGCACGCGCGCCAGCCTTCGTGGAACGCGTGCAAGCGTTCATTGCGCAGGCGGCAGAGGCCATCGCACGGGCGATGGAGCCCTTCGCAGACGTGCTGGAAGGCCTCGCGCACGCGCTCGAAGGCCAGGCGTGCGTCGAAGAGGCTCCACGACGCGCGCCTGGGTTCCCCCGACGTGCGCCAGAGCCGAAAGAGCTCGTTCAACGAGCTCCATCGCCTGCTCAATGGGCTCTCCACCTCGCGATGGGATGCCTTCACCGTGCGCTGGAAGCTCGCGAACGCGCCCGCGAAGACCCCCCGCTTGCGCTGGAGACGATTGCGCGCGCTCGACGAGCCTCACCGCGTCTTCAACGAGGCTCTCGAGGTGCGCAGGAAGACCAAGCGCGCCCGCCACGCCGTCAGGAGCGCCCCCAACGAGGTCTCCAGGGCAGCGAATCAGTTCAGCGCATTCGGGAGCGTGAGCGAGAAGGGCGCGATCTTCGCCTCGAACATGGTGCCGTTCTCACGGGCCATGCGGTAGCTGCCGTGCATCGAGCCGTGCGGGGTCTTCAGCAGGCAGCCGCTCGTGTACTCGAAGTGCTCGCCCGGCTGCAGCACCGGTTGCTCCCCGACCACGCCGTCGCCGCGCACTTCCTGCCGCTCGCCGTTGCCGTCGGTGATGATCCAGTGGCGGCTGCGGAGCTGCGCCACGCTGGCGCCCTCGTTGGAGATGTGCACGCGGTAAGCGAAGGCGTACCGCCCCTGCCGCGGCGAGGACTGGTCGGGCACGTAGGTGCTCTCGACCTTCACGCGGATGCCCTCGGTGATGGCCTCGGACATGGGTCCCAGGCTGCCACAGCCACGGCCGAGCGGGCAAGGTGGTCTTTCCCCCATGAGGCCACTACAATTGGTGCCGATGGCCGGCCTGCCAGGTTACGTGGCGTATTTCCTGCTGCTCGTGGGGCCGCTCGTGCTCTTCCACGAGCTGGGGCACTTCGCCGTCGCCAAGTGGTGCGGGGTCAAGGTCACCCGGTTTTCGTTCGGCTTCGGCCCGCGCCTCCTCGGCTTCCGGCACGGGGAGACCGAGTACCGGCTGTCGCTCCTGCCCCTCGGCGGCTACGTCAAGATGGCCGGCGACAACCCGGCCGAGCCCCTGGCCGAAGAGGACAAGGGGCGTGGGTTCCTGGAGGCGCCGCCCTGGAAGCGCATGGTCATCGCGCTCGCGGGGCCGGCGATGAACCTCATCCTGCCGGTGATCGTCTTCTTCGTGACCGCCCTCGCGTTCGAGCACCAGGGCGTCGCCCCGTACGTGGGCGCGGTGCTCCCCGACTCGCCCGCCGAGCATGCGGGCATGCAGGCGGGCGACGTCATCGAGTCCGTGGACGGCAAGCCGGTGCGCGCCTTCGAGGACATCCGCGACGCCGTGGGGGATCGCGTGGGCGTGCCGCTCGCCGTGGTGGTGCGGCGCGACGGCCGCGACGTGACCCTCTCGATGACTCCGACCTCGACCGAGGAGCAGGACGAGATCGAGACCACCCACCGGGGCATGGTCGGCATCCGCTCGCTGGCCCCGCCGGCCACCATCGGCGTCCTCGACCCGACCTCGCCGGCCTACCTCGCGGGGCTTCGCACCTTCGACCGGATCGTCTCGATCGACGGCAAGCCGGTCGACGACGGCCTCGAGCTCGAGCGCTCGTTCGCCGCCTCGCCCACCGGCGCGAAGGCGGCCGACATCGTGGCACTGCGGAGCCGCCCGCTCGGTTACGCGGGCCTCGGCCCAGCCGTGCTGCAGGCCGTTCACGCCCACCTCGTGCTCGGCCCCAAGGCGGGTCTCGAGCTCGACGACCTGTACGTCCGCTGGGTGCTGCCCGGCTCGCCGGCCGAGAAGGCCGGCATCCACGTGGGCGACCGCGTGCGCGCGCTGGACGGCAAGCCGCTCGCGTCGTGGTGGGGCCTCGAGGAGGCGCTCAAGAAGGTCGCGAAGAAGCCGCTGACCCTCACGGTCGAGGCGCCGGGGCAGCCGGCCCCCGTGGTGCCCATGACGATGGCCACGATGGATCTGGGCGAATCCCAGGTCACCGGCGAGCGCATCCACGTGCTCACGCTCGGGCTCCTGCACGACGGCGAGCCGCTCCTGCCGAGCGACCGCGCGCTGCCCCGCGACTGGATCTTCCCCCAGCCGCGGCTCGTCACGCTGCACGTCACGGTGGGCGAGGCCCTGGCCGATTCGGTGACCGGCACGGTCGAGATCAGCCGCAAGGAGCTCCTCGGCCTGATGCGGATGTTCCAGGGGCGCATCTCGGTGAAGCAGCTCGGCGGCCCGCTCATGATCGCCGACGTGGCGCGGCAGGCCGCGCAGGAAGGCGCCGCGGCCTTCCTGTTCATGATGACCCTGCTCAGCATCAACCTGGGCCTCCTAAACCTCGTGCCCCTGCCCGCGCTCGACGGTGGGCACGTCGCCACCGCGCTCGTCGAGGCGGTGCGGCGCAAGCCGCTCTCGATGCGCGCCCGCGAGGTCACGCAGGCGTTCGGGCTGGTGCTGCTGATGGCCCTCATGGCGTTCGTCATCATCAACGACTTCGTGCAGAAGCGGGGTCCGAGTCTCTTCCCATGAGCCGCCAGGGAGCGCTGGGTTTCCTGGTGGCGCTGGTCCTCGTGGGCTGCCGGAAGCCGCCGCCGGAGGATCCCGCCGAGGCGGCCTACCGCCACGCCGTCGAGCTCTTCGCCAAGGCCTCGGCCGAGACCCACGACCTCACCTACCGCGACCCGCGCTTCGACGCGGTGCTCGAGGCGCTGGCGCAGGTGCCGGCGGGAGACGAGTTGCGCCCCAAGGCCGATGCCCTGGCGCTGCAGATCCGCCAGGGCCGCGACGAGGGCGAGCAGCTCGACGCGGAAGGGAACAAGAACGTCGCCGCCGCGCTGGCGGAGCCCGACTTCGTGCCATTGCCCAAGGACGCGCCGATGCCGGTGCCGGGCTCGGCGACACGGTCAAACGACTCGCAGCCGGCGGAGTCCCCGGCGCCGGACTGGCCCTGGACGTCGGCCGGGGCCAAGAGCAACGGCCGGCCCGCGGGCTACAACCCGCTTCCCGACTACTACAAGCGCGCCGGCTACCTCGGCTACGGGCAGCATGCCGCGTCCGCCGACGGCACGCCGCCGCCTCCTCCTCCCGTGCAGCAGGAGGAACCCGCGCCGCCCGCGCCGAAGGCGCCGGTCGTGGTACCTGCCCAGGCCCCGCCTCCCGAGACGCAGGGGCCGCCGCCCGTGTATGGCCTCCCCGGGCCGGCCTCTCATGCGCTGCTGGGGCACTGAAGTGATCCTCGCGCTGGACAGCTCGACGCGGACGCTCTCGCTGGCGCTCGCGCGCTGGCAGGGCCAGGCGCTCGAGGTCCTCGCGGCGCGAGAGCTGGACGACGGCGGGCAGCACGGCCACAGCCTGCCCATCGCCATCGACGCTCTCTTGCGTGAGGGTGGCGCCTCTCTCGACGCGCTGACCGGCTGCGCCGTCGGCCTCGGCCCCGGGAGCTTCACCGGGCTGCGCGTGGGGCTCGCGACGCTCAAGGGGATCTGTTACGCGCGCCACTTGCCGCTGGCCGGGGCGTCGTCGTTGCGGGCGCTGGCCGCGGCGGCGCCAGGCGTGGACGGCGAGCTGGTGTGCGCGCTCCTCGACGCGCGGCGGGGCGAGCTTTACGCGGGCCTCTTCCGGGGGCCGCGGGCCGAGCGCGCCCTGCCGCCGGCGGCGCTCCCGGGCTGGCTGAGCGAGATGGGGGCGAGCCGCGTGCGCGCTTTCGGCGAGGGGCTGCTCGCCCAGCGTGCGGCTCTGGAGGCGCTCGCGTCCCCGGCGCTGGCGTTCGATCTCGAAGGGCCGAAATCCCCCACCGCGCTGAACGTCGCGAAGCTCGCCGGCCCGTCGGGCGACACGCGGCCGGAGGCCCTGTTCGCGATCGAGCCGCGGTACGTCCGGCCGTCGGAAGCGGAGCTGAAGTACCCCGAAGGAACGTTCAAGCCGCATCCGACCGCGGGGTGAGGGAAAGCCCGACCGCGACCCCCGACTTTCGACCTCGACCCAGACCCCGACCTCGACTTCGACCCCGACGCTGACCGACCTTGACCTCGACGCTGACCCTCGACCCCCGACCTCAGCCCGTCCTCGTCGACTCCTCGTGCACCAGCTCCACGATCCTCTTCACCAGCTCCGGCGGCGTCTGCGGCAACAACCCATGCCCCGTGTTGAACACGTGCGGCCCACCCCGGCCCTCCGCGAGCACGCGCCGCGCTGCGGCCAGCGCCGCCTCCGGCGTTGCGAGCAGGGCCACCGGATCGAGGTTGCCCTGCAGCGGCCGCTCCGGGCCCAGCAGCCGGCGCGCGTCGCCGAGCGGGCAGCGCCAGTCCACGCCGATCACGTCGCCTCCGGCCCGCGCCAGCAGGGGCAGCAGGGTGGCCGTGTCCGTGCCGAAGTGCAGCGTGGGGACGTTCAACCCCCGCAGCGCCGCGAAGACGCGCGCGGTGTGGGGCAGCACGCAGGCCTCGTAGTCGGCTGGCGCGAGGCAGCCCACCCAGGAGTCGAAGAGCTGCACGGCCTGGGCGCCGGCCCCGATCTGCATCTTCAAGTAGGCCACGCAGGTCTCGGCGAGCTTGCCGAGCAGGAGGTTCCACGTCGCCGGGTCGCCCCACATGAGCGCCTTGGTCCGTTCGAAGCTCTTCGAGTGGCCGCCCTCGATCAGGTAGGAGGCGAGCGTGAAGGGCGCGCCGGCGAAGCCGATCAACGCCACCTCGGGCGGCAGCTCGCGGCGCACCAGCTTCAGCGCCTCGCCCACGTACCCGAGCTCGCCAGCGTCCGCGACGCGCAGGCGCTCCACGTCGGCCCGCGACCGGACCGGCCGATCGATCACCGGGCCCTCGCCCTCGGCGAAGCGCAGCGGCGCGCCCATCGGGGGCAGCGGCAGGAGAATGTCCGCGAACAGGATCGCCGCGTCGACCCCGAGCCGCCGCACCGGCTGCAGCGTCACCTCGGCTGCCACCTCGGGCGTGCGCGCCATCGTGAGGAAGTCGTGCCGCTCGCGGATGGCCCGGTACTCGGGCAGGTAGCGACCCGCCTGCCGCATGAACCACACGGGCGTGGCGTCGACGGGCTCGCCGCGGCAAGCGCGCAGGAAGCGGGGCTCCGGCATGCCCTCATGTACTCCTCCTGGATCGGCGTTCGCAAGGATCAGCCTCCCGCGGACGGTGGTCGCAGCGAGCCGGCCGCCCCGAGGCCAGGACGGCACTTTGCGGGGTGCGCGACCTGGTGCATGATCGTCCCCATGGCGCGGCGTCATTCCAAGCACCGACGCCGTCTTGGCGTCCTCGTCGTCTCGTGGGTCGCGGCCGCCCTCGCCGGCTGCTCCAGCGGCGGCGCGGGTGGCTCCACGGCGGGGTCCACGACGGCCGCGGCGTCGACGGGCGGCAGCAACTCCGCCGGCGGCTCGGCGACCGGAAGCGGCGGGGGCAATCGCTCCGCGGGCTCCTCGACCGGTGCTGTCTCGAGGTCGACCGGGGCCGGCTCGACCGCGGGGGGTGGCAGGACGGGAGGTGGCACGACCGGCGCGGCCAGCAGCGGCGGGAGTCAGGGCACGACCGGGGGAGGGGCCGACGGCGGGATCGCCGCTTCTGCCTGCGAGAACCCCTCGTGCACCGTCTCGGACGCGACCTGCGCCGAGGGCGCCAACCAGGACGTGTACGACAACCAGTGGTGCTGCAGCAGCAGCTGCAACGGGGCGAACAGCTGCCCGGCGTCCGAGACGCTCTACGCCTGCTCCTGGAGCAGCTGGTACGTGGTCTCGAACGCGCCGGCGGGGAACACGGCGGTGCTCACCTACGTGAGCTCCCAGCTGAACTACCCGAGCACGCCACAGTTCGGCTCCTTCAACAGCATCACCAGCACCTTCGCGGAGGTCAGCCCGCACGGCGCGAGCTCGGATTTCGAGGCCGCCTACGATCTCTGGTTCAACGACTACGCGAACGAGGTCATGATCTGGGTCGACAACGACAACCAGACGCCCGGCGGCGCGCCGAGCTCGCTGATCGCCTCGCATGTTTCGGTGGGCGGCGGCACCTACGACGTCTATCTGTCCGGCAGCACCATGTACTTCGTGGCGGTGACCAACTTCAGCTCCGGCACGGTCGACATCCTCTCGGTCCTGAAGTTCGCCGCCTCGCCCCAGGGCCAGAGCTGGCTCCCAGCGGACTCCACGATCACGCAGTTCAACTTCGGCTGGGAGATCTGCTCCACCAACGGCCAGGACGCGACGTTCTACCTCGACGATTTCTCCATCACGGCGAGCTGAAGGCGAGAGGGGGCGCGCCGTTGACCGGACGCGGCCCGTGTGGTTGGTGGGCGGCGCATGGCCTGGCGCAGCCCGAGCAGCAAGGTGGTGCTCCTCCTCGCGGAGGTCTACCCTCCGTTCGGCGAATCGAGCGAGGCCGTCGACGTCGCTCGCCGCGTGGCGGACCTGCGGCGCATGGGGTACGCCGTGGAGGTCATCGCGCCCTCGCCAGACGGCGACGAGTTCATCCACGAAGACGACTCGGGTGCGCTCGTGCATCGGGTGGTTGCGTCGCGCTCGTATCTGCTGCGGCCGCTCGGGGCTCGGGAGGCGTCCTTCGGCGTGCGCGCCGCCGAGAAGGCCCTCGAGCTCGTGTATCTCTGGCGCCGGGAGTTTCTGTGGATCGAGGCCCGGTTGCCGCGGCGCCAGCTGCTGCCCCTGCGGTCGGTGCCGGCGCTGCGCGGCAAGCTCGGCAAGCGCCCGCCGGCGTCCCCGGTCGCGGCCGCGGCGCCGGCGGCGCCCGTGGCCGGCGTCGACGTGATCCTCTGCACCTACGACCGGCTCGACGACCTGGTCCGCTCGCTCCCGACGGTGCTCGCGGCGGCGGCCCGCGCTCGCGACGCCGGCCTCGACTGCGGCACCACGGTCGTCTACCAGAACGACTGGCTCCCCGAGCGGCTGGGCGCTGCGCTCCCGACGATCGCGAGCGATCCCCACCTGCGCCTGGTGTTCGCCTCGCCGCCGAGCCTGACTCATGCGCGCAACACCGGCCTCGCCCAGACGACGCGGGAACTCGTGCTGTTCACGGACGACGACGTGCTCGCGGAGCCGGGGCTGGTGCTCGCGCACGTCGCGGCGCTGAACCGCTTCACGGGCGCCATCGGCGTCTCCGGGCGCGTGCTCTCGCGCATCGAAGGGGGCCGGGTCTCGAGGCGGCGTGCCGTGGGCCAGATCCGCGCGTCCGGCCACGTGGACTCGAACTTCGACTCGGTCGAGCGAGCCGTCACGCTCGTCCCGCAGACGCCGATGGGCGTGAACATGTCCTTCCGCCGCGCGCGCGTCGACGCGCTCGTGGGGCCTGCCTGGTTCGACGAGAGCCTCACCGGCACGGCCTTCCGGGAGGAGACGACGCTGGCCATGGAGCTCTTTCGACGGGGCGAGCACTTCGTCTATGCGCCCGACGCCGCCCTGGAGCACCTGGAGGCCGTGTCGGGCGGCTGTGCCAACCGCTGGATCGGCCCGCTCGAGAAGCGCGCCGCGCAGGCGGGGCTCGACTACCTCTTCCTGCACCGCCTCTACGAGCGCTCCGGCTTCCTGCGCGCGGTGGGTTCGCTCTTGCGCGCGCGGCGCGACCTGCGCGATTCGCCGCGCCTGCGCACCTTCGTCGCGAAGAGCTACATCAACCTTCGCGGCTGGCAGCTGGGCCGGCGTCACTACGGCCGGCTGCGCCGTCGGGCGTGACCTGCGCGGCCAGCAGCGCCACCTCCTGCGCCAGCCTGCGGATCTGCTCGCGCTGCCGCGCGACCTCGAGGCTCTGGCGGAACACCAGCCAGAGCAGCGCGCCGCAGCACAGGAAGAACAGCGCCGAGGGCGCGTAGTAGATGCCCATCGCGGCGGCGAGCACGTCGATGGCGTGGCGCCAGATGGCGAGTCCGGCGATCGCGGCGCACACGAGGAGCCAAACGAGCGTGTGCCGCTCGTCGGTGCGGAGCCGGCGCGCCGAGGCGACGATGGCCACCGCGAAGGCGAGCGCGGCGGCGAGCGCGAGCAGGCTGGAGCGCGTCATGGGGTGGGCGGCTCGGACGCCGTGCCGGAGCCGAGCAGCTCGAGCCCCAGCGCCAGGGAGACCTTCACCATGTAGTAGGCCGAGGCGAAGGGCCCGAGCGAGCTCTCGCCGCTCGTGCGCGGCCGCATGCGGACGGGCAGCTCGACCACGCGGAAGCCCCGGCGGCAGGCCCACAGGAGGCTCTCGGGCTCGGGGTAGTCGTGCGGGAAGTGCTCCGCGAAGTAGGGGAGGGCGCGGCCGCCGAAGGCGCGGAAGCCGGAGGTGGGATCGGTGAAGGGCTGGCCCGACAGCGCCGAGACCACCGAGGAGAGGAGCCGGTTCCCGGCGCGGCGCAGCGCGTTCGAGCGGAAGCTCTCGACCGAGGCGAAGCGCGTACCCACCGCCAGCTCGGCGCCCTCCGCGATCGCCTCGAGCAGCGCAGGCGCCGAGGCCGGATCATGCTGCCCGTCGCCGTCCATGCGCACGGCGGCTGCGTAGCCCCGCCGCACCGCCCAGCGCAAGCCCGTGGCCTCGGCGGCGGCGACGCCGAGGTTGAACGGGTGGCGCACCACGCGGGCGCCGGCGGCGCGCGCCGCCTCCGCGGTTCGGTCGCTCGATCCGTCGTCCACTACAAGCAGGTCGGCGCCAGGCAGCGCGCGGGCGGCCTCCGCCACGGTCTGGCCGATGGCGGCCTCCTCCTCGTACCCGAGGAGGATCACGAGCGTCCGCACGCCTACAGCCGGTCCTCGCCGAAGGGGGCGAGGCGGAAGCTGCCGCGCTCGTGCGGCATGGCCGCGCGCGGCGAGCGGAAGTACTGCATCGGCGAGTAGGCGAGGAAGTTCGAGACCCGACTCGTGTACAGATCGGCGTAGCCCTCGATCTGCTCGCCGAAGCGGCTGTTCTCATTGCCTTCCTTGAAGAGCAGCCCCCAGTAGCGGTTCATGCCGCCCTCGAGTGCCCCCTCGATGCCCTCGACCTCGCGGTTCACGTCCTTGAGCGCGTGGCGCACCTGCTCGAGCTCGGCCTTCTGCCCGCGCCGCTCGGCCTCGATGGCCGCGCGCGTCGGGGCGTCGAAGCTGCCCTTGTCGAGCCGCTTCTCCAGAGCGTTCAACGCGAGCTTGCGCTGGTTCAGCTCGTCGTCGAGGCGCGCGCGCAGGGACTCGAGCTCCGAGAGCCGCCGGATCTCGTCGGCGTGGCGATCCGTATAGGCAAGCTCGTCTTCCAGCTCCTGCACGATCATGGCGGTGCGCCACAGGCTGCTCTTCTTGCTGCGCAGGATGTCGCCGTAGATGTGGTCGCCCACGTAGAGGACGCGCTCGCCCCCGAGCCCCACCAGCCGCTCGAACTCGCCCAGGTTGCCGCCCTGGTACACGCGGCCCCGCTCGAGCGTCTTGGCCTCCACGCTGGGCTGGCCGGCCTCGTCCACCTCGAAGAAGGGGAGCTTGTCCGAGAAGAAGGTGGGCTTCTGCGCGCCGACCACGATGTAGTCGAAGTAGTTGCGCCAGGACGGGTACTCGGGGAGCAGGCCGGAGAGCAGGTGCCCGAGCACCACGTCGGTGTAATCGAAGAGGGAGTTGGTGAGCAGGAAGAGCTTCTTGCCGCCGGAGCGGAGCTTGTGGAGGGCCGGGCCGATCTCGGCGTCGCGGAGGAAGAAGTCGCCGAGGTCCTTGCGGATCTCCGCCTTCAAGGAGCCGTCGCGGTGGACCTCGTCGATGCAGCGGCGAATGTCGTCGTAGAGCTGTGCGTAGTCGACCTTCTCGCCGCGGCCCTCGAAGAGCTCGATGATCTGCGCGAAGAGCGCGGCCTCGGGCAACGCGAAGAGCGTATCGATGGAGGCGAAGCGCGCGCTCGCGATCTTGAGCTTCTTGTCGCGGTAGAGGCGCTTCCACTCGGCCTCGTCGAGCGGCTTGCGGCCGTGGTAGCAGCGGCCCACGTGGTTGAAGCGGTCCATCTTGAAGATGTTGCCGTGCTCGCGGTCCACCACCAGGCCGCGGATGACGAACTCCCAGTCGTAGACGAGCTTCTCGACGTCGGGGTCGTAGCCAGCGGTGTCGATGAGCCGGCGCAGCGTCATCTGGAAGGAGAGCTCCTCGATGCGGCGCAGGCGGTAGATCGCCAGCGTGTAGTCCATGTCGAAGCCGACGATCTCGATCTGGTCCATGCGCAGGTTCCGGTTCACGAAGACCTGGCGCGTGTGCGGGATTTCGCGGACGGGCGGGTGGTCGAGCAGCTTCGAGAGCTCGGGGTCGACCAGGGGCCGCTCCGCTGCTTCCGCCCCGTTGACGGTCATTGGGCCGGAAATAGCACGCGACGAGCGGGTTGGGGAAGGGCGCCGAGAACGTCACGGGCAGCTTTGGCCCTCGTAGCGCAGCTCGGCCGGGATGCTCACCGTGGTGCCGCTCGCAGCGTCGATGGGGGGCCAGGTGCACGTGCCGAAGAAGGCCGGCTTGGAGCTGTAATAGAGCGAATCCGGCAGCGGCTGCGGGCTGCCGAGCGGCTGGCCGCTCTCGTAGTCGCCTGGGATCGACGCGGCGCTCGTGAGGCTCTGGTAGTCGTAGTTGCCGTAGTTGATCGACGTCGAGAGGGGCGTGGTCTGGAAGCCGTCCGCGTTCCCCGAGTGGCAGCCGTACGTGTACACGGTGGGCGGGGTGGCCCAGCAGTCGGTGGCGGCGTTCGCGGCCGTGACCTCCGGGATCGCGCTGCTCCAGTCCACGTGCAGGTAGGTGCTCTGCGAGAGCGGCCGGCCCAGCACGTTGCCCACGAAGGCGTAGTAGCTGTTCTCGTCGTAGACGTCGACGCCGTAGAAGCCCCAGGTAGGCGCGTCGACCGTGGTGCTCGAGCCGTCGATGATGTTCTGCAGGCTGGCCGGGTTCACGCCGGTCCAGTCGCCGGTCTCGTCACCCCAGAGCCAGTTGCGGAAGAATACGTCGTGCGACGAGGTGCCGTGGTAGTCGTCGGCCGCGATGTGCGAGGCCACGTTGCCCTCGAACAGGTTCATGAAGGGGTGAGCGCCGTGGTTGGCCCGCGCGCCCGCGAGATAGCTCTGGTCGTCGGTGTAGTCGTCGTCGATGTAGTTGTAGAGCGCGCAGATGCCCGAGCCGCCGCCCTGGTTGATCAGGCTGTGGCGGTTGTGGCGCATCACGTCGTTCTCGATCTTGTGATCGCTGTTCACGTTGTAGAGGTAGATGCCGTAGTCAGCGCCGCTCGCGTTCGAGTAGCCGTCGTGCACGTAGCAGTCGCGGACCTCCGCGCCGTACGAGGCGGTGAGCTGGATGTGCGAGGAGCCGCTGTCGCCGCCGGCGTTGATGGTCTCGACGCCCTTCACCCAGCAGTAGGCGCAGCCCTCGATGTTCACGAGCGGACTGCCGCCGACGTTCGCCTGGCTGCCGTCGAGCGTGAGGTCCTCGAAGCCGCCCTCGATCGTCTGCATGTCGTACACGCGGAGCTGCGGGCCGCCCTCGACGGCCGTCGTGGGCCAGGAGGTCCCGGGGTAGAGCTGGCCGTAGGTCTTCGAGGTGGGGTCGCGGTAGAGATCGAAGTAGAGCGGCCGGCCGAGGGTGATGGACCGGCTGGCGGGGTCGAACGACGCGACCGGCACCAGCTGCTGCATGAAGTGCCAGCCGTTGTTGTCGCCGCAGTAGTAGCAGAAGTCGCCGTCGAAATCCGTCGTGTCGCCCGACAGGAAGTCGCCGCTGGAGCCGCTCACGAGGCCGGGGTCGTCGTCCCCGAACACGGAGACCCACATGGCGCCGTTGTGCTTGCCAAAGAAGGCCGACAACGCGGTGAAGTCGGCGGCGTTGGTGAGCGTGACGGTGGTGTCGCCCTTCAGCGGGGAGCCGGAGAGCAGATAGCCGTTGGACGGCTGCATCCAGGTGGGGGAGGGGTAGATGTTGGTTCCGCCCGTCTGCACGCTGCCATCGGCGGCGATGGTCCCGTCGCCGTCGGTCTCGAAGCTCTGCGTCTCGAGCGGGGAGCTGTACTGGTTGGCCTGCCCGGCCATGAAGCTCTGGCCGACGACGAGGATGGTTTGGCCCATGCCTGCGCCGCGGAGCGCCACCTGGCTGGCGATCTGGACGGGCGTGTCGATGAGGTAGGTCGCGGCGGGCAGAACCACGGCGGTGCCGGTGGGCGCGGCGTCGATGCACGCCTGGATGGCCGGGCCGTCGTCCGTGGTGCCGTCGGCGTGCAAGCCCGCGCAGGTGGTGGGCGGGTAGCTCGGGAGCACGCCGCCGTTCCAGAGATCGGAGCCGGCCTCCCAGGGGATGGAGCGGCATTCCCCCGGATTCTGGACGCAGTTGACGCCGTCGCCCGAGGGCAGAACCGCGACGCTGGTGGCCCCGCCGCTGGAGCCGGCGGTGGCGCCACCGGTCGATCCCGTGGTCGAGCCGCCGCTCGTGCCGACTCTCCCCGTGGTTCCCGCCGTTCCCGTGGCGCCGCTCGAGTGGCTGCCGGTGCTGGCGCCGCTCGTGGCTGAGCCGTGGCCGCCGGTACTGCCACCGCTGGCGGCCGAGCCTCTGCCACCCGTGGAAGAGCCGCTCGTTGGCGCCGCGGCGCTCGTGGTGCCGCTGCTCCCCGCGCTGGTGCTGGAACCGGGCGGCTGGGAACAGGCAGCAGCGCCGAGGGCGAGCAGGATGGCGAAGCGGTTCATGGGTTGGTCTCCCGAGGGGAGGAGCCTAGCCTGGGTAGGGAGGAGGGCCAACGTGGAAGCCGGCGGCCCTAGACTGCGACGTCGAGCGACCCTCGAACTCGACCCCGACCTCCGACCCCGGACCCCCGACCCCCGTCCCCCGTCCCCCGTCCCCCGTCCCCCGACCCCCGACCCCCGTCCCCCGTCCCCCGACCCCCGACCCCCGTCCCCCGTCCCCCGACCCCCGACCCCCGATCCCCGACCCCCGATCCCCGACCCCCGATCCCCGACCCCCGATCCCCGACCCCCGT
>Ga0335073_10009652_pt1 | contig 13546 bp, 13 predicted proteins | sample Lox_Sample_22_FD_207093 | JGI IMG/M metagenome (GOLD analysis project Ga0335073, IMG submission 207093) | Soil microbial communities from Loxahatchee National Wildlife Refuge, Florida, United States - Lox_Sample_2.2 | ecosystem: Environmental > Terrestrial > Soil > Wetlands | place: USA...
TTTTGAAAAGAATATTCCGATGGGCCTAGGTCGCCATATTGCTGGCGATAACCCTTTCTCCGTATTACGCGTAGTTTTGGCCTTCCAGATAGTCCAGAGCTCGAGATATCTCCCTGAGAAATCAGTAAGCTGGAATTACAAGAAACAAACAATCACTTTCTTCCCCACTAGTGAAAACCGCATGTGTGTTTATCCGTTTTACGGCTTTCCATAAGTCGCTGACCTCTAGTCCATACGCTTTCCGTAAAGCCTTCAAGCCCCGAATCGATATGTCGTCGCAAAAGCTGTAGTCAGTTAGAAATATTTGTGATTGTAGTGGATTAAGTACATTATCCTATACAAGAGTCTCCCATGAGAAGGCATTCGATAGTTGTCTTGTGAAAGGAATTGTTCCAATTTGTTTTCGTCGAGTCCTCGCTTCTCAGGACATCCTTTCGTTTCATCTTTCTTTTGACCTTCCTTTCCTAACCATGACCGCTTCTCACAGCACCTCGACCGCTTTTTATCATCAACTTTGGCCTCAATTCGTTCTGGTTCTGGAGTCGGGCCGTCGTCTAAGAATTAATTAAGTGTTAGAAAGAAAGTTATTGGACCAATGTCTAAAATTGTATAGGAGGGAGGTGACGCTCCGAGCCTGTTAGTGGTATATTGACGAAAGATGGTGCTATCGACTACGGCCCTCCATTGCCAATTGTCATCCACCTCTCTTTCGGAGTCCTTGGGTGTCGAAAGTTTCTCGGTGTCGTCTCCAGCGCTTGTGGGGGTATCTTGCATTCCCTGAATAATGAATTAAGATTACATATACTTCTAGAGCAGATACCTCCTCAATTATTCCTTCAGCACCGAGACAAGGAACCTGCTCATCGGTCAACTTCACAAATTGACCTTGCAAATTTCCAGAAGATTCGACGCTCTCAAGCCCGTCGAAGTTTGTGCCTGGAACAGGCGACTTAAGTTCAACCTCGCGTTTAAAAGACATTTTGCAACCTGCGAAAAAGGCGTTGAAGAGGTAAGAGGCGGCAATAGTTCGCAATCCTTGGTTCATTTGGACTTTCTTATAAAAGGATCTCGCAACGGATTTTGAAATGCGAAACTATAAATGGAATAAGGTTGGGGATTCCCCAAGAGCGTTTTCATAGATAAGGGGCCAAGGTCTTTTCCACCTTTATGAAAGAAGCCGGACAAGAAGAGCGGAACGTACTTACATGGAAGATCGCTCACCCGATGTCGGAGCTCAATGCCGTGGGTAATAATGTCGCCCTTCAACCCGCCACTGGCCGCTTTTCGAACTGCACCGGAATAGTACTGAACCGCAACAGCAAACCTTAACATGACTGTTTGGCCAATTAAGTAGTCGATTTCCCCCACGCTCATTTCGCCAAGAAATGCTAATGAAACCTTATTTATCCTTTGCGAGCAATGAGGAGACAAATTAATTATCACACAGCATGCGCCTTCCCGCCGTTCACACACATCTCGTGAGGAAACAACGAAATAGCTACAAACTCCTTAGAAGACCGAAACAGTTTCTATGGTGCAAGCCCAAGGCTCGAGGCCTTTTCAGATTTTTGTTTGGTTATTTCGGCTTGTGAGACCACATCAAGCGAATAAGCAAGACACCGTCGTGGAGGTCACAAAAGCGAACTTCGCGAAAGTCGTTTATGACAGGAAGAAAGATGTCCTCATTGTATTCTACACTTCACCTGTGAGCCCTCAGAGCTCGGTTTAAGCCTGTTAGTACATATTCTCTAATATTCTGTAGAACGAAGGACCTTTTAGCAAAGTTCTCAATGACCTCCGGAACGACTATGAGAACAATATGACGTTAGCGAGATGCAATGTTGCGGCGTGCGATATTCCTATCGAAGTCTCACACATTCCAACCATAAAACTATACCCAGCCCGTCAAAAGTTTCCGTCGGTGGAGTATTTCGGACCGGAGGACGTAGTTGCAGAGTACGTCCGTTTTATCAATACGGAGAAAGGAGCCGAAGTAATCAAACCAAAATCTCCAGGGGGGACTGGTCCTCCAAGCCCGATAGAACAGTGAAATCATTTGATCGAGTTGGACTGTAAGGCGCTTGGATTTGTAATAGTATAAGCTTTTGGACTTGTTGGAGTAGTTATGCTGTGATTCAAAAGCAATTTCAGACTATCAAGTATCCAGTTTTGTGAAAGTGGCTCGCACACGCAATTGATATTAATTACTGTATGTCCAATTTTCGTTGCCTTCATTGCCACCTTGTGACTCGCATCTGCACCGGTCCTGTGTAATGGACGAGACCGTATTATGGCTCGGTGCTCCAATGCTGAGCATCCGGAGGCCGAACAACAGTTAATAAAGGGGGGGTTTTACTAATTTACCATGTGTTACAAACCTCAAGATAGCTTCCAACCTTTATTCTAATCAGTGCGTTCCGTAATTAACGTCTGAAAGTCGATGATATTAACCCATTCCTGCAACGTTGTTATAACTCCTCCGTTTGAGAAGTCCAAAATTTTGAAGATCAAAATGGCCTTGAAAAGACCTTTTCTTGAACGTAATTGCTGCTGTGTGGGTAATTAGGCTCAAAAAGTCAGTAAAGAGTGGGACAGTGTTTCCAATTGCGGACCATGTTGGACCATGTCTTTGTCTGGTCCAGGGCTCAGTCTTCAAGAGCCGCGTCCGTGTCCAGACCGACCGAAAGTTGGCCGCGGACGTCGAGTTCGGAACACAGTAGTGGAAACACGCCGGCAACTTCAGCAGTGGGTCTAATTCTCCATCCATAAAGAATCTCCTCTTTAATTCGAATCTAAGGTACATGGCTTGAATAATACTAAACCGCTTATATATTTTCAAAACGAGCGTCCAGAGAACTGCACACCATTAGAAAGCCTGAGACCTGGGAGTACTCCGAGTCTGTGGAGGTTTAGTAAATTCTTCGAGTCAAGCGGCGGGCGAGACTAGGTGACGGAGACGGCGTACGTTGGCTTTGAAAAACGGGAAATGCTTCCGTCCCGCGCGCCAAAGAAAGCGGCGTGGTGTTGTCGTCGGCTTTTGCGGATGGGTTCGCACCTTCGTCAAGGAGCAATTGAACGATCGTAGCACGGCCGTTGCTACTCGCGCAATGGAGTGGCGTCCAACCATGATTTCCGCTCTTTCCGATGTCTGCGCCATTGGCAAGGAGAGATTTCACAGCTTTGATCGCACCTACGGATGCAGCGCGATGTAATGCTGTCCATCTAAATGCGTCGCAACCTCCGACGTCGGCTTTATTGTCAATCAGAAACTGAAGAATGTTTTCGTTATCGTTAACCGCCGCCAGGATCAAGGCTGACTCGCCGAACTCGTCTTGTGTTCTGGCTTCGATATCGGCACGTTTGACGACGAGGAGGCGTACTATATTGAGATGCCCGTTTCTGGTAGCGAGATGCAACGCAGTCATCCCGCGGCTGTCCACGCCATCCAAGTTTCGAGCTAAACCTTCCAGTGACAACACGAGACGCATGGGTGCTTCATGCCCTTTCTCGGCAAACAAATGAACTAAATTGAATCTCATCCCACATCCAGTCAACCCCCCTTCCTTGATTCCATCCTCAATTTCCTGCCAATTTCTGCGATCTCCATCTTGCAACATGCGGCTTAAATCTCCTGTTTTCAGTCTCTTAGCAGCGTCTTGGCGAGTCATGCGGCTCATCTCCATAATCTCAAAACACGCCTCATTCCAATAGTTCTCCGGGAGATCAGCCTGAAGTCGTGCGGCTTTATCTCGGTGGCCAGCGGCGCAGTGAATTCTCATTAGGAAGGTAGCCGACTCGTAAAAGGATGGATGAGGTCGTCCGATGGCTTTCTTTAAACTATCGACGACAGGAGCCCAAATTTCTTCGGCTAAATCCCACTTCGATTGAATACAATACGTTTTCACCAGAAGTTCCTGCGCCTCCTCTTTCCATGAGTAATATGAACCGTATTTCAACTCAGAGCGCCGCATGACTTCTTTGAAGAGTGTCTCTGCTTCATCGTAATTCGGACGTTTGTAGGCTCGGAGTGCGAGATGTCGCATATTTCGGATGGTATGAAATTCGATAAGGGATTCATCGTCGTCATTCCCGAAACGTTCCTCTGATAGAGTTTCAACTACCGTAACAGTTGTACTTTTCTCGTCCACTGCCTCGCCAATTTGCTCAAAGCTGATATTCGGTGTAAGGGAGATGCAATCGATTGGTACGTCGTCGTTGGGTGTCGTTAGGGAGTTGTGCAGCCAATTCTCTACCAACTCGACGTCACTTGGATTAAGCGCCGGCGTTGCAAGATTGCTTTCATCCGCAGGGAGGGGAACCAAGGTGGTGGGCGGAGTTCGCAAAACTGCCTCACGCGCCAAGGAGAGGGAATCTTGAAGGTCTTGCCCAATCTCCTGGGATTCAGATGTGACGATCGGAATTCGTAATCCCGGAGCTGCATCATTTGCGGGGGCGCGTGTACGCAGGTGTTCTATACCGTAGGCAATCTCATCGATTTTTGATCCCAGGGTAACGTTTTCAGCCAGTAGGCGCCGGAGTTGAGACTCGTTTGTCGAAACGGCATTGCTATGTATCAGAAAGCTTCAAGAGAGGCGTGACGGTCTTACAGAATTATGACCTGCAGTGAAAGGTTCAAAGTTTGCCGATTCGAGGCCATTTGACTTTGGAGAGCCGCAATATCTTCGGCTTTGAAACCGCTGATTTTCATTTGCTTCCAAAGTCGCTGAATAAGGTCGTCCCGGAGCGTGCTGTCCGGCCTCCCCATGATTGCGATCAATTCCTGTACGGTCTTCTCACATTCTCTCAAAGTTCGGTGAACGCCTCGCCACTGACGGGCGACAAGTTGAGTCACCAGTGACGAATCCGCAACACTCCTAACTGCCTCAACAGTAGTTTCTAGCTCTCGAATCTCTTTGCGAAGACCGATAATGGTTGGATCTCCATCTCGGACCTTTTTCAGAAAAAGATAAAGGCTTTGGCAGGCTGAGGCAAGAGAGATTGCAGTTCGGGCAATGGTGAATGGATCCATGGTTTCGCGGTGGGTGATGCGGAACGAACTGTTCTTGTTTTGATGCGAGATCGGTGATAGCATTTTATATGTAAAATAAATTTCAAAATCATTATTAGTAACCTTACTACAGTAGTTCGTCGTATACAGTTACAAATTGACTTTATCTAATAATCTACCACCAGCGTTGTATTTTCAGGGGCTAGAGAATTCCTAGACCCCATAGTTGGACTAGTAGCGTATGTGGTGTCTGTGACAACGTAGTCCGCTGTCTGCTTTTGAAGCATAGCGTTACCATACCTTAGCTGTAAGGTGACAACTCCTTCGAAAATGAGCGCGAGATCGAATTTAGCTTGATAAAACTCCCCTTTGCTCCCTTTGTACAACTTGAAAGCGCCTTCTGGGAGATTTTTAAGGTCGAGCTCTAGCGTGCAGTGTCTCCTCACTATTTTACTCAGCAATCCGATGCATGAGGGTATGAACCGTTTTCATCTCTATAATCCGGTGGAATATCTTCGTCTGAAATGAGAACCGAGCACCGGAGGGGTAGGCGACGCTTGAACCGAAACGAGAACTTGGGATAATGGGCTACAAAGGACTGTGTGACCACCTTCGCATCTTCCACTCGGGAGCCCTTCGAGTTAGCGACAGTTCATGAGAGAGATCTGCCTTCCTGGCGCACCATTTCATTACATCCCTACACCTCCAGTTACCATCAATTTTATCTCGGAACTTAAGCCGTTCCGGATGTTGACCATCGATAAAAGTAGGTTCCGATACAAGGCCGTAGGAGGCTTTCATTATGCGCCACTTTACCAGCTTCAACCCCAACTTGTGAAGAACTGCACCTTTCATGATTGCCTCTTGCCTAAAACAGATCAGATTCTTTTTCATTGGTCAGGCGAAGTAAATTACCCATCCGATGGCTGTCTCAAGTCAACGATTATGTCTTTCCTTAAAAACTGGCGCCAGAGAAATTCCTTCAGATATTTATTGGAACCGAGACCTCCAACTAGGAACAAAGTCTAAACTTTAACATTTCCTTTCCAGCTTTTTTGACGCACCCGAATCGGACGGCCTGAACTGCCTCTAGCAACGTCCATTTGATTGAGAATTAGATCGAGAATTTTATGAAAAATTCTCAAAAAGATTTGCGACACCTCTTCTCTATAATAGTTAGTCAGAATAAGAGCGGGGGGTTTTCTAACTTTGTTAATTTCAAGTAGCCGCTTCGAATTGAAGCTTCAGGTATATCAGGGAGTCCAGGGAAGCCAACAGAGATCACTGCTTGGCAATTGGGATCGTAAGGGTTGAAATCTTTTTTGAGGCGGACTTCGAAGTATCGTTGGAGCTCTGCAACTCGCGGACGCGTCAGAATACGAGATGCATTGGTTCCCAGTTTATGGCGTATCAGATCTTGAAAGGCAGTATCGAGATGCATTGCACCGCAAGGAGCCCCCGTAGGCCTTGTACATTGCTCGATCCTGAAGTCCGGGAAGTGATGGAGTTCGTAAGAAATCAGATCCTGATGGTTAGAGGGAAAAAGGATGTTCAAGGGTAAGTACCACCGTCCCACCACCAGCGTCGCACACCAAGAATCGATCATTTTGGCTGAGATCGACTTCTTCTGATATAGTTGCACAGTAAAGCGCTGCAGCTTCCGGTTCAGTAATGAGATGTATCGTACCTTCTGGAATTCCAGCCCTGGTAGCAGCCACCTTGGTGAGATTTTGAGCGTAGTCTGACCATATAGATGGGACGGTAATGACGTATGTCGTTCTTTGATTTTCGAGGAAATGCTCCCCGAACTGCTCTCTGAAGCGCTGATCGCGCACATATCGATAAATGCCGGTCAGATAATCAGCGGTGATGTCTACCGGTTGTTTGTTACTGATGTTTGGTCGTCGATTATTGAACAACGGATTCGTGTGACCACGAGGTGCCTGAGTCGGATCTGGAGCACGATAGTGTTCTCTAGTTGTAGGCTCGAGACCGAGTTTGAAGAGTGTGACTTGCGGTTCATCGCCAGAGCCTACCTGAGGTCCCCAGAGCGGCGGGTTAGCGCTGTAGGCTATAATCGAGGGAGTTTTGCTGGAGCGGGTGGACGCGTCGCTGTTTGGCCAGATCGTAACAACGGCAACGTCTTTGGCAATTTGACTTGGATCGGAGCTGGCGGTTTGCGTGCGAACGTAATATGCGACACCAGTAAATGTTGTCCCGAAATCAATTCCAATGACAAGCTGGGATGTAGTCTGGTAGTCCACGACATGACCGTCGTCAGTGTCTTCAAAGGCTGACATACTAATGGCTATTCTAACGCAGTTCGGATCTTGTTCAGGGTCTCGTCCGGGTGGACGCTTTTCGGTGGTTAAGAGAATGAATTTGAGCATGTCGAGGAGGTGGTGGGGCTTTCGGGAAGGTCTAGGCCGAGCCAGACCCTCAGTGCAGGATCCTGTGAGAGATAATGGGATAAGGTTGATGCAAAATTCACGCATGCAATCTGGTGCGTGCCTCAGCAAAGAAGCGGACGGAACCATCCAGCATACCCCCACTTTCAACGAATCGCAGCCAATTCCTTCACCCGGTGACCCGAAAAAAGAGATTATCGAATGCTCTTTCTACTCTTCGCATTTCAATTTTCGCATTTCAATTTCGCATTTCAATCCCCTCGCATTTCGAATTTTCGCAATTGAATTTTCGCATCCCACGGCCACGCAGCTCGTCTTAACCTTAATGAATTTCCGGTAATGTTGTAATTACTTTTGGGTCCTTGGAGAAACACAAACGTGCGTATGTTCTTGTTCCATCTTGAGAGCCGCAGAAGAGCTCACTCATGACAAGTCAAGCGGGGTATTATTCCTGTTTCTAGTACGGCACTTACAACAGTCCGACTGACAGCAGTCAACAATCAAAACCTGCGCCTGAAAAACAGAGTGGGACACGGCTTAGCAGGAAAATTGGTCCTAATCTTCTCCAACGTTTTGTGGGTGGCAATCAATTTATAGAGGCTGGGCTAACGATGAGGTGTGCAAGCGCGACACGTCCCGGAGGACATCCAACAAAGTAAGGCAATGAGCAGCAGAACTAGTACCGACCCGGTGGCTCCTACTTCACACAATCCTGTCCTTCCTGTGCCCGACTCTGGCCGTTCGCCTTCGACTGCCTTAACCCGAACAGCCAACTATCCGCAGAGCTCAACTGGCACCGGCACCTATAACTCGACGAGTATTCCAACCGGCGAAGTCAACAGGCTGACTGGCGATGTTTCGAAACTGATCGAAGAACGTATCCCGAGTATATTAGAATCGACCCTACAAAGAGCCCTTGATTTACAAAATCAAATCCACAGCTTGCAGTACAGCATCGAACTAAAACGCCAGGAATATCAAAGAGAGGTCGACGAGCTGAAGAGGGAAAAGTCATCGCTGCTAAATACCATCCAATTTGTCCAAAACGAAAACGAGAAACTTCGATCACATATAATCGAAACGGGGAATGAGTTGAATCCCATTCATGACGAAGATTTCTACTACCAGAGCTTCGAGTCAATCATCGGGACCATCGAACTCTGGGCAGCACCTCTTTCTGATGCGATGCCAAAGACCGGGAGCGGTCCGAAACCTGTCTGGAACACTGTCAGCAATTTGGGATTTCCCTGGAAGGACCCATCGGGCCCTGTGGTCGACTTTGCGACATTCAAAACCTGGTATTCGCACGGAACCACAAGGGTTCAACTAATTCGGCACATTATCGCCGTATTCCTTTATATGAATATTTTCAGACGCTTTATATTCGGGTTACAACTGGAGGTAGACGATATCTTACGCAAGGTCGCAGATGACATTATCTGGAGTCGTAGATACCTGTTCGAATTGCACTGACTTATTTAGCTCGCGATCAACGTCAGTTCTCGCGTAAGCTCATATTTCGTCAAGCCCTCTGCGAAGGTGCAATTCGGTATGCGGAAGCTGCCGTACTGGCGAATAAAACCAATTTAACCACCAAACTTTCGACCGTACTCGGTGCGCTACTGTACCATGTGCCCCCAGAAGATATCCAATCATTTGCCCTCCGAATCGTTTCCGAAGCAGTGGATCTGAAGGTGAAATTGTCTAAGGAGCACGCGGTATATTCATGCTTCCTTGCAACGAATGGCGATCAATTCAATGAAGCCAGGATGGACGCGAGTTTGGGATATGGCCAGAGCGATAGTTCCGGGCGTCGGTCAGGAAAGGTTAGTATATGTTTGTTCCCTGGCCTCGAGAGGTCAGCGGCTGAAAATCGGAAAGACACAGTTGTAGTCGTGAAGGCGAGTACGGCTCTGGAAAGCTCGAAGAATTGGATGGGGAGGTCAGAGTAACACAGTCGATATTTAGATATATCATCTCACATTTTATTGTTTGTGCCCGGGCCTTGGTCACTTTATAAGTTGAATTGAGAGTCAATTAAGTCCGATAGAATATACAAAAGTGTTGCAGTCAGGTTGATGTCTACGAAAGAAGTGTGAAGGCTATTTACTTCCTCCAAAGTGCAATTTCATCAAGCAGTGCCTAACCGGTCTCCCGGCTCGGACGGAGGACCCGGTGGAATTGGTCCCCCACTCCCTATAGTGTCGCCCCCTTCAGAAGCTGGACGCTGAGCTGGGTTTCTTTTCCAGAGCCACATGCCGAGCGCACCGAGCAAAGCACCGGCAACGAGGGAACCAATTGCGATGCCAACAGCTGGACCGGCTGGGATCTTATCACTTCCTGATGTCGTGGAATTCAGTCCCGCTGACGCCGATGCTCGCGCTGCGGAGCCCGACGCGATAGCCGACAGGTTGGAGTTGAGCACGCTGGATGCGGATGAGTCTGGGCCTCCGGATATTAATGCGGATTGTGAAGAAGCGCTAATGGTGATTGTTAGATTCGCCTTAGTTACAGTGCTTATTACGTTGGAGACAGTAACAGTTGAAATCGCAGCGCTCGCCGATTCATTGGCTGGGCCAATGTTCGTTGAAAATGTCGCGGGTACGGTTGTGGTAATGGTGACGTTTTGAAAGACGACTGTAGTAGCTCCGCCCGGCAGAGGGGAGATTGTTTCCGTCACCGTTGTATCATATTCCGTCACTGAGATATATTTGGTGAGATACTCTGGATGTCTACGGCAGAACGCATCGCAATCGTGAGGTCGAAATCGACGACAATTTCCCCGTCCAATGATGAGGGCACTGACCAGCCCGAGCCAAACGAGTGTTCGCATGGGAAGAGGCTAAGGTCAGAAAGTGGTCCCATCGAAGATAATAAGGACATCCCGCACGATGGACAATCCTCAAATTGATTCGGATTCAGATTTCGAAATTCGCGGGATAGTCGGAGCGTGTGTAAAATTAAAATTAGCAGGTTTAAGGTTCCATGCATGCGCCGAATTTGGGCCCTGTGACTCCTTCGCGTCTGCATTAAATGCACCAACGCGTGTTTGCTGTAAATTCAACCCAGATTATCTAGGAATTCCGCAATGATTCTCACCCGGGCTTCGCCGCTTTACATCATTTACATTTTGTGACAGTCGACCTCAGCGGCCTTACTGCAACGCCGCGGAGCGGAACTTGGCCGAAACTCCGAATACAAGAGATGCGGGAGGTTCCCTGCGGGCGACCACCCATGGCGGGAGCATAGAGCGCATCCTTTGAAATCAACGCAGTAACCTTAATGGCACATCGATTGGCAGTGGCTGCATTTTGCATATCTCTGGGCGAATTTGTGTAACCGCCAGATTCCGGAAGCATTAGAACTCAAAGAAGGTTGAAAAGTCCCACTTGCATATAGGTTTCGCATTCTATTGCGACCGACGAGGTGAGAGCTGCAATATGTAACTTCCATGCCCCCCAATACGCCCAGGTATCAAGAACCCCCGCAATTCCCCACCTACCGCACCTCGGAACTAACCTTCTTTTCACAAAGGATGACCATCGCACCACTCTGACCTTTCTTCTCCACCGAAAATTTGATATTCCCGAGCATCATCTCCGCAATCCTTATTGCCGTCTCCGCATGCAGTGACACCTCACCCACCAAAACCTCGCATCGCCTCTTATTCCCCTCCTCCTCTGCGGAACCCACCCCACGCTCAATCGCAATAGGCGGATTCGCTCCACTCGCCGCCAACGCCATGAATATCACGATTTGATCTGCAAGATATTCATCTACCGCACCTGAGAGAGCGATTTGTCGGAGGAGGCCACGGACGACTTCGGCGCCGCGTTCGCGGGCTTTGACTTCCTGTTTGGAGAGTGTTCCTGGGAGGATTCGGGTGGGGATTTCGAGGGATGTGGATGTTGCGATGCGGTGTTTGTGGGACGTTGTTGCGTAGAAGAGAATCCCTAAACCACAGGAGGGAGAGGGGGTGGCTCGCTTCGAGTGAATGTCAAGGGTATCTTGGAGTACGTTTTCGCCAATTCCTTCCGCACTGATTCTTCCAGCGTAGATATCACCTATCCGTCACCACTTGTACACTCTAGGGGGGCTTACATTTTGGTATTCTTGTCGGGCAGTCCAGATTACCCCAGTGAAAGAAACGATTTCTCCACGATCGAGCAGCGAAATACATTTCAATTTGTGTTGCAGAGGTGAAATCCTGACTTTGACTTCCCCACCACCATGAGACGAGAATCCCCGTTTCTGTATCTCCAAATCACACTCAATGCCAAAATGCGTCTTCAGAAACGGGAGAAGAATATGTTTCGTGTAATCTATCGCCGGAGATTTCTGGACGTCTGTTCCACCACGTAACACCACCGTCGTCTCATGCGGCGAAAACAGTAACACCGGCAGCGCAGACTGAAATACCAATGTCGTGGCCCTGTTTAACTTAGTTTTGAATCTCTACACACACGTACCCAGCACCCTGTTGATCCGACATAAAATCCGCTACCGTAATCCCCAGTTTGCCGGGCCTCAAAAGAATTTCTCGACTTTCAACTCTGCCTCCTTCCAGCACCCCGCCCGAAATTTTCGTTAGGAGTTGCAGCCCGCTTAGATGTTGTTGTCGCAGGCCCGGGACTTGTCGCTTTCCTCTTATATCTGTGATATGGACGGGTTTACGCAGAATGCAGGCATACGCAGAGGCGTTGCGGAGGACTAGCCAATATTAGTTGGTGAAGATTTCAGGGGTCGAAAGTTGGGAATTGTACTCTGTCCGCCGCCTTCGAGCAGCGCGCCGTCGATGTGGACTCGCTTGGAACGTTTGTCTGAGGTGAGGGAGAGCTTGGGCGTCTGTTGAACGAGAGAGTTCATCGTGGATGTCCGTGGGGAAAGGGGCATGCCTTTGCAGCGATCGGCGGTGACTCAGGGGAGTGGATGATCGATCACTGAATCGATCCGATCCGATCCGCGTTTCATTAATGACCACTTTTTCGCGATTTTACCTCTGCGGCGATTTGCTATTCCGACCACATTTAGCGATTCTGCGAATGCATTCGAATGACTGGCCGCGGGGGATGACGGCTTACAAGAGACTTGACCGAGATGGCTCCCCTTCGATTACTCAGCGGGTGGGGTGGCCCGAGTAGTATGGGCAAAGACGTTCAACCAGTGGCTCCCGTGTAAATTGAGTTGGGACCCTCTCTCTGTGGCATATCATGTTTCAGTTTTAGCATTGGAGCACTTTTTCGGTCGCGCATTGACAGTCTCTATTTAACAACGGAACGACTTTTATGCATGGCAGTCAATTTCGGCTCCACCTGGCGCTTTGGTTCCCATTGGTATCCAATGAGTACCTCGGGCGTTCCGTGAGCCGCGTCCGTGTGTTAACATGTGTCAGAAAATTTAAGGTGCACGGCTACATATCTTTGTCTCGTTCGCTTTCTGAAACCGAGCCGGGGAACCGTGCATCGCCTAAGACGCTAACTTACATAATTCCTACTGTCTTTCCCGTGGCAAACCGCCGCGGCACACATTCAGTAGATTTTCGGGGTGTGGTTGCAAGCCTGCAACTCTGTTGTTCATGACTGGCTGCGGTTGCGACCTTTCTAAGACAACAACAATATCAGGCTGGATACACAAACTGACTCGGAAAGTTTGATGCGGTTCGTTCAAGATTATTATTACCATAGCTTTCGTTTCCCTTTTGGATTCCTAAGGATACGCAGGGGCTTCGCACGAGCCGCCAAAAGTTAGTCGCTCTTCAGGGGGTGGGGGTCGCATGTGCTGCAGCGAAATTTCATTGACCAATTCACTTGGGCCGCTTCCAAGCAATTATAAGAAGTCCCCTTTGGTCCCCCTTAGATTTAGAACACCAACGCACCTCTTGTCCTCCACATCTTCCATCGTCTCCTTCATCTCTTTGGCCCAAAGCGGTCCGGGTAATACGATATAATGGCCAAAGGTGGTCTCTCTGATACAGTATCTGAAAGACCTATTACCGCTCAAAACTCAATTTTCAAACGAGAACAACGAGGTCCTAATCATCCAGGTTACGTCCGCGCCGCTCGTGCGATCAATGCGCTCCGCGATTTGGGAATCGAGTCCCTAGACATCGAATGGATCGACGGCAATAAAC
>Ga0335073_10009654_pt1 | contig 13545 bp, 11 predicted proteins | sample Lox_Sample_22_FD_207093 | JGI IMG/M metagenome (GOLD analysis project Ga0335073, IMG submission 207093) | Soil microbial communities from Loxahatchee National Wildlife Refuge, Florida, United States - Lox_Sample_2.2 | ecosystem: Environmental > Terrestrial > Soil > Wetlands | place: USA...
ATGAAGCGCTCCGCCGCGTCCACCCAGCGCACGGGACAGCCCAGATGCGCGCATCGGCTCGAGATCGCGATGTACTTCGAGTCTTTGTCGCTTGGGTCCGTGTCGATTTTCGGATTGAACTTCCGCACGTAGGCTGTCGTCTTGCCCGCCTCGCCGATCCCCGGCGTGAGCGTGAACGTCACTGGCACGTAGTTGTCTTCATTGAAGTCGCCCTCTTTGCCCACCGTCTCCCAGTGGTGCGGCGTGCTTTTGAAGATCGGTCCGATCGCGAAGCCCAGCGCCGGCAGCGCGAAAGCTCCCGCCGCGATCGCCCCCGCCGTGTGGGCCGTGCCGGTCATAAAGCGCCTGCGCGTGACCGTCTCGCCCTCGAATGCCCCCGGGATCAGACGGTCGGCGGTGTATTTGGACTTGTGCTTTGCGTGCTTGTCGGACACCGACCGCGAACAATATCGAGGCGCGATTCAGCGCGGCGCTGGCGAGCCCGACGCGCTTGTGCGCATCGCCTCGAATGCCTCGGGCGCGCGCCTCGCCAGCAACTGCTTCGCGCGCGCGTGCTGCTCGCTCGGCCCCCAGCCCACAGCCCGCGCGCCCGCCGCCCAGACCACGTCCGCCAGCTCCGCCTCCCCCGCCCCCTGCGCAAGCGCGCTCAGCGTGATCGTGTCCGCCAGCTCCGCCACCGCATCCGTGTCTCCCAGCTCGACCAACCGCGCTAGCCCTACCGCGTACAGCCGGTCGCCCGCCAGCACCCGCAGGTCCGCGTCCGCCGCGCGCACCACCCTCGGCGCGCCGTAGTGCAGCAGGTAGCCCTCATAGATCGCCTCCACCAGCAGCTCGTATTGCTCGCTGCGCGACTCGGTCCGCGGCCCGCTCGCCGCAATCCGGGCCGGGCTCTCCGTCGCCGTCTCCGAGCCGTTCGTCTCCACTCCCTCGTCGAGCAGCGTCGTCAGCAACCCTCCCTCCGTGCGCAGCAGCTCGCGCAGCCGGTCGAGCACGTCGGAGGACTCCGCTAGCACGGTGGTCTCCAAAACCACAACGTAAGCGGCCTCATACGGAGCCCGCCTCCCGCGACGCCGCGAACGCCGCCGCCGCCGCTTCCACCGTGCGGTCGATCTGCTCCGGGGAGTGCGCCAGCGAGGGAAACCACGCCTCGAACTGAGATGGCGGCGGGTACACCCCCCGCGAGAGCAGCTCCCTGCACCAAGACGCGAACGCCTCCAGGTCACAGTCCTGCGCTCCCGCGAAGTCCTCGACCCGTCGCTCGCTGAAGAACACTGTCAAGAGGCCCGGCGCCGTCACGACCTGGACCGCGCGGTCCGCCTCCGCCGCCGCCTCGCGCAAGCCCGCCGCAAGGCGCTCGGTGCTCGCCGCAAGGCGCGCGTACGCCGCTTCGTCAAGTAGCTCCAGCGTCGCCAGGCCTGCCGCCACCGCGAGCGGATTTCCCGACAGCGTGCCCGCTTGGTAGACCTCGCCCGCCGGCGCCAGCATTCGCATCAGCTCGCCCCGCCCGCCTAGCGCCGCTGCCGGCAACCCGCCGCCGATCACCTTGCCCATCACGGTCAGATCCGCGCCCACGCCCGTGAGCTCCTGTGCGCCGCCACGCGCTACGCGGAAGCCCGAGATCACCTCATCCAGCACGAGCAGCGCCCCATTCGCGTCCGCCAGCTCGCGCAGCAGCTCCAGGAAGCCCTCGCGTGCGGGCACCAACCCCATGTTCGCCGGCAGCGGCTCCGCCAGGATCGCCGCGAACTCGTGACGCTCGCATGCCTCGCGCAGCGCCCGCACGTCGTTCCACGCCACCAGTACCGTCGCCCCCGCCGCGCTCTCCGGCACGCCCGGGCTCGACGGCAGCGCCTGCGTCGCCAGGCCCGAGCCCGCTTGCGCCAGCAGGCCATCCACGTGCCCGTGGTAGGCGCCCGCGAACTTCAGAACCTTCTCCCGGCCCGTTGCCGCCCGCGCCAGGCGGATCGCCGTCATCGACGCCTCCGTGCCCGACGAGGTCATCCGCAGCATCTCCACGCTCTCCATCCGCCCCGCAACCGCGCATGCCAGGTCCACCTCACCCACCGTCGGCGCGCCGAAGCTCGTGCCCTTCGCCGCCGCTTCGCTCACCGCCTCCACGATCCGGGGGTGGGCGTGGCCGTGGATCAGCGGTCCCCACGAGCACACATAGTCGATGAAGCGATTCCCATCGAGGTCGATCAGCTCCGCGCCTTCTCCTCGGGCGATAAAAAGCGGGTCGCGTCCGATCGAGCGCATCGCCCGAACCGGCGAGTTCACGCCCCCGGGCAGCAGGTCCAGCGCGCGTCGGTAGGCCTCCCCCGATCGGGTGTCCGTCAGCGATGCCATCGAGCTACGCGAGCACGATCAGAGCGCCCCAAAGGGCGCTCCTATCCATACTTTCTCTCCCACTCCTTGAATTCGTCCGTGAAGTACAGCAGCCGGATCTTCTTGAACTCCGTCGATGAGTACAGGGTCGCGCGCTCGGAGATCCCCGTCTGCTCCGCGATCGCCTCGAGCACCGCGTCGCACTCCTCCTTGCTGCGTCCGTGCGCCATCGTAAACACCGAGTAGGGCCAGTCCGCGTATGTCGGGCGCTGGTAGCAGTGGGAGATCCCCCGTACCGCCGCCATCTGGCGGCCGATCTCGAGGATCTGCTCGTCTGGCACCTTCCACACGCCCATCCCGTTCGCCGAGAAGCCCGCCCGGCGGTGGTAGAGGATCGCCGCCACGCGGCGGAGCAGGCCGCGCTCTTGCATCCCCGCCAGGTGGTCGAGGAGCTGCTGCTCGGAGAGGCCCACCGCTTCCGCTGCCGGCGCGTAGGGCTCGGAGATCACCGGCATGTCGCCCTGCAACGCCCGAATCACCGCGATGTCCCGCTCGTCGTAGGGCTGGGGGTCGAGCTCGATCGGATCGCTCGCCTGCACCGCGCTCGCCAGCGCCTCGGTGTCGCCCTCCATCTCCAGGTCCATTCGGATCTTGAATAGCTTCAGCGTCGGCAGCTGGCGGACCGACTCCGCCCCCGCCTCTCGCGCCAGCACCTCCAGCGTGCCCTCCAAACCCAGCGGCGAGTCAGGCTCCGTCGCAATCGTGAACCACAGGTTGAAGTCGTGGTTGCGCAGGTAGTTGTGCGAGACCCCCGGGTGCTCGTTGATCACCTGCGCCGCGCGGTGCGGGTGATCCGGATCCACCTTTGCCGCCACCAGCATCGAGGAGTAGCCCAGCGCCCGCGTATCGAAGATCGGTGTCACCTGGCGGATGATTCGCTTGTCGAGCAGGCGCTGCACCCGCTCCATCACCTCCTGCTCGCTCATCTGCGCCAACGAGGCCACATGCTGGTAGGGCCGCGACGCGATCGGGAACTTCCCCTGCATCAGGTTCAAGAGCTTGCGGTCGGCGTCATCCAGCGGAATCGCCGCCCCGTCCTTGCGGCTGCGCAGCTTCGGCGTCGCTGTTTGCGCGCGGGCGCTATCCGCCACCGCCGCCAGCGGCTCTTGCGCCGCCGCGGGCTCGTGCGCCGCCGTTGCCTGAGGGTCATCCGCGTTCACTGCGCCAGCCATTCCGCCGCGTCCTTTGCGTGGTAGGTGATGATCGTCTCCGCGCCCGCGCGACGCAACGAGGTCAGGATCTCCAGCACCGTCGCCCGCTCGTCAACGTAGCTCGCCGCCGCGGCCGCCTTGACCATCGCATACTCGCCGCTCACGTTGTACACCGCCACCGGCAGGCCCGTCGCCGCCTTCACCGCCGCGATCACGTCGCCGTAGGCGAGCGCCGGCTTCACCATCACCATGTCCGCCCCCTCCTGCACGTCCAGCAGAGCCTCGCGCACCGCTTCCCGCCCGTTCGCAGGATCCATTTGGTAGGCGCGGCGATCGCCGAATGCCGGCGTCGAGCCCGCCGCCTCGCGGAACGGCCCGTAGAAAGCCGAGGCGAACTTCGCGGAGTAGGCCAGGATCGGCGTGTCGCTCAACCCTTCGCCGTCCAGCTCCGAGCGGATCTCCTTCACGCGGCCGTCCATCATGTCCGAGGGCGCCACCAGGTCTGCTCCCGCCCGCGCCTGGCTCACCGCCGTCCGCGCCAGCAGCTCGACGCTCGCGTCGTTGTCCACCGAGCCGTCCTCGCGCAGCAACCCGCAGTGGCCGTGCGCCGTGTACTCACACAGGCACACGTCCGTAATCACCAGCAGCTCCGGGAGCGCTTGCTTGATTGCAGCTGTCGCCAGCTGCACCACGCCTTCCTCGTCCCACGCGCCCGAGCCCTGCTCATCCTTCTGCGCCGGGATCCCGAACAACATCACAGCCGCGATCCCGAGGTCTGCCGCCGCGCGTGCCTCATGCACCGCCGCCGCGATCGAGAGTCGCTCCACACCCGGCATCGTCGCGATTGGCTCCCGCTCCGTCGCCGTCTCCGAGACGAACAACGGCAACACGAAGCGCCCCGCGCTCAGCTCCGTCTCGCGCACCAAGCCGCGCAACGAAGCCGAAGCGCGCAGCCTGCGCATGCGCGTCTCCGGAAAGGCCATCGCCTTTCAGGTTAGAGATTCCGAGGTCAATCGAGGCGACGCAGCCCGAGCCGGGCGAGCGCGCCGAACGCCACCGTCAGCGCCGCCAGGTGCAGCAGCGGCCCAGGCAACGACGGAGACGCTCCGTTCACCGCCGCGTCCAGCGCCTGCAGCGCAGCCTTGAATGGGAACACAAACGAGATCGCCGAGATCGCGTCGTTCAAGCCCGCCCCCACTGCGCCGCTCGGCACCAGCGCCAGGAACGCCAACGGCAGCGAGAGCCCGAATGCCAGCAGTGAGGCCGCTCGTACCTCGCGTGCCAGCGCCCCGATCGCCACGCCCAGCGCCGCGAAGCCCGCGCCCCCCAACGCGAGCGCCGCCAGCCACTCACCCACGCGACCCCAGTCCAGCGCCACGAACGCACTGATCCCCGCGAGCATCGCGAACGCCAGCACCCCCGAGCAGACCGCCGCCAGGAGCGCCTTCTCCACGAGCAAGCTCTCCCGCGAGATCAGCCCCCGCACCAAGCGGGGCAGCGTGTGCTCCTCGCGCTCCAGCGCCACCCCGCCTGAGGCCAGCAAGACGCACACGAACATCAGCGAGATGCTTACCGCCACCACGACCGCGAATGTGTTCAGCGGCGTGCGGCGCCCTTCGATCAGCGTCGTCTTCACCGCGATCGGCTGGCCGATCGTCGCCAGCACGCTCTTTGCCAGGCCCAGGTTCTTCGACGCGAAGCCCGCGAACGCGCCTATCTCTTCGAGCGTCTTGCGATCTGCTCCCGGAGGCAGACGCTTGGCGATCGCGTCCAGCTTCGGCGCGATCTCGCCGAGACCGACCAGTTCTGGCGCCCCCAGCACGCCGAGGTTGCGCCCGCTCAGCAGCGCCCCGATCGCCTGCGAGGCCGCCTGCTGGATCTCCTGCGAGAAACCCGCGTTCGCCTGCGCGAGCGCCGATTCGATCTGCGCCTGCACCAACGACTGCTCCAGCGCGTTCCCGTTGTAGAGCACTTCCAGCTCACCCTGTTTCAGCCCCGAGTTCAGGCGTGGCACTACGTTCGGTGGAATCACCACCGCCGCCAGCACCTTCCCCGACTTGATCTCGCTCACCGCCTGCGCCCGACTCGCCACCTTCTGCGGCTGTACCTGTGAGAACAACTGCTCCGCGTATTCGCTCACCGCTACTCGCTTGTTCCCCACCTGCACTGTCTGCCCCGGCGGCGTTTCGTTCACGATCGCCACCTTTGGCTTCCCCGGCGCTCGCGAGATCGCCAGTCCAATCAGCAGCGCGATCGCCACCGGGTAGATCACCAGCACCGCCAGCAACAGCCGCGAGCGCCGCAGGATCAGCAGGTCCTTCGCGAGCAGCGCCCTCATGCGAATGCGATTTGGGTATCTGCGGTCGGGATCTCTGCGATTTGGGTCTCTGCGGTCGGGGTCTCGTTTTTCGGGTCGCGATAGCCATGGCTATCAATACGCAGAAAGCCGATACCGCAGCGGACCCGCCCGCTCACCGGACCCGCCCGCTCACGAATGCCCCCGTTCCTGAAGCAACGCCAAGAACGAAGCCTCGAGGTCCTGCCCGTCACCAAAGCCAAGAAGCTCTCCCGGCTCCCCGTCGAACAGAACCTCTCCATCCGCGAGCACAATCGCCCGACTCGCATACCGCCGCACCTCCCCAAGGTGGTGCGTGGAGAACAGCACGCCCTTCCCCCGCGCAGCAAGCCCACCGACGAACTCCCACAGCCGCGCCCGCTGCCCGGGATCGAGCGCGGAAGAGGGCTCGTCGAGCGCGAGCACCGACGGGTCGGCGAGCAGCGCGAGCGCGACGTTCACCCGCTGGCGGTTGCCGCCCGAAAGGCTCTCGATCCGGTCGCCCGCTCGCTTGGCCAGTCCCGTCTGCGTGAGCATCCGAGCGACGGCGTCCTCGGCGTCGGGCACCTGCTCCAGCCGCGCGAACAGCAGCAGGTTCTCGCGTACGGTCAAGCGCGAGTACACAGCGGCCTGCTGGGGCGCCCAGCCGATCGCGCGCGGGCCGGCCACGGCGGCGCTGCCGCCGACGGAGCCCGCGTCTGCGCCCTGCACGCCCGCGAGGATCGAGAGCAGCGTGGTCTTACCGGCGCCGTTCGGCCCAACGACCGCTACCAGCTCGCCCGCGCGCAGATCGAAGCTGACCCCGTCCAGCGCCCGGCGCTCGCCGAAGCGCTTGCTCAGCCCCCGCGCGCGAAGGAGCGGATCGGTCGCGTCCAGTGCTGATGGCGCGCCGGCGATGCTCACGCCCACCCCCTAGAGCTCACGCCACCCCCTAGAGCAAGCTTTCGCGCGAGCGGTTCCAGGATTCGAGCGTGAGATGCCTATGTAGGTAGACGACGGTCTCGCGCAGCACCGAGAGGATCGGCAGCGCGATCAGCGCGCCGATTATCCCGTCGACGTGCAGGCCGAGCAGCAGCGCGAAGATCACGAGGATCGGGTTAATCCGCAAGGTGTGGCCGAAGACCTGTGGCGCTACGACGTGGCCCTCCAGCTGCTGCAAAGCGATGAATAGGAGGATCAACCAGACGGCAGAGATCGGGTTGGTAAACAGCGCGACAATCACGGGGGGCGCGGCGCCGAGGATCGGGCCGATGTAAGGAATCAGCTCCATGAACGCGTAGAAGACACCGAAGGCGATCGCGTACTTGCTGCCGTCGGGGAACAGGCCGACTTCGCCGAAGATCCACAGCGATACACCAGCGGAAGCGCCCATTACGACGCTGAACAGGAGCTGGCCCCCGACGTAGCGAGAGACGGCGCGCTGCACCAGATGTGGGTAGTCGTCGGCATCAGTGCCATCGCCCGTCGGCATCAGCCGTCTGGCGAGCGCGCCGATCTGCTCGCCGTACAAGAGCATGTACACGGACAGCACGAAGATCAGCACGAGGTCGAACGCCACGCCGGCCGCTTCCGTGAGGATGCCCGCGCCAGAGGAGGCGAGCTTGCTCGCGCTTTTCGCAACTTTTTCTTGGATCGTCTGCAGCGCGGTTTTGCCCTGCTTGACGAGGTGGACGTGGATGCCGTTTTCGTTCAGTTCTTCCTGGAGCGTCTGGAGGTTTTCATTCGCTTCGTCGACCAGGTGCGGGAGATTGTTCGCGAACTTCTGGACCTGGTCGGAGATAGGGTTCGCGACCAGGAAGCCGAGCCCGCCGAGGGCGAGGAAGAATGCGAGATAGACCGCAAGCACCGACAGCCCCCGGGGGAGTCGTCGGCGCTGCAGGAAGGCGACCGCCGGGTTGAGGATCAGCGCGATGAGCCCCGCCACGATAAACAGCACCAGCACCTGTGCCGCGACGTTCGCGAGCGCCCAGACCGCTAGTAGCGCGATTGGCAACACTGCGAGCTGGACCCAGCGGGGGACTACAGCTCGTGGCGGCTCCTCGTGGTCGGCTTTGCGCGTCTCGGGCTCGTCGGCGAGCTGCTCCTCTTCGGAGCTGGGCGGCGCTGCTTTCGGGGGCCTGTCCCGACCGTGCTCGAAGCCCTCGCTCACGTGCCTCCCATCATCGCCGGAGTATGGCTGAGGGCCAGGCGGCAGCCACGGGGGCGCCCGACGATCGCGGAGGCTCGCCCGCGGTCGCGAAGATCCTGTTCGTGGGAGATGTCGTCGGCGGGCTGGGGCGTCGCACGCTGCTCGATTGCCTACCCGTGCTGCGCGAGCGCTACGCGCCGACGTTCGTAGTCGTGAACGCCGAGAACATCGCGGGCGGCTTGGGGATCACGCCGAAGATCGCGCAGGAGCTGCTGGGCAACGGCGTGGACGCGATCACGCTCGGCAACCACACCTACCGTCGCAAGGAGATCTACGGCTATCTCGACAGCGAGCCGCGGATCCTGCGCCCTGCGAACTTCCTTAAGAGCCAGCCGGGCCACGGCACGTGCGTGGTGCAGCGCGAGGGCGTGCGCCTCGGCGTCGTGAACATGAGCGGCAACCTGTACCTGAAGGCGGGGCGCTCGGCGTTTACGGAGATCGAGCCCGCGCTCGCCGCGCTCGGCGACGTGGACCATGTGCTCGTGGACATGCACGCCGAGGCGACCTCGGAGAAGGTCGCGATGGGCTGGCACCTCGACGGCCGCGTAAGCGCGGTCGTCGGCACGCACACCCACGTGCCGACCGCCGACGCGCGGGTGCTGCCCGGCGGGACGGCCTACATCACCGACGTCGGCATGACCGGCCCGCGCGGCGGGGTGATCGGCGTCAAACGTGAGCAAGCGATCGAGTCGCTGCTCACGCAGATGCCCGTGCGCTTCGAGACCAGCGAAGAAGACCCTTGGTTGATGGGCGTGCTGGTCAGCTGCTCGCGACGACTGCGGGCGGACTCGATCGAGCAGGTGTTGATGCCTCGGCCACCGGCCGCTCCTTCCGCCAGCGCGTCCTGACGATCCCCTCGTGGCGAGCGAGCACCCCCACGAGCACCAACGGGAAGAACCAGGGCACGTACAGGTAAAACCAGTGTTCAATCCCAAGCTGCACGGCGACGATCACAGCGCCGCAGGCCGCAGCAAGCCCGACTACGTCAGGGCGACGCGGAACGACGGCGAGCACGACGGCGAGCACGACGGCGAAGACCTCGACGGCGGTCTCAAAGCCTTCGAGCCCGCCATAGAGTCCCCAGACGGAGAAGGGCGAGTTGCGGTCACCCTGGTAGGCGAAGGTGCGCTCGTAGATCGTGTGCAGCGAGTCATGCGTAAAGGCGGGGATGCTGGCGAGCGCGCCGATCGCGACGAACCCGAGGAGGAACGTCGCGATCAGGCGCAAGCGCGTGCGCGAGGCGACGAGGACCTCACGCCCGTCGGCCGAGCGCACGGTCCGTTGCCAGAGCCCATGTGTCGCGAACAAGGGGGCAAGAGCGAGCGGCGCGAACTTGGTGAGCCCTGCTAGCGCGGCGAAGCCTCCACGAGCGGCGGGCGCGAGCTTGCCTCGATAGGTAGCGGCGAGCAGCGCGGCGAGCACGAACACCGCGACGAGCGTGTCGTTCGAGTTGCTCTCCATGGCATAAAGCGTGAAGGGAAAGGCGGCCCAGCCATAGGCGAGCACGACGCCGAGACCGGGGCCGCGCACGCGACGGCCGATCAGGAACAGCAGCCCGATGGCGAGCAGGTCGAAGAAGATCGCGGCGGCATGCGAGGCGGGCAGGTCATCCCAGCGCCCGCTCCAACCGAAGATCTGCTGAAAGGGGATGTAGGACTCATATGCCGCGGGTCCGTAGGTGTCGCCGTGTTCGTTGTCCTTGGGCCAGTGGCCGTAGAGCGACTTGCCGTCGACGATCCTCTCAGCGCCGATCACGCCCGCGTAGCCGACGTCGATCACGTTCGCGTCGGTGACGTTGAGCGCGACGCGAAAGCCGATCAGGAAGACGACGGCGAGCGCGAGCCACGGCACGGGGACGAGCAGGCGCAGCGGCCCGGGCTCACGGCGCGGGCGGCGGCGCAGCGCGATCACGAGCGAGCGGACGAGCAGGTAGATGAGCGGCGGATAGACGAGTGGGACCGATTTGTAGATCTCACCGTGGTTGAAAAAGGCGAGCGAGACCGAGAGCGAGAGCAGCACAAGCAAGTCGAGATGCAGCAGTCGCAGCGGGCGGCGGAAGTCAAAAAAGGGCGCGAAGAACAGCACGCACAACGGGAGCCAGATGTAGAGCGCGTTCACGTGACGCCCGAAGGCTCCGGGGTACCCGCGCGCCATGGTCCAGGCGACCTGAAAGCCGGTCCATTGTTCGAGCACGCGCCCGGAGACGTCGTCGATGGTGACCTGCCCGATCTCCTTCTTGCCGTTCTTTGAGAAGTAGCTGACCTGCCAGTGCAGCGTGGGCTTCAGGTAGGCGCCGCCGTAGGAGCCGGGGTATTCGCGGCGGACGTTCTTCATCTTCTGAAGGCGTCCGGCGATCACGAGGACTTCGTTCGCGGACAACCTCCGCCCCGCGGGCGGCGTATCCGAGGGCGGGACGGGGATCGGTGCGTTGGGGTCGGTCCAGGAGGGAGAGGATGGAGAGATTGACGACGATGACCCGCCGCTGGGCGCGGCCTCGCTCGTGGTAGAACCGCCCGCGATCGGGAGCGGCTGGGGCGCGCTCCCGAGCGATCCCCCAGCCGCATCGGCGGCGGAGGGCAGGGCGCACGCGAGCAGGCAGAGGAGAGCGAGGGGCAGCCGTCGCATCGACCGAGCGTAACGCCGGCCCGGCCGGATTTGGGCGGCTGCGCTCAGGGGAGCCGTGCGCCGGGGTCGTCGCTCGGGCTCCGGGCTCCGACTCCGAAGTGCGCGAGCACGATCGAGGCGACGTCGCGAATCGCCCACTGCTCGGGCTCTGGCTCGGGCAGCTCGGCACCGCAGAGTACGAGCGCGCCCAGCGAGTCGGAGGCGTGCAACGAGCCGTGGCTGCCGCCGCCGACGTGCGCCTGACGGCCCCAGTCGATGAACTCGTATCCAGGCGCCGCGGAGAGCAGCACCTCGCCGGAGCTGGGACAGGTGAGCGCGGACCAGGCACGGGAGAGGACATCGGGGAACTCGGGCGTGAACAGCCGGCCGTCCTGGACGCTCCCGTGGATCACCTCCAGCGGCCCGTCGACGCTCCAGTGCGCGCCGCGCACGTCTTCGAGCTCGCCGCCGGGAGCGAAGCGCAGCTCGCCGTGCTTGCGGCTTGAGATGATCGCCTCGCTGACCCGTTCGTGGGCGTCGCGGGCGAGCCACATCACGTGCTCGACTCCCTCGATCTGTAGTGAGCGGGTGACGACCGAAGCGCGCATCGCATCGCGCTCCTCCGCGCGCAGCGCGTAGACCATCGCGGCGCGCTGGGAGGGGCACACGGCGATGCGCGGATGCTCGTCCTGGTCGCCACGCGGCGCGAGGACGCCCAGCTCGGCGAGCTCGTCCTGCAGCGCGATCGTCGCGGTGACCGGCGCCTGGGAGTGATCGGCCATCGCGATCACCGCGTGCTGTTCAAGGAACTCGTCGACGCCACCCGCGGCCTCGCAGACTCGCGCGAGCTGTTGGTCGGCCTGGGCGAGCGACTGCAGCTGGGCATCAGGCCCGCGCTTGTGCGAGTGCCAATCGTTATCGGGCAACGAGAGCAGCAGGAAGTCGAACAGGTCGTGTTCGACCATGTAGCTGGAGACGCAACCCGAGTGTCGATCGCGCACGCCGGGCATGCCGAGGCCCGAGCGGCAACCCGTCCGGCGCGAGGCGAAGATGTCTGCATAGAACAGCTCGCGCGGGCCCATCACGGAGTGGCGCATCAGCGCAGAGGCCACACGAGTCAGAGCGGTATCGCGCTGGGGCTCGTGCCGGTGGCGCCCGCGGTACATGAGGTACGTGGTGCCGGCGGTACGCACGCCTGCATCGTCGAGCTCCTCGAACAGCGTGAGCGGCTCGGGGGCGAGGTGGGCGCGGTTCATGTTGTAGACCGTGTCAGTCAACTGGCGGCCGATCCCGAAGCGCTGAGCGGAGCGGAAGCTCGAGCCGTATTCGACGTAGCGGCGCTCCTCGCGCAGGTACCAGTTCATGCCGGGGATGCGGTGCTGCTCCTGGCCGGTGCCGGTGATGATCGAGCCCGCGCAGACGGGTGTGACGGAGGGAAAAGCGGCGACGCAGTCGGGCACGTAGCGCCCGCGCTCGATCAGCGTCGCGAGCACGGGCGCGACGCCAGCGGCGACGGCTCGCTGCAGCATCTCGGGCGCCATCGCGTCGATCACGCAGAGGACCAGCTTGGGTGGCTTGCCGGGCGGCGTCGTGGGCGGCATCCAGCCGGCGCCTTCCTAGCGCCGCAGGATTCGCAGGCCGGCGTACTTCTGCTCGCCGCGAGCGCGCGTGCGCAGCAGCAGCCACGCGAGCAGCGCGAGCGCTACATAGCCGAGCGGGTGCAACAGCGCGACGAGCGCGGCTAGCAGCAGCGAGACCGCGTCGAGGTACACGGTGAGCGCCTGTTTCGCGGTGCCATCGGCGAGTCGCGCGCGGGCGCGCACGAACAGGGGCAGCACAGCGCTCTGCGCGAGCCATACGCAAGCGAGCCCGCCGATCAGGCCGGGCCACCAGATGTCCCGGTGTGCCGCGAGCGTGCCCGCGAACAGGACAGCCCCCGCACCGTAGGCCAGTCCCGCGAGCGCGGCAGCGAGCGGCGTGGATCGCGAGCGCTCAGCCCCGTCCTCGGGCAACGCGGACTGACCAAGAAACAGCTGGAGCACGTAGGCGATGAGCAGCGCGGCGACGACCACGAACAGCCACCAGTCGTCTTCCAGGAAGCGGAACGGGTCGTGCACGAAGCTGACGTCGAGTGTTTCTCCGGAGGCGAGCGCCCCGGCGAGCAGCACGGGCAGGAAGGGCCGCAGCCCGCAGGCGGCGGCCAGACCGGCGCCGAGACCTATGTCGAAGAAGGTGCCGTGCATGCGTTGGGCGGGCGGGTGTGCGCTACCGTCCCTTCTCTGGCCGGTGCGCGACCGGCCAGGACGATAGACGACAGGCGCGTCGAGCCGTGCGCGCGGCGAGGTCCGCGAAGCGCGGCGGCGAATAGGAGTCAAGAGCAGATGGACCGACCGACCAGCAAAGCGGGTGGCGGGCGTACAGGCCGAGCGACGGCGCATGAGCTCGCGCGTTACGAGTCGCTGTTCGCGATGCGCACGCGTGGGATGAAAAGCTCGGCGATGCGCGACATGATGGCTCTGACCGAGCGCCCGGACGTGATCTCGCTCGCGGGCGGTCTGCCGGACACGAGCACGTTCCCGCCGGAGCTCTACGCGAAGCTGATGTCGGAAGTCGCCGCCTCCTCGACGGCGCGCGCCCTGCAATATGGCCCGACGGAGGGGATGGCCGCGACGGTGCAGTGCATCGCTGAGGTGATGGCCGCGGAGGGCACGGAGATCGACACGGGCGAGGTGATCGTGACGACCGGCGGTCAGCAAGTGATCGACCTGGTGTGCAAGACGCTGGTCGACCCGGGGGATGTGATCGTCGCCGAGGCGCCGACCTACCCGGGGGCGATCCCGACGTTCAGCGCCTACCAGGCGCAGGTCGAGCAGATCGAGATG
>Ga0335073_10009655_pt1 | contig 13542 bp, 5 predicted proteins | sample Lox_Sample_22_FD_207093 | JGI IMG/M metagenome (GOLD analysis project Ga0335073, IMG submission 207093) | Soil microbial communities from Loxahatchee National Wildlife Refuge, Florida, United States - Lox_Sample_2.2 | ecosystem: Environmental > Terrestrial > Soil > Wetlands | place: USA: Florida...
GCTCGTTGACTTCGAAACCGAATTGGCTGGCCGGAGGGCGTCCCGGTAAGTGTGTAGGCGGGTGACCTGTTGTTAACTCTAAACCTTGGGTTGAGGGTTGTCTAGTGGTGGCTGTCAGATTGCGGTGTCCGGGAGCCGGTCGCCGAACTGGATCTTGAACGCGAGTAGCGCCTTGGTCCACGCGCGGGTGCGGGTCCATTGCGGGACGGCGTTGTGGATCGCGAGGTAGATCAGCTTGCGGGCTGAGTCCTCGGTGGGGAAGTGCCCCTTGGTCTTGATCGCCTTGCGGAGCTGCCGGTTGAGCGCCTCGATCGCGTTTGTCGTGTAGATCACGCGGCGGACCTCGGGCTCGTAGGCCATGAACGGGGTGACGTGCTCCCAGGCGTCCTGCCAGGCCTGCACGATCGGCGGGAATCGCTTGCCCCACTTCTCGTCGAAGGTCTCGAGCGCCTGCCAGGCGGCGTCCGCGTCGATCGCGGTGTAGATCGGCTTGAGGTCTTTGGCGAGTTGGTCGTACTCGCGACGCGGGACGTAGCGCAGGCTCCGTCGGATGAGGTGAACGATGCACGTTTGGACGGTCGTCTTCGGGAAGATCGCCTCGATCGCCTCGGGGAAGCCGGTCAGGCCGTCCACGCAGCAGATCAAGATGTCCTGGACGCCGCGCTGCTTGAGCTCACCGAGTACCTGCATCCAGAACTTGGCGCCCTCGGTCTGCTGGAACCACATCCCGAGCACGTCGCGCTCGCCGTTGATCCGCACCCCGAGCGCGAGGTAGCAAGCCTTCCGCTGCACCGACCCGCCCTCCTTGACCTTCAGCACGAACGCGTCGAGGAACACCACCGGGTAGACATCATCAAGCGGCCGCTGCTGCCAAGCGCGAGCATCGTCCATCACCGCGTCGGTCACCCGCGAGATCAACTCGCGGCCGACGTTGACACCGTAGAGCTCGCGGAGGTAGCGCTCGATGTCGCGGGTTGAGAGGCCGCGGCTGTAGAGCGCCAGGATCTTCTCGTCGAACCCCTCGAACCGTCGCTGGCGTTTGCGCACGAGCTGCGGTTCGAAGCTCCCGTCGCGGTCGCGAGGCGCCCTGACCTGAACGGGCCCGTGCTCGGTGATCAGCGTCTTGGGCTTGCCCTTACCATTGCGCGTGTCACCCGCGCCGCCTGGCGGCTCCTGATGCGGCTCGTAGCCGAGATGGTCGGTCAGCTCGACCTCGAGCGCCCGCTCGACCAGTCGCTTCGTCAGCTGCCCGAACACCCCGCCCGGACCGAAGATCTCCTCCTCGGTCCTCGCGCCGGCAAGCAACTCGTCGACGACGTCGTCCGGGAGCTGGCGGCGGATCTCATCCGGCACGCCACCAAGGATCCCAGGCGGGGGCGCCGACGGCTCGCCTAGCGGCTCGCCGCCGGCGCCAGACCGTGTTGAGACAGTCGCTGAAACAGGAACTACTTCTTTGATTGAAGGCATGACGCTGTCTTTCGTTCATGCCTACACACTTCCTGGGACAGACCCGCGTGGATCGACAGCCGCCGAGGCAGGAAGCCCACGGCGACGACCATCTCAGGTCAATCCGGGGCGCTCACGGTGACGGTGACCACGTTGGAGTCGTTGGGGGCCCAGTCGTCGTTGCCATCGTAGGAGGCGTGTATCGAGTTGGTGCCCTCGGGGAGTGTTCTGGTTGGGGCGGTGAGCTTGGCGACGCCGTCGTGTATCTCGGCGGTGCCGATTCCCTTGTCGCTCCCCGGGATCTGGTCGTCGTAGAACCCGACGGACCCGTGATCGATGGTCTGTGGGAGGGTGGCGGTGAGGATCGGAGCAGACCCGAACGCGACGTCGTCCGGTGCGGCGGTCAGGACCATGGGCGGCACGGGGCGTGCGACGGTGAAGTTGATCGTCGCCTCGCCCGAGGCGTTGCCGCCGTGGAACGCTTGGAACATGATCGAGTCGGGTCCGTGATAGGAGTCGTCGGGGATGTACGTGAGCGTGCCGCTGGTCAGGTCCTCGTGTTCGAGGTGCCCGTGCTCGGGCAGCGCGACGATTCGGTAGGTCACGCTATCCGCGAGCTCGGGGCAGCGGAGTTCGACGTGGACGCCGTTGTGCGGAACGTCCGGGTACGTGTGGTCGGGGCAGGTGGCCCAATGCTGCGAGCCGAGGATGAAGGTGATCGTCGCGGGTCTTGACGCGAACCCATGGCTGACCGATTCGAACGTGAGCGAGTCGGAGCCCGAGTAGGACCTGCTCGGCACGTACGTGAAGGTGCCGTCGGTGGTGTCGATGTCCTTGAGGTCGCCGTGCGCGGGAGCTCGACCGGGAATCGTGTCGAGCTTGAACTCCGCTTGATCCGCGCCGCGCGAGCAGTGCAGCCGGACCTCGACGCCGGGGCTGCCAGCGAGTGCGTGGACGGTCTGATCGAGGCACTCGCGGGCGACCACGAACGTGACCGTGGCCTGGTTGGACGCTCGTCCCGCTGCGCGTGCGAGGAACTTCATCGTGTCGGTGCCGGCGTATCCGGCGTCAGGCACGTAGGTGAAGGTGCCGGTGATGAGGTCGTCGTTCTCCAGATGGCCGTGGCTGGGCTGTGCCAGGACTTGAAAGCTCCCAGGTTCGATTCCCCCGGGACAGCTCAGCTTGAACGCCGTGCGAGCGTCGTGAAACACGTCGACGCTCTGGTCGGGACACTTGGGCGCGGCGGTGTCCTCCCAGGTGACCGTGATCAGCCCGTTGCCATCGCCGGTGTGGCCGCTCGCGATCCTCGCCAACTCTACCCGGGACGTGATCAACGACGATCCGCCGCCACCGCCGCCACCGCCGCCGCCACCCGTGCTGCCGCCGGCGCCGCCGTTGCCGCCTCCCGAGTCGCCGCCGCCGTAGCCACCGCCACCGCCACCGCCGCCTCCACCGGCATGATGGCCGTCGGCGCCGTTGCCGCCCCGGCCGCTGCCGGTCATCCCCCCGCCCTTTCCGCCGTGCCCGGCACCGGATCCGATGCCGCTCTTCCCGTCGCCGGGTGTCCGTCCGCCGCTGCCGCCGTCGCCGCCGTTGTCGAACCCGCACAAGAAGCCGCCCGATCCCGCGCCTCCGCCACCGCCGGCGACGATCACATTCAGGCCGCCGATCGCAAGCCCGGTGGCGCCGCCACCGCCGCCCGCACCGCCCTGGCCGGCCGAGCCCCCTGTGCCGCCGTAGGCGGTCGCTCCCCAACCGCCGCCGCCCCCGGGGTGGGAGAGCCCATTGACCCCGGTCCCGCCAGCTCCGCCCACGGTCGCCGTCAGCACCTCTCCGGGAGTAACCGGGATCCGTCCTGTCACCCGAGCTCCGTCTCCGCCCGATTCCACGCACGCCTGGGCGCTGCCGCCTCGCGCTCCGATCACGGTCACCTCCGCCGCGTTGTAGCCGGTTGGTACGACGACTGTCTGCGGCGAACCGGTGAACTTAAACGCCTCGCTCCTCGCCGTGACGGTCGGCGCTTCGACCCCGCTGTTGGGTATCGAGGGCTTCGGGCCGACCTGGGGTTGTGCCGAGGCGACAGCGCAGACCGAGCATGCCGCGAGCGCGATGATGGCGACGGGCGCGAGCGGCCGCCATGACCGGCGAGCGAGTTGCTGGTGCCTACCAGTCGGGCCTAAGCGCCGACTGCTGTTGTGCGCACCTCTCATCTGTGGGCGCCCTCAGCCTCCTGCGGGAGGTCTCGGAGCATAGCAGCGGCGGGGAAGGGAGCACGGTCTGATTAGAGCGGCGCCGCCCGCTGGTGGGCTGGACGTTGTGTCCTGGGGGAGGGGAGGATTGGTCGCATCCCGGGCTCCCGAACGTGCGTAAAGCTCTTGATTACTTCTCATCGTGGTGCGGTCGCATTGGTGTCAGAGGCGAATCACTGGGCGCTCGCGGGTTGGAATGGTCTGAGTGGACCCTGGCGGGTTGGAGCGCTGTCTTGCCTGGTGTTCACTGGCCTCGGGCACGTGTGACTTGATCGGTTGGGTCTAACCGATAGACTTTCTGCCGTGAGCGGCTAGGAGCGAGCCGCGGGCGGTGCCCGCCAACGTGGTCGGGTTGGGGTTTCGGCTCGCTCGGCAGGAGGGGTGACGTGACTGAGGGTAGTGAGGAACGCGAGAGCCGGGCGGTTCTCGAGGAGTTGTGGTCGGTTCCGGTGGGTCGGCGGTGGTTGTTGAAGGCGGGGTTGGGGTCGGTGGTGGGGTTGTATGGCGCTCCGGTGGCGTTTGCGGCGGGGAGGGCGGCGGTTCGGGGTAGTCAGACTGAGACGTTGCAGTTTGCGTTGGGGGCAGCGGATGGGGTGTCGGAGTTGGTGTTGGTGGCGAATGGGGTGCGTCATGCGTTGAGGCGGCATGGGAGGGCTAGTCGTGCGGCGTTGCGGGCGCGGGGTGGGTTGTGGAGGGTTCTCGATTTGGGGGCGTTGACGCATTATGCGGAGGGGGTTTCGCTTCCGACTGGTCGTGGGATGTTGATCTCTGTGCTGGGTCGTCGGGGTGGTCGTGAGGTGTTGGTGTGCGAGGTTTGGCATGCGCCGGCGCACGCGACGTTGGCGTTGGCGAGGGTTGCGCATCGGTTGACGGGTTCTTATGAGCATGTGGGTGGTTCGGCGCGGCGGTTGGCTGAGTTGGGGTTGACTAAGGGGGTGATCCGTACGCCGGCCGAGGTGGTGCAGCTCGATCGGATTGGCGATTCCTACCAGACAGCGACCGGGCTGACGATGAGTCATCCGCAGGTGTCGACGGTCGATCCGATGGCGAGCGCGGTGACTAAGGAGGTGTTGAATGACACCGCGCCGGTGCAGGACCTGGGGTCGTATATCGGGCAGATGCAGCGGGGTGGTCGGGATTTCGCGACGATGGAGCCGGTGCTTGACGCGGACGGGTCGCCCAGCCAGATCATGGTTGGGGACATGACGACGACGTTCTCGACGGTTCGTCTCAACGACACCGATCATGGCTTCCAGAGCAACCTTCGGGGGTCGGTGACCGGCGGTATTAGCGCGGTGCGCGACACTGACGGCCTTGGTGCCGTGATCGATAAGCCGTTGGATGAGGACAAGGACGCGTCGACGGCGACGTGGGTGCAGCCGGAGGGCATCTTGCCTCGAGCGACCGCCTACAGCCAACAGCTCAAGACGCGGGCGAGCGTCGATATCAAGGTCAAGAATCCTGGGTTCCTGTTCGGCACGAAGACCGAGGTCAATGGCGCCTATAAGGACGGCAAGGTGCCGTTGAAGCTGTCGAACAACTTCGTGCGCTGGATCTGGGTGTATGTCCAGTATCTCGGACCCGCTGACAAGAACCTTTCTGCCGATCCAAACGCCAGCTTCCCGGATACCAAGTACTCGAAGTTTGTCGCGATCGTGCCGCAGGTGCAGACGGTGCTGGGGATTCCGCTGTGGGATAAGAACACCGCTGAGGTGTCGCTCGAGTTTCCCTCGGGTGCTCACACCGCTAGGTTGTTGTTCTGCGGGCTGGGCTCGGACATCTACGGTGGCGGCTGGCGCCAGTACTTCCCGGCTGGCGCGTACCCCAACACGATCGCTCCGACCGACGAGGTGCTGGTCGCTGCGCTGACTACCGGGATCATGTGCATCGGCCTACCCGCCCTCGCCCTGACCGCCGACATCGCCACCGGAAAGATGTGGAAGGCCTATAGCGAGGCGGTCGGACACGAGAGCCCCGTCGAGGAGATGGTTGCCCGGGGAGCGATCTTACCGTTGGTCAAGGCGACGTTGGGGCTGAATATCGTTGAGGCGTTCACGACGTTGGTGGCTTCGGGGGGCGCGACGTATGTGGATGTCAAGAATCATGGCGGGGACCTGGACAACCTGTGGAAGTTGCTGTTGGGGTTCGCCACGATCGTCCCCAAACTACTCTTCTCGCCTAAAGTCGCCGCACCGTGGGTAAAGGTGGCGACGTCTCTCGTGGAAGAGGCGAGCCGCGGCAAGATCTACGCTGCCTTGCCGTTTGTTGGTCAGGTGGTGGCGGTGGCGTCGGCGGTGGGGGATGTGGCGACGTTGGCGGAGGTGGGTGCGGAGACGACGGTTTGTCCGTGGGTGATCGAGAACGAGATTGGTCTTACCTATCGGGCGTCGGTGTCGGTTGCTCGGGATGCGCGGGCGTCGACGTTTCCGGTGACGGCTCGGTCGTGGCGGCTTGAGGCGGTTGTTGATGGGGCGGTGGCGTTGGAGCCGATCACGGGGCAGGTGAATGAGGGTGGTCGGATCCGGTCGGATGCGCTGGTGCTGGATGTGACGGCCCCGTTCGGCGGGAAGTTGATCCAGTGGAGTGTGGTGTTTCTGGATGGTGGGGGTCGGCAGGTCGCTACTGGCGTGTCTGGCGAGTACAAGAATGATGATCCCGAGCATCCGCCGTCGAAGGTGGAGTTCGCGATCGTCCAGCTGCCTGCGGTGATTACCGCTACGACGGTGTTTGATCGGGCTGACACGACGGCGTATGACGCTCAGGCGGGCGGATACACGTGGTCGGATCAGGTTGTGGTGTCGGCGACGGCTCGGGATTCGGGGATTCAGGAGGTGACCGGGACGGCGGTCGCGACGCTGGCGGGGTTCGCCGGGATCGTGTGGAAGGAGAATGACCGCTACTACCTGCGTGGTGTGCCGCTGGCGCAGAACCAGTCGACGTTCAAGATGCACACCGCGCCGCGTGAGGGCTATGCTCGCCGGCCATTCCTGCTGTTGGATTCGTTCGTGGACAAGCAGGATCAGGGCAATCACGTGCTGGTGGAGCCGGACGAGACGAGCAGCGGCTATCACGTGCGCAAGGTGTCGTTTGATCCGGAGACGGGCGCGTTGACGTGGGACACGAAGCTTTCCTACGGGATGTTCGTGCAGCCGGTGTCGGCGTGCGCGCTGCATTCCTCGGGATACGTGGTGGCGGTCAACACTGACAACGGCAGGCTGTCCTGGTTGAAGCCGGTTGATGCCGGCACCGACCGGCCGCAACTCGCGGCCTACGCCGCGGGACCTGGCACCCAGGTCGGGCTGCTCAGCTCGCCGATCGCGCTTGCCGTTACCAATCCCGGCAACGTGCTCGTGCTCGAAGCGGCCGCCCAGCAGGTCTCCGCGTTCGATCTGAACGGCAATCCCGTCCGCTACTTCAATGGCGGCGCCGACTTCACGGTTGCGCTGGTGTCCGACGGGACCTACCTCGATATCGCGGTCGACGGCGCCAGCCAGATCTACGTCCTGTATTTCACCGGTGATGGCGCCAGCCCGGATGATTATCGCGTCGATGTGTACACCCCCGCCGGCACGCCCCTGGACACCGACAGCCCCGGGGTCAACATCCCTCATCTCGCCGTCGACTACTGGCGCAGCGTCTACGGCGCCAACTACGCCCCCCTGAGCCTCCTCGGCACGAGCACCCCCCACATCGACCCCGACCTCAACGCCGCCGAACCATCCCTAAGCCGCTTCGACCCCACCCAGGCCATCTGACCTCCCAGCACGAACGGACGACCGTCGCCCAGCGAAGAGTCCAACCGCCGGTCGCCGGACACTGCCCGATCGCCGCGCTCCTGGCAGCGATCGCGGCGCTGATCTTCATTGGGTCGGCGGCCGGCGCATCGCGAGCACCGCGGCTCACGGCGAGGCAGGGCTCCGCCCTACCGTCGCCGCCAATGACCTTGACCGCCAACTCCACCGCGCTTCCGTCGGGCTCGGCTCCGATCCTAACGGTCAAGCTGCCCGACGATATCGACATGGGATCGGTCGGGTTCTACGACGACCAGATTCCCGGATCGGACAAGGGGATCGGCGTCGCGGACATCAAGGCAGGCGTCGCCACGCTCACCTCGCCGACCAGGCCACTGCCCGACGGGCGCAACATGATTCACGCCTCCTACGGCGGCGAGGAGGGCGTGTACGCGGCCACCGATTCGAACGTGATCACCGTCACCGTGGGCGGCCCCGTCGCGTGCGTGCGCGAGGCTACCCCGCCTGCCCCGCCGCGCGGCGGGGCGGTCCTGGCGCGACCGATGTCGGCTGACAGCTTGGACCCCAACGTCGTCATAATTGATCCGCAGGGAAGCTGGACTCCTGACACATGTGGCGCCACGACAACGCCGATCGTGAGCCATCCCACGACGATCATGGTCGGAGCGGAGGGCGCGCTCCTGCTGCGCAACACGACGACCGGCACGCTCTCGGAGTGGGGTGCGAGGGACGTGAGCGCGAAGGATTCCGCTCCGGCGATCTTCCCCGGCAATCCCGGCTGGACACCCAACCTCGTGCAAGTGGTGCCACCTCGGGAGATGCTGTTCCTCTTCAACTCCTGCCGCGGCTGCTCGTTGGCCGGAATCCACTTCACTCCCGTACAGGCGATGCTGCCCAAGGCGTGGGCCTACGAGGGGGATCTGACCGGCGCCGATCTCCACGACGCTCGGCTCAAGGGCTATTTCAAGGGCTGGAACTTCACCGGGACGAACCTGAGCGGCGCCGACCTCTCGGCCGGCGACACCTCGCTTGCCGACGCGACGTTCGACCACACCGACATCAGCGGCGCCACGTTCAATGGCGACGATCTGCGCGGGACCCACTTCCTCTCACCACAGTTCAACGACCCGCCCTCGCTGACGAACGTCACCACCGGCAAGTTCGATGGTGCCTGCACGAGATTCGAGAGCATGGACCTGTTGCCGACCAAGCTGTCGGTCGCAACCTCCGACGGTGACTGCACAAAGACCCCGATGTTCGTTCACACCAAGGTCGCGATCAGCAGCGTCGCGTCGCTCTTGCGCACGCACGCGCGGATTGACCTCGCCAACGCCGAGATTGTTTCCTCCGGCACCGCGCGCGGTGATCTGGCCGGGAGCGATCTCAGCGGGACCGACCTCAGCGATACGAGCTTCTTGGGCTTTCCCCCCGATCTATCCCGCGTCGACTTCGACAACGCGATCCTCGCGGGCGCCAACCTCGAGCTCGCCACGCTCTCGGGCGCCACCTTCCACGATGTCGACGCCAAGGGCGCCTCGTTCCGGGGCGCGGACCTCAACGCGACCGGAAGCGTCAAGCCAGCGAGCTTCGCCGGGAATACCACCAACCTCGAGAACGCCGACTTTGCCGGTACAGACGTCAGCGGAGTCAACTTCGCCGGTGACGATCTCAAGGGCGCGGTGTTCACCCGGGCACTGGCCGTCGACACCGACTTCGATGGCGTCGCCGCCCCCAACGCCGCTTTCGACGGCGCCCACATATACGGCAACGGCCAGGCGTTCGGCAATGCGACCGATCTCGACGGGGTCGACTTCGCCGATGCGCTGCTGGCTGGAAACGTCGACCAGGGTGGCGGCTTCAACCTGACCAAGACCGAGCTCAAAGGCGCCAAGTTCGACGGGGCCCAGTGCATCGGATGCAACTTCACGGGATCCAAGCTCGACCAGGTCAACTTCAGCCACGCCTACCTGCCTGGCGCGGTGTTCGCAGGCGTGCTCAGCCTCGACGGCGTGAACCTCACCGACGCCTGGCTGTTCTGTGGGGACCAGGCCAACAGTTCGTGCCGGTCGGTGAGTGGCCGGTCCGGGCGGTGGAACTGGCCACTGTCGCTTGGAGCGAACGAGGCCTACGGACCGGTCCCGTTCGCCGCCACCAATCTCAAAGGCACCTCGCTCACCGACGTTGCCGCTTGCCCCGATGGCAAGGCGGGGAGGACCACCCCAGTCGGCTGCGACGGGCACATGCAGCCGAGCCCGGCGCACGCGCCCCCGCTCCCGGCGCCGTGCACGGCCGCGGGCACCGATGTCTGCCCGACCCCGACGTCGATCCTGTTCAGCGGCGCGTCCGTCGGCTTGCCCCTGGCGGTGACGGCGACCTCGCCTTCCGGCTGGTCGACCAGGATCGCGTTCGGCGGCTACGACGCCGCCTTCGACGACGGGACGATCCGCCAGATCGGCGCGGGGCCCGCAAAGATCATTGCCGGACAGGCCGGTAAGCACTGCACCGATCCGAAGGCGCCGTGCGGCGACGGTGCGGCCGCGGCCAGAGCGTTGCTGGGGAAGCCCGCGGGCCTCGCGGTCGGGCTCGACGGCTCGCTGTACATAGCGGATCCCGTCCTGCATCGCGTCCGCCGGGTCGATCCCTCCGGCCAGATCTCGACGGTGGCGGGCGACGGCGAGGACTGCACGACTGCCGCCGGGTGCGGCGACGGTAGGGCGGCAACCAGGGCCGCGCTCGCGGGCCCCTACGGGATCTGGATTGCCCCGGACGGCATCCTGTACATCGCGGACGGCAGCCAGGGCATCCGCGTCGTCGCGACCGACGGCAAGATCTCCTCGCTGGACATCGGCGGCTACGACATCCGGAGCGTGATCGGCGACGTGTCCGGCACGCTCTACGCGGCGGCCAGCAAACCCGACTACCTGATCAAGATCAACCTGGCCACCCACGCGGTAACCAAGGTGGTCGGGACAGGCACGAGCGGCTACAACGGCAACGCCACCCCGCTCGGCACGCTCCTGCCCGGCACCTCCGTCCAGGTCAACGATCCGCAAGGACTCGCCCTCGGCCCGGACAGCGAGATCGTGTTCGCCGACACCGGCAACAGCCTGATCCGTGCGTACGTCCCGAGCTCGGGGCACGTGATCGACGATCTCGCCGGGCTCGTTGTCAACGGCCAGCCCCAGACCGGCTCGACCGACGCCGGACAGTGGTCGGACCGGACCAAGCTCGGCCATCCCCGCTCGGTCGCTCTCAGCCCCGACGGGCTGTACGTGATCGCCGACACTGACAACCGGCGAATCCTGCAGTTCGGGCCGGCGCCATTGACTGCTGTCAACCTGGTGCGTCGCCCGGAGACGATCACCTGCGTCGTCAGTACCGGGGCGGGCCCGGCTCGGGTGGTGGGCCGGCCCCGCCCGGCGACCTGTGGCCAAGGGCGCCTGCCCGAACCGAGCCGGCGACCCAGGGGCGATCTCGTGCTCGCCACGGTCTCCCGCGGCCGCTCGCTGTACGCCTCGGGGTGGCGCGCGTCAAGCCTGCACGACCGCATGCGGCTGGTGCTGACAGAGCTTCAGCGGTTGGCGCCGGGACGATATCGGCTGGTTCTGCGCCGGTGGCGAGGTCGACGGATGAGCGTCATGCGCATCTCGATCGCGATCGGCTCGGGTTCCTACGTGCCGCCCCCTTGATCACCCCACGTGAGCCGGCGGCTGACACGGTGCGTCCCGCGACCCGAGAGGTCGACCGCCAGCACCCGGCTGCCCGCGTTCGTCAACAGTTGGAGGATCGCCGAACAGGTACCCGCAAAGCGCGGGTCGAAGCGCACGGTTACTCGGCAGCTCGCGCCCCGGGCCAGGGGCCGGCGGCAGCCGTCCGAAACGAGGAAGCCGCGCGGATCGCGACCCTTGAGCCGCACGCCCGAGACGATCAGCCGCTTGGAGGAAAGGTTGGTCACGCGCAGCGTGCGGGCCGCGCTGGCGTGATCGGTCGACTCGGTGCCAAAGCGGACCGCCCCCGTGCTCTCCTCCACCGCCGGCGCCGAGTAGAGGAACAGCACGCCGGCCGGCACCATGCTCGTGACCGGTCCTAGCAGCGTCAGTATCGACAACTTGTTGGCGGTATAGGTCGAGCCGCTGCCGCCGCCCCCGGGGGTCTGGCAGAACGCGCCACCGCCCCCGCCGAAGTACCCGCCGCCACCCCCGCCGCCGCCGTCACCCGCCCCGGTGGTCGGCGCGGTCACGTTGCACTCGGTTCCCCCGCCGCCGGTGCCGCCCACCCCCTGTGCCCCGTTGAAGCCGTGCTCGGCGTCGTTGTGGACGGTCACCCCGGAGCTCAGGCCGCCGGCCCTCTGAGTCCCCGGCGAACCTCCCAAATCGCCACCGGGCTGGCCGGGGTCGCCGCCGTTGGCCCGGTCATGAGGAGGATTGGGATTAGCACCAGCGGCCGCCCCGCCGCCGCCGCTGGCGATGATCAGCGGCGTGGCCTCGGGCGAGGACTCCTGGACGAGCGTGCCGCCGCCGCCGCCGGCGCCGCCCAGGCTGCCGGGCGGAGCTCCTCGTCCTCCCGCGCCGCCGCCGTTCGCACCCCCTGCCCCGCCGTCCGGGGAGCCGCAGTTCCCGCCCGGCCCTCCGACGACGACGTGGAACTGCTCGCCGCGGGTCACCGGTATCTCCCCTGTCACGGCGGCTCCCCACCCACCTATCGTCGAAGCCTGCGGACAGCTCCCGCCCGGCGCCCCGACTGCGACGACGGTGACGAGCGAGACGCCAGCGGGGACTGAGAACGTGTAGCTGCCAGGCGCGTCGAAGGCGGTGCTGGTCAGAATCGCCTGCGCCACTGTGGCCGGCCAGCACACCAGCATCAGAAGTAAGGCGCCGCCAAGCAGCCATCGCCCTGCCGCGCGTCTCGGCATGCGAGGCGACGATCTCGGTTTATCGCGCCTCCACGGCGGCACTGTCACGTGGGCTGGGGGGTTCAAAGCCGCTGATGGACGCCTTGACTGGGACCAGCGATGGCCGGCTCCGTGTTGTGCACGCGGACGGGCCACGGCGCCTGCTTAGCATACCGACCATGACGGGTGCGCCGGATGAGGTGCGCGACTTGCACCAGAAGCATCCTCCGGCGCGCGCAAACAGCCTCGCTCGCCGGGCTGAGGGTGTCATGATGGTACGAACAAATGCCATCGGGTCATGTCGAGCACGAGGGTGACGTCGCACGTTGTTCGCGCCGGGCTCAGGTGATGCGTGAGGGCGTAGTCGTCCCACGCGTGAAGCGCTGATACGAAACCGTGTCGCCTGGCCTCGGCACCGCTGGGAGGACGCGCGGGTGTGGCCGACCGCGCCTCGATGAGTAGGAAGTGACGCGGCTTCTCGGTAGTGCGGTCGCGGTTTAGGTAGAGCGGCTTGCTGGATTAAGTAGCCGGCTGCTGAGGACCGGCGTCTCGGCAACGGGAATTCTGGTTCTAGTCAAAGCGCGGGCCAGGGAATCCTCTCCCAGGTCCGATCACGTAAAGGAGCCACAAATGATGGGTATCAGACCGACCCCGGGTCTGCCGGGGGCGTGCGGGATCGCGATCGCGCACCCACCCCGAGCACGGAGGAAGGTGCGTCGCAGGCTGGCCTGCGCCGCCACCCTGGCGTCGTGCCTGACCTGCGGGCTGCTGGCTGTGCCCGCAATCGCCAGTGCGACGGTTGATCAGACGTCCGCTCAGTGGGCGGAGCTTGGACCGTTCGCCTACACGAGCACCCCGGTTTTGTCCCAGCAGTCACAGCAGGACACGAGCGCCCTATACACCATTCAAAACACCGCGGAATCGGGCAACAAGCTGCTCGAGGACAACAACAACGCGATGAGCAACGGATCCACAGTAGACGTCTGGGATCAGGTCAACCAGACCACCAACCAAGACCCGGGCAATATTCAGACCCCTGGCGACGGCGTGACCTCCGACCCGAATCTCCCTATCACTCAGGCGAACGAGCTGTGGGAGTTCGTGCCCGATGCCAACAACAGCGGCGGGTCGATCACGACCGGCTACGGCGAGCTGATCAACCGCCAATCCGGGCTGTGCCTGGACGTCAACGGCAATGACACCG
>Ga0335073_10009656_pt1 | contig 13542 bp, 11 predicted proteins | sample Lox_Sample_22_FD_207093 | JGI IMG/M metagenome (GOLD analysis project Ga0335073, IMG submission 207093) | Soil microbial communities from Loxahatchee National Wildlife Refuge, Florida, United States - Lox_Sample_2.2 | ecosystem: Environmental > Terrestrial > Soil > Wetlands | place: USA...
GGGACTCGCCGAGCCGGAGCAGGTGGATACCGTGGACGTCACCTTTGATGTTCTGCCCGCGTTTGGCGTGGCGGCGCTCGCCGGGCGATGGTTTTCGGAAAAAGACGATTCGCCCGGTTCGCCCCGCACCGTGGTGCTGATGTATCCGTACTGGCAGGCGCGATTCGGTGGAGACCGGCGGATGATCGGACGCAGAATCGTGATTGATGGCGTGGCGCGGGAAATTATCGGCGTGATGCCGGAAAAGTTCCGCTTCCTCGATCGCAAACCCGCGCTGCTTCTGCCGATGCGCTTCGACCGGGCGAAAATTTATTTGGGAAATTTCGGCAATGACGGAATCGCGCGGCTGAAACCCGGTGTCACCCTGGAGCAGGCGACCGCCGACATCGCGCGGCTGATTCCGGTTTCTCTGCACATCTTTCCGGCATTTCCCGGAACCAGCGTGCAGATGTTCGAACAGGCCCGGCTCACGCCGGCGCTTCAGCCCCTTAAAGATTTCCTGGTGGGCGATATCGGAAAAAATCTGTGGATTCTGATGGCGACCATCGGGATGGTGCTGCTGATCGCCTGCGCCAACGTTGCCAATCTGCTGCTGGTGCGCGCCGAAGGGCGGCGCCAGGAATTGGCGATTCGCGCGGCGCTGGGCGCGGGGCGGTCGCGAATCGCGCGGGAATTGCTGGCCGAAAGCGTCGTGCTCGGGTTGATCGGCGGCGTGGCCGGGCTCGGCTTCGCTTACGGCGCGGTGCGGATTCTATTGGCGATCGCGCCGGCGCACCTGCCGCGATTGAATGAAATTTCGATCGATGCGCCGGTGTTGATCTTCACGCTCGCGGTATCGCTGGTTGCGGGAGTGATTTTTGGCGCGATTCCGGCGATTCAGTGCGCGGCTCCGGGAATGGAGCTGCGCGCGGGCGGACGATCGATGAGCCAGAGCCGCGAACGGCATCGCGCGCGCAGCATTCTGGTGGTGGTGCAGATCGCCCTGGCGATGCTGCTGCTGGTCGGGTCGGGATTGATGATCCGCACCTTCCAGGCGCTGCACAACGTGCAGCCGGGATTCACGAATCCGCAGGAAGTGGAGACGCTGCGCATTGCCATTCCCGAATCGCAGGTGCGCGATCCGGAGGCAGTGGTGCGAATGGAGCGGGCGATCGTCGAAAAGATGCAATCGATTCCCGGTGTTTCCGCGGCCGGGGCCAGCAGCGCTCTGCCGATGAACGCCGAACATTGGATCGATCCGGTGGAACGCGAAGATCATTTCTCCGCGGGCAGCATGGCGCCGATGCGCCGGCTGAAATTCGTCTCACCGGGAATGTTCCCGGCGATGGGCATTAGGCTCGCCGCCGGACGCGAATTCACCTGGGAAGACACGCTCGAAAAGCGGCCGGTGGCGATGATTTCGGAAAATCTGGCGCGCGAGTGGTGGGGCGATCCCAGGGCGGCGCTCGGCAAACGCATTCGCAGAATGAGCACCGAATCCTGGCGGGAGATTGTCGGCGTGGTGGGCGACGAGCGGGAGGACGGCGTCGACAAACCAGCGCCCGCCATCGCGTACTGGCCCATTTTGATGGACAATTTCGCCGGCGCCAAAATTTTCACCGAGCGATCGCTCGATTACGTCATTCGCAGCAGGCGCACCGGCACGCACGATTTTCTTGGAGAGATTCAACGCGCGGTCTGGAGCGTCGACCCGAACCTTCCGCTGGCGCAGGTGCAGACGCTCGAAACCATCTACGAAAAATCGCTGGCGCGAACCTCTTTCACGCTGGTGCTGCTGGCGATTGCCGGAGCCATGGCGATGCTGATCGGCCTGGTGGGAATTTACGGCGTCCTTTCTTATTCGATCGCGCAACGGACGCGGGAAATCGGGATTCGCATGGCGCTCGGCGCACGCGCCGGCGAGGTGACGCGCATGTTCGTGCGGCACGGTTTGACACTGGCGGCGATTGGAATCGTCTGCGGACTGGCCGCCGCGGCGGCTCTGGCGCGAGGCATGTCTTCCCTGCTGTTCGACGTGGCTCCGATCGATGTGGCGACGTACGCGGCGGTTTCGCTGCTGCTATTGGCCGCGGCGCTCGCGGCGAGCGTGATTCCCGCCGTGCGGGCCGCCCGCATCGATCCGGCCGAAGCCCTGCGGGCGGAATAAAGTAGTGGGGTTTATGCACGCCGTAGGCTAATCTTAAAGACGTGCGTTTGAACTTGATAGAGGAACACTATGTCATCCGATGAAGCGTTTGAGATGTTGGAAAAATGGAGCACCGCGCGGACGGCTTTGGAGTGCATTTCACGGGCTTCGTCAGACTCCCAGTCGAAAAAAGTGCTTGGCTGGATCAGATCCGTGACGCCCGTCGGGGTTATATTTTCGCCGCTGGGGGGCGGTAAGGAGGAAGCGTTCAACTTGGCGGGAGCTACGTTTGGCGGGTCAACGCCTAGCGCAACTCCAGATAATCCATCTGCCGCATTTTTAGAAATCTGGCTTTCGGATGGAGGGCAAGCCATTTTGACCGAAGAAACATCGGCTGATAGTTGATTGGTGCCTGACCCACGACGAAGTCGTTGCAATTCCCTCCGTAGGGGACTCTTGTTTTTCATTTTTTCCTTTCGTGTATCTGCTGTGATACATTCACGCCGATGTCTAACCGACAAGGGCTCATTGTTTGGGGTTTGATATTGGCGGTTGTGGCCGCTGGAGTTTATCCGCCCTGGGCGCAGCGCGGCTACCCGGCCGGATACCATCTCATTTTTGCGCCGCCGCTGAATCGTGGCGCGATCCATGTGGACCAGTCGCGGTTGATGATTGAGTGGATCATCTGCGTCGCAGTTGCAGTCGGACTGTACCGCGCATGGCCAGTGCGCGTGTTCTCACAAGCCAAGACCGCCGATGGCAGACGGCCGTGGTATCGCCCCGGCCATATCTTTCACGTCGAGGGGCACATTTACATCATTACGCGCCTTGCGAGGGGGATTGATCAAGACAAGTCAACCGATGGTTTCTACGTGCGGGAATTGGCATTCGCTCCAGACTCGTTTGAATTTTTCGCGGCAAACAACGATCCGCAGTTTACCGATTCGTAAATCGTTCGCTCGGCTACTGGGAGCCGCAATGGATGGATCGCGCTTCATGATCCAGCGTGCGGGCTTATTGTTGCGTCAGCCCTAGTCATCAAAACGTGGTCTTTGCGATTAGTTTACCGGGCTTGCCTGGAAACTGGAGCGAATATAATTCCTCGGCGTTCCTGATGCTTGTGCCGTTCCTACGAATGTGCAGATATTCGTTCCACCCGCCGTTACGGGCGCGAAAGACTAACGCATACTCCCGGTCTTTCTTGTCGCTCTCGGGTAACTGCACGCGAAAGTTTGGGAAATCAACCAAATCGTACGGGCGTAAGTCACCAAAATTATGTTGCGGTATGCTCATGTCGAACACGCCCCTAACCTCCTGAATGCTCGCCGACAAGCCGTACAGGGTATAAGGCCCGCTATTGAAGATAGTGACTGGAAAGCCAGCCAAGCCGTCATTCGGATTTGTCGTCGCGACTGCTATGGGATACGAGCGTCCGCCTGTCACTTGGTCAATACTCTCCTTAGACAACTTCGTCAGCCCTTGCATCCGCCTCATCGTGGCATCGAAAGCCTGCTGGTTCTTTTCTATTGACGTAGTGATTCCGTCAGCGATGGATTTAAAGGCAAGCTCTTCTTCCTTTCGGACGGCAGATTGTTCTTTGTCGTGTTGGTCTCGCTCGTTATTTATAGAGCGGATTTCTACAAAGAATAGCCCACACGCGATTACTACCCAACCTATCCTTTCGATTTTAGTAAAATGCTCTGGCCGAACAGCCATGATGATCGCTCCAACGGCGAGAATGGCCATTCCGACGCTCGGAGGCAACGGAGGAAATATTAATCCGTAACAAATCGTTCCCGAGAACAAAATTTGAAGAATCGCCGCCGTCCATGTATAGGGTACGTCCCTCAACGCTATGGCCTTAAACTTTGCGTAGATGTTGGTCATTTGGCAACGGCGCCTGCTCAACGCGGCCACAGGGTAGCAAACAACCCCCTACAAAGGCAACAATCGCAGCGGCTTCAAAGTGCGTATGCACGTTGAGCCGACCGTTTTCATAACCAACAGAGAGCCGATCGAACCTATAAAGACGCTCCGTGAAATTATGGCGGGCGTTATCAAAACGCTTGAATCGTTCAATCCTGAATTCTAGGAGCGGTCGGGCCCTCCGTCTTCCAGCATTGTTCTGGACACGCGCGGCCTCGAGCGACCCTTTAATCGCTCTCTTTTCCTTCGTCTCCACACTAAAACCCCGCTACCCCGAATAAACGGCCGCGCGCTGCGATAGAATCTCTGTCATGATTCACTCCAGCCGCGTGATGCTGTTTGCGGTTGCGGTCGCGGCCTTCGGCGCGAGCAACCAACCCAATTCCCAACCCGATCCCTATCGCACCATCGAAAATTATTTCAAGCTGCCCGCAGGCCGCACCTGGGGCGCGGTCGGCGGAGTCGACGTCGATTCGCACGATCACATCTGGGCGGCCGAGCGCTGCGGCGGCAACAACTGCGCCGGCTCCCAACTCGATCCGATTCTCGAATTCGATCAATCCGGCAACCTGATCAAAAGCTTCGGCGGAGGCATGTTCATTTTTCCGCACGGCCTGTTCGTGGATAAAGACGACAACATCTGGGTTTGCGACGGGCAGGGCAAAAACGGCATCGGCCACCAGGTGATCAAGTTTTCGCCCGATGGAAAAGTTCTCATGCGGCTCGGCAAAGCGGGTACGCCCGGCATCGGACCCGACGAATTCAACATGCCTTCGGCGGTGATCGTCGCGCCGAACGGCGATATTTTCGTCGCCGACGGCCACGGCGGAAAATCCAACGCGCGCATCGTGAAGTTCACGCCCGAGGGCAAATTCATCAAGACCTGGGGCAAGCCCGGCAGCGATCCCGGCGATTTCAATATGCCGCACGGCCTCGCTTTCGACAGCAAGGGCCGGCTGTTCGTGTGCGATCGCGCCAATAATCGCCTCCAGATTTTCAATCAGGACGGAAAGTTGCTCGGCATCTGGAAACAGTTCAGCCGTCCCGCCGGAATTTTCATCGATAAGCACGACAATATTTATGTCGCCGATTCGGATTCCTCGCCGGAATCGAATCCCGGCTGGAAACGCGGTCTGCGCATCGGCCGGGTGAGGGATGGCGCGGTGGTCGCGTTCATTCCGGATCCCGGCCCCGGCGGCAAAGGCACCACCGCCGCCGAAAGCGTCGCGGTCGATTCGCACGGCGCGATTTACGGCGCCGAGGTGGGCTACAAGGATCTGAAGAAATACGTGAAGAAGTGACCGCCATGAAACGACGAGCATTTCTGAAATCCGCCGCCGTCGCCGCCGCGGGATCTGCCGCATCCGCGCCCGCGCGCGCCGCCGCGCCGCCGGCGATGAAAGTCACGCGCGTGCGAGTCTACGCGCCGCCGAATCCGAATCCGCTGTTCAATCAATCCGACCTGGTGGTCACCGTCGAAACCGACGCCGGCATTACCGGCATCGGCGAAGGCGGATCGAGGCAGCTTCTGGAACAATCCGCCGGACGCCTGATCGGCCAGAATCCGCACTACATCGAGCGTCTGTGGCAGGACATGAATCGCGCCTTTTTCTACCCCGCCGGACGGGAGCGCACCGACGCCATCGGCGCGCTCGACCTGGCGATGTGGGACATCAAAGGCAAGACGGTCAACCTGCCGGTTCACGCCCTGCTCGGCGGCATGGTTCGCAATTATTGCGAATGCTACAACACCGCGGGCATTATTCCGGGCATCGAGCGCGGCATGGGCGTCAAGGAGCGCGCGCAGTTGACCATCGAAGCCGGCTACCGCGCGTACCGCATGGATTCGGCCTCGCTTCCGCCCGGCCAGCACACCTATAATTCGCACGAGCGCGTGAACCAGGTATACGAGGATTGCAAGGAAGCTCGGGAAGGCGTCGGTAAGAACGGCGACTTCTGCATCGATTTTCACCAGCGCTTCGATCTTGCGGACGCGATCCACTGCTGCGATCTGATCAAGGATCTGGCGCCATACTTCGTCGAAGACCCGGTGCGCACCGAAGCCTTTCAGGAAGATCTGCCGATTCTGCGCGCCAAGGTGGATACGCCGCTGGCGGCCGGCGAGGAGTGGGGCAATCGCTGGGATTTTAACAAGCTGGTGGAAAGCCACAGCCTCGATTACGTCCGCGCCACGCTGCCCAACGTCGGCGGCATTACGGAGATGATGAAGATCGCCGCGATCTGCGAAACGCATTTCGTGGGAATTGTTCCGCACTTCACCGGACCCATTGCGACAGCCGCGCTGGTGAACTGCCTGGGCACGTTTTCCGGACCGCTGCTGATGGAATACAATTTCCAGGGCCGTACGCTGCCGCATTTGCCGGTCTGTCTCGATTTCAAAAACGGGAAGCTGTATCCGAATGACCGTCCGGGCCTGGGTGTCGAGTTGGACATGAATCACTTGACGCTGGTAACCGAGATCACGCAACCGGTGACGGCTCGCGCGCAGACGTATTTCCGTCCTGACGGCTCGATCACGAATTGGTGATTCAGACGCCGTTTACGGCTTGCTGATTTTCTTCAGCGCCTCCCGCACCACCGGATCGCGCTGCATCTCGATCTGATCTCCCGCCGCGACGCTCACTCCCAGCGTCACGATCTCCTGCTTCAGCCGGCTCTGGAGCCATTCGCTATGCGCCAGCCAATCGGTCACGCTGGGCTGAATGCGGCGTTCGGAAAGAAAAGTTTTGAGATCGTCCAGCATTTCCGGAGTCACTTCGAAATTTTCACTCACCGTGTGCGTGCGAACATATTCGCCGGCGTAAACCGTCAGCGATCCGCTGGCGTCCAGCACCAGCATTAAGCGATCCCGTTCCGGCGGCAGCACCACCTGGTCCGGCTGAATCCCGCCTCCGCCCTGCACCAGCCGTCCGGAATCGGTGCGATAAAAACCGTTCAGCGCTTGGGTGCTCGCATCGAGCGTTCCGCCGTGCAGCGGATGCTGGATCGATCGTCCGCTGGGCGTGTAGTAAAACGCGACGGTCAGCGCCAGCCCGGTGCCGTTCATCAGCGGATAAACGCTCTGCACCAGGCCTTTTCCATAACTAGGCTCGCCTAAAACCACGGCACGGTCGTGATCCTGAAGCGCGCCGGTGACAATCTCCGAAGCGCTCGCGCTCTTGCCGTTGATCAGCACGGCCATCGGAAAGGGGTACGGCGCCGCGTCCTTTGGCACGCGGACTTCTTCGGTTTTCTTGCTGCGGCCGCGTACCGAAAAAAGAAGCTGGCCGGGCTTTAGAAACAGCGACGCGGTTTCCACCGCTGCCTCGACCGAGCCGCCGGGATTATTGCGCAGATCGAGAACCAGCCCCTTCAATTTCGCCCCGCCTAATTTCTCGATCGTCTCCTTCACCAGCTTTCCGGTGTTCTCATCGAAGCTGGTGACGCGCAGATAGCCGATATCGGGGGCGAGGATAAACGACCGGTCCACGCTGGGCTGTTCCATCAGCGCCGGCGTCAGGGTCATTTCGAGCAGCTTCGCATTGCCCGGCCGCCGCACCAGCACCGCGGCCGGATGCTGCCGCGCCTGGCCGAGCAATTGCACCAGCTGCTCAAATTCGAGCTGCGACAGAACGTACCCGTCGATGGCCAGAATCTCATCGCCCGGCGAAAGCCCCGCTTTGGCCGACGGCGTTCCCGCCATCGCCTGCAACACGATCACGCGGCCCGGCAGGACGCTGACGATGCTGCCGAATCCTTTCTGCTCGCTTTTTTCCATCTGCTTCATCTGCGCGAACTGATCGGGATCGAAAAAAATCGAGTGCGGGTCGAGCGTGCGCAGCATGCCCGGAATGGCGCCCTGATAAAACGCGATTTTCGGGTCCACCGGATCGGCCGCGTGTTCGCTCGCGGTGACGAAAACTTCGATCAGCTTTTTAACGTCGGCGGCGCTCGAATCGGTCGCGTTATCGGCGGCAAAGCAGTTCGAAAAAGAGAGGATCAACAGCGCGAGAATGAGCATGAGCAACTACCGGCTGTACCTGGTGGACTGTTTTTCGCGATGCCGTTCAAGCGCCAGCTCAATCAAACGGTCGATCAGCTTCGGATAAGCGAGTCCGCTCGCTTCCCACATTTTCGGATACATGCTGATGGATGTAAACCCGGGGATGGTATTAATTTCGTTGATGAAAAATTTGCCGCTGGCTTCTTCCATCAGAAAATCGACGCGCGCCATGCCTTCGCAATCGACGGCCTGGTAGCATTCTACAGCCAGCCGCCGCACTTCCGCGGTCTGTTCCGGCAAAAGGACCGCCGGCACGACTGTCTCCGCTTTATCGAGCAGATATTTGTCTTCGTAATCGTAGAAATCGCGGGACGGGAGAATTTCGCAGGGCAGCGCGGCCACGGGATCGTCATTTCCGAGCACGGAACACTCAAATTCGCGGCCTTTTATACCTTTTTCGACGATGATTTTTCGATCAAATTGCGCCGCTAAATCCAGCGCCGCAATCAATTCTTCGCAACTCTTCGCCTTGGAAATTCCGACCGACGATCCCAAATTCGCCGGCTTTACGAAAACGGGAAACGGCAATTTCCCGCAAACCTCCCGCGCTTGAAATTTCCCGCGCCGCAAAAGGAGGTAATCCGCAATGGGCAGCCCGCGCTCCCGCATCAGGCGCTTCATGATTTCTTTATCCATCGACACCGACGACGCCAGCACGCCCGCTCCGACGTACGGCAGATCCGCCAATTCGAGCAGACCCTGGACGGTCCCATCTTCGCCGAAGGTCCCGTGCAGCACTGGAAAAACCACGTCGATTCCCTCATTTCGCCCCGGCTCCGGCGTAATCGCGCGCGGCTCCCAGCGGCCTTCCTTAGTGATAAAAATCCGCTCGATCGCGTAGCGTTCGGGATCCATCGCCGCCATGATCGATTCGGCCGAGCGCAGCGAAATTTCATGCTCCCCGGTGCGCCCTCCGAACAAAACCGCGACGCGCAACTTCATAAAATTCTCTTTCCCATGGCGGACATAATCAGTTCGACGGCCAGCAGCGCCGTCCGGTTCACTTCATCGATCACTGGATTTACTTCCACCATCTCCATCGAAAGCATCTGGTTGGAATCGTTCACAATTTCCATGGCCAGGTGCGCTTCGCGATAGGTGATTCCGCCGCGCACCGGCGTGCCGACGCCCGGCGCTTCCTGCGGATCGACCGCGTCCATATCGAAGGAAAGATGAAACCCGGCGGTGCCGCGCGTCGCGTGAACGATGGCTTCCTGCATCACGCTGCGCAGCCCGCGCTCGTCGATATCGCGCATGGTAAAGGCATGAACTCCCGCGCCGCGAACGTTCTGGCGCTCGATTTCATCCACGCTGCGCAGGCCGACGATCGAAACGGCCTCCGGATCGACTTTCGGCGCGAAGCCGCATAAATTCGTCAGCTCCGGCGCGCCCAATCCGACAATTGCCGCCAGCGGCATGCCGTGGACATTCCCGCTGGGACTCGATTCGGGCGTGTTCATATCGGCGTGCGCGTCGATCCAGATCAGCCCGATTTTTTCGCCGCGCGCGCGGAAATGCGACGCCACTCCCGTCAGTGTCCCAATCGCCACCGAATGATCCCCGCCGAGCACCAGCGGCACGCGCCCTTCATCGACGGTCTGACGAACCATATCCGCCAGCCGCGCGCAGGTGTGCGCGATCTGCGCGAGATATCGGGCATTGGCCTGGCCGACGGGAAGTTTTTCCGGCTGCTCCACCGCGAGATTGCCCAGATCTTCGATTTCGTATCCGAGCGATGCAAGCTTCTCGTTGAGTCCCGCGAGGCGCATCGCCGACGGTCCCATATCGACCCCGCGGCGCCCCGCACCAAGGTCCATGGGCGCGCCGATAATGGCGATGTGAGATTGTCGCATGCGGAATGAACTGCGGATGAACTCTAATTATCGTAAACGCGAGCCAGCCGCGCCACTTCGATCGATCGACGGGATCGCGTGCCTCGGCAAAAACAAACCAGACCTCGGGCACGGCAATCCTCGCGTAATCAGTCAATTTCTGCCGGCATCCGGAGCCATTCTTCGTAGGTCAGAATGCGGGGGATCGTCGCCATTCGCGCTTTTTTGTTAATACTTCACCTCGATTTCCCTGTGGTCATCCGGGTTCGCGCGCAGCCGAATCTCAATCCGCGGTTGGGGAATGAGATCGGGAAACCGCTCGCCCCATTCGATCAGGACGACTGCGTCGCGATCGAAGATTTCGTCCAGGCCGAGCGTCGAAACCTGCTCGGCGCGATCCAATCGATAGAGATCGATGTGATAAACGCGGGGCGAATATTCGTGGATCAGCGTGAAGGTCGGGCTGGAAACATCTTCGGGCGACGCCGCGCCCAATCCGGCGACGATTCCCTTGGCGAGCGTGGTCTTGCCTGCGCCTAAATTGCCGATCAGCAGAACTACGGCGCGGCGCGGAAGCCCGGCGGCGATTTTGCGGCCGACGTTGATGGTCTCTTCGGCCGAGCACGTGTCCCATTTATTCACGACAGACACTCACGAAACGCCCTCGGCAAATAGTGGAGCAGATCCGTGGCGAGCACGCATTTATCGGTCAGATCTTCGGCCGCGAGCTGGCCGCAGCGGCCATGCAGGAAAACGGCGGCGCGGACGGCGCGTTCGATGTCGCCCGAAAATTGCGCGACCATCCCGGCGGTCATTCCCGTCAGAATATCGCCCGATCCGCCTTTGGCCATCGACGGCGAACCCGTCGGATTTATCCACACGCGGCCGTCGGGATACGCGATCAGCGTGCGATGCCCCTTCAACACCACGCAGCAGTTCCGTTCTTTCGCGAACGCGCGCGCGGTCGATAATCGGTCCGTGAATTTCGCGCCGACCAGGCGCTGCATCTCGCCGGGATGCGGCGTCAGAATGGTTTCGACTCCGCGGCCTTTAAAATTCGTTCCGGCGATGGAATTCAGGCCGTCGGCGTCGATCACCATCGGCACGGTCACCTCGCGCAGTAGACGTTCGAGCAGCGGACGATTCATTCCCAATCCCGGTCCCACGCCGACCGTCGTGATTTTTTCGAGCGAAAAATTTTCGAGCGAGTCCGACATCAGCTCCGGCGCGAGGCGCGAGGAATCCGAGCACGCCACTGTCGTCAGGCCCGCGCCGACGCGTGCCGCGGCTAATCCGGCCATTGCCGCAGCGCCCATTTTTCCCGGCGCTCCACCGACGATCAGCACGTGCCCGAAATTTCCCTTGTGCGACGCTGGTTTGCGCGGAGCGGCGAACGCGGCGAAATCGCGCGATTCGGAAACTTCGAGGTCGGACTGAATCGCGTCCGGCGCGATGCCGATTTCGGCGACGATCAAATGCCCCACGGCTTCCGCCGCGCCTTCGGCTAAAAAATGCTCGATTTTCGGAGCGGCGAAGGTGACGGTCACATCGGCGTAGACGAATTCGCCGCCGCCGCCGAGGCCGCTCGGAATATCGACGGCGACCACCTTTGCGCTCGGACGCAGCGAATTGATTTTGCGAATCCATTCGAGCGCCGCGCCCTTGGCGGGACCGCTGAGGCCCGTGCCTAAAATGGCATCGACGATGATCGCCGGCGAGAAACGAACCTCCTGCGGTTTCTCGATCTCGATTTCCTGCAAATCGGCGACGCGGCCGCGCAGCAGGCGCGCCACCACCCGGCCGTCGCCGCCGTTGTTGCCCTTTCCACAGACCACCAGCACGCGCTGGCGCGCAAGCGGGGAAAATTCGCGCTCGATCGCTTCGCTGACGCGGCGACCGGCGTTTTCCATCAGAACTTCGCCGGGCGTGCCGCGCGCGATGGTGATGCGGTCGGCCTCGCGCATCTGTTCGGCGGTGAGAACCTTCATGTGATTATCTTACGGAGTGCGCGGCCCGGCGAGCAGCGTTGTCACCGTTTCCCACACTTCGCGCGCAACGGTTTCCGCATCGCGCGAGCCGTCGATCAGGCGCACGCGGCGCGGTTCGTCCGAGGCGAGCTGATGATAGGCGTCGCGAACTTTTTTGTGAAACGCAATGGGCTGTTCGTCCAGGCGCGTTTCGACGCCTTGCGTCTCCCGGTTGCGCGCGTGGGCGCGCTTCAGTCCGGTTTCGGTATCGACGTCGATCAGCAGCGTCAGGTCGGGCACCAGACCGCGGCAGGCGATGCGATCGACTTCATAGACCAGTTCGGCGCCCAGGCCGCGCGCGATGCCCTGATAGACCAGCGTCGAATCGGTGAAACGATCGGAGAGAACGATCTGACCTTCGGCGAGCGCAGGCAGAATCCATTGATCGACATTTTGCGCGCGGCAGGCGAACATGAGCAGCAGCTCCGTGGTGGGGCGCATTTCGGCGTTTTGCGAATCGAGCAGCACGCGGCGGATGTGCATGCCGATGGGCGTACCACCCGGCTCGGCGGTTTCAAAGACACGACGGCCCACGGCGCGCAGGCGTTCAGCGAGCAGGCGAAGCTGCGTCGATTTGCCGCTGCCTTCAGGTCCTTCGAAGGTAATGAATTTTCCGCGCATGATCATCCAGTGGCATAGGCCGTCAGGTTGTGAATCGTGCCTCCCAAAAGCGCAGTCCTGACGGCTCAGGCCGCTCAGTCATAAACGAAATGCAGAACTTTTTTCAAATCTTCCCAGGCTTCGCGCTTGGCGTTCTGATTGTACGGACGCAACAAATAGGATGGGTGATAGGTCACGATCAGCGGGATCTCGCGCCATTTGTGCCAATGGCCACGCAGGCGCGTCACGCCGTCCTTGGTATTGAGCAGCGCTTTCGCCGCGGTCGAGCCGAGCGCGCAGATCGCCTTGGGACGAATCGCCATCAACTGGCGGAAAAGAAATTCGCCGCAAATTTCCATCTCGTCCGGCTGCGGCGTGCGATTTTCGGGGGGCCGGCATTTGACCACATTGCAGATATAAACATCGGCGCGGCGAATGGGGATGCCTTCTTTCGAGGCGGTGTTCTCGATCATCTGCGTGAGCAGCTGGCCGGCGCGGCCGACGAAAGGCAGGCCCTGCGCGTCTTCGTCCGCGCCCGGCCCTTCGCCGACGAAAACCAGCCGCGCCTGCTCGTTTCCCGATCCGAAAACGATTTTCGTTCGCTGCTCCGATAACCGGCAGCGGCGGCAATCGCCGAGGTCTTCGATGATTTTGAGGAGGGTATCGCCGGAGGGCGCGATGGAAGGAATGGCGGTATCCTGCACGGCGTTTTGTACAACCGGGCGTTCACCCCCGCCATTACTGGCGGGGCTTTCTCGCGGCTCGCGACGGAAAATGTCCTTCACGCCGAGATCGCGGTAAAACGTGAGCCGATCGCGCAGTTGGTCCCGATTCATCGCGACGTATGCAGCGCCAGCCGCAGCCGGGTCATCTGATCGAGAATGGCGCGCGCGATTTCGCGTTTGGGCGCGCGGCGCACGGGAATCGTCTCGCCCGTTCGCAGCACCAACACGACTTCGTTTTCGTCCG
>Ga0335073_10009658_pt1 | contig 13540 bp, 8 predicted proteins | sample Lox_Sample_22_FD_207093 | JGI IMG/M metagenome (GOLD analysis project Ga0335073, IMG submission 207093) | Soil microbial communities from Loxahatchee National Wildlife Refuge, Florida, United States - Lox_Sample_2.2 | ecosystem: Environmental > Terrestrial > Soil > Wetlands | place: USA: Florida...
TGCGCTTCGATTGTACCGGCAGGGGAGAATGCATCCTGGTTCGTGCCTTGCACGTCTGATGTTGGGATGAAGTTGGCCACCCGGAGTCTGACCTATGGCGCCACGCTGCACGGCGGCGAAGCGGAGTTTCGCGTGTGGGCGCCCGCGCAGAAGAACGTAAAGGTTCGCCTGCTGCCCAAGCCCGACATGGCTGTCGCAGCTTCGCGGCCCGACATCCCCATGTGCCGCGATGGTGAGGACTTCGTCGCCGCCGCTCGTGCCGCGGCCGGCGATCGTTACTTCTATGTGCTCGACGATGGCCTCGCCGTTCCCGATCCGGTGTCGCGCTTCCTGCCCGAAGGCGTACATGGTCCAACCGAGATCGTTGATCTTGTGGCTTTCCGCTGGAGTGACACGGAATCTTCGACAAGCGCCGATGTTGCGTCTGGCGGGGTGGTCGATGCCGGCTGGCGCGGCCTCGATCTGCGCGACTATGTCATCTACGAGTTGCACATTGGCACGTTCACGCCCGAAGGCACCTTCGACGGCGCCATACAAAAGCTGGACTACCTGAAGCATCTGGGCATTACCGTCGTCGAGGTCATGCCGGTCGCGGCCTTTCCTGGTCAGCGCGATTGGGGCTATGACGGCGCCTCGCCCTATGCCGTGCAGGCGAATTACGGCGGCCCGGACGCGCTCAAACGCTTCGTCGACGCAGCGCATCGGACCGGGCTTGCGGTCATACTCGACGTGGTTTACAACCATCTCGGCCCGGAAGGGAATTATCTGTCCAGGTTCGGGCCGTACTTCACCGATCGCCAAAAAACATCCTGGGGTGACGCGGTGAACTACGACAGCGAGGGCTGCGAGCAGGTGCGCCGCTACGTCGTCGAGAACGCGCTCTACTGGATTCGGGAATACCATCTCGATGGTTTGCGGCTCGACGCGGTGCAGACCATCAAAGACGATTCACCCCACCACATCGTCGCGGAGATTCAGGAGAACGTGCAGAACCTGGCGCGCGAGCTGAATCGCAAGGTCTGCGTGATCGTCGAGACCGACGAGAATGACTCGCGCTATACCCGGCCGCCAAGCGCGGGCGGTTATGGACTGAATGCGGTGTGGAGCGACGACTTCCATCACGCCGTGCACGCCTTCTTTACCGGCGAGCGCCAGGGCTATTACCAGGACTTCGGCGATCCGCAGCAGATCGCCCGCGCGTTGCGCGAGGGCTACGTCTTCCAGGGAGAGCATTTTCGCTTCTGGAACAGGCCGCGCGGCACCAGCGCCAAAGGCGTTCCGCTGCCCGAAAATGTGATCAGCATTCAGAACCACGACCAGGTGGGCAATCGCGCCAAAGGCGAGCGGCTGACCGGGCTGGTCCCACGCGGCGCTCGCAAGCTGGCGGCTGCATTCCTGCTGCTTGCGCCGCACACGCCGCTCATCTTTATGGGCCAGGAGTACGACGAAGCCGCGCCATTTCAGTTCTTTGCGGATTTTCAAGACCCGGCGCTGAAGAAAGCGGTGAGCCAAGGGCGGCGCCGCGAGTTCAAGGACTTTGACTTTCGCGAGGTGCCCGACCCCGGAGACCCGCGCACCTTCGAGCACTCGAAGCTGACATGGGCCGACGGGCTGCAGAACCGCGAAATGCTGGAGTGGTATCGGCGCCTGCTGCAACTGCGCAGAGAATATGTAACTGGCGGGCGTACCGCCGACGCAAGCTACTCAAATGCCGTTCTGACCATGAAAGTGCCAGCCCGGGATTCGAAACTCATCGTCATGGCCACCATCCAGCCGGGCGCCTCCATGGCATCGATTGAAACCGGCTGGCAGGAAGCGTTGAGGTTCGACGAGGACGGATATCACGTCGCCGTGCTCGTGCGCGGCTAGCAATCCCCATAACCCTAAAGCACCCAGCATCGTAGGCGATTGCCGCCGACTAGGGCCAGCGTGGTCGCGAAGGCCTTCGGCCACATCCAAAGCGCCCATCGCGCCACGTGGAAATGCTTAGGCACTCTGTTGCAAGCAATTGCACCACCATTGAGACAATGTTCCAATTTTTCATGTACTTACGTTGGACTATCAATTGCATCGTGAGAGAAGAGTCGCTGTGTCTGGGTCATTCCCGGAGCAGATCTGTGATTGAAAGAGCAGCGCAAAAGATCCCATCTTTTGTGCTTGCTGGTGGGCCAATCGAATCTCGAGATGTTTCGGAGAACTGGAGGAACCCTTGAGTAAGAAACTTTTCTGGTCGATCTCTCTGCTGGCACTCGCTCTCTGCTTGGGCAGCCTGCCGGCGATGGCGCAAACAACCTTCTTTACCGACCTTGGACCGATGGGCGACGTGTACAACGAAAGCACCGGTTGGACGATCTCCGGATCAGGGGCGTTTGGCGAAAGCTTCACCACGGCTAATGAGTTCACCTCTCTGGCCAGCGGCAGCGTTTCCCAAATCGATCTTGGTGTGGGTTATGTCGCGGGGTTTCTGAACCAGTTCTACGCTGCTGTCTACACCGTGAACGACGGTCTGCCTGGGACGGAGCTGTGGAGCCAGAGCAACCTTTCCAGCAACCAGGAGTTTGGCGGCTGCTGCGGTCTGGTGACCATAACTGGCATCAGCGGGTTGACCCTCACGTCCGGGCAGCAGTATTTCATCGTTCTCGGCCCCGAAAGCGTCAGCAATGACGCTTACTTGGCCTTCAACTGGAACAACCAAGGGGCAACCGGCATTGATCTGTTCTCCAACAATGGCGGCCAGACGTGGACCTCGAATGGACAGCAGACGATTGGGGCATTCGACATCCTCGGCGGCAGTCAGTCAACTGTTCCCGAGCCATCGTCCCTCCTTTTGCTGGGCACCGGATTGGTCGGGGTTTTCGGCAGCCTCCGCAAAAAGCTGATGCGCTAAGTTTCGTCAACCTCTCGAGGGAGCCGGAGCCGCGCTCCGGCTTTTTTTTTTGCTCTGTAGTTCTGCTCGAAGGCCGTCATCTAAGTGTTGGCGGATGCCGAAACCACTTGGCACTCTACTGCAAGCTCTTGCACACGGCCGAGGTTATCTCTATTTTTTCTACGTACTTAGCGCGGAATATAAATTGCAGCTTCTAGCTCGGATTTGTGCGTCCAAGCCACTCGCGGCACGGGTTTGCAACGAAAGAGGAAGCCGAGGATGACCTCTTTTCTCGTTCGTTACCTGGGCCAATCGAACATCTCGAGATGCTTCGTAGGACCGGAAGAACCCTTGAAAAAACTTTTCTGGTTGATCTCTCTGCTGGCACTCGCTCTCTGCTTAATCAACCTGCCGGCAATGCCGCAAACGACATTCTTCAGTGACCTTGGATCGCAGGGCAATGTCTACAACTGCTGCACTGGCTGGACTATTTCCGGATCAGGGGCGTTCGGCGCCGGACAGCAGTATTTTCTGGCTCTCGGACCGGAGGACATCAACAACGACGCTTATCTGGCGTGGAACTATAACAGCACGGGAGCGACGGGTATCGATCTGTTTTCCCGCGATGGCGGCCAGACGTGGACCTCGAATGGAGAGCAGACAATCGGTGCGTTCGACATCCTCGGCAGCCCTCAGGGGACGGTTCCTGAGCCTTCCTCGCTGCTCCTGCTGGGTACCGGATTGGTCGGCGCCTTCGGCAGCCTGCGCAAAAAGCGGATGCAGTGACCCTTCGTCGACTCTTTGTAGAAAAGCCGGGGCTTTAGCTCCGGCTTTTCCTTTTTCCCGCGACTTCAATTCTAGGAAATCTGCTCCTGGTTCGTTACGGATTCTGTGCTGGCGGCGTTTCTATCCCGGGCACCGGAGTCTCTGTGCCGGGCCGCGGGCCGAGGATGTTGTTCAGGTCAGCCGGCACCACGCCTTTCACCTCCGGCATGTGCTTCACCTTGCCGGATTCGGCATCATCGAGGTCGATGCCCATCTTGGTCAGCGTCTCCCCGGTGTAGTAGTCCAGCGTCACCTTCGACTTCTCATAGTTCGCCGCGGCATTCAGCACGTTCGATTCATTCTGCGTGAGGGTACTCGAAGCCTGCAGCACCAGGGTAGGTGTCGAGGCGCCATAGTGGAACTTCTTTTGCTCGGCGTCCAGGCTGTCGCGGGCATAATCGCGGGCCGCAATCGCGGCCTGAAGGGCGGCATAGTTTTGTTGCAATGTGAACTGCGCGTTCCGCACCTGCAGCGCGATGGTGTTTTCCGTCTGCTTCAGCTGGATCTGGATCTGGCGATATTCCAGCTCGGAGCGCGCCTGTAGCGCCTGCGCCGAGCGGTTGCGCAGCGGGATGATCAGGTTCACGCCGATGCCCTTGTTGGGCCCGGTGCTGTTGAACAGGTTCGAGAATGCTCCGCCGTAGCTGGTTGGAAGCAGGCCGGGCTGGTAGCACACGCTGCCAACGCTGCCTGGGGTGCAGACCGGGACGGCCGCGTTTTGTGGGCCTCCCAACCCCGAAGCCCCATAAAACGCGTACAAGTCGAGAGTAGGCAACAACATGTTCTTCAGCGACTTGCGCGAGATGTCGTAATTGGTGAGCTGGATGCGGTCTTGTGCGACCTCCAGCCGGCTCTGTAATGCTTCAGCGATCAGGTCCTGTACCGGGCGTACCTCGTACTGCTCAGTCGACTTCAGAGTATCGGTGGGAATCACCGGCGCGTTCGCCAGGATAGGATCTTCCACGTTCTTGGTGATTGCATTCTTCACCAGCAACTGTTGGAGCTGGAGGTTGGTCTGGGCGTCAATGAGGTTCTGCTTGGCGCTGGCTACACCGCTCTCCGCCTGAGCCAAAGTTATGGGCGCCATGGTCCCGATGCGCACCTGCTCCTGATCGTCGGCCAGCACCTTCTCGGCGTATTGCAAAGCGCGCTCGTTCACCTTCACCGCCTCATACCAGGTCACCAGGTCCCAGTAGAGGTTTTCTACTTGCGATACTGTGGTGATGACCTGCCAACGGAAGACTACGTCGGCGAGTTCGCGATTGTTGCGCGCAATGCGGATGTAGCGCAGGTTGGGATCGAAGCCGAAGCCTTGCAGCAAATGCTGGCGCAACTGGAAGTTAAAGCCGGCCGACAGCGTGGGGTTCACGAGCTGATAGATCGTGTTGGTGGTCAGGTAGCTATTGTCGAAGGTCAGGCTCATCAGGGTTCCGGTGGAGAAACCCTGGGTGTAGCCGAAGTTATAGACATTGGTATTTTGCGTGAGCACCGGCACGCCGTAGATGAAGGTGCTGGACTCCGGAGTGCTCTGACGTCCCCCTTGTATGTTGCCGGTAAGGGTGGGATCGAAGTTGTCGATCGGCGGACCTACCCCAAGTGTGTTGAGTACCAGTCCGGCGGCGCCCGCGCCCGCGCCCCCTGCGCCGACTTGCGTGCCGCCCGCGCCCGTGCCAGTTGCTCCGGTCGTGGCACTACCCGTGCCGCCGGTCGAGGTCGATCCAATCGCGCCACCCAGCGTACCCTGCACCACACTGGCACCCACGCCGCGGCTCGGCTGGCCGGTGCTGGTGAGCAGCAGGTCGGTATCGGCAATCGACAGGTTGTAGCGCTGCAAGGTCACGTCCAGGTTGTTCTCCAGCGCCATCGCCACCGCGTCGTTAATCGAGAGATAGATGCTGCCGTCGCGAAAAATCGTGTCAGTGCGCGCCGAGTTGTTGAAGTTGACCGGCGGTACGTGACGAACCGTGTAGGGCGCGAAGAAATTGGGAAATCCGGATACCGGCTTTGCATAGTTCCGGTCGGAATACAGCGGCGCGTTGTGCTGCGGCGCCGGGGCCTGCGGCATCGCACTGGGCGGCGCGTTGTGCTGGGGCGCCGGGGCCTGCGGCATTGCACTGTCCGGTGCCTGGGCCTGCGGCGAGGACGAGGCGCCAGGCGGCATGTCTTGCGCCGCCGCGAAAATAGCCAATGAAGCGAGCAGTACGAATGCCGGCGCCTTGCGCGCGGCGCCCTTGACCAAACTGAACACGAACATTTCCTTCTCCTGGAACCGAGCTTCGGTTCCCATTATCGATTGCGGCTGTTTGTCGCTGAAGTCTCTGTGTAATACGCCCGAACGCGCCGAAAGGTTCAAAGCGGCAGCCGGGGCACGCTCCCTGAAACGCAGGGCAGACGCGCAGACGCACGCAAGCCGCGATCAAGAATTCCGGCCGGTCTTAGATTCGGCGATGCTCAGCCATTGTAAATTCCGCAGTGGAAGATGCGAGCGCATCAATTGCACAGAAAAAAGCCGCCGGCCCGGAGGCCGGCGGTCATTTCTGCCAGGCCCGCGTCCAAAAGCGACCGCGAACCTGGGCGTCAAGCTGGTTGCTCCTATTTCTGCGGCGGAGCCTGCGGTCTGCGGGTCGGAGGGATATTGTCCAGCTCCCCGCGCTGTCTGGGCGGATGGTCCGACTTGATGCCAGGAATCGGCTTCTCGCCCGCCGAGCTCACGGGCTGTTCCAGCATTTCGTCCTCGCTATAGCCGTAGGACGAGGTGTAGATGGCTTCGTGGAACAGACCATTGGTGGGCTCGAAAGCCAGAGCGTAAAACGGGAACGCCCTGCCGCCCGCCGGAAACACCGTCGCCGTATAGTCAGCGACCATATAGCCGGAGAAGGTATTCGGCAGCCAGCTCAACTGCATGGACGGCGTAAGCTGGCGGCTTGGGGTCCATGTTTGCCCGCCGTTGAGCGAGAGCGAGAAGCCGGCGTAGAGCTGGCAACTGTTTCCGCAATTCGAGACGGGATAGTAGTAATAAGTCATCCCCAGATGGGCGCCAGTGCCGGAGGTATTGATATCGGCGCCCATGCCGTTGATGAAGAAGTCGTAGCCGCTGTTGATGGGGGCGAGCGGAATGCGCGACTTGGCAGTCCAGTGAACTCCGTCGGTCGAGGTGCTATAGACGATATCGTTGGCCGCGCAGCCGCTTTCGAAGCTGCAATCGGACCACGAAGCGTACACCGTGCCGCCGCCATCAAAGGTGGTTGACGGCAACCCGTCGCTGCGCAGGCCGCCGTCCTCATAATGGCTGGGGGCCAGGGCGATTTGGATTGCAGCGGTCCAGCTTTGGCCGCCGTTGGTTGAGGTGAAGGCCGACATGCCGCCGTTGAAATCGGCGAAGGGAACAACCACAGTGCCATTTGGGGTTACCACCGGATTGCCGCAGATGCCGTAGTCGTCGCCCTGAGTGGTCTGCGGTGGGCTCCAAGTGTTGCCTCCATCGGTGGAGGTGCTCATGTAGAGCAGATCGCCAACGTCAGGATTGTCCCACTCGACATAGCAGTTGCCGTAGTACGGACTGGTGGGCGTGTTGTCGCAGCCGATCCAGTTCTTGTCGGCATCCATGGTGTTTTCGACGTAGACGGGATTGTTCCAGTGAATACCGTCGGAGGAGCTGTTGACGGCGACCGTATCGAGATTGCCGATGGGCAAGGTGCAGATCAGCCACACCCCATATTTGGCGTTGTAAACCACCGCGGCGTCGCTGGCCGCGCTGTTGGGTCCGCCGCCCGGACCGTACTCGGTCAAGCCGGGAAGATATCCGTTGGTCCAGGCGATGCCGCTATTCAGCGACGTTGCCCATCCTATGTCAGCGCCTCCGCCGCTATAAATGCGGCCTACCTGGAAGGCGGTGACGATCACTGTGCCGTGGGCGGCGGCACCCGGCTCAACTTCCGTCATGTGCTGACTGCTGGAATTGGTGAAGCTGTCCTGGCTAAGTTGCCGAAACAGAGTTTGAGCGTTGGCGGGAGCGGTGGCAAGGACTGCCACCGCCGCTCCCAAAGAGAGAATAACCATCGAGCGGCCTACGCCGCGACGAATACACAATTGCATCAGTTTCATCAGAGTTTCCTTCTGGCGGCGAACTGCTTTTTGACCGTGAACACAGGGTGAGTTGGTTGCGTTGACAGGAGCGGACGTGACTACCGTCGAGGCGTAGAAACTCTAAATGCCAGAGTTGCCGGTGTCAACGGATACGATAGTAGAGATCGCAGTTTTGACATCATTTTGTCCCGAATTTCGACATCAGATTGGCCTGGCAGACTGGTATGCGGTCCTCACCCGGACACATTGGAGATCGCAATCCGGAGGCGTCCGCTCAGCGATTCATCTCCTGGTCGATGGTCTCGAGCGCATAATGGAAGCCATCGGGGCTGACGCGCACACTGCCCTGATAGGGACGATCGACGGCCGCGATCGCGACCAGCACGAGAGAGATCAGGAAACTGAGCACGACAATCTGCAGCAGGTGAAATCGAAAGTCCTGCACTCCAAAGAAGCAGGCGGCGAATATGGTAGCGATGCCGCCTCCGATCAGCACCGCCCACAGCATTCCCGGCAAGGCATCCGCACTCTGCATGATGCGAAGCGCCCGATATTGGGTAAGCGAACTCAGTGAGCTCATTAATTCCGCCATCGCCAAGGATTGTCCACCCTCGGTCTTGGTTTCGCCTGAGACCGCCCAAAGCTGGTTGATGATTGGCCCGCCGCCATGTGGCACCTGTCCCGCGACCATCTGCGGCCACTCAACGTTGATCACCGTCTCAGCATAACGATGGGCCAGGTCCTGGATGTTTTGCCGTTGCGGTTCGGGAAATTGCCGGGCCACGCGGAAGATGTTCACCACGACGGCCGCTTCCAGTTGGACATCGCTCTTGGCGTCCTGATAATGGTTCCACAATCCGGAGAGCAGAAAAGCGAGGATCACGGCATACGTGGTGCCCACAACGGCCACTACCGGGCCGGTAAAGTCATTAGACTCCCGGCGGCGCGTCGAGGCCGACACGCGTCCTACCACCCACAGCGCTAAGCCGGCTGCGGTTACCGACGCGAGAATGATGAGAATGTTGATCCACATCGCGCTTCCTCCGGTGCCTACCTCGAGCTGATCGAGTAGCGCACCACCACGCCGTCCACGTAGGTCACTTCCACGCGATAATCTTCGGGAAGGTACTCGAAGATTTGCATCTTCAGTCCTTCGTCCGAGGTTGATTGCGACAGTCGTCGTCCCAGCCCGAGCATGGCGCTGACTTCGCCGATTTGCATGCCGCGTTTGAACTGCGTGATGGGCGAAGTTGTGGCGCCCGTCGTCGCGTTCGCACCGGGACCGCTTGGGAGTCGCCCTGCGCCATGGCCGGCAACATTGCAACCGCAAGCGCGGCCAGAATGACAATGGTGTACGCACGCCTGGGCATCTGCGCGCCCTCCTTGAACAGAAGGGGTTTTGGACGGCGGAGCGAGTCTAGCACACGCGCCGCTCTGGCAGCAGTTGGCCTGCCCGGGCGCGGCTCACCCCGCTGGCATGCTAAACTGCCCTGTTTCTTATGCCACAAACAAAATTCATGCCATCCGCCCAATGTTTGATCTCGCGTTCCTTACTGTCCGTTCTTGTTGCCTTGCTCGCGGGTGCCGCTCCGCTCTCCGCGCAACGTACCGTGGTCCAGGACGCCGGCGGCGGACGCAAGATCGAGCTTCACTACAACGCCGCCGGTAAGGTGACCGAGACTCGCACCATCGGTGCCGATGGCAAGCTCCTGGAGAAGAACGTGCTGGAATATCCTCCCGGCGCGCTCGTCGCCCAGAGCGTCTTAACCTCGTACTGGCCCAACGGGCAGGTCCGCAAGATTACCCGCGACACCTACGACAACAACTACAATTTCACCGGCGAGTTCATCCAGATCTTCGACGAAAACGGTAAGCAGGTTGGCGGTCATAAGGTGACCCACGATCCGCAGACCAACGTCTACACCTGCTCCAAATGGAACACCGAGGTGCAGGCGTACAAAGTTGAGGATTGTCCGGCGGGCGAGGAGTCCGGCACGCCCGAAGTGGTGAAGAAGTTCACCGCCGAGGAAGTGATGCAGCAGCTCACGCGCGCGCGTGCAGCGGAGAAGCAGCCAATTCGCCGCATTGCCCCGCCACCCGCGGCACCCCTGGGGACCGCGGGCACTAACGTGCGAGAGGTGGGAGTGGTCCTGCCGGCGCACATTCGCCCGGGCACGCGCATTTCCGGTAGCGTAGTGGAGGACCCGGGAGACTACGAAGGTACGCCCGAAGTCGTGGTTACGCGCGTCGCGCTTCCGTTCTCTGCCACTGGCCGCGCCTCCAGTCTGGCGGGCTGGCAGCTGGAGATTTCCGGTGAGCCGCCGCAATCGGCCGACGCTCCCATCGCGCTCACCGTTTCCTCCGCAGAATCGGAGATCACGCTGCTCTTTCTTCAGCCGGACAATGCCGGTGCGCCGGTATCAAAGGCGATCAAGCTGCCGGCCGCCGCGCGCGGCAAGAGCAAGGCCCCGACTTCCTACCTGGCTCCCGCAATTTGCGTGAAAGATCAGCTCTGCGTGGTACGCGGTCCGTTCAACGGCGACGCCACGAAGACCTTCGCAGCCTTCGAACAGCGGCCGGCGAAGATCGTCGCCGAAACTTCCGACACAGCCTACGTCGCCATTCCCGATGCCACCGAACCGGGACAGCGTCCGCTGGCCATCGCCGAGGGAGCGAAGGCGATTGCCTTCCCTATGGTCGTGGCCGAGTACAGCATTCATCCCGAGCGTCGCAACGTATCCAAGGGCGAGACCCAGCTGATGTATCCCCGCGTTGAAGGCCCGGGCGACTTGCCTGACGCCGAGTGGCGTCCGGGGAACTTCCCGCCGTCGAACCTCGAGCAGGCGCGCAAGCTGCTGCCGGGATTCAAGCCCGTCGGCGAAAAGCGCGAAGCCCTCGAAGCCGGCGAGAAACGCGAGGCAAAGGAAAAGCAGGCGGCCGTGAAGAGCGGTCAGAGCCAAAGCGCTTCGGGGGGCGAATCCGAGGAGAACGCAGGCGGCGAAATCCTGCTGGTCGTGAAGAACCTCACCCCGGACATCGTCAACTTCCGCGATTCCAAGAACGGCATGTACGTCTTCCATCTGAATGCAGCGGCGTTCAAAATGGGCGACTTCCAGTACAAGTTCCAAGTCGAGGCGAAACAGAGCGGAACCTTCGGAGTGCAGGGCTGGCTGATCCCATTTCTCGCGCCGATAGAGGGGCAGGAATTCCCGATGAGCCCGTTGCCGACCAAATAACCGCGACTACGAACTACCCTGAAGAGTGGCGGTCATATGGAAAGACGGCGTGTACTGAAGTATCTGGCGGCGATTCCTCTCCTGCCGCGGACATGGACAGACTGGCCCAGTATCACAGAAGGCGCCACTCCGCCGAAATCTCCCCTTCACCGTGTCCGGCCTTCCGATCCGGATTGGCCGAGTGCCTCCAAGTGGGCAAGGCTGAAGAAGCACCTCAATGGAGAGCTCATGCCGGTGCAGTTTCCGCTGGCTAACTGTGAGTCTGACTCCAGTAGTGCTTCGTGTAAAGATCTCCTGAAGAACCTGCACAACCCGTATTACATCGGCGACCAACCCGGGCTGACGCAGACTTTGGGTTGGGCGAACGCGTGGACGACCAAGCCGAGCGTTTACGCCGTTGTGGCGCACGACGCCCAAGATATTGCAGCGGCCGTGAACTTCGCTCGCGAAAACCGTTTGCGCCTGGTGGTCAAAGGGGGTGGGCACAGCTATCAGGGCACCTCGAACGCACCCGACTCCCTGCTGATCTGGACCCGGCACATGGACGAGATCACGATGCACAAAGCCTTCGTCCCGCAGGGATGCGAGGGCACCGAACGGCCGCAGCCCGCGGTGACGCTTGGTGCGGGCACGATCTGGATGCATGCCTACCAAGCTGTCACCGTCAACGCCGGGCAATATGTGCAAGGCGGAGGCTGCACCACGGTCGGCGTGCCGGGCCTGATTCAAAGCGGCGGCTTCGGAAGCTTCTCCAAGTATTACGGACTGGCAGCGGCAGGCTTGCTGGAAGCCGAGGTGGTGACTGCCGATGGCCGGATACGCATTGCGAATCCATGCACCAATGCCGACCTGTTCTGGGCACTGAAAGGTGGCGGAGGCGGCAGCTTTGGCGTCGTGAGCAAGGCCACACTACGCGTGCGCGAGCTGCCGGAGCTTTTCGGCGCTGCGATTTTCACGGTCAAGGCGGCATCGGACGCGGACTATCGCCGCCTGATTCGTCAGTTCGTGGGCTTCTACCACGAACAGCTCTTCAATGGCCATTGGGGCGAGCAGGCGCACTTTCAGCCGGACAACTGCCTCGCCATTCAAATGGTTTCCCAGGGACTTGACACGGAACAGGCCAGGAAGATCTGGCAGCCATTTCTGGATTGGGTAGCGGCATCGCCCCACGCTTACACGCTGGAGCGCCAGCCCATCATCGACACCATCCCGGCTCGGAATTGGTGGGACGCAACCTATATGGGCCAACATCATCCCGGAGTTTTCCTGTCGGACCCTCGACCCGGAGCTCCTGCCGGCGATGTGTGGTGGAGGGGCGATGGCGACCAGGTCGCTTGGTTTATCTACGGCTACGAATCGCAATGGCTCCCGGCGTCGCTGCTCGCCACCGATTCGCAAGAGCGACTCACCGATGCGTTGTTTGCAAGCTCCCGTCACTGGGAGGTCGAGCTCCACTTCAACAAAGGACTCGCCGGAGCTCCCGCCGATGAAATCGCAGCGGCCCGCGACACGGCCACAAATCCCGCCGTATGTGACGCTTTTGCCCTCGCCATTATCGGGGCTGGCAGAGGACCGGCGTATCCCGGCATTCCCGGCCATGAGCCCGATATGGCAATGGCGAACCAGGATGCTGCCGCAATCGATCGCTCAATGACAGAACTGCGAAAGGTCGCGCCCGACCCAGGGTCTTACGTGTCCGAGAGCAACTACTTCAATCGTTCATGGCAGCAGGCGTTTTGGGGACCGAACTATCCGAAGCTGCAAGCGGTGAAGAAGAAGTACGATCCGGAGGGCCTGTTCTTTGTGCACCACGGCGTGGGTAGTGAAGAATGGAGCGATGACGGCTTTACGCGCGTGGCGAAAGGCTGACCACGATAGGAAAATCGTTGCTGGATTGACATCTTCCGTGCTCCTGCTTACCCTAAGTTAGCGCGATTGTGCGTCTTACCTGTTCGAGGATCATCCAATTCCTATGCGTTCTTTGCTTCGCCATCTGCGGTTCTTAGCGGCCGTGCAACTTCTGCCCGCCCTCGAAAGCGGCGAGGAAACCGCTCTGGTGGGCGGCCAAGCCGTACTGGAAGGCGTGATGATGCGGTCGCCGCACGCCTGGGGCATTTGCATCCGCAAGCCCGACGGTACGCTGGCGACGCACTCCGAGCCGCTGGAGAAGCTCTCCGACAAGCACAAGTGGATGGCGTGGCCGTTCCTGCGCGGCATCATGACGCTGGGCCAGGCGATGACGCTCGGGTTTCGCGCGCTGCGCTACTCGGCCAACGTCGCCCTTGATCATCTGCAGCCGGAAAAAATGAAAGAGGAGAAGACCGAAATCAGTGGCTGGATGATCGCTGTCAACCTGATTCTCTCGCTGGGCTTCTTCATCTTCATGTACAAGTTTGTGCCGCTGCTGGCGGCCACCAAGCTGAAGAACCACTACCCCGTCTTCAGCAATCAGGTGCTGTTCAACGTGGTTGACGGCGTCATCCGCATCGCGCTTTTCCTGCTGTTTATCTGGGGCATATCGCTCATG
>Ga0335073_10009659_pt1 | contig 13539 bp, 10 predicted proteins | sample Lox_Sample_22_FD_207093 | JGI IMG/M metagenome (GOLD analysis project Ga0335073, IMG submission 207093) | Soil microbial communities from Loxahatchee National Wildlife Refuge, Florida, United States - Lox_Sample_2.2 | ecosystem: Environmental > Terrestrial > Soil > Wetlands | place: USA...
GCGCCACTGGCAGCCGATCATGGCCGGATTCATCGCGCTCGTCGCCTTCAGCTTGTTCGCGGTCCTGCTGGCCATCGACCATCAGGGCGGCATGGGCCTGAAGTCCTGGGTCGGCATCCTCAACTTCACCTTCCTCGAATTCTACTGCCTGGTGATTCTCGGCGTTCGGTTCAACGTCGCGTTCATGGCGGGAGCGCTCATCCTGATAGGCTTCGAAGCTGCCATGTATTCCGAGTTGACCGATCACCGCGCGACATTCTTCTACCTGACCTACCAGGTTGCCACGACCTTCGTCTTGCCTGCCGGCATCGGCTGGTGGCGTGAATACGTGCTGCGCAAAGACTTTTCCACCCAGACCACACTGCAGACCGCAAGGGACTTTCTGGAGCACCAGAATGTGCTGCTGGAAGCTGAGGTGAAACGCCGCACCCATGAACTGCTTGCCAGCCAGGACGCTGCGATTCTCACCATCGCCGCCTTGGTGGAAACCCGCGACAACGAAACCGGCAACCATGTCCGGCGTACGCAGCACTACGTCCGCGCCCTGGCCAGGCAACTGCAAACCCACCCCACTTTCGCCGGCTATCTGACCGACCACCAGATCGACATCCTGTTCAAGTCCGCCCCACTGCACGACATCGGCAAAATCGGCATCCCCGACAGCATTCTGCACAAGCCGGGTCGTCTCAGCGGCGAAGAGATGGAGATCATGAAGACCCATACCAGCCTCGGCGCCCACGCCATTCGGGAGGCCGAACACCAGCTTGGCATGAAGGTCAGCTTCCTCGCCTGCGTCCATGAAATTGCCCTCAGCCACCATGAGAAATGGGATGGCACCGGCTACCCGCGCCAACTCGCCCGCAACGATATCCCGATTTCGGCCCGCCTGATGGCGCTCGCCGACGTTTATGACGCCCTGATCAGCCGCCGGGTCTACAAGCCTGCCATGAGCCACGCCGAAGCCAGCCTGATCATTATCGGCGGCAGAGGCAGCCAATTCGATCCCGATGTGGTCGACGCCTTTGTTGCCGTGCAGGACACCTTCAGGCACATCGCCGAGCACTATGCCGACGGCGATCCGGCCATGACGCCTGCCAAGACGGGTGACAGCGTTCTGTGCAACGCCTAGGTGCCGCGGTTCATAACTTCGGACGTGGTTTTGCCAATCTGGGCAAGGCTGGTGCCTATTGGTGGCAGAACAACATTGGCGCCGCAGACGCACGCAAATGAACGCGAATGACACGTCGTAGCGCAGCCAGATACATCATGACGCAATGTCTATCTGTAGGCATCTGCGGCGCCAATTTCTTGCTTGTTACACCACTGGCAATGCCATGCATCGGAAATACGTCGCAGCATTTGACAAAGAGTATACTGAAGCCAGGCGAAATGACGAAAACAGCGTTCCAGTGAAAGCAGTCCGGCAATATCTGGCGGCCCGATGGACCAGGCGAGGCCGGCCACTGCGGCATCTGGGCGCACCCGGCGCCCCGTGTAATACTCCCCCGGCCCAGCGGAGAGAGCCAGATGCATTTGTTCCAGCAGCACGCGGTGAAGGATGTCGCCGCAGTGTCGAACATGATCCCGGTGATCGACTACGGCCCGTATTTCGCCGACGTCCCGGGCGCGCTGCCGCGGCTGGCAGAAGAGCTGCGCTATGCCTGCGAGACCATCGGCTTCTTCTACGCCCTGAACCACGGCGTGCCGCAGGAAACCATTGATCGCGGCTTTGCCGCCTCGCGCCGCTTCCACGCCATGCCACTGGAAGCAAAACTGAAGCTCCGGCTGAACGAGAACAATATCGGCTACCTGCCGATGAACGCCTCGGTGCAAGGCGCCTCCACCGTGCACAAGGCGACCAAGCCGAACCAGAACGAGAGCTTTTTCATCAGCCACGACCGCGGCGCGGACCATCCCGACATGCGCGCCGGCGTGCCGCTACGGGGACGCAACCAGTGGCCGGAGGGCATGCCCGGGCTGCGCGAGGACATGATGGGGTATTTCCATGCGCTGAACGCGATGTGCTCGCGCATGTTGCCGCCGTTCGCGGCGGCGCTGGACATGCCGGAGGATTTCTTCGCGCCGTTCTTCGCCAACGAGGCGCATATCAACCTGCGCTTCCTGCACTACCCGCCGCAGCAGGACCTGAGCGAGAACACGTTTGGCACCGCGCCGCACACCGACAACAGTTTCATGACGGCGCTGGCCCGGACCGACGTGCCGGGGCTCGCAATCCGCCTGCCCTCCGGCGAATGGTTCCCGCCACCGGTGATTCCCGGCACGTTCCTGATCAACCTCGGCAACATGATGCGCCGCTGGTCGAACGATCGCTTCCTGTCCACACCGCACGGCGTGATCAACGAATCCGGCACAGACCGTTATTCGATCGCCTATTTCCACAGCCCGAACCCGGACAGCGTGATCGAATGCCTGCCGAGCTGCGTCTCTGCCGACAACCCGCCACGCTACCCGCCGGCGGTGTATCGCGACCTGGTGCTGGAGTTCTATCGCAAGAACTACTTCCACCAGCGGGGCCACGAGTCCGCAGCGGCCAGGCTGGCCGAGACCTCTCCCGCATAAGCGGCATGATCGTGGCGAAACGCCGCCGTCGCGGAGGTGGCATCGACCTGGATCAGCCGCGGCAGTACCACCCCCACCGGTCGGCTTCGTGTCCAGGTCCCACCGGTCGGCTGCTGCCACGGTTCGCCTTCTGAGCGGCGCAGCGTCGGCCGGACCCAGAGCGTCAGGAGCCCTGGAGTCCCCGGCGATTGGTGCGCTGGGAAGCGCGGCAATGTCTATCGGTGCCATGATGGGCCTGCCGCCAGTCTCCCTGATCGTCCCGCCAAAACCGCTCATGCACGGTCCGGACGACTGCGCACCGACGCTGCGGTGCCACCGCCGTCGGTGTGCCCGCGTCAGGTGCGACCGGCTCCGGGCCATCCCTCAGCCCCCCGACCGCCTTTGCGGCATCCATTAAGTTATTGTTTTTGTTGATTCATGCGTCGCGCCTGTTCGTTTGGCCGGCAGACAACTCTGCTATCCGTCAGATTGTGGACGAAGTTTCATATTCTTGACGGGATTTTCCCTACATTCCTTGTAGGGTTAAGATATAGTTAATGTAACGGAAGAGGGTGGAAACCCTACCTGGGGGCACGGTGATCAATGCGCCAATAAGGGCTTCGCCCTGGTCTGGAGCAATGCCCGTCGGCGGCGTTACGCCGCTTGAGGACGATGCCTTCACGGCCGCACCTGCTGTCCCGAACCGATACGGGCCGACAGCCGCTGCTCCGTCGCCGCGAATCGGAGGGCTCACGGACGCTATTGAGTTGCGTGAACTGCGGTATTTCGCCGCGGCGGCCCGCCGCGGAAATCTGGCCCGCGCAGCACAGGATCTGAACGTCACGGCGTCCGCGGTCAGCCAGCGGCTCCGCAAGCTGGAAGATGAGCTTGGTACTGCATTGTTGGTCCGACACGGTCGTGGCGTGACCACGACGCAGGCAGGCTTCCGCTTGCTCGAGAGGATCGATGCGGTCATCCGCTTGCTGAATGCCCCGCTCGGGCCGGAAGACCCGCGAGCGGCGCCCGATGGCACCCTGGCGATAGCGGTTCCCGCCGAATTGGCGGCAGTGCTGGCCATGCCAATCCTTGCCGCAGTCAGCGAACAATTTCCGGGTGTGACGCCAATTCTTAAAGAGAGTGTCGATGGCGGCGTCGACTCCCGATTGCTCGCCGACCAGGTGGATATTGCGATTGTCCCGGATCCATCGGAACTCGAGGAACTGCATATCGAGCCGGTGCTGACCGAACGCATCGGCGTCGTCGTAGCCCCGCAATCCGCGTTGGCGGCCGGTGTGCGGCCGATACGGCTGCGTGAACTGGACTGCCTGCCGTTGATACTTCCCGGCAAGCGGCACTGGCTGCGCCGCCTGCTGGCGCGCGTCGCATACCGGCGCGGCGCTCGCTGTGATCCGACATTCGAAGTGGACGGCCTCGCCGTCATCAAGGAGATCGTGCGGCGCGGCCAGGGCTGCGCCGTACTGCCCGCCTCTGCGGTGCATGAGGAAGCCGCGCGCGGCGCGCTGGTGTTCCGACCGATCGAGCAACCGGTGCTTGCCGCCACCTATGCCGTCGCCTGCGCGCAGCAGGCGCCAGCGCTCACGCGGTGCGTCGCCCGCGCGATGCACGGCGCGATTCATGCGCTGGGTGTCAGCAACGCCTGGCCGGGAGTGCGATGCGTTCGCCCGCCCGGCGCCGCACCAGCTTCACCCCCTGCCGCGGGCCAGCCAGAGCAGGCCTGGGGCGCAACATGCCTGAGGGCAGACGAAGAGAATACCGCAATGGCAGCAGCGGATTGAACCGAAGTATCTGATCCAGCCTATCTAAATAAAATTGTGGCACTCTCGCGGACCATAGTGCGAGGCGAGTAGTATTGTACCTTGTTTATCTTCAGAATACCCCATTCTATGTGGCATTTATGCCATATGTGTCACAACTGTTCATCAGCAATGCCAAGCTATATTGTGTCGGGATAATCCCGACGTTCATACTCGCTTCGAGGTCAGGACGCCGGCTGTCCGTCATGCAGGGTCAATCCGCGGCAATGACAACGGCACGGCCGCCGACAATCAGCACTGACCTGCCAGTCCTGTCGGGCACGCCCGGCACAATGAGGAGGGGATGAATGAAAAAGCTCGGACTGCTGATCACAGCAGGCATAACGCTGAGCCTGGCGGCGGGGACGGCCAACGCCGGCAGGCTGATAGGCATGACGGGAAATCCAGAATCGCCGACCGGCACAGGCATCGTCACGGACCTCGCCGGCTTCCAGGAAAGCGGCTCGCCCTATACCGGCGGCCAGGGACTGGAAACCGAAGGCGCGGCGCCGTTCTCCACGCCCGCGCCCGGCACCGTCAACATGCGCGTCAACTCGTTCGTCAACGAGTTCCCGATGGTGGCGTGGTGGACCGGCATGAACGGCACCGGCACGCCCGCCTCCAACGCCGGCAACAAGCAGCAGGCCTACGGCATCTTTGGCTGGATCCGTGTCGATATCGGCATCGACGGCATGACCAAGAACGGCATCCAGTACGGCGCCTTCACCGAAATCCGTGAGAACAACACCACGGCGATCTCCGGCGGCACCGCCAGCCTGCCCGGCGTGACCTCGAGCGCCTCGACCGGCCTCGCCGGCGCCAGCGTCACCTCGGGCTTCGCGCAGTCCGCCTCGAGCGACTCGAGCGACAACATCCTCTACGTGCGGCATGCCTTCACCTATATCGGCACCAGCACGGCGGGCTTCATCCGCATCGGCGACGTCGTCTACGCGCAGTCGCTGTATCAGCTCGGTCTGTTCGACGACTTCGACATGGGCGGGTGGATTGGCTACGCCAGCACCAACATCCCCGGCAACATGGCACCGGTCTGGCCGTGGGCCGACGAAGGTGGCTCCTACATGGCGGCCGGTATCGCCTACCTCTCGCCGGTGATCGACGGGTTCGACGGCGGCGTATCGTTCATGCCGAACAACTCGACGCCGTTCGACGGCTCGGGGTGCTCCTCGCCGTTCGGCGGCATGGCCTGCGCCACGCAGTCCTCGTCGCAACTCTCGGGCGACTACGGGCGGTATCGCAACGCAATCGCGGTGGCCCTGCGCTATCGCAACGCGTTCGGTCCGATCGGCGTCGCGCTGTCCGGCATCTACACCTACAGCGGCCGGGTCAATGCCGTGATCACCAGCGGCTCGCTGGCTGGCCAGCAGCAATTCAAGGGCCTGAACATCGGTGACATCGGCGCCGAGGTGCAGTGGAACAAGCAGTTGGCGGTCGGCGGCAACGTGATGTGGGGCGCCTTCAACGGCAACTGGGGCCTGCAGCCGATCGGCGGCACCACCGCGCTCGCCTGGACCGCCGGCGTGAAATACACCATGCCGTTCATTCCCGCCACGATCGGTACCTACTACTTCAACTACAAGTACCAGGGCACCACGACGGCACCCTTCGTGACGCAGCGCGTCTCGCAGGGCATCGACGTGGGCGCGGTCTACGGCATGGGTCCCGGCGTGGTGCTGGTGGCCGAGTATGCCTGGGGCCAGAACTCCCAGGGCGACTTCGACTTCCTGACCAACGCACCCGGCCTCAACAACAACACGGTGCAGGCGCAGGTCGCCACCGTGGGCATGTCGATCCGCTTCTGATCGGCGCAGCTACGGTCAATTCCCTGGGCGGCGGGGTCACTCCCGCCGCCATCTTTTTGGCCGGTGTCCTGCCGTGCTCGGCATGTCGTTGGCCTTCGGCGGGATGGTGAGTTCCTGACCGATGGCGCCCGGCTTCCTCGGGTACGTTCACCCATTGTCCCGACCGCAATGGGGCGACGGTGCGGCAGCCCACGCTGGGGCTGCGATGATATCGCCGCCGGCCTCGCGGCGAGGATCCGGCGCCAAGGGACCATGATCCGCGCCACCTTGCCTGCGGATGATGGCCAGAGGCGCGCACGGCATACGGCTCGCGATCGAGCCTCGACGCACATGCCTCAATGCATAGCGCGGGCGGATGCCGCCGTCGTCCGATAGCGGTTCTCACCGCGACGCCGGCGCGACGGCAGGACGCGATCCCCCTGGACAGAGCTACTTGCGATCCCCCTGGATAGAGCTACTTGCGTTCCCGCTGGATAGCGCTACGCCATGATCAGCCCGGCCAGCGCCTCCGGCTCGGTCAGCATCGGGTAGTGGCCGGTGTCCAGTTCGAACCACTTCGCCTTCAGCTTCTCCGCCGCGCGGCGCTGGTGCGCCACCGGCGGGTTCGCACTGCGCTTGCACCAGACCACTGTGGCGTTCCAGTCCTGGGCCCAGAAGCTATCCAACTTCACCGGCTCCTCCATCGCCGCGATCGGATGCGGCGTGTAGCGCGCCAGCGCCCATTCCAGCGTCGCCGGATCGAGCGAGGCGAACATCCGGTTGCGCGCGTCCTCGGGCGAGGGGCCGGTGGTCAGCGCGGTGGTAACGCGCGCGGTTCGGTTGACGATCTCGCCGATCCGCTCGCCGGGCAGCAGCGCCAGCGCATCCGCCAACACGACACGGCCGATGCGGTCGCGCGCTTGCTCTGCCGCGCGGCAGGTCACCATGCCTCCGGAACTGGTGCCTACCAGCACGACGTCACGCAGGTCCTCATAGAACAACAGCTCGGCGATTTCGGCGCCATGGGTCTCGGTGGTGATGCCGGGGCGCAGCGCCTGCTTGCGCTCGGCGCAGCCATCGAGGCTGGGCGCGAACACCGTGTGCCCCGCCGCGCGCAGGACGGGGGCCACGCGTGTCCAGATCCAGCCACCCTGATAGGCCCCGTGCACCAGCACGATCGTTGCCATTGCGTTGCCTCCATCAGCTCGTTGTCATTGTGTCGGCGTCATCGTGTCACTGGTTTTGTGTCACCGTCATCGTGTCATTGCGACGCGCGCAGCGCCCAAGCAACCCCGGTCATCAGCGTAGCGTGCGCGTGACCGAGATTACGGCATCCCGCCACGCTTCGCTCGCGGTCTTGGCAATGACGGCGACCACGCTTCACCTGCCGTCATCGCACTGATGGCCGCCGCGCGTCGCGCGCAACGACAGTCCTCGCGATGCCATCGGACGTCGCCCCTCTCCGGCGCGGACGCGCACCGCTACACCGGTTCCAGCGGTGCGTGCAGCCTGGTACCAGGGCAGATGATGCCGCCGCGATCGCCGATGGTGACACTGCCGTAGCGCTCGGCATAGGCCGGCGGCAACGGGCGCGCGCCGGGCGCGGCCAGCCACAGACGCAGCAGGTGACGCTTTTGCTTCGGCTCCGGCCAGTCCTCGAAGGCCGTACGATCATGCAGCGTGGTGTGGTTGTGCACGAACTGCATGTCGCCGGGGCGAAACTCCATGTCGAGCCGCAGCGTCGGATCTTCCGCGAGGCGGTCGAACATCTCCAGCGCCGCCATGTCCTCGGCGGTCAACCGCCGTGCGTCGGGGAAACGCTGTGAGGAGCGCACGTAGTGCGGTGCGTAGATCGCCGAGAGCCGGCCCTCGTGCTGGTTGAACACCGGAATGTCGAACCAGGGCAGCTTGCCGTCCGGCACTTCGCCCCGGCGGTCGGTGGCCAATGGAATGAACAAGCGGGCCAGCAGGTCGGGCCGTTGCTCGCGCATCACGTTATAGACGGTCATGGAACTGGTCAGCGAAGACAGCCCGCCGCGCTTCGCCGGCTTCAGGCAGAGCAAGGCGACGATGTCGCAGGAATCGGTGTGGAAGTTCTGCCGCTCGGTGGTCTGGTAGATACGCACGCGCGGATCGCTGGAAGACAAGCCGAGATCTCGCACATGGCCAAGCACGTGGCCCTTGGCGTTCTGCGAGCGGGCGCAGCCGAAATGCGTGCCGATGCCCCAGTAGGCGGTGGCGCTCGCGGCGATGGGGAGGTCCTGCACCGGCAGGCCGCGGATCAGCACGAAACCGCGGCCGTTCAGGACTTCGTTGCGCAGGCGGTCGAGCCTGGGGCCGAGCGTCGGCAACGGGAAGTCGTCGCGGCGGATCGCGGCGATGTCGAGATCGGGGGCGCTCACAGCGGCGGTTGCGGCGTCGATTTCGGCAATGTCCGTCGGCGAGAGACGATAGGTCCAGGTCTCCGGCTGGCGGGCGAGTGCGGCGCCGATCCAGGCGGAGGCGCCTTCGATGGGCGGCGGCAGCGGGCGGATCTCGGCATTCATCGCTTCACGTTCCATCATGGCCGGGCGCCGGTTCAGCCGGCGGGGCCAGCCGTTGTCCTGGCGGGGTTGCAGGCTACGTCGGCCGATGTTCGGCGCCAATGGCTTGCTGGCCCCATGGCTTGCTGGCCCCATGGCTTGCTGGCCCAACGGCGGCGATGCGAATGCCGCGTGGAGCCAACCGCATGGCAGGACGGATACCCCAAAACGACAACGCCCCGCCGGAATGGCAGGGCGCGTCGACGTTCCTCGAGCCTAAACTTGGCCTGTGGGGCAGTGGCTACCAGCGAGTAGCAACATTGTCCAGAGGTTTTTTTGCTGCGCTGCGAAAAATCGCTTGCACACGAACAACCGAACCCCTAAGTTGTGCGTCGCAGCAATGCGGCCCCTGGCCGCGCTGTCTGCTTTCTTGGACGTTTCCTCCCTAAACTTGGCGGCCCCACAAGGGTCGCCATTTTTTTGCCTGGCCTGTCGCCGTGCCGGCCCCGTTGCCCTGCCGCCCGTTCTGCCGGCCTCGTCGCCTTGCTCCCCCGGGGCCGTGGCGGCGAAGCAAACGGGTGAAGGTACCAGCCGCTTCGGACCGAAGCGCCGAGCACCGGGGCAAGGAGAGTCGCCGCGACTTCCATCGCTCGGCGCCCGGTCAGCCAGCAGACACCGGTCAGCCAGAAGAGACCGGTCAGCCAGCAGAGACGGTCGGCACGCAGAGACCCGTCAGACCGCAGACACGGTCAGCACGCAGAGACCGGTCAGACAGCAGCGACGGTCAGCACGCAGAGACCGGTCAGCCAGCAGCGACGGTCAGGACGCAGAGACCCGTCAGACCGCAGACCGGTCGCATCCCCCGCCCTCGACTGCCCGCCGTTACCGCGCCGCGCGGCGTTGGCGGTAGCGTTCGAAATGCTCCCCGAGTTCGGCAAGCTGATTGAGCAAGAGCAGGGCGAACAAGACCAGCGCCAACAGCGGCCTCGCCGCGGTGTCGTAACGCTCGCCGATCTCCGCCATGCGGCGGACGATTTCTATGATCAGGCCGATCGTGATGACGACGTTGTAGGTGAGCCCAATGCGGCGACGCAGCTCCGCATCGAGCCATTTGATGCCGCGGAATATTTGCTCGATCATCGACAGGCTCTCTCTCCCCCACGACAATCTGACAGAACCGGGGTGTTGGCTGAATATCCGGGATCAGAGCAACGCCGCATCCGTCGGCACACATCCGTCGGCGCCCTTGCCTCGTCCCCGCGCCCCGCGCACCTTTCGCGCGGGAGGACTGATGCATCTGACCGACGAAGAGCAGGGGATGCTGGCCGGCGAAGCGGGTCCGGTGCGGCAATGGGCCATCGCCCACCAGACGCGCGTCGGCCGTTACCTCGGCGCGGCAGACTTCGTGCCGGTGTCCCAGGCCCATATCATGGCCGACACCGAATCGCTCGGCGCGGCAGGCGTCGCCTGGCTGGAAAACCTCGCGTCACACCCGCCGGAGCATTGCCGGGTGCGCATCCCCACCATCACCGATCCACGCGGCACCGACTTCGCCGCCGCGGCTCGGCTCAGGCACCAGCAATGGATGCTGGACCTCGAATCCCGCACCATCGCCGCGTTCGAAACGATGGGCGTGCTGATGACCAACACCTGCATCAACTACCAGACCATCATGCCGGCGGTGCGCAACGAGCATATGGCCTACGGCGACACCGGCGTCGCGATCTACTGCAACAGCGTGCTGGGCGCGCGCAGCAATTTCGAGGGCGGACCGTCCGCGCTCGCCGCCGGCCTGACCGGGCGGACGCCGCGCTATGGCTATCATCTCGACGCGCAGCGCCGCGCCACGCTGAAGCTGCGCGTCACCCATACGCCACGTGACCTCGCCGACTGGGGCGCGCTGGGCGCGCTGATCGGCCGCCATGCGGGCGATTACTGGCAGGTGCCTGCCGTGCTCGGCATCGACCGCGTGCCCGGTTCCGACCAGCTCAAACATTTCGGTGCCGCGATGGCCAGCTTTGGCTCCACGGCCTTGTTCCATCTCGACGGCATCACGCCGGAAGCGGCACGGCTGGCCGACGTCGCCGACCCCGGTCTGCCCGTCCGCGCCACGATCGGCGAAGCCGAGCTGCGCGCATTCCAGCACCACTATACCGCCCACGTGGACCGGATCGACGTGGTGGTATTCTCCGCGCCGCAGCTTTCCCTGCTGGAATTGCGCGACCTCGCCGCCATGCTGGATGGCCGCCGTGTCGTGGTGCCGATGCTCGCGGTCACCAGCCCGCAGGTGAAGCCGGACGCCGACCGCATGGGGCTCACCGCACGCATCGAAGCATCCGGCGCGCTATTGCTCTCCGGCATGTGCTTTTATCAAAGCTACGCGCGCGAAATGGCGGCGGCGAACGGCTGGCAGGCGCTCGCCACCAATTCAGCCAAGCTGACGAACATCCTCGGAGGCTATGGCTATCGTCCCGCCATGCTGTCGATGGCGCAGTGCGTCGATGCGGCGTGCCGCGGCAGGATCGGCCGATGAAGGCGTTCTTCGCCACCGCCGCGATGGGCAAGCGGGCCAGCGGGCGCGCCCTGGTGGCGAACGACGGCTTTTCTGCCCGTTACGATCTCGATCGAATCAACGGTCTGTTCTCTCGCCCGGAGCATAAGCTGGCCGGCCGGTCCTATGTCGATCGCGTGCTGGTGCTGGACGCGGCGAAGGGCGGCGTCGCCACGGCCTGGATGCTGCACGAGATGGCCGCGCGCCGGGTGGTGCCGCTGGCGTTGGTACTGAACACGGTGAACCCGATCATGGTGCAGGGCGCTGCATTGGCGGACTTCACCATGATGTCGGGCTTCGACGTCGATATCACCGCCGCGGTGCCCGATGGCGCGCTGGTCGAGGTGGATGCCGAAAGCGATCCACCATGCCTCCGGATCTTGGATCCGGCGTGAGCGGGTTCGTGCAACGCAATCACCCTGGCACGCTGAGGTTACGAACCCCTGGCAGGCCTGGACTGCCACGCCCCGGCGGGCTTGGGCGACAAAACCGAGTCAACTCAGGGAGAGGAGTGCGCATCGGAACCTGGCCGGATCTACGCACTCCTCTCCCGATGCCCTGCTGTCGGCCTTAATCTCTCCGGTGCGGCGACGCGGAATCCCAGTTCAGGCTCCTGCCCTCAAGCGATGCGCCGAGCCGGTCGAGCAAGAACCCGGTGCCCTTCTCCCGCGACCCGGCATCGTCGTATCCGTCGAGGAACGTCCCTTGCTCGGTCACCGTGAGCCGTGTGCCGTTGCCTTCCGGATGCAGTTGCAGCGTCGCGAGCGAAACCGAGATCTTCCGTGCGTCCAGATGCATCTCATAGGCATAGACCAGGCGGCGATCGCCGACGACGTCGAAATAGACGGCGTCGAACGTCGTCACCAGGCCGCTGGCCCATAGCCCCTTCAGGCGCTCCCGCCCGCCGGGGCGCACATCCATCGTCCGCTCCAGCACCCGGCAGGTCTCGTCACCACTGAACCAGCGCGCCTTTGCGTCAATGTCGGTCAGGGCGCGGAACACCAGCGAAGGCGCGACCGGATAGAGGCGTTCGATGGTGAACTGGCCATGCACCGCGGAGCGCTGCGTTGCCGCCTCCAGCCGCGCCACCACTTGCTCCAGCTTGTCGAGCGTCGTGCGCCAGCCCTCCGCCGCACCCTCGATTGCGCGACGCATCGATTCGTCGTGCAGCTCGTAGCTTTGGTGCACCGTCAGTCGCGTGCCATCGGGCGCGTCCTCGAACGTCACCGTGGTATGCACAGTGAATTTCGGCGCATCGCGATTGGGTATGCCAAGCACGAACCCCAATCGGTCCGGCGGCACCACTTCGGTGAACGTGCCGCGACACCAGTGGTCGCTGCCGTCCGGCGCACGCATGCATACCGCGAACACCCCGCCCGGACGGAAATCCACTTCCGCCTCGGGCACGGTGTATTGCTCCGGGCTGAACCAGCGCCTGATATGCTCTGCACTCGACCAGGCCTGGAACACCAGCCCGCGCGGCGCGGCAAAGGTGCGCGTGACAACCAATGGCGCCGATATCCCCGTCGCCACCGCGCGATCACTGTCAGCCATGTTGGTCTCCTTTCTTCGCGAGTTCCTCGAGATACGTGCCCAACCGGTCCAGCCGCCGTTCCCACTCCTGGCGCTGGGCGCCGATCCATGCCTCCGCCTGGGCCAGCGTCTGCGGATCGATCCGGCAGGTGCGGACCCGGCCGACCTTCTCCGAGCGCACCAGCCCGGCATTCTCCAGCACCGCGAGATGCTGCATCACCGCCGGCAGCGACATCGCGAACGGCCGCGCCAGATCGCTGACCGAGGCCGGCCCCTGTGCCAGGTGCGCGATCATCGCCCGCCGTGACGGGTCCGCCAGCGCCTGGAAGGCCAGATCCAGGGAGGATTGGTTAAGCATATGCTTTAGTAACTCCACCCCGATACAAAAGCAAGAGCTTAAGTGTAGTGCGCCGAGGAATCTGACGGCGACGTGATCAGCCCCAGCAAACCCGGCCGTCGGCGTCCATGGCGGGTCCATCGAGTGAACCGCACCGGCCTCACGTCCCGACCGCTGATCAGGAACGACCGGTGAAACACCTCCGGCCGGCCTGCGAAGAGCCTATCTGGGCGCAAACCGATCGGGTTAGTTTATGCCTCGTTCCGGCAGGCGATCTCCACGCGTGAGCCACAGCGGCCATCCGTTCGAACAGCGGGAAGCTCCCGCCCCGACTCCGGCTGCCGACACTGTGCGGCAGACCTTTGCCGCCGGCCTGGCAGAGCATCGTGCCGGCCGTCTCGATCAGGCCGAGCGCCTCTACCGC
>Ga0335073_10009660_pt1 | contig 13538 bp, 11 predicted proteins | sample Lox_Sample_22_FD_207093 | JGI IMG/M metagenome (GOLD analysis project Ga0335073, IMG submission 207093) | Soil microbial communities from Loxahatchee National Wildlife Refuge, Florida, United States - Lox_Sample_2.2 | ecosystem: Environmental > Terrestrial > Soil > Wetlands | place: USA...
CGGGGCGGTCGCGCGCGGCCCGGAGGCCGGGCGACAGGCACCTCGGCCGACTGAGGCCCCAGGGGCTGCGGAAGCACAGGAGACGCGCGGCCGCCGCCGGCGCGGCTGGGTGGCCGGGGTTGTGCTGGTGGTGCTGGGCGCCGGGCTGGCGGCCGGGTGGCGGGCGGGCATATTTTCAGCGGCCGGATCGCCTGGGGCCGGGACGCTTGGAGCCACCGCGCCAGCGACAGCGGCAGTGGTGCGGGAGGACATCGCAGCGACGACGCCGGTGGCCGCGACGCTGGGGTATGCCGGCTCCTGGACGGTGATCGGACAGGGCGGCGGAACGCTGACCCGGCTGCCGCATCCCGGGCAGGTGATCAGCCAGGGGGATGTGCTCTACCGGATTGGCAACGGCTCCCCGGTCGTGCTGCTGTACGGCAGGGTGCCGGCCTGGCGGACCCTCGGCGATGGGATGACCGGGGCAGATGTGTCCCAGCTCAACCACGACCTGGTGAAACTCGACTACGCGAGCCGTGCGGACATCGTCGCGGCAGGCTGGGATTACTACTCGGCCGAGACGGCGTACGGGGTGCAGCGGCTGGAGGAGCACCTAGAGGTGCCGTTCCCGGCGGGGTCGCTGTCGCTCGGGCAGCTGGTGTTCGAGCCGGCCGCGCTGCGGATCGCCCGAGTGACCGGGAGGCTCGGCGGCCCGGCGTCAGGGCCGGTACTGACGGCGACCTCCGATGAGCATGTGGTGATGATCGCCCTGGATGTCTCGGAGGAGTCGGAGATCAGGGCCGGTGACGCTGTGACCGTGACGCTACCCGACGGGACGGCGGCGCCCGGCGTGGTGTCGTCAGTCGGCAGGGTGGCGACCACGTCCGCTTCCGGGGGCGGTACCACGGTCACGACGATCCCGGTGCAGGTGAAGCTGACCGACCCGGCGGCAGCCGGCAGCCTGGATGAGGCGCCGGTGACGGTGAACATCACCACCGCCACCGCCCGCGACGTGCTGGCGGTGCCGGTAACCGCGCTGCTGGCCCGGTCGCCCGGCGGGTACGTCGTGGAAGTCGCCGGCCCTGGCAGCACCCGGCGGTACGTGCCGGTAACGGTCGGGCCAGTCTTCGACGACAACTCCGGCCTGGTACAGGTGACCGGACCGCTGAGCCCAGGGCAGCGTGTCGTGGTGGCGTCGTCGTGACCGGCGGCACCCAGGCGGTCCCGGCCGCGGCTGCGGCCGGGACTCTGGCGGTTCCGGTGCTGGAGCTGCGACACGTGACCAAGGAGTATCCGGGGTCACCGCCGGTGCGGGCGCTGGATCAGGTGAGCCTGACCGTGGCCGCCGGGGAGCTCACCGCCATCGTGGGCCCTTCGGGCTCGGGCAAGTCCACGCTCCTTCACCTGATGGGGACCCTCGACAAGCCGTCCGCCGGGACCGTGCGCATCACTGGCCTGGACGTGGCGGCGATGAACGACCGCGAGCTGTCGGCGCTGCGGGCGGGCCGGATCGGATTCGTTTTCCAGCAGTTTTTCCTCGCTGAGCATCAGGCCGTGCTGAGCAACGTCGCCGACGGGCTGCTCTACGCCGGCATCCGCCGCACCGACCGCCGTCGAATCGCCCATGAGGCGCTGGACCGGGTCCGGCTTGCGCACAAGGCCGCGGCCCTGCCGACGCAGCTGTCGGGCGGAGAACGCCAGCGAGTCGCAATTGCCCGGGCGATCGCCGGCCGCCCGCCCGTAGTGCTGGCCGACGAGCCCACCGGCAACCTCGATTCCGCCACCGGCTCAGACCTGCTGGCCCTGTTCGAGGAGCTTAACGCCGTAGGCACCACAATCGTCATCATCACGCACGACCACGCCGTGGCCGCATGTGCGCGGCGGCGTATCGAGCTGCTCGACGGGCACATCGTCACCGACACAAGCCCAGCCCCCGGCCACGCGGCCGTGGAGGCAGGACCGTGACGCCTGGCACCTCGCCGCGTCCGGCCCCGCCGACGGTCCGGCTGCGCCTCTACGACCTGGCCGCCCTGGCCAGCATCGGGCTTCGGACCCGCAAACTGCGCGCGGGGTTGTCGGCGCTGGGCATCGCCATCGGCGTCGCGGCGATCGTCGCGGTGCTCGGCCTGGCCGCCTCCTCAACCGCCACGCTGCTCAACGAGATCCAGGCGCTGGGCACCAACCTGCTGACCGTCACCAGCGGAGAGACCCTCACCGGCCAGGCCGCCGAGCTTCCGGTAGCTGCACCGGGCATGATCGGCCGACTGGCTGACGTCACCGGCGTCCAGTACACCGGCGAAGTCGGCAACGCGAGCGCCTACCGCAGCCCGCTGATCCCCACGGTCGAAACGAACGCGCTGACTGTAGACGCCGCGAGTCTCGGCCTGCCCGCCGTGGTCGGCACCTCCATCGCGCAGGGCAGCTACCTCAACGTCGCCACCGCTAACCAGCCAGTCGCTGTGCTTGGCGCCGAGGCCGCCCAACTGCTGGGCATAGACCGGATCCGGCCCGGAGAGCGGATCTGGATCGGCGACCCCGGCCAGTGGTTCTACGTAACCGGCATTCTCAGGTCAATTCCAGCGGCCTACGCCCCCGAGATCGACTCGGCGGTCCTGGTCGGCTTCCCCGCCGCCGAGCGCTACCTCGGCCTCGATGGACACCCGTCCGAGATCTACCTCCGCACCGCCAACGACGACCCGGCCGCAACCAAGGCCGTGGACAGACTGCTCGGATACCAGGCCAACCCGGAAAACCCAAGCCAGGTCACGGTCTCCCAGCCCTCAGCCGCGCTCACCGCCCAGGCCGACGCCAGAGGCGCCCTCGACACCCTGTTTCTCGGCCTGGGCGCAGTCGCGCTGCTGGTCGGAGCAATCGGGGTGGCCAACATCATGATCATCTCGGTCCTTGAGCGCTGCTCTGAGATCGGGCTGCGCCGCGCGCTGGGAGCCACGCGCGGCCAGATCCGCACCCAGTTCCTGTCCGAGGCAGTCCTGCTTTCCCTGGCCGGCGGTGTTGCTGGCGTCATACTCGGCGCAGCCGCCACCGCCGCATACGCCGGGGCCCATGGTGAGCCCGCCGTCATCCCGCCTGTCGCCTGGGCCGGCGGCCTGGCCGCCGCCGTCCTGATTGGTGCCCTCGCCGGCTTGCTGCCCGCCATCCGCGCCGCACGCCTGTCACCCACCCAGGCGCTCTGGAGTATCTGACGGAACAGGCAGCCGGCCCCGCCGGCAAAGGCGATCGCCGGCCGACGCTCATCACGGTGTCCGCGCGTACCTCGTCAGCACCGCTGCTCCGGTCTGCTCGGCCGACAGGCAATCCAAGTAGGCCGGCGAGCTACCGGCCTGGAACAGTCGCTCCCCGACGCCGATGGTCGTGGGGAACGTCAGCAGCCGGTACTCGTCAACGAGGTCCGCGGCCATGAGCGCGTGTACGACGCTCAGGCTCCCGGCCACGATGACGTCCCGCCGCTCACGCCGAACGCTGTCAGTCAGCTCGCCGCCGATCACGTCCGAGTTGGCCCAGGCCGAGGCGTCGGACAAAGTCCGCGTGGCGACGAGCTTCGGTACGGCGTTCATCCGCGTGGCGAACGGGTCGTCGCGTCCCGGCCAGAGCTTCGAGAACAGTTCCCAGGTAGCGCGGCCCAGCAGTAGGACTCCGTCGTCCAGCGTGCTTCCCAGCCGGAACTTGTCTCCGGCGACTTCCTGAGGTCCGTGCCGGAATGCCCAGCCTCCCGCGGGCGTGCCGCCGGAACCGTCGGGGTCGGACACGATCCCGTCCAGAGTGATGAATTCGATGACGATGACACTCACGATGGCCTCCACTTGTCGATGCTCGCCGTATATACCGGCGGCACCAGGGCGACTCATCGCGGCCTGCCGAGAATCGGCTAAGTAATCCGTCCGGGCAGTTCAAACGCCCCGAACACGGCCGGATCGGCGAACACGACGTTGCGGGCGATCCGTCCCCGGCGGACGGAGAAGACCTGCAGGGTATGCAACTGGTGTCCGCCGCCAGCACTCGGCGCGTACGCGGCGAGCGCTGGCTGCCCGTTGGCGGAGAGCTGCCGAACGTGCCAGCCCGTTCCCCTCATAGTAAAGACGCGGCGCATGAACAGGCCGTAGTCACGGCTGCCCAGGTACCACAGCGGCACCGGCGGCATTTCCATGACCGCGTCGTCGGCCAGGAGCCGTACCAGGCCCTCGACGTCGGCCGCCTCGAAAGCCCGCACGTATCGCTGGATAACCGCAATGGCATCCGGATCATCTGGCTCAGCGATCTCCGTCGCGTCATCGACGTCCGCGAGGGCGGCGCGGGCTCGCTGCAACGCGCTGTTGACCGCGGCGATAGTGGTCCCAAGCTGCTCAGCGACCTCGGCTGCGGTGAACTCCAGCACCTCGCGAAGCACGAGGACAGCCCGCTGCCGAGGTGGCAGCACCTGCATCGCGGCCACCAGCGCGAGCCGCAGGTCAGCCCGCACTCCAATGTCGAAACGAGCGTCAGGAAAAGGCTGCAGCCAGGGAATGTCGAACGCAGGAATGAGCGGCGCTTGAGGGTCATTACTCGGCGCGCCCAGCCCGGATGGCAGTGGCCGTCGCGAGCGGCCTTCCAGCGCGGTAAGGCACGCATTAGTCGCGATCCGGTAGAGCCATGTCCGCAACGAGGCGCGGGTGGGATCGTAACGGCCCTGGGCCTTCCATGCCCGCAGCATTGTCTCCTGGACAAGGTCTTCCGCGTCATGGAAGGAGCCGAGCATCCGGTAGCAATACGCTGCCAGCTCGCCCCGGAATGGCTCGAGGTCCTCGGCTGCGTAACCGATCATTCAACGAATGTAACGAGTAACGGGCCGGTCGTGCTGCCAGGAACGGGGCTGACCTGTTTCCCGCCTATGTGTGCCGCCGCCTCCGGACCAGCCAGGCGAGCCAGCCCGATGCGCCAACGGCGACCAGGCAGCCGAGAATGATCCCGGCGACGGTGAACCCGCCCGGCGGGCCATGCGCGGAGTCACTGCCCCGAGTCGTCGAGGTTGTCAGGGCGGTGGCAGACGTCCGGAAGGCGATCACGTTCCGGGCGCTGGGGGCGAGCAGAAGGCTGGCGCCGATGCCGGGCGTCGGGAAGTGATTCGCCGGCGTGCCCACGGTTGCCTGCTGGCGTATCTTGCCGGTCGCCGGGTCGAGGCCGTACAGCTTGCCGTTCTGGCCTATCGTCCAGACCAGGCCGCCGGCCACGATCGGTGGCCCGCTGCTGACGTTCGCGCTCCACAGCACGTGCAGTGCGGGCGGGGACCTGGTGGCCTTGACTGCAAGGACGCCACTCTCGCACGGCAGGAATGCGGTCATCCCGACATGGGCGCTGCCGCCGTCAATGTTGGTGCTGCAGACAGGGCTGATCTCGGCCTGCTGCTTACCGATACCGCCCAGGTGGTTGCCGTTGAGCAAGTACAGGACCTGGCTCTTGCCGGCGCCGATGACCTGGCCGTCAGGCAGCAGTATCGGCTCCGTGGAGAAGTCCAGGTCGTTGGCATTATCTTGCCGCCAGTCAGCGGGCGCGAAGAACTGCAGCAGGCGCAGGGACGGGGAGAGCTCGAGAACCCCGTCGCTGTCGTCGTAGGGGTGCTTGTTCAGCGATCCATTGCCGGTGGTCACCCAGATGTCACCGTTCGGGCTGACGGCGGGTGCTCCGCCGCCCATCCAGACCGCTCCGTTGTTCTCGTCCGGTGCCGGATCGACGGTGAAGAAGCGCGGAGGCCCGCCTGCCTCAGGGACCGACACGACCCGGCCCTTGTATTTCCCGCAGTCCTCGGCGTTCCCGCCGAAGCCGAAGTACACGTTCCCGTCGTCCAGCGTCAGCCCGGTGCGCTGGAGGAGGTTCGCTGGTATCTGGTCGGGCGGGTCCACGTCCTCAGCCAGCTCAACCTGACCGGTGGCGGTATTCAGCCCGGTCAGCATGTGGGCGGGCTTGCCGTTCTTCAGCTCATCGGCTACGACGAAGATCTCGTGACGGGCCGTATCGATGACCGGGGTGCCGGTGATGCCGACGGTCGGGTTGATATTGCTGCACGGCAGCGCCGCGGCCTGTACCGGGCTACCCAGATGCGCCGACCAGGCTATGGCGCCGGTCGCTGCGGACAATGCGTAGACCGTATCGTTCTCAGTCGCCACATATACCCGGTCATCGGACACCAGCGGCTCGCCGTACAGCTGCCCGTCCAGCATCGGTGACGTCCACGCCCTAGCTGACGTGTCCACCGAGCCCACCCCGGCCGCGATCCCGGTCCCGGCGGGATCATCGTGATAAACGGTCCAGGAAGGGGTCCGTACCGATCCAGGCGCGTGCGTCGAAGCTAGGGCCGACGGCGCTGCGGCTACGCAGGCCGCCGCCCAGCCGAGGAAACATAGAGCGTGACGCAATCTAAGACCCCGGCCCATTAGCAGCCCCCCTCGGGCCTTGTGCCGGTCAACTTCCAGGCCGGCGCCGAGTCAGCGAGCGACCGGAAACCCATCGTGGGTATCCCTGTTATGTCCTCCAGGTGCCTCAACATCGAACCTGCACCCCAGCTAGCAAGCAGATCCAGACGCTCCCGACCGCAGCCCCCAGCGATCCCCTAGGTATACCCAGGCGGAGCCAGTCATCCACGGGTCCGCTCCCCCGATCGCGCGAGTTGCCGACCGCCTCAGTCTCTAAAGGACCCGCGCCGGTTCTCCAAAGCGCTGTTTAGCGTGACCACTGTGACCTGCGCCGACGCGCGACGGTCAGTTACCTTGCGGCGATCGCCCGAGCCGGGCGGGACCGTCGCCGGGTCCCGGTCTTGGAACTGGACGAAAGGAAGTTCGGTGAGAACAGCGATCGGGGTCTGCTCGGCTCCTTCGCCCATCTGCAGAACGGTAGCCGCCGCTAGGCCGCCAGCCACATCCGCCTGGGAGACGGTGAACGGCCGGCCGAACAAGTCCGGCCGGCCGACGTAATCGTTGAGCGCCCGGAACCCGCTGTAGGCCAGCATGATCCCGTTAGTGCCGCGGCGGAGAGGGTGACACGTGCTGTCAGTGATGATGACCCTGCCCTCGCAGATCGAGTTCGGTCTTGAGGGCGGCCACCTTCACAACCTCTGAGTCTGCACGATCTGTCAGCTGCTCGTTCTTATTCCTCGGCGAGCAGGTGGGCGGCGGGGAGGCGGCGCAGGGCCTGGGCGGGGAGCAGGGCGGCCGTCGTGGTCACGAGCAGGCCGCCAGCGACAGCTGCGGCAGCGATGAGGAAGAGGGTGCCGGGGAGCTGGCCGGCGAACTGGGCGGCTGCGACCAGGCCAAGCGCGGCCCCGAGGAGGGAGCCCGCCAGCCCGATGATGGCGCCCTCGGTGATGACCAGGCGGCTGAGCGTGGCTTCGCGCCAGCCCAGGGCGCGGATGGTGGCAAGTTCCGGGGCGCGTTCGCGGATGTTGAGGAAGACCACGTCCGCGACAGCGAGGACACCGAGGGCGATGGTGGCGGTGACGGCCACGTAGTCGACGCCCCGGACCTGGACTGCGACGGCGTTGCCCAGCAGGCTCCCGACCACCACGCCCCGGAAGGCGAAAGTGACCGCGGCCAGGATGGTCAGCGCGGTCACCCCGACAGCTAGGCTGACCGCGCCAACGGCTGCCCGGCCGGGGGTTCGGAGCACGTTCACTGCGGCCAGGGCGGTGATGCCGCCGGGCTGCCGGGCCCGGCGGACGCCGAGCACCGGCGGGCGCACCGATGCGACCGGTTCGGCCCGGGCGGCAAGCCAGGCCGGGATCAGCCCGGCGATCACCGCGACCGCGACCGCGATCGGCACGGCCAGCGCCGCCCGCCCCGGTGAGGCGTGCAGGCCAAGTGCCGATGACAGCGGTAGCGCGGCAGCCGCGCCGAGAAGCCCAGCAGCGAGCCCGATCGCCGCGAGCTCGCCCAGCACCGCCGTGAACAGCCGAGGCCGGGTCCAGCCCAGGCAGGCCAGCACCCCTAGCTCGCGCCGACGGCCGCGAATCGCCGCCGACGCGGAGTTGGCGACGAACAGTACGCAAACGATCAGGATCAGCGCGAACAGCACCAGGCTGTCCTTGTCGATCGCGTTCAAGATCGCGATCGCGACGCCCTTCTTCACCCAGTTCTCGGACACCGTGAGTGAAGGCTGCCCGAACTTCCCTGCGGGCAGGTCGACGGTGGTTGGCGACGGTGAGGATCCCGCGACGATGTCGACGTCCAGGTGCGTGCGCAGCTCAATCTGCTGCGCCACTTCCCTGATGCGCTCCAGCGACACCGGATTCGGCCCGGTGACACCCGTCACCCGCACCCGCACGACGCTGATCGGATCGTTAACGGGCACATGCGTGCCGTAGTAAGCGGAGTTCTCCAGCGCCGGCAGTGCGGACAGGCTCGTCACGAGGTCGACCGGCTGGCTTACGTACCCACCGAGATTCTGGTTCGGGAGCAGGTCGCGGCCATGCAGCGCCCGGCGCGTCGCCGCGTTCGCCGGGCTGGCGACGATGGGCTCGTACGCACCGAGTGGCACACGCGACAGGGGATCGAATTCGTTGATCTTCGCCGGGTTGAAGATGCCGTCGAGCTGCGGGCTGGCTGGAAAGCCGCTGAAGATCGCGGTAGCCGGGGAATGCACGGTGACCTTGCGGTACTGATTGTCCTCGTTATCCATGCTCGCGACCTGAGCACCGCCCGAGTACCAGGTCGACGGCGGGTTGTGGGTCAGGACCGGAACGAGTGAGCCGTGGCTTGAGTGGCGGTAAGAGGTTGGACCCACGCTCCAGTAAGCCTCGATGCTGACAGGCTGCCCGGTCGACGGCTGAACCTTGCCGACGTACGTGATGCTCCCGCCGGCCGCGGTGCCAACTGAGCGACCCCATTTGACTGCGAGCGCTGCCAGCAGCCGCTGATAAGCCTCGTGCGCCGTGGTCGTGACGGTGGAGATCACCTGGCCTGGCGCGTTGGTGTGCTGAGTTATCCAGGAGGCGGTCATCGACGGCGGGGACGTTGGTGCGCTCAGTGCCGCCACCTGGGTGACTGCGGACTCGTCAAGTCCGCTGACCGAGGACGCCAGTATGGGGATAGAAGTGGTTCCGGCATTGCGGCTGCTCTCTGGCAGGTAGTGGCCCGAGATCACCGCACGATTCAGCCCGTCGAGTTTCGCCTCGGCCACCGGATCCACGGCCGCGATGAGGACCGGAATGACCCATTCGACCGCGTACCCAGGATTGTGTGATCCCGGCGGGTAGGGCGTCGTAATACCCAAGGGGCCGTAGCTGTTGGCCTTCGACCAGGCGTCGCAGTCTGACTGCGCAGCTACGCCGAACGGATTCACGTCACGTGCAAGGTCCAGGTCTGTCGGGCAGAGGATGATGTTCCGGCCATCGGGCAGCCGCTCGGTTTGCAGGTAGCCAGTGTTCTGGTTGTCAATGCCGAGCCGGTTCGGAGTGACGTAGACCCACGACGGCGGCGGAGTAACGCGACTCGCGCCGCCCTGCGAGATCCACGTGGTCGTTACCCGGTAGATCTGCCGGCCCGGTCGGCTGAGGTCAGCCGCGGGCAGCGGGAAAGACAGCTGCGGCACCAGGAGGCTGTAGCCGACCATGGCGATGGGGGCGGCGACCTGAACGCCGGGGATCTGGGCGATCCGGTGATACTGGGCCATCGTGATGCCGCCGTATATGCCCGACAGGAAGTTGGGCTGGACGGTGCCGGTCTGGGCTTCCAGCGCGGTCCTCGCGCCCTTGGGCCGGACCAGGATGTCGTAGGCGGGGACGAAGTGCGCGGAGACCGTGCCCACGGTGCGCAGCTGAGCTGTCCGGGAGGCGGCAGTCAGAACGGTGAACGCCGTGGTCGCCAGCAGCATCCCAGCGATCAACGCCACCAGCCGGACCGTACGGAAGCGCAGCTGCGACCAGGCGAGCCGGGTCATCGCGGGTCCTCAGCCAAGCTGGCCGACGCGCCGGATGACGTCTTCAACGGGGTAACCCTGCGTCAGCGCGATGTCATCCACTACGGCCCCGTCGCGGAGTCTGATCAGCCGCTCCGCGTGGGCGGCGACCTGGGGGTCGTGCGTGGCCATAATGATCGTCATCTCGCGGTCACTGCGCAGGCTCGTCAGCAACTGCAGGATCTCGTTCGCATTCGCTGAGTCAAGGTTGCCGGTTGGCTCGTCAGCCAGCAGCAGTGCCGGGCTGTTGACGAGTGCTCGAGCGATGGCGACGCGCTGCTGCTCCCCGCCGGACAGCTTCGCTGGCAGCGACTGCTCACGGCCGGCCAGTCCGACGGCTGCCAGCAACTCGCGGCCACGTTCCCGCTTGTTAAAAGATGTTCGGTATGGCAGCACGGGCGCGACGACGTTATCCAGGGCAGTGAGCGCCGGGAGCAGGTGGTAGCTCTGGAAGACGAATCCAACAGTGCGCCGGTATCGGGCCAGGGCACCGCCCTGCAGCGTGGTCACGTTCTGGCCATTGCTCATGATCGTGCCGGAGTCAGGCCGCTCGATCGCGCCGATCAAGTGCAGCAGCGTCGACTTTCCTGACCCGGAGGCCCCTGTGAGCGCTACGAAGGCGCCGGCCTCGATGGTCAGGCTGACGTCATCGGCAGCACGGACAAGCTGGTCTTTGGCGATGCCGTAGGTCTTGCGGATGCCGCGCAGTTCGAGAGACGCACCGACGTTTCCCACGTTCTCGACTCCTGCCTTGCGATCCGGCTGGCGCTCGCCGCGCTCGCGGATTAGTGTCGCGTCATACCTAGTGACAATGCAAGACCAGTCATAACCTGTTAGCTAGCCACAATGCAAGATGAGACAGCTTTGTTACGAGCAGAGCTTTGCTTCGCGGACAGCGCTGCTACGAGGAGTCCGCGAACGAGCCTCATGACGTTGCCTCGACGGGAGACCGACCAGAACCATGCCGTTGCATCACGCGGTCCTGGCACTGCTCGCCGATAAGCCAGCGCACGGATACGAACTGAAGATCAGCTTCGAGCAGGCCGTGGGAGATCAGTGGGGCGGGCTGAACATCGGGCATCTGTATCAGATCCTTGACCGCCTGAGCCGGGACCAGCTCATCGAGTCGGAACGCCAGCCGCAGCCGGTGAAGCCCGATCGGGTTGTCCATCACCTCACACCGGCCGGGCGGGCCGAGCTGGACCGCTGGCTGAACGAGCCGAGCACTCGGCTGCGCGGTTACCGCGACGACTTCTTCCTGAAGCTGGTGGCAGCCGTTCAGGCGGCTGACCCGGAGACGCTGGAGGGCGTCCTGCGCCGGCAGCGCGCTCACCTGCTGAGGGAGTTGCACAGCCTGGCCGAGGCTCGACGGGAGGCGCCGTCATCTGTCGTCGAGCTTCTGATCACCGCAGCGGAGTTGCACATTCGGGCTGACCTCGGCGTTGTGGACGCAGCCGAGAAACGTCTCGAGCCAGAGCTTGCCGACATGAAGAAGAGCCCACAGAACAGCCGGCGTGCGGGTGCGGCCGCAGCAGGCGCGGATCCCGCAGCAGCAGGCACCGCTGCGTCAGCTTCGCGCGCCGACTCCGCAGCAAGCTGAGCCCGCGCCCGGCGCACCGGGGCCACGATCCCTCTGGTGCAAGGCGACCTTGACACCTGAACGCCGGTTGACACCCACCTATCAAAGTGATATCACTTTGATAGGTGATCGGGTAGCCGACACCGAGGCTGCTAGGAGGCATCCAATGAACGCGTCCAATGACAACACCGCCCTCTCGCGCACCGGCATGCGGCGTGTGATCTCGCCGTGGGCGTTCGACCACCTGCGTTTGTCCGCGGCCATCCGCTTTGCCGTTACCGCATTCCTCGTTACCCTCGCCGCCTTTCTGTTCGCCTTCGGCCGCGGCGGCTGGGCAGCGCTGCCACTGGCGGGCGCGGCAGTGAACCTCGCGTGGGGCTACTGGGAGCTGACTATCGCCCGCTCGGCAGCGTCGTGAACCATCGCTCGCCCCGCAGTTCCCCCGGCCTGAGCCCGTGCGCGCCAGCCCACAGCCCAAAGCCCCTCGCAACCCCGGGTGTGCTCGCCGCTTTAGATGCGACGCGCCCGGGGTTTTCTCTGCGCAGCCTCCCGCAGCTGAATGAACATGGTGAGCCGTGAGGTGGCGAGTTAGTCGATGGGCCCCATAGCCGGCCGCAATCTATAGTCGCGCTATGGCGGACACGGAGGGATCATCGGCTGCCCTGGAGTCAATGGACGCGGCCTCGGCGGCCGATGCGGACCGGAGAGGCAGGAAGCGCCGCCGGAGACACGCGTCCGCGGGCAACTTCAGCGCCGAGGCTGGCTCGTGTCAGCGCCATAGCGCAGGCCGTCGACAAGGAGCGCGACCATGCGCTGGCTGTAGGCCGGTCCCTCATCAGGTACCGGCATGCACAGGTTGGCGACGGCGTGCAGGAGATCCCTGGCGCTGATGCCGCTGCGGATATCGCCGCTCGCTACTGCGGCCTCGAGCAGCGACGCGAGGGCGGGTCCGAGGCGCTGCATGAAGTAGCCGGGCAGTGCATCGAATGCCGGATCGCCGGAGTGAAGGGCAGCAGCGAGTCCTCGCTTGGTGGCAACGAACTCGGTGTACCGGTGAAGCCACTTCTCCAGCGCTGCTCCCGGTTCATTCGCGGCCGCCAGCGCCGGGGCCGCGTCAGCGCAGGCATCCACCCCGCGCTGAAACACGGCCCTGACCAGGTCCGAGCGCTGCGGGAAGTGCCGGTATAGCGTTCCGACCCCGACACCGGCCAGATCGGCGATCTCCTTGGCGGGCGCGTCGACGCCTGCGGTGGCGAAGACGGCCTTTGCCGCCTCGAGCAGGGAGCCGATGTTGCGCTGTGCATCGGCGCGCAGAGCGCGCGGCGCATGCTCGGGTACGCCCGGACCGGCCAGGCCGATGTCAGGCGACGTCGCCTTCTCCGCCACAACAACCCTCCACTTGCTAACCGGAAAACTATTCCGTATCGTTCTGGAATAGCGTTCCGCTTAGATCAGGATACAGGGCCAGGGAAAGAGCCCGTTACCTCTGGCCCGCTCGCTCAGGAGAACTCGCATGCATTACCGCACCCTCGGCCGGACCGGCATAAAGGTCAGCCCCTACGCGCTCGGCGCAATGATGTTCGGGGCCGCCATCGGCAACCCTGACCACGACGACTCGATCCGCATCATCCACAAGGCGCTGGCCGCAGGGATCAACTTCGTCGATACCGCCGACGCCTACTCCCGCGGCGAGTCCGAGGAGGTCGTCGGCAAGGCGCTCAAGGGGCGCCGCGACGACGTCGTCCTCGCGACCAAGGTGGGTCTGCCGATGGGGGATGCCCCCCACCAACGTGGTGCCTCGCGGCGCTGGATCATGACCGAGGTCGAGAACTCGCTGCGCCGCCTGCAGACCGATTACATCGACCTCTACCAAATCCACCGGCCGGACCCCGCCACCGACATTGAGGAGACGCTGGGCGCCCTTTCGGACCTGATCCACTCCGGAAAGGTCCGCGCGATCGGATCGTCCTCGATGCCTGCCTCCGAGATCGTCGAGGCCCAGTGGGTGGCCGAACGGCGCGGCTCGGAGCGGTTCCGGGCC
>Ga0335073_10009661_pt1 | contig 13538 bp, 11 predicted proteins | sample Lox_Sample_22_FD_207093 | JGI IMG/M metagenome (GOLD analysis project Ga0335073, IMG submission 207093) | Soil microbial communities from Loxahatchee National Wildlife Refuge, Florida, United States - Lox_Sample_2.2 | ecosystem: Environmental > Terrestrial > Soil > Wetlands | place: USA...
CACCAGATACTCCGCCAGATCGGTCGCCAACCCGAAACCGCCGGCCGCCGCCTTCATCGCTTCGGGCTTGAACGTCAGCCGCGGCCAGAATTTCGTGAGGATAGCGAGCGTCGGTTTCAGCGTATCGACGGCGTCAAACACGCGCTCCTTATCTTCCTGCAGGTCGGAGTTATATGCGAGCGGCAACCCCTTGAGGATCGTCAGCATCGCCATCAGATTCCCGACCATCCGCCCGCTCTTGCCGCGAATCAATTCGAGCAAATCCGGATTCTTCTTCTGCGGCATCATCGAGCTCCCGGTCGCGAACTCATCCGGCAGTTCGGCAAAGCCAAATTCAGAGCTGGTCCACAGGATGATCTCTTCGGCCATCCGCGACAGATGGATCGCCGTTAACGCAGCCGCCGACAGAAAATCCACTGCAAAGTCACGGTCGGCCACCGCGTCCATGCTATTCTCAGTGACGCGCTTGAAGCCGAGCTCCTTCGCCACTGCCAGCCGATCAATTGGCAGCGTCGTTCCCGCCAGCGCCCCCGCTCCGAGCGGCATCACATCGGTCCGCTCGCGCGCCTGCTCAAAGCGTTCGATGTCGCGTCCGAACATTTCCACGTAGGCCAGCAGGTGATGGGCCAGCGAAACCGGCTGCGCCCGTTGCAGATGCGTATAACCAGGCATCACGGTCTCGGTATGCTGATCCGCGATTCTGATCAGCACCGACCGCAGTCCGCCCATTAATTCGATAATCGTGGTGATTTCGTCGCGCAGATAGAGCCGGAAATCGAGCGCCACCTGATCGTTGCGCGATCGCGCCGTATGGAGCTTGCGGCCCGCTGCGCCGATCATCTCGGTCAGCCGCCGCTCGATCGCCAGATGAATATCCTCGTCGCTAATGTCAAACTTGAATTCGCCCGCCGTAATCTCGCGCTCTATCGCGGCCAGGCCGCGTACGATCTTGCGCATCTCCGCCGTGCTGATTAGCCCAACCGCCGCGAGCATCCGTGCATGCGCAATCGATCCTTTTATGTCGTGGCGATAGAGCCGCCGATCGAATGGCAACGACGCGCTGAACGCTTCGACTTCGGGCAATCGCGGCTGCTTGAACCGCCCCCGAATAATATTCTTCCACGCGCCGTCAGTGGACGCCTCAGTAGACTTCTTCATCGACTCTTTCGCGCGGCTTTTGCGGCTAGACTTCAAGCCGCTGATTATGCGGCAGTCCGATTACCCATGGAAGCTCGCGGGAGGAGTGAGTAGCGGTTCATTTTAACTCACGCCTACCGCCCCCATTTTTGTCATTCTCGCGGGTGGCTGCCGCGCGAAGAATCACGGCCTTTTGTTCTCTTTATTCGATTGGTTCCTGAATCGGGGGTACCAAAACGCGAAACCGGTCAGATAAAAGACCATCACCACCCCCACGCCATAAAACCCAGCTATCAGGTATCCGAGTCGGCTCACCACCAAGACCAAGATGAACCAGAGGAATATGTCGATCGGAGTGGTCTTCCTTTCGACAGAAGGTGAAAACCAATCTCTCATCATGCGGATAACTCGAGGGTGACGGTTGCTTGAACCATCCCCGGATAATATTTCTTGCAGCGCTTTCATCGGGCGTCTGGGCAGGCTTCTTCGTAAGCGCCTTCGCGCGGGTTTTGCAGTTGGAGTCCAACCGCTAATCACGCGGCACTCGGATTACAGTATGGAAGATCGCCCGAATGTTGGATGCTGGCTAATTTGGGCTGAGCGAGTCCTTAATGGGGGGAAAGAGAGGCCAACAAACCACCCGCAGCCAGCCCAATTCCACTGATGTACATAAAAACGACCACGCCTCTCGTTCCGTAGCGCTGTTTCACTCGGTGAATGGCAAGAAATTGATAGTGCCAAAACCAATTATTGTCTGGCGGGTCGACAAAAAATCTCCAACGTCTGTGCGTGCCATAGACGATAACGCACCCCCAAACGGAAATGGCTAATGGAACGATCTGATCGCTCGTTCTCATTTAAGCATGACAGCTGATTGGTGACGGACACCCAACCAAGACGCGCGCCGCAGTGTGCCCACATGTTACTCGGAGCAACGATTGTACCTGTGACAGAAGCTTCCACCGAATTGTCCTGATGGTTGATTCGCGGCGCTTCCGCCGCATCCGCTGGCGAGCAACAAGGCGAATGAAAGGAGTGCCAGGTAACTGAAGTTTCATCGCGCCGGAAGATGTCACCGCATCGGCTGGGTCCGGCACAGACACCCCCGCGCGGCGCACGCCAACACCCCATTCGGATGGCCCACGTGCACATCCATCTTATGCCCGCACTTCGGACACTCGCCGGTCTTCGGTCGCGGCACCAGCTTCGGCGTGGTCCGCGGTGGTTTGAATTGAAGCACCTTGCCCAAGGATCGATCGCCCTCGTTTGAGCCGCCACCACCTTAGCTCATTTTGCGGTCTTTTGCTTCTGCGCCTCGATTCGCGCCAGAGCCCTTAGCCGCAGCGATGCCAGCCGGATGAAACCCTCAGCATCGTCCTGCCGATAACCACCCGCCTCCTCAAAGCTCGCCAGCGTCGGATCGTATAACGAATTCGCCGACCGCCGCCCGGCAATCGTCACGTTGCCCTTGTACAGCTTGAGCCGCGCGAGCCCGCTGACGTTGCTCTGCGATTCGTCAATCAACGCCTGCAACGCCTCGCGCTCCGGCGCAAACCAATGGCCGTTGTAGACCATCTCGGCGTAGCGCGGAATCAGCCCGTCCCGCAGATGCATCACCTCGCGATCGAGCGTCAACTGCTCGACCGCGCGATGGCCATTCAGCAGAATCGTCACGCCCGGACTCTCGTAGACGCCGCGCGACTTGATTCCCACATACCGATTCTCGACTAAATCCGCACGCCCGACGCCGTGCCGTCCGCCGATTTCATTGGCCCGCGCAATCAACGCCGCCGGCGTCAGCCGCTCGCCGTTGATCGCCACCGGATCGCCTTTTGAGTACTCGATTTCGACATATTCAGGCTCATTCGGCGCCGCTTCCGGTGCGACCGTCAGCCGGAACATATCGTCGTAGGGCTCGCGCCACGGGTCTTCGAGAATTCCGCCCTCATAGCTGACATGGACGAGGTTGCGATCCATCGAATAGGGCTTCTCGGCCGTAACCGGCACTGGAATCCCCTTACTCGCCGCGTACGCGATCATGTCCGCGCGTCCGACGAACGGCCAATCAGGATGACGCCACGGCACGATTACCTTCAGTTCGGGTGCGAGTCGCGCGAACGTCAGTTCGAAGCGCACCTGGTCGTTGCCCTTGCCGGTCGCGCCATGAGCCACCGCGTCGGCGCCTTCCTTGCGCGCGATCTCGACCTGTTTGCGTGCGATCACCGGCCGCGCAATTGAAGTCCCGAGCAGATAGTAACTCTCGTAGACCGCGTTCGCCCGCATCATCGGCAGCACGAACTCGCGCGCGAATTCCTCGCGCAGATCCTCGATATAAAGCTTGCTCGCGCCAGTCTTGAGCGCCTTCGCCTCAAGCCCGTCAGTCTCTTCGCCCTGCCCGACGTCAGCACAGTACGCGACGACTTCGCAATTATATTCGTCCTTGATCCAGCGCAGGATTACCGAGGTATCGAGACCGCCGGAATACGCGAGCACTACTTTTCGTATCTTTTGCGCACTCATAGTTCAACTCGGTCAGGGCTAAACTTGTTTCAGGCCGGCGATGTATGGCCAAGAATTTCCGGCCGCAACAGCCACACCATGATCGCTTTCTGGGCGTGCAGCCGGTTTTCCGCCTGCTCCAACACGATTGATCGCGGCCCGTCCAGCACCGCGTCGGTGATTTCTTCCCCGCGATGAGCCGGCAGGCAATGCATCACCACTGCTTCCGATTTCGCATGCTTGAGTAATTTGTCGTTGACTTGGAATCTCTCGAACGCGCGCCGCCGTTCAGCCGCTTCGGCCTCCTGCCCCATCGAGGTCCAGGTGTCCGTATAGATTACGTCCACACCCTTCACCGCCGCGATCGGATTATCCGTCAGCAACCCGCCTTCAAGCTTCCACAGCCGCGCGATGAAATTCTTATCCGGTTCGTAACCTTCCGGGCATCCGATCCGCAATTGACAACCCGTCAGTTCCGCCGCCTCGATCCAGCTCTGCGCCATGTTAAAGCCGTCGCCGATGAACGCCACCTTGAGCGTGCGCAAATCACCACAGTGCTCACGCAACGTCATCAAGTCCGCCATCAACTGGCATGGATGGAGCAAGTCCGTCAGCGCATTGATCACTGGCACCGACGCTTCCTGCGCGAGCTCGACGCTCGTCTGATGAGCGAACGTACGAATCATGATCAAATCGACCCAGCGCGATAGATTTCGCGCCACATCTTTGATCGATTCGCGCTCGCCGATTCCGATATCCTGTGGCGCCAGATAAATCGCATGACCACCCAACTGCGCCATGCCAGTCTCGAACGTAATCCGCGTCCTGAGCGACGGTTTCTGGAAGATCATCGCGAGGGTCTTGCCGCGCAGGTACGGATGCTCAAGGCCGCTTTTGAGTTCCGCCTTGAGCCGCATTCCCAGGCGCATCAGCCCATCGAATTCGGTTGGGCTTAGAGAGCTCAGGCCGAGGAAATCGCGCTTCATCGGAGTTCGCCGCCGCCGAGTCGCCATGCTAACCGCGCCTCGCGCCCCAAGCTACCAGCCATCCGATCATGCAGGCTTGGCCGTTCCCTTCAACGCCCGCTCGATAATCTGAAGTCCAGCGTCGGCTTCTTCGCGCGTCAGATTGAGTGGCGGCAACAGCCGCAAAACATTTCCGGCGGTGCCGTTCACGATTAGGTGCTCTTTCACGCACGCATCAACTACCGGCCGCGCCTCATGGGTCAATACCACGCCGATGATCATCCCTTTGCCGCGCACTTCCTTGACGTTCCCGGCTTCCTTCGCGATCGCGCGCAGCCGTTCGATTAGATAGCCACCAACTTCAGCCGCATTCGCGATCGCGCCGTCCTGCTCGAGCCCATCGATCACCGCGAGCGCCGACGCCGACGCCACCGGATTCCCTCCGAACGTCGAACCATGCGTCCCCGGTACCAGCACCGACGAAATCTCCGACTTCGCCACCATCGCGCCGATCGGCAGTCCGCCGCCTAATGCCTTCGCCAGCGTGATAATGTCCGGCTTGATCTCGGAATGCTGATAGCCGAACATCCGCCCGGTCCGCCCCATGCCGGTCTGGACTTCATCAACGATTAGCAAGAGCTTCCGCCGATCGCACAATTCGCGCAGCCGCGGCAGGTACTCCGCATGGGGCACCACGACGCCGCCCTCACCCTGAATCGGCTCGACCATCACGCCAACCGTCTGCTCGCCAACCGCCCGCTCTATCGCGCCGATATCGTCGTACGGAACCAGCTTGAATCCCGGCAACAGCGGCAGGAAGCCTTCGTGATATTTCTCCTGACCCGTCGCGCTCAACGTGCCAAGCGTGCGGCCATGAAACGATCCGAGGGTCGCGATTATCTCGTAGCGCCCGCCATTGCTATGGCCCCAGCGCCTCGCCAATTTCAGCGCCGCTTCGTTCGCCTCGGCACCTGAATTACCGAAGAAAATCCGCCCGTCGCCAAATAGCTTGCTCAGCCGCGACGCCAGCCGCGCCATCGGTTCCGTATGGAAGACGTTCGACGCGTGCGTTAGCTTCTCGGCCTGCTCTTTGATCGCCCGCACGATCCGCGGGTTTCCGTGGCCGAGACTCGTCACCGCCAGCCCGCAGAAAAAATCCAGGTAGCGATTCCCGTCCGCATCGTAGAGATACGAGCCATGCCCGCGCACGAACGCGAGCGGTAGGCATCCGTAGGTATTAATCAGCCCCTCATGGGCCAGTTCGATAATCTCGGCGTTATTCATCGCAAATCCGATGCGCTCCTGGGCGGTAATCGTACCGTAACAGTCCGGTCCTGATAGCGCGGCAATGATAGCAGAATCCCCCATTCTTGCGACCTTTCCCGGAATTCATACTATCGGCTAGTCGCGCTTCACACAGCCCGGCGATATGGCTTTGATCAGTGCGTCCATCAGTCTTTCGTTAAATAACCAAGCCTTCTGGACTCGCCGGTCAATTTCCAGTGCTTTTCTCGCTCGATTTTCCCCTACATGCTAGGAATCAAATGGGCGAGGTCCACAATGATTCGACGCGACAACAGCAGCTCACAGCAGACGCTCGGCATCCTGGTCGGCGGTGGTCCGGCGCCTGGTATCAACGGCGTGATTGCTTCCGCCACCATCGAGGCGATCAACTGTGGGATGCGCGTGCTGGGGCTGCGCGACGGCTACAAATGGCTCGCCGAGGGTGACATCAGCCATACCGTAGAACTGAAGATCGCCGACGTCAGCCGCATCCACTTCAGCGGCGGCTCGGTTTTGCGTACCTCCCGCACTAATCCCGCCAAGGATGAGAGCACGCTTGATCGCGTGGTTCGCTCCCTGACACTGCTCGGTATCCGTTACCTCGTATGCATCGGCGGTGACGATACCACTTTCGGCGCCGCCCGCATCGCTGATCGGATGCAAGGCCGCATCGGCGTCGCCACCGTCCCCAAGACGATCGACAACGACCTCCCGCTCCCGGAAAACGCTCCCACCTTCGGCTTTGAGACCGCTCGCGCCGTTGGCGCGACCATCATCGAATCGTTGATGGAAGACGCGCGTACCACTAGCCGCTGGTATATCGCAGTCTCGATGGGCCGCAAGTCCGGTTCACTGGCGCTGAGCATGTGTAAATCCGCCGGCGCAACGCTTGCCGTCATCCCCGAGGAGTTCCGTGGCGACCAGTTCGATCTGAGTCTCGCGGTCGACACCATCATCGGCGCGATCATCAAGCGCCGCGCCGCCGGCCATGACAATGGCGTCGCGGTGCTCGCAGAAGGTGTCGCCGAGCGGATGGATATGAGTTCATTGCAGACCGGCAATGGCAATGAACGCGACGCTTACGGCCACGTCCATATCGCCGACATCCCGCTGGGGATGCTCATTCGTGATCGCGTCCGCAGCGAACTCAAGCACCTCGCGATCGACGCCACCGTTGTCGCCAAAGACATTGGCTACGAATTGCGCTGCGCCAAACCAGTACCGTTCGATACGGAGTATACTCGGACGCTCGGCTACGGCGCCGTGCGTTATCTCTTAGGTGGCGGCTCCGGCGCCCTCATTGCTATTACCGGCGGGCGCGTCACGCCGGTCGAGCTTCAGGAACTTACCGACCCCGAAACTGGCCGTATTCGCGTCAGGATGGTCGACGTTTCGACTGAATCCTATCGCGTCGCGCGCTCCTACATGATTCGCTTGGAGCCGTGGGATTTGGAGGAGCCGTCACTTTCACGCCTGGCCGCTCATACCAACCTATCGGCGGATGAATTCAAGGCTCGTTTCGGCCCCCCCGTCGACGCCACCAGCGTGTAACCTCGTTGCTATGTGCCTTGGGAATTAGTTCTTGTCTTTTTTTGGTTAGGCATTTGCCCCGCGAACCTACTGACTCCCGACGCGGACCCGCCTCTGCTATTAACCCACCGATCATTCCCAACTCTGGGTCAAGTGACGCGTTCGCTTCTTGCGTAACCGCGCCCACCCCCGACGCGGACCTAACGCTCGCCATTCATCCGATCGCTCATTCCTATCTTGGTGATGCCGTAAGCTTCCCCATCAAGTAGACAGTTGCAAAGTAGAATTCCGCCATGCGAGCAAGCGCTCGTGGTACACCGATAGGGCAAGCTGAGCAGGGCGTCGTGAGGGCGTTACGCATAGACGGGGCGGGCATGTGGCCGCTTTTTGTCGGAGCGCGATGCGTCGAGCCTTCAGCAGAACTCCTGCGAACACCAGCCGCGATCGCTTCGCAAGTCTCCTCTCGAGATTTCAGCCGAGGGCAAGTTTTTTTCGAAGCTCGGGCTTAAGAGCTTCTACCGTGAGATGCCCCTCTGCTACAGCTCTGGTGATCAGCTCGCCGACTTCGGAGTGTGGCTTCCGTTCCCGCGCCCCATCGCGAATCGCGCGTGCCAATAATAGAACACTATCAGTCGTTAACTCTATCAAATCCCGATGCTGGGTAACATTTACTGTTTGATCGGGCGTTTCTCCGGGATGATTAGCTATTTTGAAACTAGCCTCGCGAATAATCGCGTCGTCGAACAAGGCATAGTCGAAATTGGAGAGATTATCGCACGCTGCCGCTAGGGCCGCAATTACTCGTTCGAGGTCCGATTTGTCGTCCTGAACGAGATAGATCGAAAGAGCGTTATCCTTTGTCTGCAAGTCGCTTAGAGTATCAGCCTGCAAGCGATCTGGCGGAAGCCACTCGACCGCTTCATGTTTGTACCACTTGGCCTTTCTGATCTTTCTGAGGACTAGCGACAAGAATGCTACGACTCCAGTTGTTTAACCACAAGAGCCAGATCATCGCGAAGCTCAGGGTATCGTTCTCGCCGAACGGCATTCCTTAAGTGCGACAGCGCACGCCGGTCGTTCATATGGGCGAGGCCTATGCCACTCGCATCACGCACCGTCGGAGAGCTATGTCCTAAATGTCTAATAAGGAGTTGCAGCCGAGCCTCTCTAGTGGACAGATCATCGTCCATTCCCACGTATCTCAGAATCTCCGCGACAATCGCAAAGCGAGCTCCTTCAGCGAAAGAGTAGTTCTGAAGAAACTCGATTGCGTTGGAAGCATGAACCAACAGAAATCGTCTTAGTTCGCGTGCGAACGGTCCTTGCACTCCGTCCTCAAAGACTTCATCTTTCGCCGCTTCCAAGGCCCGCTGCCAGTCGTGGGCCAGCCTTTGCCATCCTATTGGGTCCAATATCTCCCGCGGGAGACTTGAGGCATCAGCAGTCACGGCGCGGTCGTGCGAGAGACTGGAGGATTCGGCCGGTGCTGTCACTTCACCGCCGAAGAGCTTGGACCGCGAGGGGACAGCCAGCGCCAAAAAAGAAGAGGTTCTCGCAGAACCTAGCGTTGGCTCAATGATTATAGTCTCAGCGCCTTGGTTCATGGCACATCTCCTCGCTCAGCAATTTCAGTGCAAAGCGCAAAAAATTCATCAAGTAGCTGCCTCAATTGAGCGTTATCCAATTCTTCGGAGTAATCGGGAAAGGAATTTATATCTAACTCCAATCGACAAACTACTTGCGATGCGGGAGCTAACTGTCCAGTCACTTCCCGACCACCGGGAATCACCAAACTCAAGTATCGCGCTTGAACCACTGACCAGGAAGAGAGTCGATTAATTCTTAAAGAGGGGCCCAGTGACTTCGAGGTCCTAGAACGATTGATGCGATAAAAGAAATCCGAAGATTCTGGATCCACTTTCACCGCATGTGTCAGGTATTCACCCATCCTGGTGTACCCGTCCCGGATAGAATCTACCGGCTGTACCAACTCGGCTCCAAAAGCCAGGCGCGAAGCTTGTGGCGATACACTCAACCATTGTTTCATCAAGCCAACGAATTGTTCTGCTATCTCTCGGAAGCTTCCCAAGACGGGGAACTCGGATGATGGGGAAGATGAAGCCTCCGGGTCGAGCGCCCTTAAGATCCAGTCGATCCTCGCACCTGACGAGACTGCAACGGAAAGCCTGCCCCGCCCGAATGGCCCCTCCAATTGGACTAACCCTTGAGCCCTCTGACGCGATTCCACTTCCGGCGCGCTTCCGAGCAGCTGTTCCCACCAAGGCAATGCCATCTCGACATCGACAGCCCCTTTCGGGAACAACGTGAGCCTGAGAGTTCGCGCGAGCCACTGTTTCCCGGCCCCCTTTCCATTCTGTAGTGTATCGACCAATAATTTCTTCCGCTCTGCTTTATAGCGTGGCTAAAATGACATAGGGATTACATTAGCTGAAGGCTCGATTCGACGCCAAATGTTCACAGGAGCAGCGAGACACCCCCAATTCTTCAATCCTTACCGGCACGGAACGGGCCTTATTAGGGTGAAGTGCTGCCGCATCGCTCCCAGCGTCAATCCGGCAAGGGTGAAGCCTTCACTTTCTTTTGAAGCAACCTTCAAAGCTGGGGATTGCAGCCGATGTTTCACGTGAAACATCGGCTGCAATCTTCGACCAGCACCTAGCGGCGATAGGGCAGAGCTGCAAGGGATGTTTCACGTGAAACATCCCTTGCAGCTCTGCCCTCCATCGGCTCGACCCTTTCTAATCAGCCGAGCCTCTTGTCGGCGGCCCCAGACCTTGCCTATGTAATGGTGAATTCAACCCGCATTGATCGCGATCCGCCTCATCGCGGGCGCGCACCCATGCACTAAGGAGCTAAAGACATGGCTGGAATATTGGATGGCAAAGTCGCGCTGATCACCGGCGCCGGATCAGGCATCGGCCGCGCCACCTCACGAATTTTCGCTAGGGAAGGCGCGCGCCTCGTCCTCGCCGACGTGGTCGAAGCCGGCGGCAATGACACCCTGAAACTGGTCCAGGACCTCGGCGCCGAGGCGGTCTTTGTCCGTACGGACGTTTCCAAAGAGGAGGACGTGAGGGCTGCTGTCGCCAAGGCGGTCAGCGCCTATGGCCGCCTCGATTGTGCGTTCAATAACGCGGGTATCGAAGGTGACTTTGCTAACACCGACCGCTGCACGCGCGAGAATTGGGACCGCGTCATCGCGATTAACCTCACCGGCGTTTTCCTCTGTATGAAGGCGGAACTCGATCAGATGCTCAAGCAAGGCTCCGGCGCCATCGTTAATACCTCTTCCGGCGCAGGCTTGGCTGGTGTCAAAGGGATGCCCGCTTACGTCGCTGCGAAACATGGCGTCGCCGGGCTGACGCGCGCCGCCGCGCTTGAGTATGGACGCAACGGTATCCGGATCAACGCCGTATGCCCGGGGCCGATCCGCACGCCCATGATGGGCCGTATCACGCACGAGCGTCCCGAAACGGAAAAGCGATTCGCCGGTGCAGCTCCCATCAAACGTCTTGGCGAACCTGAGGAGATCGGCGAGGCAGTCGCATGGTTATGCTCCGAACGCGCCTCGTACGTCACCGGACTGCCGATGCCCGTCGACGGCGGCTTTATGGCAGCCTGACCCGAGCGCTGTTTAAGCGATGTAAGAATGGGACGTCGGGTTTTGGACCATCGTTCGATGGTCCAAACCTGACCAGTTTTGTTACAGGACTTCGTCTGGTGTTTCTTATTAGACCGCCGCGTGCGCCGTTCGCGACTTCGGGAATTGGCGCAGAATGCCCGTGCGCGGCACCTTTCGCTCGATTCGATCCTTAATCACGTTGAGTGTTTCCAGGTTGTACGGCAACCCGACATGCGTTCCGTTCACTTCGACCGCCTCGACATTCGGCCCTTGTTCGATACAACTCGGCCAATCAACGATACCGTCGTTCTTTGAATAGATAATCGTTTCGCGTACGCCAGGCGGTGGCGCGTCACCATTAATACCGCAAATTGTCCCGAGGTCGCAGGAACTATGATGACGCAGGCGGCGGGTCAGCCGCGCTACCATCACAACGTAAGGATTCGCATGTTCGAGTGGCTCATGAATCGGAGAGCCCAGCAGGATTATTTGTTCGACTTTTTCCGGGAAGCGCCGCGCCAACTCGCGCGCATAGATGCCGCCGAGGCTGTGGCCGATTATTACCAGCCTGCTACCGGCCTTCTCATATTGCTCGTTAAGGATACGTCCCAGTCTATCGACCGCCCGCCGCGGACAATCCGCATTCGCCATGATTCCTGAGAAAAATACTCGATGCCCGCGCGATCGCAGCCAATTCGCAAACGGATAAAGCGTTGAGTCGCCAGCCAAAAAGCCGGGGATTAGCAGAATCGCCTTCGGCCGTTCCGCGCGCTCGCCCAGACGCCACATCCAGGCTGAGTTGGCGAACCCCGCGAATTCGCCGAAAGAGCGAAATTCCTGTAACAGATTGATGAACGACAGGTTATTGTTCACGGTTTTGTCACCCGTCTCAAATATAACCACAAACCGTGCCGAAAAATAAGCTTATTTTTGCTTAAGGCCGCTCATCCTACCCACAAGAATTTCGTTATTATTACGCCTGAACGCCAATCACGCGGCAGCATTCTTCATACTAGTGTCAAGCATCTGACTCATGATGATCAGGTCGCGTGGCCGCCCGTTCTGGTCGACTACCCAGCTCTGCAGCAATGCTTCGATCTGAAAACCCAGCTTCTCGAATGCCGCCCGCGCACCGGCTTGATCGGGCGTCATCATCGCCGCCATCTTGCGCAACCCGCGTTCCTGTCCTGCACGGAAAATCTCGGCTGCTAGCACGCGCCCGAGTCCCAAACCCCGGAACGGACGGCCGACCTGCATCCGGATTTCGCCGATCGTTCGTGTCCACCGCGCCTGATCGGTATGGACGCTGGCGTAGCCCACCACTTTGTCACCGATCTCCGCGAGCACCGTCACCGTGGCCCCTTCCTTGATATGCCGCATCCATTCATCGACGTTCGATGGCTGGGTGATATCGGTCCGCAGGAACAGTTGATCGTCTTTCGGTAGCGACCGTGCGAACGTGATCATCTTCTCGCGATCCGCCAAGCCCATCAGCCGTAGCGCCACTAGTTGGCCATCGCTCAGCGTGACCGTCCGCGCCGGCCACTGCGCCTCCGCTACTGCGCCGTTGCGCATGCTCGCTATACCTGAACCAGATCGCCCCATAGCCAATCACGCCCGTCCGTAGAGAAAGTCGGAACAGGATGGAACAAACCAGCTCAATTAGCAAATTGGCCGAACACTGATCCGGATTATCGTCTCGTCGTGGAATTGTTAACAAAATTTGAAGTCTGGCGGACTCGTGAGTCCAGAATCGATCATTTCCACTCACGAGCTTCGCTTGCTTGAGGACAATTCAGATAGGTTCAGCTGGAATTGTCACCAAACCCGTAACGCTTCCATAACAAACTGTATGCTAGCAATTCTCATCATATCGTAAGCACTACTTAACCTTCCGTTGAGGCTGCCGCAACTCGCGTCACCTACGCTCTGACCCCGCGTCTACAGTCGCGTAGATGTGATTTGACGGTTTTCGCTCATTCATTCTGGGAGGAACTATGCGCAAGAGACTTAAACTCCTGCTTCGTCAGGGAATAGCAGCCTCAGTGACCCTGGGGCTGGTTGGGATGCAGGCGGGATTCGCCGGTGCCGACGGTGGGTGGAAAAAACCCCACAAGCCCCCGTACAACCCGACTTATCCCACCGACCCCAACCTTTTCCCAACTACCACCCCAATCAAACACCTGATCGTGATCTTCGGTGAGAATATCTCCTTCGATCACTACTACGGCACTTATCCGAACGCGACCAATCCGGCCGGCGAACCTTCATTCACCCCGTCCCCGTGGACGCCTAACGTCAACGGCCTCAATGGCGCGCTGTTGACCGCCAATCCCAATTTCCTGAATGCCGCTAATGACCCGGGCAACGCCAATCCGTTCCGCCTCGATCGCTCGCAAAACCTCACTCAGGATCAGGACCACGACTACACGGCCGAACAGCTAGCCTTCGATCATGGTCTGATGGACGCTTTTCCGTCA
>Ga0335073_10009662_pt1 | contig 13538 bp, 10 predicted proteins | sample Lox_Sample_22_FD_207093 | JGI IMG/M metagenome (GOLD analysis project Ga0335073, IMG submission 207093) | Soil microbial communities from Loxahatchee National Wildlife Refuge, Florida, United States - Lox_Sample_2.2 | ecosystem: Environmental > Terrestrial > Soil > Wetlands | place: USA...
TCACTATTTAATGTGGCCGCACTTTGAGTATGTAACGGCAAACGAGCCCCCCGGCATCCCAGCTGTCGGTCCTGCTGCCGCCCCGGAAAAGTTGATGGTTCCTTGAACACCGCCCACTTTAGGAGTATTATAACCTCCTGAAAGCGAGAAGCTTGATAGCAATTTATCGGCTCCACTCGGGTAAGACTCACCATGAAACATTTTCCCCTTAAGCAGGGGCCCCACAGCCACGTTCTTCCCAGCTGACGCGCCTACCCCCCCACCGCCGCATACTGCCTTGGTTGTTGGATTCCACGCCAAGGTAAAAGCCAGACCGACACCTGCGGCGCCCGGATCCGGCCAAAGAGGGATGACTATGCTGAGCACCCACGGCCCTCGCCAAGAGAGGTCCAGCCGGTGCAATATCTGTTCGTCTTCAGCGCCTATGAGAGTTGTTGAGCCCCTCTGACAAGCTAGGGTTTCGGACTTCGGGTTCACCGGTTGCTCGAGTGTTTTTCTGGGCCAGATTGTACTGAAATCGTTCGTAGAACGTCTGTTGTTTTTGCTCCTCCCTTCTCTTCAGGATTTCTTCCCGTCTCCCGTAGTACACCTCCGCCGGCCTCACATTGCCGATGCCTTCGTGATACCGCTTCTGGTTGTAAAACTCGATGAACTCGGCCATGGCCGCACGAAGCTGCTCGACGCTCGTGTACACCAGCAAATTCAGCCGTGCTTTCAGCGTTTCGTGGAACCGTTCGATCTTCCCGTTCGTCTGTGGGTGATGCGGCGCGCAGCGGACGTGCCGGATCTGGAGCATCCGCAGATAGTCTTCGAAGGCCTGCGAGAGATAGCTCGACCCGTTATCGCTCACCAGCCGCGTGCGATCCTCCACGGGCACGTTCTTCATCCCCGTAAACTCCACCGCCCGCTCCACCACTTCGCTGATCGATGCCGAGGTCCTGTCCGTCTTCAGCTCCCACGCCAGGATCATCCGCGAGTAGTCGTCCAACACCGAAATCAGGTAATACCAGCCCCAACCCACCACGAAAAAATAGCTCGCGTCGCTCTGCCACTGCTCGTTCACCCGCTTCGTTTTGTGGCGGTATTCCTGGCCCGCCGCAACGCTTTCCCACTTCACTTCACGCGCCAGCCCGTGCCGCTTCAACACGCGATACACGCTCGACTCCGAGATCGAGAACCCCGCCTCGTCGCTGATCCAGCAAGCGATTTCCCGAGGACTATGATCCGGCTCTCGCAGCGCGGCTCGCAGAATGGTCTGCTCCTCCTCGGGCCGCAGCCGATTCCAGATCGTTCCCGCTTGCGGCCGCCGGTCTACCAGTCCCGCCTCTCCCTTGCTCCGATACCTCTGCTGCCAACGATAAAAGGTCGAGGCCGACAGACCCAGCTCCCGCAGGGTCTCTTTCTTGGTCCCCGGCGACCGCCGCACCAACTCGATCACTTCCCGCTTCCTTTCCAGCTTCATCCGTGCGTATCGTTTCCGGTTCAGAAGCCCTCATACTGGCTTTTTTTCAGAGTCAGATTCTCCAGACTCAGATCCGCTACCAGGAGCTTCAACCGTTCGTTCTCCTGCCGCAGATCCTGCACCTCGTGGCTGGTCGCTTCCCGCTGGGCATCGCCGCGCAACCGTCCCTTGCCCGCTTCCATGAAATCCTTCAGCCACTTGTAGTAGATGGTCGGATGAATCCCTTCGCGGCGGCATAGATCCGCCACCGACACTTCCGCGCGAATCCCCTCCATCACGATGCGGATCTTCTCTTCGGCGGGAAACTTCCTGCGGCTGGCCTGCTTGGCGCGGCGGATCAACTGTCGTGCCGTCTCGCCTCGGCGCCCGCCAGCCCTGCCCTCGGGCAGGGCTGGCCCTCTCTCCTCATTCTTGTTCTCTCCCTGTTCCTGCTCTTCGTCTTGCCACTGCTTCGTCCTCAGTTCCTCATCCATGGTTCACCCTTCTTTTTGCGCATCCTAGCGCTGGTTCGGGTGAACCCGATAGCTCAGAATCTGTAGCTTAGCCCTGCCCTCAATCGACTCCCATTTCCGCTGAAGTCAAACAGTCCAAGGGATGGGTATCGAGAAAGATTGCCTGTATTGCGGCCGCGCGCAGAATCGGGCAATCTTTGTTTTCAAGGTTTGGTATAAGGGATGGACATGTGTCCGAATACCTCGAAGCTATCAGGGAGCGGCAAGGTTGAATATCGCGCTGTCATTCTCGATTATGGACTCGTCCTCTGCCGGATGCCCGGGCCAGACCGTATTGACGGCATGGCGCGGCTTCTGGGAGTGACCCATGACAAATTTTGGGAGCTGTTTGAGAAATACCGCGGCCCTTACGACCGCGGGGACCTAAGTCCGTTCGAATACTGGACGCATCTGGCTGATGAAGCGGGTTCCCAGCTGAGCGGTTCGTCGATTGAACAACTGAGGGCGTGGGATCTCGACATTTGGACGGACATCGATTCGGCAATGACCGACTGGGCCGCGAGACTCAAAGCCGCCGGGTACAGGACGGCCATTCTCTCCAACATGAACCGAGACCTGATCGCCAGAGTGAGGAAGTCCTTCGCATGGATTAGTGAATTCGACCGCCAGTTGTTTTCCGCGGAAGTGGGGATGATCAAGCCGGAATCGGCGGTTTTTCGAATGTGCCTCAAAGAATTGGGGGTCCATGGAAACGAGGCGATTTTTGTCGACGATCGCGAGTCGAACATAAGGGCGGCGAGTGAGGAGGAGATGGTCGGAATCCATTTTCGGTCCGTTCCACAACTCAGAAGCGAGCTTCAAACAATCGGCTTCGATGTCCTGCCGTCCGAAAATCTCTAGGTGGGCTGATCATTCTTTGTGGAGGAGCTACTCCATCGCCCTTGACGCGAGGACTCTTGACAGTGGGGCTTGAGCTGCGGCTATCTCGATAAACGATGAATTCAGTTGGGAGACGGAAGAGCACCCGAGCAGCTTGAGCGTGCGCTCGAGGTCCTCCCGAAGAATTTTGAGAGAGCACGCCACACCGGCTTCACCGGCGGCCGCTAGACCGTAGGCGTAGGCGCGGCCTATCAGCACGGCGCGAGCTCCGAGACACAAAGCCTTAACGATGTCACCGCCGCGGCGAATTCCCCCATCCATCAAGACATCCACTTGCGACCCTACTGCCTGGACCACTTCCGGAAGGGCGTCAAGCGAGGCACGCGTCGAATCGAGTTGGCGCCCTCCATGATTGGAGACGATTACGGCGCGAGCGCCGCAGTCGACGGCGCGTTTGGCATCGTCGCCTGTGAGAATGCCTTTTACTACGATAGACGCCGACCAGACTTCGCGGATCCACGCTAAATCCTCCCAGGTCACGACAGCATGGGAAAGCGCCGTAGCCACATCGATGAGCGGGAGTGGGCCCTGGCCCGGAATAATGATGTTCTCGAGTTTGGGCATCCCCCCATCGAGCAGAAAATTCAATAGCCAGCGCGGACGGGACAGGAACTGTCCAAGAAAGGGCAGCTTGGCAAGGACGTTCCTGCCCATCAATTCACGCATGCCATTGCGAGAATCCCGTTCACGATTTCCGGCTACGGGTGTATCCACGGTGACGACCAGCGCAGAGAATCCGGCTTGCGCGGCTCGGGCGATCGCTGCCTCCGCCGTAGCCCGGCCACCGATCAGGTATAGCTGATACCACAGGGGACCTGCCGAAGCGTTTCGCGTGTATTCCATCCGATGGCCTGAAATCGAGGAGAGGATGAATGCGGTGCCTGCGGCTCCGGCTGCACGGGCGGCCGCCACTTCGCCGCTGGCGTGGATCATGCGACTGTAGCCAACCGGGGCGAGCAAGACGGGCAACGACAGTTCGTGGCCGAGAACACGTGTTCGCAGATCACACGTCTGCACGGCCACCGCTTGGCGGGGGCGGAAGCTAAAATCTTGGAACGCGTCACAGTTCCGGCGAAGCGTAAATTCCCCATCTGCCCCACCGTCGACATAATCAAAAATGACTCGGGGAAGACGGCGGCGGGCAAGATCCCGAAGGTCAAAAATGTTTCTGGCTCGGATCGAATTCGTCTTGCCAAGCGCCGGAGCCATTCGCAAACTCCTTGTGAGGTTTAGTGATAAGAATTATTTTATCGCTGATCTCCGTCCTCAAAGATATTTCTAGACCCCAATTCGGCGTCGTTGTACGAATCGACAATTCCGCTCTGTATTTTGGTTCTCGCAAACGCGGTCACTGAATCGGTACGAATTCGCTTGACTCCAACGGGAGCGACGATAAATTACAAGACCCGGTTCTTCGAAGAGAGGACCGTTGGAGGAGTTCCAAGAGACCATGCGACTGATCCGCTTTGGCGAACGTGATATGGAAAAACCAGGTGTCCTCTTAAAAGACGGCGCTCGTGTGGACGTGTCGGGAGCAGTTCGCGACTATGACGAAACATTTTTCGCGCACGACGGCATTGAATCCCTGAGGGCTTGGCTCAAGGCCAATGAATCCACCGCACCACGGGTTTCCTCCTCGGTCCGGCTTGGTCCACCCGTTCGTCGGCCAAGCAAAATTGTATGCATCGGCCTCAACTACAAGGCACATGCGGGCGAGTCCCAGATGGAGGCGCCGAAGGAGCCGGTAATATTCTTGAAAGCGACTTCTTCGCTGTCCGGCCCATTCGACCCTGTCGTGATCCCGCGCAATGGGGAAAAAGTGGATTGGGAAGTAGAAATGGCCGTCGTAATCGGAAAGAAGGCGAGTTACGTTGAGAGCGCGGACGCACTCGAACATGTGGCCGGTTATCTCCTCCTGAACGACTACTCCGAAAGGGGATTTCAGCTGGAAAGAGGAGGCCAGTGGGTTAAGGGTAAGAGCGCGGACAGTTTTGCCCCAATCGGCCCGTTTCTAGCGACTCGGGATGAAATTCTCGATCCTAACAGCCGTGAAATCTGGCTCAAAGTGAACGGAGAGATTCGTCAACACAGCAATACAGCGCAAATGATTTTTGATGTGAGAACCTTGGTGACATACGTGAGCCAATTCATGTCGCTTTTGCCGGGAGACATCATTGCCACGGGAACCCCCGCCGGGGTCGGTTTTGGGATGAAGCCTCCTGTTTATCTGAGCGCCGGCGATGTCGTGGAACTCGGGGTGGAAGGACTCGGCGAATCGCGACAGCAGGTGGTTTCCTCGTCGCAGGAATAAGGGAATCGGAAGGCGCCGCGGGCAGCATCTGGAGACCCTCGAACAAGTTTCTTCTACCATTCATCACCGAAAGCTGCCTCGCTTTGTCCTCGCACCAAGAAATGGTCCAATGATGCGGTTCTCTGCTGTTTGACATTTGTTTAGTCGACAATGGATACTAAGCAACCGATGGACACTGCTACAAAAGCAACAGCGATGCGGAGCATCGAAATTCAGTCCACGCAGGATAGCGTGGTGAAAGCGATTCAGTCAGCTATTTTTAGCGGCGAGCTCAAGCTCGGCCAGCGCATCATGGAAGAAGAACTTGCCGCGACATTTCAAATCAGCCGGGCCACGGTGCGTGAAGCCCTGCGGCGGCTCGAACAGGTTGGGCTCGTGCAGATTAAGCCGCGCCGCGGGACTTTCGTGACGCGCTTGACTCTGAGGGAAGTCGAGCGAACATGCCGGCTGCGTGCGGCTCTCGAAGGTCTTGCGGCCAGGTATGCGAGTGAACGTCTTGCCGACAAGGACTGGCGCGTCGTGAAGCAGATCTTGGGCGGCATGAAGGAAGCTGCGGAAACGAAAGACCTGAGCGCATTCCTCGTTCTCGATCGCAAGTTTCATGAATTTATTTGGGGCTTGGCCGACGACGGCCAGCTCGAATACGTTCTCCGCTTCCTCAGCACACCCTATTTTGCTTTCGTCGCCAGCGTCTCTACGTTTCTATTGTCCGATGTGAGCAAAATCTATCGCGCCCATGAAAAATATCTCCAGGCGCTTCGGGGCGGGCGGCCCGAGCAGGTTCAGAAGAAAGTTCAAGAAATCCATGAAGGATTGGCCGTGGGACTCATGGCCGACATTCGCCAGGCTAAAGACGCCATGCCGGGGCAAATCTTTAAGCTCGAAGACAGCGATTAGCTGCGGCGTGAGGTGTGCTTCTAGCCGCCGGGCTTCCGAAACGGCTCAAGTATCTGCGTAAAGAGTCCTTCGAGACGCTAGAGCGAGAACACGAACGGATCGCCATGCGTAAGCTCCTGGTACTTGGCGCTTACGCCTTGAATGGCAAGTGATGCTCGAAACTGTTGTGGGTCGATGCGATTGTCGGGAAACATGTCGTAGTGACAGGGGATTGCAAGCTTCGGCTTAACCATACCCACCACTTGAGCGGCCTCCCAATGCGATAGGTTGTTGAAGCCTCCGTTGATGCACGTAATCATGATGTCCGGTTTTTGCTTGGAAGCCGCGCCGAGCAATTCGTGAAAGTCGGTGTCGCCCGTGACGTAGATCTTCGGGCCGCGGCCGAACTGGAATAAGAAACCCATATGGTTGAGATCGGTGTCATCGGTAGGCAGGGCAAAGGTCCCCACCAAACGGAAATCGCGGGCCTCGTATTCGCTTTTCGGCCAGACGGGCACGATGCGGCTCTTCTCAACGCCCTCGGCTGCGTAGACATCGCAGGTCGGCATGGGGCCGACGAAGTGCATCGTGCTCTTATGGCGCAAAGCGCGGACTGTTTCCGGATCGGTATGGTCCTGATGGTTGTGGGTGCACGTGAAGATATCGATGTCCAGATCTTCAGGCGCAATCAATACAGGCACGCCCCGGCGGAGGTTGATGTCGGTCCGCAGAGTCGCGCAGCTATCCGTCAAGTACAAATCCACGCTCGCCAGAGTCCCTTCCGGCGACTTGAAAATGTACCCGTTCTGCCCGAACCACCACATGGCTACGGCGCCCTTTTCCACACGGTATTGCCTGATCTGGCGCATTAAATCCATGGCTGCTCCTTGTTTAAGCATTTGTTCCGCTACCGAAGAAATGCCTCCGGCAACCCCCCGTCCACGGGGATGATGTGCCCGGTTGTTTTTGAGCTGGTGTCTCCGGCCAGCCAGTAGATCGCATTGGCGCAATCCATCGGCAGAATCGGCTGATGCGTGATGGTTCGTTGCGCGTAAAAGGAAGCCAGCCTTTTCCTCAATGTTTCCGTGGAATCCTGATCGGTGAATTCGATGGCATATTTCCGAAGTGCTACGATCACACGTTCGCGGGAGAACATCGAGGAGCCGGCGATGACCGTGGCGGGCGCGACGCCGTTGACCCGGACAAGGGGCCCGAGCCCGATGGCGAGTTCGCGGACCAAATGGCTGACGGCGGTCTTGCTGATGTCATAGGCTTCGCTGCCATGTTTTGGAACGACCGCATTTGCCGAACTCGTCAGGACGACAGATGCCGGCAGGTTTTGGTCCTGCAGAATGCTCCGTGCACCCATGGCCAGGAAATAATTCGAAGTCACGTTGACGTGCAACGTGCGGCCCCAAAGTTCTTCGGAAACGCCGGAAGGCACATCAGGGACAGGGAAGATGGCGCCGGTGTTGATAAGGATATCCAAACCTCCGAACTTCAGGATTGCAGTGCGGAGAGTCAATTCGATGTTTTCTCGTGATGCAAGATCAATCGCGCAGGAGGCAACCATCTCCGGATGAGAAAAGCCCGCTGCTTCCCTGGATACCGAATCGGCAGCCTCCCGATTTTGGTCGGCAACGAGAACGTGCGCTCCGTTCCGCGCCAGCTGCAGAGCTACCTCGCGCCCGATTCCGCTCCCCCCGCCTACGACAACCGCTATTCTCCCGCTGCACTCCCGCGGCTGAGCCGCCCGGCGAAGCTTCGCTTCTTCGAGCGCCCAATATTCGATGCGAAACGCCTCCGATCGCGGCAGAGCCACATAGTTGTGGAAACTTGAGAACTGGGACGACTGCTGGGGGTGTCGCGCCTGCGGAAACATTTCAATTTTGCCCCAGGATTCCTCCAGGGCGCTCGCGCCCGCCATGACATGGATGGCGTTGAGAAAAAACTCCGTAGTAATGCGCGCTTCGCGCTTGTCCTTGGCAAAACCAAAAACGCCCAGAGACGGAATCACGACAACGGATGGATTGCTGTCGCGCAGAGGAGGCGAATCGGGTCGGGCGAAGGACCGGTAGTAGGCCAAGTAATCCTGGCGATACTTCTCGATGCAGGCGTGGACTCGCTCCTTCAGCGTTGGCAAGGCATCCGTTGCGGGGTCCCAGGGAACAAACATGGGACAGATCCGAGTGCGCAGGAAATGATCGGGGCAGCTGGTGCCCAGGCTCGCAAGGTCCTCCGCCCATCGGGAGCTCGCGAAGACCAGTGCATCCTCGCAATTTTCCCAGTGAGCGATCAGGCGCCGGTTCGAAGACACAGCCCCGCGGAGAGAGGGGAGAATCGCAGCGGCTACTGATTCGAGGTTCGCTTCCGCCTTCACGGCGCAGCCGCCGAACGACGGCATTCTTTGCCTTTTCATATGTTCCTGGATGAATTCACCCAGTTGGTCGATCGTTCGAACGCTATTGACGTAGCATTCGCGTTGCGTACGGCCCCACGTGAAAAGTCCGTGCCCGCCGAGAAGGATCCCGTCGCATCCGGGATTTGCTTCGACGGCCTGCCGCAACATCAGCGCCAGCTCAAAGCCTGGCCTTTGCCAGGGAATCCAGACGAGCGCGCGGTCGAAGGTGCGATTGAATTCCTGCATCTTCTTTGCGCCGTTGGCACTCGCGGCGAGGGCGATGGCCCAATCGGGGTGCAGGTGATCGACATGCGGGAACGGGAGAAAGGCGTGAAGAGGAGTATCGATAGAGGGTGCGACGCGATTGGCTCCGAATGTGCAAAGCGGATAGAGGTCGACCATTTCATCCTCATGCTCTTCTCCGCGGTATCGAGCGATGAGTTGTTCGAGTTTATCGAGATAGAGAGTGGCGAAGCCGGAGCTGTCGATCGAATGCAAGTCCCCTCCACTGCCTTTTACGGCCATCACACGTGTCGGGTTGCCGGAAATCGGATCTGGCTGATCGAACTTCGAGCTCGTATTGCCGCCTCCAAAATTCGTGATGCGCAGATCGGCGCCCAGCAGATTGGAACGGTATCGCAAGAGGTCGAGCGGCATCGCCGCCAAGCCAGCTGCCTCGTGGTCATCCCAAAGATCCTTCAGGTATTTCATTTCCTGATGGTTCGTATCATTCATGTTCATGCTCCAAGTAGTGTTGAAATCGGGGAAAATGAGAATTCCAGCGGTCTGTTGCGGAGGGCTCGAACCGTTCGACAGGGAATGACCGGTCGATGACAGCTCGAGCCTCGGCCAGAGAAGTGACGGCTCCGGTCGCAAGCATCTGCATGGCGATATTTCCGAGGGCGGTGGCTTCGACGGGTCCGGCGACGACGCTGCGGCCTGTGGCGTTCGCCGTGAACTGATTGAGTAAACGGTTTCTTGAGCCGCCGCCGATAACGCGAATTTCCGCAATGCGATTTCCGGTTAATTCCTCGAGGCAATTCAAGACTTCCCGGTACTTGAACGCGAGGCTCTCCAAGATGGCTCGTGTGAATGCCTGAGGCGTTTCAGGCGCGGGTTGGTCGGATTGCGCGCAGTAGACAGAAATTGCCGAAGGCATGTCGTCCGGGCGCAAGAAAGAGGGATGATCGGGATCAAATAGCGAGCGGAACGAATCGCGTTCATCCTCTGCGGCGGCGGTCAGCAGCTCCTCATACGAGGACTCTTTGCCCGATGCCGTCCAGCTGCGCCTGCAGGACTGTAACAGCCAAAGCCCAGCGATGTTTTTCAGCAAGCGAATCGTCGCGCAGACGCCGCCTTCGTTTGTGAAGTTTAGCGAGCAAGCTCTGGCAGTAATCTTCGGTTGAGAAAGCTCCGCTCCGAGGAGCGACCAGGTGCCGGAGCTCAGGAAAGCGCCATCTGGGGATGTGGCGACGGAGGCAACGGCAGAGCCCGTATCGTGGCAAGCCGGTGCGATGACGGGAGTGCCGGAAAACGCGGGTGAGGCGGTGCGGACAAGAGCCCCGAGTACAGTTCCAGGCTCAACGATGGACGTCAAAAGCCGAGTAGGAAGACCAAGCTCCGTGAGCATGCCGGTCGCCCATGAGCGAGTTTGGGGATCGACGAGTTGGGTCGTAGTCGCATTCGTGTATTCGCAAGCGAGGCGGCCCGTAAGCCAGTAGTTCAGAAGATCGGGAATCGTGACCAACCACTGTGCCGCTTCGATCAATTTCGGCGTCGCGATGCAGGCAGCATAGAGTTGATAGAGAGTATTGAATGACAGGAATTGAATTCCGGTGGCCTCGTAAATCTTTTCACGTGAGAGACGCCGAAAAACCTCATGCATGACGCCTTCGGTTCGGCTGTCGCGATAATGATAGGGATTCTCAACAAGACTGCCCCCCTCTCCGAGGAGCGCATAATCGACGCCCCACGTATCGACGCCGATGCCGTCCAGTTTGGTGATGGTAAGAACATCGAGCGCGCGTTGCATTTCCCGCCACAGGCGAAGGATGTCCCACCGGAGCGAGCCGCAAACACAAACAGGTTCGTTCGGAAAGCGGTAAACCTCCGTGATATCGAGTATTCCGGAGCGAAGCCGGGCGTGAATGGCCCTTCCACTCTCGGCACCCAGATCAAATGCAAGATAGTGAGCCGTCATGGCCTCTTTGCGAAAGCTGGAAGCGACCGACACCGTCGGCTGCCTGCCGCCGGAGGATCACGCGTATGTAGGAACGCTGGAAACGTTCCTTTCGGACCGCTCGGAAGTGATCTTCTTGAGGTATCCGCTCTGGCGAAACGCATCCAAGGGATCTTCGGCCAAATTGCGCGTCTTTCGCCATGCGCGGATGGCGGGGCGCACGTCAGTTGAAAATGCGTCCTGCAGCAATCGCTCGGCGGTAACAAGTTCACATTTCGCCTGCGCCGGCATCAAGCGGTCGTAATCAATGAGGGCCGACTTTGCAAAAAGTTCCTGCGCGGTCGTCACCGTCTGAATCATCGCCTCGATCTTGCCCTTGAGATTGTGACTCTGGTCGACCATATAGGCGACATCCGGGCGGTTTCCCGTCTCATGCTCGTAAAAGTTCATCTCGAAGAAAATCCGGAAGACCTGATAGGGGTCGATCGACCCCATGGTCAAGTCGTCGTCGGCGTAGCGGCGGTCGTTAAAGTGAAACCCACCGAGCATCCCCTCGCTCAAGAGCCACGCTACGATCTGCTCAATATTTTGGGCGGAATAGTGATGCCCCGTATCGACTAAGACCTTCGCTTGCGGCCCCGCGCCCCGTGCGAGCAACAGCGCCATACCCCAGTCCGCGATGTCGGTGTGGTAGAAGGCGGGCTCGAACGGCTTGTACTCGACCAGCATGCGCTGTCCGGGAGAGAGTCGCGCATGCGCACTGCGAAGATTTTCCTCAAACCACTGGCGGCGGTGGCGGATGTTTGCCGTGCCCGGATAATTCGAGCCGTCCGCGAACCAGAGAGAAAGATCGCGGGAACCGAGCTGGCTGGCAATCGCGATGCTGTCGAGCACATGATGCAGCGCCGAGCGGCGAACCTCGGGATCGGGATTTCCGAAAGAACCGAACTTGTAGATCTGGTCCTGAAAAACATTGGGATTGATCGATCCAGGCCGCACTCCGTATTTCTCGGCCGCAAGACGGACTCCCTCCGTGCTCGCCAGTCCGTCCTTGAAATCCCAAAGCACATGCAGCGCCACGGTGGGGCAAGCACCTGTAAGCATATGGACCTGGCCCGCATCACTGAGCTTTTCCTCGATTGTGGAAGCAGCGGCCACCTGTGTGAATTTCCCGAACCTGGTGCCGGTATTGGCAAATCCCCAGGAGGGCAATTCAATTTGGAATGAGTCGAGAGCTTTGAAGATCTTCGTTTCGTTCTTTTCAAGCATAGTTGCACCTGCGTTGCATTCGTCTTGCCGTCTGTGCACCCAGGAAAGTTTACCAAGGGGCTCTTGAGCGCGATCCGTGAGCGTCGAGGAAACCGGTCGCAAACACCTTGCATGCGAAAGCGGGCAGGTCTCAACTCAACGGAAGCCGTCGCCTTTCGAGAGCGTCCAGAAGTGTGTTATCACACAATCATGTCGACATCAATAAAATATGCGCGGCCAAGGCTGCCCTCGCTGAGTCCCCGGAGTCCCGCGTCTCACTCATCCGCGCTTGCCAAGACAGAACGTCGCCTCTGGACATCTCTCCGAATTTCGCGACTAGGTCGTCGAAACTAGCTCAACCGGACTCGAATCGCCGAGACACTTCCCGCGGGCAGGTAGGCGATCAGATCTCCCCCGTCGAATTGTGCTTTTCCGGGTTTCGGCATGACGGTTTGGGGACGCTCGATCGTGTTCTGGGACCGTACATTTGGGCCGGTGAGAGTAGTGACCGATGAGGATTTTGCGCTCCCTCCCGAGAGACGGATTCGGACTTCGGCGGCATCTGCGGGGTTTTGATTGACCACGGTTATGAGGAGCGAATTTTGCGACTGCGAAGCAGATGCGCTGAGAGCCGGGCGGCTTTGCTGGCCATCGGAAATTTGAGGCGCATTGGACAATTCAGTGCGCAGAGACTGAGCGCCTTGGTGATCGCGATACATTTCGTAAACGTAGAACGTGGGCGTCAAGGTCATTCGGGGGCCATTGGTGAGGATGAGAGAGTGAAGACAGTTGATCACCTGGGCAATATTCGTCATCGTCAGGCGCTGAGAGTATTGGTGAAAGAGGTTAAGACAACTGGCGGCGAAGATGGCGTCCCGGAGCGTACCGTTTTCGCGGAATCCATCCTCGATTTTCGCATCCGAATGCCAAACTCCCCATTCGTCGATCACGAGATCGATCGCCCGGTTGCGTGGCATGTCGCCAAAGACGTGATATTTCGCCCGCCGTGGCTCCACTTCGTCGATAGCTGAAAGAGCCTTGCGAATCAAGGTTTCGAATTCCGTCAGATCCAGCATCAGATCCGTATATTCGCCATCGCTGAACGTTGTGCTGGGCCCGCGGCGGAAATACTTGTGAATCGAAAGGTGATCGAGGTAGGGCAAGCCGGGGCCGACGGCATCGAGAAATTTCGCATTCCAGCCTTCCTCGATGCTTCCGACCCCAACGAGTTCGGTACCTGAACTGAGTCCCATGCGCTTGAAGTAGACCGCATATTGCCGAAAGCGCTGAGCGTATTCGGACGGAGAGAAAAGGCCGCCACAACCCCAGCTCTCGTTGCCGATTCCCCACAACCGCACTCCGTAGGGTTGAACGTGACCGTTCCGGACACGCATCCTGGCGTACGTTCCGTCGCCGGTATCGTTGCAATATTGGAGCCAGTTCAAAGCTTCGGCAGGCGATCCCGTTCCGACGTTCGCGGCAAGGTAGGGCTCGGCATTCAACAGGCGGCACCATTGCAAGAACTCATCCGTGCCGAACGTGTTGGGCTCGTCGCGCAGCCACCACAAATTTCGTCGGAGGGGACGACTGTGAGCGGGACCCACTCCATCTTCCCAGTGGTAAGCATCGGCAAAGCAACCGCCCGGCCAGCGAAACACCGAAGGATGGAC
>Ga0335073_10009663_pt1 | contig 13537 bp, 11 predicted proteins | sample Lox_Sample_22_FD_207093 | JGI IMG/M metagenome (GOLD analysis project Ga0335073, IMG submission 207093) | Soil microbial communities from Loxahatchee National Wildlife Refuge, Florida, United States - Lox_Sample_2.2 | ecosystem: Environmental > Terrestrial > Soil > Wetlands | place: USA...
CGTCGCCCGTGGCGCAGGGGAAAACCAGGGGATCGATGACGATGTCTTCCGCCGCGATGCCGTACTTCCCGGTCAGCAGCTTGTAGGAGCGCTCGGCCACCGCGAGTTTGCGCTCGCGCGTGAACGCTTGCGCCTGCACCTTGTCTTCATCGATGGAGCCCACTACCAGCGCCGCGCCATAGCGCCTGGCGATGGGGCAAACGCGCTCGAATTTCTCCTCGCCGTCCTCGAGATTGATGGAATTGATGATCGATTTGCCCTGGCAGTACGTCAGCGCCAGTTCCACCGCCTTGGGGTCGGTGGTGTCGATCATGATGGGCGCTTTGATTTTGCGGATGAGCTTTTCGTAAAAGGACGGGACGTCGGCGATTTCGTCGCGGTCGGTACTTTGCAGGCACACGTCAACGATGTGCGCGCCGTTTTTCACCTGCCGGCGGGCGATTTCGGTGGCTTCCTCCCACTTCTCTTCGGCCACCATGTTCTTGAACAGCCGCGAGCCGATGACATTGGTTCGTTCGCCTACGATCAGCGGCCGGTTGCTCTCTTCGGCCTCCACCAGGTCGATCCCGGAGTAGTAAGCGCGGTGCGAGCGCTCCGGAATCGGCCGCGGGCGCTTGCCTTCGGCCATCTGCGCGATGGCGCGGATGTGCTTGTCGGTCGTGCCGCAGCAGCCGCCCACCATGTTCAGCCAGCCGTTGGCGATGAACCGCTCCAGGTGGCTCGCCACCGAGTCTGGCGTCTCGCGGTACTCCCCTTCCTCGGGCAATCCGGCATTGGGGTAGCAGGAAACGCGCGTGGGAGCCATCCCGCTGATGGTGCGGAGATGGTCGGTCATGAACTCGGGACCGGTACCGCAGTTCAGGCCGATGGAAAGCAGGTCGGCATGCAGCACGGAGGCGCAGAGCGCGTCGGCGGTCTGTCCGGCGAGCATGGTGCCGATGGTTTCGATGGTTCCCGAAACCATGGTTGGAATCGCAATGCCGCGCTCGGCGCGCAGCCGCTCGATCGCGACCAGCGCCGCTTTGATGGCTCGCGTGTCGTTGCACGTTTCGGCGGCCAGGATATCGACGCCGCCATCGAGCAGTCCGGCCGCGCGCTGGTAGTAGACCTCGACCAGATCCGGGAAAGTAACGCCGCCCACTACCGTGATCGATTTGGTCGTCGGCCCCATCGAGCCGATCACGAAGCGCGGCTTCGCCGCGGTCGTGAATTCGTCGGCCGCCTGCCGGGCCAGCTTCGCCGCGGCGGTGTTGAGCTCGCGGACGTCGTTCTGCAGGCCGTAATCGTGAAGCGAAATCGAGTCGCAGTTGAACGTATTGGTCTCGATGGCGTCGGAGCCGGCGGTGAGGTAGGCGCGGTGAATGGCAAGCACCACATCCGGACGGGTGCGGTTGAGGCTCTCGTTGCAGCCTTCCAGCGCGGCGCCGCCGAAATCGGCTGCCGTCAGGTTCCGCTGCTGCAGCATGGTGCCCATGGCGCCATCGAGCACCAGGACGCGGTGTTCCAGAATGTCGGCGAGCGCTTCGCGGCGGTCCAAAGGCGTAGTCATAAGGGTAAATGCAAAATCGGCGATACCAGAGTCAACACCGTTTCGGCCAGGCGCTCCGGAGAGCAGCGATCCGGCGTGTGCGCCCATTCCCTCGCCGCGCCATAGATTGCCCAGCTTGCCGTGGCTGCAATCATCTCCGCGGAAATCCCCGTCTGCGGTGGATGTTTCGCCAGCCCTTCCATTAGAATGCGCCGCACCACCGCGATGATGGCCGATTCCATGTGCGGCTCGATCTGCCGCCGGCCGGCCGGCCCCTGGAAACGGGTAACATATTCGCTGACGGCCATCACCAGCGCTTTCAGTTCCGAAGCACAAGTGCCGTCGAACTGCACTTTCCTTTGTGCCAGCAGTCCGTGGAAACGGCACCCGACCATCGCTTCCAGCAGGGCGTATTTGTCCGTGTAATGGTCGTAAAAAGTGGCGCGGTTAAGCGTCGCGAGCTCCGTGATGTCGTGTACGGAAATTTTCTCGAACTCCCTCGTTTCCAATAACTTGTCCAGGGCCTGCTGGAGCAGGTCGCGGGTGCGCCGGATGCGCGGATCGAGGGTCTCGCAGACAGTCGCCATTTTGGCTCCCTTCCATAAGATTACCAGCCCCAGGCGGACGTTGCATAAACGACATTAGTTGTTTTAGTTGAATCGACACTTGTTGCTTAGACATCGTATGTCGTACAAGGAGAGATTATGACCACGCTTCTTCGAGTAGATTCCAGCCCGTTTCCGGGCGAAGCATCGTTTAGCCGCCAATTGACTTCCGAATTTACGGCCGAGTGGCGCAAGGCCCACGCGGGAGGGCGGGTGAGCGAGCGCGATCTGGCCAAAACCAGCCTGGCGCCGCTCACCCCGGAACTAATCGCAGCCATGTACACGCCCGAATCGTCCCGCACACCGGAACAGAACGCGCTGCTGACGACCTCCGATGAACTCATCGCAGAGTTGCAGACCGCCGACGAGTACGTCTTCGGAGTCTCGATGCATAACTTTTCGATTCCATCGAGCCTGAAGCTGTGGATCGACCAGGTGGCGCGCGCCGGAAAGACCTTCAGCTACCAGGGCGGCGGCCCGAAGGGTTTGCTGAACGGGAAGAAAGCCACTTTCCTGGTAGCCAGCGGCGGTGTTTATGAGCCGGGCACGGCGATGGCTGCGTTCAATCACATCGAACCGTACTTGCGCTCGGTGTTCGCATTCCTCGGGGTGAAGGACGTGACGTTCATCAACGCGGGCGGAACCGCGCGGGCGCGCTCCGGGGTGGACCGCGCGACGATCCTCCAGCCGGCTCTCGAGTCGATTCATGCGCAATTCCAGGCGGCGTAAGCTGGCGGCCTGGTTTCGGTATAAAATAGCGCCGTGACCATCCACCGGCGATCTTTTCTGACGGCCGCGGCAGCGGTCCCGGCCATGCTGGCGCAGGACCGCGATTGGAGCGGGCGCCAGCCCATTCGCTATGCCGACCCCGACGTGATTGCGCTCGACAAGCGTTTTTCGAAATACATGATTGGGAATGCCGCCATAGAACGGCTGTGGACCGGCGCGCGGTGGGCGGAAGGCCCGGCGTGGAGCGGCACGGGACGTTATCTCGTCTTCAGCGACATCCCCAACAATCGCCAGATGCGCTGGCTCGAAGAAGACGGCCACGTAAGTGCTTTCCGCTCGCCCTCGGATTACAGCAACGGCAACACGTTCGATTTTGAAGGCCGCCAGTTATCGTGCCAGCACGCCCTGCGGCGCGTGGCGCGGTTCGAGCCGGACGGGACCACGACCGTGATCGCCGACAAGTGGCAGGGCAAGCCGCTGAATTCGCCGAACGATATCGTGGTGCATCCCGACGGCTCGATCTGGTTCACCGACCCGACGTACGGCATTCAGGGAAACTACGAAGGCTTCCAGGCGACTTCGGAGAATCGCAAGGCGGCGTATCGCGTCGATCCCAAGACGGGGAAGATGGACATCGTCACTGACGAGTTAGATCAGCCCAACGGCATCTGCTTCTCGCCGGACTATAAGAAGGTCTACATCTGCGATACCGGCGACCCGAAGGACATACAGGTCTTCGACCTCGCCGACGGCAAGGTACGCAATAAGCGGCGATTCATCAAGACACCGGAGATGAGCGGCAAGTCTGGTCTGGCCGACGGTATTCGCGCGGACATTGATGGCAATATCTGGGCGGGTATGGGATGGGTGGGTGCGAACTACGACGGCGTCCACGTCTTCACGCCTGCGGGCGAGCGCATCGGGGTCATTGAGCTCCCCGAAATCTGCGCCAATCTCTGCTTCGGAGGGACCAAGCGGAATCGTTTGTTGATGGCGGCGGGCCAGTCGATCTATTCGTTGTTCGTAGGCACGAAGGGCGCGCACATCGCGTAACGGCAATGTCGATTCGCGGACGGCTTTTCCGCGTGATCCACTACGATCGCGTCCAGGCTCGCCGCGGCCCGCGAGCGTCTCAATGCGAGTTGCTCCTGCCGCGCCGTGAAGATCGGAGGAACGCGATTCTACTGCGCGGCGCCGGCCGGCGGGCCGGCCGGAGTCGCCGCGTGGAATTCAAACTCCTTCGGCGGCTCCGTATTGAGCAGCCAGCGCACAAAATAATCCCACCGCCGGCGCATCATGTAATTGGAATCGGGGCCGTAGCCGTGCGGGCGATTGGGGAACAGAATCAAGTCGAAATCCTTGTTGGCTTTGATCAGTTCCGACACCACCAGCAGCGTGTTATATGGGGGCACGTTGTTATCCATGGTGCCGTGCGCCAGCAGCAGGTGTCCCTTGAGATTTTTGGCGAAATTCTGGTTGGCCTGGCTGTCGTAATTGGACTTTCCGTCGGTCGCCGTCTTTTCGAGCAGACCCTGCCACTTTTCAGCCCAATCGTCTTCGTACTCGCGATTGTCGTGATTGCCCGATTCCGAAATTCCCACCTTGAAGAAATCGGGATAGTGGAACATCGCGCCTGCCGTAGCATAGCCGCCGCCCGAATGGCCGTAGATGCCCACGCGATCGATATCGATCCACGGATAGCGGTTCGCCAGTTCCTTCATGCCGGCGACCTGGTCGGGCAGCGTGTTGTCGCCCATATTGCCGTAATATGCTTCGTGGAATTTCTTGGAGCGCCACGGCGTCCCCATTCCGTCGATTTCCACCACCACGAATCCGAGTTCGGCCAGCGCCTGCGCATCGCCGTGCGCCGCGCTGAAATTACGGCCGCCCACGCTGCCGGTCTGCGGGCCGGGATAGATGTGGTTGATGATGGGATATTTCTTAGCCGGGTCGAGATGGGTGGGCTTAAACATCAGGCCATAGCAATCGGTGACGCCATCGCGGCACTTCACGGTGAAAGGTTCGGGCGGCTTCCAACCCGTCGCGAGCAACTTTGAGATATCGGCTTTTTCGAGCGGCGTAATCAGCTTGCCGTCAATATCGCGCAGGGCCATCACGGGCGCGGTATTGGGTTTGGAATAGGTATCGACAAAGTATTTTCCGGAGGGCGAGAGCGCCACCGAATGATTGCCGTCGTCGGGAGTGAGCAGCTTCTGATTCTTGCCATCGAAGTCGACGCGATAGAAACTGGCAAAGTACGGATCGCGTCCCTTTTCCTTGCCCACGCCGAGGAAATAAACGACCCGAGCCTTCTCGTCCACCTTGACCACCTGAGTGACGTTACCCTCGCCGTGCGTGATCTGGTTCTTGAGTTTGTTCATTCCGTTCAGGTCGTATAAGTACAGCTGCCCCCAGTTATCGCGCTCGGAAAACCAGATGACTTCGTTGCTCGCCGGAAGATACTGCCAGTCGATGCGGCCGTTGCCCGACTCGAAGAACGTGGCTACCTTTTCGTGCAGCGCGTCGTGCACGGCGCCGGTGGCGGCGTCGGCAATGCGCAGCGTTTCCTCCTTGTGGTCGCGCGAAGTCGAAACAAACGCCAACTGCGTCCCGTCGGCATTCCACTGGATATCGGGCGCGCCGCTGCAGGTGATGTCATCGCAGAGAGTAGAGCGATGCTGATCGGGCGGCATCTGCAGGCGAATCACCCTGGCATCCGGCACGTCGATGATGACACGCTGAATGGTGGTGACCACCGCATCGCCGGGCAGGGGGTATTTCCACGCCCGCAGCGCCGGATGGCCAACCGTGGTGTTGACGAGGTACATTTCGCCGACGCCGCGCTGATCCTGCTGATAGGTCGCAATCTTTCGGGAATCGGGCGACCAGACCAGGATCGGCCGGTCGCTCGAACTCCATCCGGCATTGTCGGTGGCGTATCCAAAATCCTTGACGCCATCGGTTGTGAGCTGGGTTTCTTTGCCCGCGGAATCGCGCACCCAGAGATTCTCCTCGCGGATGAAGGCCGTCAGTTTGCCATCCGGCGATTGCGCTCCGCCCCCGGCGCGGCCTCCACGGCCGCCGCGCCCTCCGCGCCCGCGGCCGCCCGCCGCCACGAGTTCCGCTGGAGGATTGAGATCCTCCTCGCAGGCATTACCTTGCCGGTCGCACTTCCAGTGGTTCGAGCCGGTGCGAAATGCGACGTACCGGGAATCGGGGGTGATGCCGATCGAATCGAACGGCAGGTGCGGACCGTCGTAAGTTGTGCCTGCGGCCTTGGACAGCGCGGCGGCCAGCCGGACATGGTCGAACGCCGGCTCGCGCGTGCCGCGCGCCGGGTCGACCAGGAGAAACTCGCTTCCTTCCGCAGTGGTGACGCGGTACCACATCCGGCCATCGGGCAGCCAGTTGGGCTGCACGGCGGAGCGGACCATGAGGCCGTAGAGGTTGGGCCCAAGGAATTTCTCGGCCCGAGCGTAATCGGCCGTGGTAATTGGAGGCTGTTGACACCAGCAGGGCAGACTGGCGGCTGCCACGAGGAGACAAATATTTCGGATCACAGGCCTACATAATACTAAACGGCACGGCGCCGGTTGCCAGCCCGTCCCAGGCCGAACGATCGCCGCCACCGGCCGCGGCGGCTACCTCCTTGGACGTGAGCCTTCAATGAGGATATCCACCAAACGCCTGGCGCTTTGCTGCCAGTGCGGGCTTGATTCCAGATACGCCACCCCCACCAGGGCCCGCAGCAAATCCACGGGGTCCACATCTTTCCGCACGTCGCCGCCCTTTACCGCGCGCCGTACCAACGCTCGCATCGCGTTATGAATTTGTGCCAGCGAAGCTTCTATGAGCCTGGAAGGCCCACCGGCCGAAGCATTCAGGGCAGGAGCGATGATTTTCTTGGTGGCGATGTACTCGACGAACAATAACATCCAGGCGCGCAGGGCTTCGAGCGGCGACATAGTTTCGGCGAACTTCCCCTCTGCCGCGGCCAGCTTTTCTACCTCCGTCCGGTAAACTGCCTCCAACAGCTCCTCCCGCGTCGGGAAGTGCCGATAAAGCGTTCCCGGACCGACGCCGGACTGCCTCGCAATGTCGTCGAGACTGGCATTCGCGCCGGACCGCGTGAAGGCTTCCTTTGCCGTCTCCAGAATGCGCTCGCGATTGCGTTGTGCGTCGGCACGCGGCTTGCGCCCGGAGGATGGTGGATGTTTGATAACCATTTCTTAGAATCTTTGCAACCGGAGAAAGTCTCCGATAATCTAGAATTGCGGAGGCTAACTCCGTTTTAGCGAAATCGGCACGGATCGTCAACCCGTAAGTGCCGAAGAAAGGGTACATCAGATGCGTATCTTCGTAACGGGATCGACAGGGTTTATCGGTTCCGCGGTTGCCGCGGAATTGATGGGCGCAGGTTATCAGGTGCTGGGTCTGGCTCGCTCCGAGGCGGGCGCCAAATCCCTCGCCGACAGGGGCGCGCAGGTTCATCGCGGCGATCTCGAAGACCTGGAAAGCCTTCGGACCGGCGCTGCCATGTCGGACGGCGTTCTTCACATCGGCTTCATCCATGATTTTTCCGATTATCAAAGAGTCGCCGATATCGACCGGCGGGCGATTGAGACACTTGGCGCGGTTCTCGCCGGCTCGCAGCGTCCCCTGGTAGTCACCTCAGGCATCGGAGTTTTGAAAACCCACGACTTGGCCACCGAGGACGATCCGCCCACTCCGCACTTCCCGCGCCGGTCGGACGAAGCTGCGATATCGTTGGCGGAACGTGGAGTGCATGCGTCCGTGGTGCGCCTTCCACCATCCGTTCATGGCGCGGGCGATCATGGCTTCGTTCCGATGCTCATCGCGATCGCCCGTGAGAAAGGCGTCTCGGCTTACGTAGGCGGCGGGGGCAACCGTTGGGCTGGCGTGCACCGCTTGGACGCCGCGCATCTGTACCGGCTGGTGCTGGAGAAAGGCACCCCGGGCGCCCGCTATCACGCGGTTGCCGACGAGGGCGTGCCCTTCCGGGAAATAGCGGGCGTCATCGCCCGCCGCTTGCAAATTCCGGTGAGCAGCAAGACTCCCGATGAGTCCACAGGCCATTTCGGCTGGCTTGGGCAATTCGCCGCCATGGACTTGCCGGCCTCCAGCCAGCGAACTCGTGAACTGCTGGGGTGGGAGCCGAAGCAGCCGGGCCTGCTACAGGACATCGAGGGGGCTCACTACTATCAAAGCTAAAGGAGCGAACCTATGAACAAAATCGCCGTCATCACCGGCGGAAGCCGCGGCCTCGGCCGCAACACCGCGGTGAATCTCGCCCGTCGCGGCGCCGACATTGTCTTCACCTGGCATTCGCATCAGACCTGCGCGGACAGCCTCGTCAAAGAAATCGGCTCGCTGGGACGGCAGGCAGCCGGATTCCGTCTCGACACCGGCAACACCCGCGCGTTTGACCATTTCGCGGCGGAGGTGCGTAGTACGCTCGCAAGCTGGGGGCGCGACCGGTTCGACTACCTGGTAAACAACGCCGGGACTTCCCTGCACAAGCCGTTCGAGCAAACCACCGAGGCGGATTTCGATCAAATCGTCAACGTCCACTTCAAGGGCGTGTACTTCCTGACGCAGAAACTGCTGCCACTGCTGAACGACGGCGGCCGGATCGTGAATATTTCTTCCGGTCTGGCGCGCCTCAGCCTGCCAGGCACCTGGGCCTACGGCGCGGCCAAGGGCGCGGTGGAAGTGTTGACGCGCTACATGGCGAAGGAACTTAGGCCCCGCGGCATCACGGTTAACGTAGTCGCTCCGGGAGCGATTCAGACCGATTTCAGCGTCGGAATGGTTCGCGACAATCCGGAAGTCAACCAGCGGGTGGCGGAGATGACGGCATTGGGACGCGCCGGCGTGCCCGATGACATCGGCCCCATGATCGCCTCGCTGCTCTCCGACGAAAACCGCTGGGTAAACGGCCAGCGCATCGAAGTCTCGGGCGGCATGATGTTGTGAGAGAAGGGCTCACCCCTTCATCCGCACCGCATAAAGCGCATGGTGCGCCAGAATAAATAGGGTTCTCCCGCCCGTGCCCCCGAAAATGATGTCGATCGGCCGCTCCGGCACGTCGATCCGCCCGATCGGCTTCCCGCTGGGGTCGTACACGAAGATCTCGCCGTTGGCCACGTAAACATTCCCTTTCGAGTCTGCCGCTACGCTTTCCCCGCCGCGATCGGCAAAGGGCTGTAACTGCCTCAGCGTCCCATCCGGTTCGACCAATGCCCGGTAAGTAACATCTTCTGACTCGCTGCCGACGTAAATATGATCCCCAGGCGCCGCGACGATCAATCCATAAGTATCGAGGTTGTCTGAAAAGCGCCAGCCCGCCGTCGAATCTGAGGGCCCCTGCTGGAACACCCGTCCCGCCGGCAGAAAAGCGCTCCCGTCGGCGGCAAAATATGCCTTCGCCTTCGGCGTCGAAACGTCCTCCGCGAACATCTGTGCCAGCGTTTTATACACCATCGTCGAGAAATCCAATTGCGTCTTGAATTCGCCGTTATTCCAGTAATTCACCGGCAGAATCGCCCGCGCGCCAGACTTCGGCGAGATCGCCCGCGCTGCAATCGGCACAATCCCGTCCTTCGGCGACCCCGGCCGGAAGCTGTACATTGTTCCCTCCGGCCCTGCCGATGACAGCACCATCAAGTCGCCCGACCGATCAAACGCCAGGTTCACCGCATCGAGGGGGCTGTCCCGCTCCACGGTCAGTCCTTCGCGTTCAGACCATCCATAGATGCGCTGTTCGTGATGATCCACGAAGTACAACTTGCCCGCGCCATCCACCGCCGCACCCGAAATCGAGTAGAATCCGTCTTCCAGTTTCCGGACCTTCCCTCCAGCCTCGACTACGGCCGACGCGTCTCCCGGCGGCGGAATCGGCGGCGCGGCGGGAATGTCGAGCACCGCGAACACGCGCTCGCGCGTCTCCAAATGGTGCGTCACGTCTTGAATGGCATTCTCGTAAGGAAATTTGCTCACGCGCAGAAAGGTGCCGCAGCCGTTCTGATCGCAAATCGCGTATCCGCTCTCGGCATTTACGTGCAGGTTGCGAAAGTGGATGTTCTCGCATTGGTACAGCCGCACCGCCGCCGGAAACGGCGCGCGCGACCGCGTCACACGATAGCCGTGGTAGTTGGCGATCGTAATATTCTTCGACCATTCCAGTTCCAGCGAGAGTGCCTCCGGACTCTCGCCGGCTTCTTCCTCCGTCTGCGGCGCGTTGAGATCCCAATTCTCCACGTGATCGAACTTGATCTCGTTGCGCACGTGATGTTCGTTCGAAAGCTCATACACGTGGCCCGGCGTCTTGGTGTCCGAGACATAAAATCCAGCCTGCGCAAAAGTATCTGGAGTCCAGAGGTCGGCAAACGTTCCCCCGCCGCCGCGCGTCACCCACAAGCTGGGATATTGGCCGTCCCATCGTCTCCGCAGATCGGGATCGGCCGTATGGTCGTTATTGTACGGATTGATTCCGCTGCCATGCCCGCCCAGGAAGCGCACGTCGTCGATGAGCGACCCCTCGCCCGCGCACCACATCACACCCACGGCGCGCGGATTGGTCCCTCCCGTGAAGACACCGAACCCGCTCAGCATGTTCTTCCCGCCCTGGGGCGCGAAAACCACCGCGCGAGCCGCTCCCACACCCTGGTACGCTTCCGCGCCATCCGCGAGATCGAACTGCGTCATGGTAGGATGCAGGCCGATCAGTACCGTATCCGGCTCGAGCACCAGCGTGTCGCTGACGACATAATGTCCGGCTGGAAAATACAGCACGCGGTGCCCATCGATGGCTTTGCGGATCGCCGCGGTATCGTCCGTGCTGCCGTCCCCGGCGACGCCTAGCGACCGCACGTTCACCCAATCTTCCACCGGCGGTAGCCCTGGAATCGCCGGCGCCGGCGCGGCAGGCATCGCGTTCAGCGCCGACGCGTCGTAAATCGTCCCCATCGAGCCCATCATCCCTTCGCCCGGCACAATCAGTCCGAAATTAAAGCGGGCGACGCGATAGATCGCTCCCTTGCCGGCAATCTTCTTCCCGCTCTCCCGCAGTCGTGCGAATACCGGCACGTTGCGCAGCACGGCATTTTCGAACCCGATTTCCGTCAATGGGCTCTTTTCGTTGCTGATCGTCACTGCCTGCTCCGGGATGTTCTCGAACCGGCAGTCCTTCACCCACAATTCATCGGAATAATGCGGGTCGATATCGATCCCCACCGGCACATTCCGAAAAGCATCGCGAATCAACGTCAGGCCCGCTTCATGCTCGCGGATCGCCGCCTCACGCTGGCCTTCGAACGTCGAATCGATCAAGGTGAACTGCCACGCCGGCGAAGTTTTGTCGGTCAGAATTCCGTACTGCCCTCCGTAGAAATGCAAATCCTCCGCCTCGTTCCCGACCTCGGTCAGCGCTGCCAGCCCCGATCCGGTATGGAAATCGATGTGGCTCAGGTAAGCGTGCTGCGCTACGTGAAACCGGATTGCCACCGCCGCCGGGTTTCCCTCGCCGATCTCGAAATCGACATTGCTCATGGCCGAATAAAAGGTGCCGGAATTGGCGTCGGCGATGTCGCTCGCCGGCGGCACGCTGTCCAGCGGGGGAAACGGCACTCGGAACCCCGCGCGCGGTCCACGCCCGCCCCGGCCGGTCCGGAAGCCGGTAAACATCACCATTGTCCCTATTCCCTGTTGGAATCCCGGGGTATGGGCGGCCAGGACAAACACCGGGCGGGTTGCGCCATAGCCGAAAACCCGCACGCCCGGCCAGACATAAACGGTTCTGGTCAGACGGTAGCGGCCGGAAGGTACAAAAACAATTCCCTCGCGATTGTTTTCCGACTTGTCGATGGCCGCCTGCAGCGCAGCGCTGTCGTCGCCGGTTCCATCGGCGTGAGCGCCGGTCAGTTCGACCGCTTTCGGGTCCTCCGGCCTGGCGGTCATGGCCGAGGCAGCAACCGCCGCCGGGACCATACCCTTCGGAAGCAACACAAACAACAGGAGGGTTATGATACGGATATGCATGGCAGTATCTGTTCTACCGCAATGCATCGGTTTGGGGAATCCCGCTCCCGCTCCCGCATAGCTCCTCCGGGCTATTTCAGAGGTTGTAGGGGGTGTTTTGCGTTTCCCCGCAAAGCTTTGTAACCTGTCTACTTGCCGGTACGCCTATCCAATCGGAAATATGTGAGCTTTCGGGTGCCGGCGCCAACGGAACGGCATGCTGGTTGATTTCGAACTCATAAAACGCGCGCAGAACCGGGATAGCGCAGCGTTCAACGAAATCGTACTGGTTTACCGGAAGCGGATTTTAGGTACGATCACGCGGCTGATCGCGCGTTCGGAAGATGTCGAGGACGTGGCGCAGGAAGTTTTTCTGCGGCTGTATTTTTCTCTCGATCAGTTACGAACGCCTGAGGTCTTTGAACCCTGGCTTTATCGCCTGACGGTGAACGCGGCTTTCGATTATCTGCGGAAGCAGCGCCGCCGGCAGGAGTTCCGAATGTCAGATCTTTCCGAGCAACAGGTGCTGATGGCTGATGCCACCGCCGGCAGCAAGGTCGAACACGAGGAACAAGCCAAGAAAAAGGTGCGGGAATCCGTGGATTCCCTCCTCGGGGCGGTCTCCGAGGCGGATCGGATTCTGCTCATGCTGAAAGAAGTGGAAGGGCTTTCGTTGAAAGAACTTGAAAAGATCTACAAGGTCAACGAAAATGCTCTTAAGGTGCGGCTTTTCCGCGCCCGGCAACGAGTGTTAAAGGCATTCGGAGCGGGCGGGAAAAAGGAGGGGCCCGGTTAACACCGGGTGCGGTAGAGGTTATTATATGTCCATGCGCGGCAACGAAGACGAAAGGCTGGATGCTCTCTTCCGGGCATATCGCGATGCCTGCCCAGATCCGGAGGCAAGCGCCAATTTCATGCCCACGCTCTGGGCGCGCATCGAATCGCGCCAGACGTTCCTGTTCTCATTTCGCCGGATGGCGAATGCTTTCGTAACGGCTGCCGTAGCGCTATCCATTGCACTGGGCGCGTATTTGACGATTCCCCGTTCGACTCCCGCGCCGACCCCCGAGACTTACGTGGAGGTCTTGGCCGCTGCTCACCCCCTCGATAATCCGGACATCGTGTCCCCGGCCATGCACGTCGATCTGAACGGCCGGTAGGCTGCCCCATGGCGAGCACGAAACTATCGGCCTTTCTATCACTGCTACTAGTCTTTGCCAGTGGGATCGTCGTGGGCGGTGTCGGCTATCGCGTTTACAATACGAAGGTTTCCCCGCCGCCCCGGCCGCAGGAGAAACGGTCGCCGGAAGAGTTCCTCAAGCGCGCCATCTCCGAAATGACCCGCGAAGTTCACCTGGACGACGCCCAGGTAGCTCAACTCAAGCAGATTTATCAGGATACGTTTGCCGCCTTCGACCAGAAACGCGCCGAGCACAACGCCAAATTGAAGGCCGAAGGGCAGGCAATTCACGATCAGCAAGTCGAGAAGATCAAGGCTATTCTTCGGCCCGATCAGATCCCGCTCTACGAAGCCTTACGGGCGCGCCACGACGCGGAGCGAGCCGCCCGCCATAAAGGCGATATCAGAAAAGATCAGTAAAAAGCAACGAGGCCGGACGGGATGTCCGGCCTCGTT
>Ga0335073_10009664_pt1 | contig 13537 bp, 15 predicted proteins | sample Lox_Sample_22_FD_207093 | JGI IMG/M metagenome (GOLD analysis project Ga0335073, IMG submission 207093) | Soil microbial communities from Loxahatchee National Wildlife Refuge, Florida, United States - Lox_Sample_2.2 | ecosystem: Environmental > Terrestrial > Soil > Wetlands | place: USA...
CCGCTGGGAAATAAGAGACCTACGGTTCACATCGCCAATTTACAAAGTGTTCCTTCAGGAACATTGTAGTACACAAGTGTACATACAAGGTCGCCTAAGATCCTGCACGGGTTGTAGTTAGAGAGCCGAGCGCAAGGTATAAAAACCGGACCCGAGAACGCTTGCGGGCGAGGCCCGTGAAGACTTCGTGACCGAGGTCCTGCGGCGCGAGTGGCTATATGAAATCGCAACCAAGTGGATATTGCGTCCGATTACTGCTGGCATGATGCTGTAACCTGGGTGGTCGTTCTCTTGCGAACATGCACTTAGCCAATGCCAACCTCTTCCCCGGACTGATTCTTCTTGAAGTCTCGCGCACGGCGAACTCGATGTGCGTCGCCGGCTTCGTTCTAATTGTCATCGGCATCCTGGCGGCGAAGAACGACGTTGCCCGAGCAAGCGGCCTCGATAAGATCGTCGCTTTGGCCAATCTATGTTTCGCAGCTCCATTGGCCGTCTTCGGCGCGGAACATTTCTCGGCCGCTCGAGGCATTTCACAATTAGTGCCCAAGTACATGCCCTGGCCGCTGTTCTGGACTTATTTCGTCGGCTTGGCCCTGATCGCAGCGTCATTAAGCATCGCGACAAGAATTCAGGTGCAGTGGTCGGGCCTGCTGTTCGGCATCATGATGTTTCTTTTCGTCGCCATGATGGACCTGCCAGGAACGCTGGCGGACGTTCACAACCGCATTTCCTGGACGCTCATGCTTCGCGAAATGTCGTTTGGCAGCGGCGGCTGGTGCCTCGCCGCAGCCGCGATGGACAAACAGCACGTGGAGCCGAGGAGAACGCTCTTCACCGTAGGTCGGGTGGTGATCGGCGTTGCCGCCATGTTCTACGGCGTCGAGCATTTTCTTCATCCCATCAATGTACCGGGTGTTCCTCTTGAAAAACTCATGCCGACGTGGATTCCGGTACATCATCTCATTGCCTACACGACCGGCACGATTCTGCTGGCTGGCGGGGCGGTGATTCTGTTCACGAACAAGGTGCGAGTCGCGGCGACATATCTCGGCACGTGGATTTTTCTGATCGTGCTCTTCGTCTATGGTCCGATTTTGATCGCCTCGCTATTGGATCCGAGCACCGCCGTCAAAGTGGAAGGACTCAATTACTTCTTCGACACGCTGCTGTATGCGGGAACGATTCTGGCGCTTGCCCAGGCGGCCCCAAACCTTGGCCGCACTCCGGCGGCGGCACAAATCCACGACGCCAAGGTTCTTTCGTCCTGAGGCTCGTGGAGACTCCGTCGAAAATCGCCCACTTCTGGCAAAACCGGCCAGAAGCGGGGCACCCGCTGGTTTGATTTCCTTTAATCCGCGTGGTTCATTCCCTTCAAGATGAAAAAACTGGAGGGAATTCGGTAGTAGTGCATTTTGATGAGGAAGCGAGCCAATCGCGCGATTGTCGTGGCGCAAGCAACGCGCCACATCGCGCGGCCCGCCCAGATCCTTCGCGGCGCAAAGGAAGCTTGCTCAGGACGACAAGCAAACTGCACCACTACCGGGGATTCGCTCAAATCCCCGCTCTTGTTTAGAATAAAGAATTGCCCATGAACCTGGCTTCCATTCAGTCTGCTCTGCGCGAGCGCAATATCGACGCGTGGCTGTTCTATGACCATCATCATCGCGATCCGATCGCGTATCGCGTGCTTGGTTTGCCGACGAGCCTGATGGTCACGCGGCGCTGGTTTTATCTGATTCCGGCGGAGGGCGAGCCGGTCAAGCTGGTGCATAAGATCGAAGCCGGACATCTCGACTCGCTGCCGGGCAAAAAACATCAGTATTCGGGCTGGCAGGAGCTGTTCGATCAGCTGAAGGCGATTTTGGCCAAGCATCGCGATCTGGCGATGCAGTATTCCCCGAATAACAGCGTGTTTACGATTTCGCTGGTGGATGCGGGAACCGTCGATCTACTGCGCGGATTGGGAAAAAACATCGTAAGTTCGGCCGATCTGGTGGCACAGTTCGAATCGACCTGGACCGAGGAGCAGATCGAGTCACATTTTGCCGCGCGCGATGCGATCGATTCCATTGTGGCCGAATCTTTCAAAGAAATCGGACGCAAAGTGCGCAATGGGGGCACGACCGAGCATCAAATTCAGCAGTGGTATGTGGAAGCGTTTAAGCGCGAGGATCTTCTGACTGACGACCCGCCAATCATCGCGGTGAACGCAAATGCCGGAAATCCGCACTACGAGCCGAGTGCGAGCCGTCCGGTGCCGATCCGCGAGGGCGATCTGGTGCTGATGGATGTTTGGGGCAAGAAAAATACGCCAGACGCAGTCTACTACGACATCACTTGGATGGGATTCGTCGGCTCTGCGCCATCCGATCGCATGCGCGACGTGTTTCAGATTGTGCGCGATGCGCGGGATGCGGGCGTGAAAACGGTTTTGGACGCCGTCAACTCCGGCCAACACATTTCCGGATGGCAGGTCGATCGCGCGACCCGTGGACACATCCAGAAAGCCGGCTATGGGCAGTATTTCATTCACCGCACCGGGCACTCGATCGGCACGGACGTGCATTCCAATGGCGCGAACATGGACGATCTGGAAATTCATGACGAACGACAGATTCTGCCGAATTCCTGCTTCTCCATCGAGCCGGGAATTTATCTGCCGGAATTTGGCGTCCGCAGCGAAGTGAACGTGCTGGTGCGGGAGAAATCGGCGGAAGTAACGGGAAAAATTCAACGCGAGATTGTGACGATTTAGCATGGCGAATTCGACGACAGAAAAAGCAAATGCAGCGCAGGCCCAGCCGCTGAGCGCGATGGCTGTACTGGCGCCGGCGGTGGGTTGGTTCATCCCGGGCGCGGGACACATGATTCAGAAGCGCTGGATTCGCGGGGCGCTGCTGTTCATTTCGATTGTGACCTTGTTCCTGCTTGGCTTGGCGATGCAAGGGCGCATCTATCGGGCGAACGGCGGAGACATTCTCGACATCCTGGGATTTGTCGGCGATCTGGGCGCGGGCGCGCTTTATATCTTGTCACTCGCCATGGATTGGGGACAGAACGCAATTGCATTCGCGGTCGCCGACTACGGCACGAAGTTCATGATCGTTGCGGGATTGCTAAACTTTATCGCGGTCGCCGACGCGTACCACATTGCGATCGGGAAAAAACAATGAAGCAGGGGCCAGGGTCAGAGTCTAGAGCAAGGGTTCGGAGACGCGGTTCAGATTTCAAGATTTGTCATCCTGAGCGAAGCGAAGGACCTATGCACTGGTTGGAAGTATTGGCGCTGCCAGTGACTGCATAGATCCTTCGGCCTGCAAAGAATGCAGACCTCAGGATGACACACTGCAATAGGAAAACAAATTTGTCGATTACACTCTCTCACTTCAGCGCGGCGGCGGTTTTTGCCTTCTTCGCGTCAATCGTCTTTGGAATCACGCATCGCGATACCACTCGCGAGATGATCCGCTACGGCCTGTATTGCTTCGCCATGTTTCTGGGCGGAGTGATCGTCGCCGGGTGGGCGATGTGGCTGATACGGAGATAGCCTCGGCTCTCAGCCAAAATCAAATTGTCGATGACGCGGAGCAAAAAACCGACGGCTGGCGACGCGGCAGTTCTTGTTGCAATCCCGCCCGGACTGTTGAACGATCTTCCTCCTGAGGACCAGCGGGCGATCGCTGAGGTTGTCGGAAAACCAATTCGGCTCGTCGAATATGACGAAGATGGCCGGGCAGAGCTGGAATTCACCGACAGCGAGAATGTGATCCATTCGATCTGGGTTGACCCGCGATACATATCTCTGCACGAATGATTTTGGCTGAGAGCCGACAGCTGCCTTTCACCCCTCCCACACAAACGCGTCAAACACTCTCTTGCTGTCGAAGTGCATGCGCTTGTAGAGCGCGACTGCCTTCGCGTTCGCTTCGGTCACGGTTAGCGAGAGCATGGAGAAGTTTCTCCTTCTCAATGCTGCGATCGTAGTGGCCATCAGAGTTTCGCCGATCCGGCGGGAGCGATAGTCGGGCAGAACGCAGACTTGCGTGACATGGCCGACATCGTTGCGGACGCGCGAGCAGAGAATCAGGCCGATGAGCGTGCGGCTGCGGCGATCGACGGCCACGAACGACGAGCCGGGATCGAAGATGCCGCAGCCGGGAAAGCGGACGATGTTGTTCAGAAAGCGCAACGATCCGCTGAGCGCGTGGTATTGATCGTTGATCTGCGCGTCGACGTGGCCGCGGTAAGAAGCTGTGATCACTGCCGCTGATGGCTGATAGTCAGCCTCCGTCCAAGGACGGATTTCGACTTCCGAATGCAACGGAATCTGCTCCGGTGCAGAGTTCGCGAAGGGCAGCACCATAAACAGCCGCGGATGACGCTGGAATCCGGTTTCCAGAAATGGACGGGACACGGCGTTGGCATCGTGTGCGAGCAACTGCGCTTCCACGCGATGAATGCCGGGCGACGACTGCAGCGTTTCGATCACATGCGTAAGAAGCCGGAGCTCGACCTGGTGCGAATCAGGCAACCGGTCGCCGTTCGCGACAAAAAGATCGCCAATCACTCCCTTGCTGCCTTCATAGACGAAAAACGAGTAGCCGAAGACACGTCCGCGATCGACGGCGGCATAGCCGGGCAGGATTTTCGCATCGACGTAGCGAAGAATCATCTCCGCTGATCCGGCGTAGTCCCACGAAAGCAGGCGCGACCAGACGTGCATCTCGTCATCGAGCAGGGGGCGCAGGTCAACCGCGGAAAAATGCCTGAGGTCGAGAATCTCCAAAAAAGGGCTCCTGCAGCGGCTGGGACGACCCCCACTCAACGCAAACCACGTTGAGTGGGCCACCCGCCCCAATTGCATTCCGTCGCAAAAATTCGAGTGTAGTGGGTTTCGCGGATGAGAGGCAAACTGCGCGAATACAGGAATGCACGGGTAAAACCGGAAAATGTGTGTTGGGCAGAGGTTGTGTGACCACACTCACGCCGACGGTTCTTGGGAAGCTCAGCTATGATGCCTCTTCCGACACCGTCGCGATACCAAAACCCTGTCACAGCAAGGGCTTCGAGCCTTTCTGTGCTTGAAATCACTTCGTGCTTTTCCTCACCGCATTCTGTGACTCTAATCACACCATTCCCTTGTGCATTCGACGCATAATCTTGCCCTGCGCTGAACGTTTGGAGTGATCGTACTCCTCGGTTTGGGGGATCAAGTGGCAAAAGGACGCGTCTCAATCGTTGTGGAGCGCTGCAAAGCCTGCGGCTTCTGCGTGGAGTTTTGTCCCACGCACGTGCTGGCGCTCTCTTCCGCCTTCAATTCGAAGGGATATCACCCGCCGCACGTCGTGCATCCGGAAAAATGCAGCGGCTGTGACCTGTGCGGCATGTACTGCCCGGACTTCGCGATTTACGGAACGAAAGCTGCCGAGGCCAGGATCGCAGAATCAAAAACCGACGAAGCGAAGCCGGCAAAGCCCGCGGGAGGTACGCAATGAAAGCCGATCCGCGTGGAGTGCTGACGGGCATTCACTTTATTGACGGCGACCATGCCTGCTGCGAGGGCGCTCTGGCGGCAGGGGCACGGTTCGCGGCGGGATATCCGATCACCCCGTCGACGGAAGTGGTAGAGCGCTTTGCGTCGCGCGTGCCGACCGTGGGCGGCAGCTTCATTCAGATGGAGGACGAACTGGCGGCATCGATCACGCTGCAAGGCGGGGTCTGGGGCGGGGCCAAGGCGTTTACGGTCACTTCCGGTCCGGGATTTTCGCTGATGATGGAGCACATCGGCTACGCGGCCATGACGGAGACGCCGTGCGTTTTCGTCGACGTGCAGCGTGGCGGGCCATCGACAGGGCTGCCCACGCTTCCTGCCCAGGCTGACATGATGCAGGCGCGCTGGGGATCGCATGGGGATTACGAGATCATCGCGCTGTGCCCGAATTCTCCACAGGAATGTTTCGATCTGACGATCAAGGCATTCAATCTGGCGGAAGAGTTTCGCGTGCCGGTGATGTTCATGATGGATGAAGTGGTCGGGCATATGACGGAGAAAGTTGTGATTCCGTCCGCGGACGAGATTGAAGTCACGCCGCGCAAGCATACCCGCAAATCGGTTGAGGATTATCTGGCGTATGGAACCAACGGCGACATGGTTCCGGAGATGGCGCATGCCGGTGAGGGCTACAAGTTTCACATCACCGGATTGACCCATGACGAGCGCGGCTATCCGAACATGACTCCGCAGACGCAGGACAAGCTGGTGAAGCGGCTGCAGAACAAGGTTCGGGCTGCCGCGGACCGCATCTGCCTGTTCGAAGAAGACCGTTTGGAGGGGGCCGATGTGGTGGTCGTTTCCTACGGCATAACGTCGCGCGTGGCGCAGCGCGCGATCGATCTGGCGCGCGATCGCGGATTGCGGGTCGGCAAACTGCGGCTGATTACGGCCTGGCCCTTCCCCGATAAGAAAATTGCCGAGCTTGCCTCGCAGATTAAAGCTTTCGTTGTGCCGGAACTGAATCTGGGGCAGATGGTGCGGGAAGTCGAGCGCGCTGCCGCAGGACTCGCGAAAACCATCGCCGTACCGCACGCCGGCGGCGGAGTGCACAATCCTGACGAAATTCTGAACGCCATCGTGGAGGCAAGCCGATGAATGTTCTCGACGAAACTGTGAATCCCGTAGAACCGTTTCTGCGCACCGACCGCATGCCGCACATATGGTGCCCGGGATGCGGCATTGGCACGACGGTGAATTCGTTCGCCCGCGCGCTGATCGAATCGAAGGTCGATCTCGACTCTCTCGCATTGGTTTCGGGCATTGGCTGCACGGGCCGCGTTGCGGGATATGTGAAGCTCGATTCGTTTCACACCACGCACGGCCGCGCGATTCCGTTTGCCACCGGATTGAAGCTCGCGAACCCCAAGCTGAATGTTGTGGTTTATTCGGGCGACGGAGATCTTTCGGCCATCGGCGGAAATCATCTGATCCATGCTGCCCGGCGCAATATCGATCTGAAAGTAATCTGCGTGAACAATCTGATTTATGCCATGACTGGAGGCCAGACGGCGCCGACAACTCCGGGCCATGCGACCACTTCCACGAATCCTTACGGCACGTTTGAGCCGGCGTTCAATCTGCCGCATCTGCTGGATGCTTCTGGAGCCGTCTACGTGGCGCGCTGGACGACATTCCACGTGCGCCAGCTCTCGCGCTCGATCAGCGAAGCTTTCCAGAAAAAAGGATTCTCGTTCATCGAAGTCATCTCCCCGTGCCCTACCCTGTATCAGCGGCGCAACAAAATGGGGGACGGCCTCGACACGATGAAGTACTACAAAGAGAAGAGCAAGATAAAACACGGCGCGCCCACGAGCGAAGTCGGCCTTACGCTGAACGGTGAAATTATCGTGGGCAAGTTCGTCGATCGCGACCGGCCGGATTATCAGTCGATGATGCGGGCGCAGTACGTCGAATCGTTGGGCGACCGCTACGTTGAAGAACCGGCCGAATGCGCTTGCAGCGATTGTTGATTTGCAAGGGGTCTCAGGTCAGGGATCCGGGGCCAGGGATCAGAGGTCAGCAAAGCAAATTCTGACCCCTATCCCTGAGCCCTGATCCCCAGGTTTGGAGCACTTATGTCTGTCACTGAAATTCGAATCGCGGGCTTTGGCGGCCAGGGAGTGATTCTCTCGGCCATCGTGCTAGGCAAGGCGGCGTCGATCTACGAGAACGGCTTCGCCACCATGACGCAGAACTTCGGTCCCGAGGCGCGCGGTGGCGCATGCAGCGCGCAGTTAGTGGTCTCGGACTCGCCTGTACTGTACCCGTATACGACCAAGCCCGACATCATGGTCATCATGTCGCAGGAGGCCTATAACCGATTCGCGCCCGAACTCAAGCCCGGCGGCCTGCTGATCGTTGAAGAAGATTTAGTGAGGGTCGACGATCTGAAGGGTGATCCCAGAGTTTACGCGATTCCTGCAACGCGCTTCGCCGAAGAACTGGGCAAGCGGATGGTGCTCAATTCGGTGATGGTTGGATTCTTCACCGCAGTGACAAAACTTCTCAGCGCGGACGCGGTGCGCAAAGCCGTGGCGGATTCTGTCCCGCCGAGCTTTCGCGATCTGAATCTCAGAGCATTCGAGAAGGGATACGAGTACGGACTGGATGTGCTTGCCAAGGGTCCGTCGCGCCCGCACTGGGAAGCGCTGGCGGTCAGCGAAGAGTAGTGCTACCGATGCCTCTTCAGGGGCGGACGGGCATGTCCGCTCCCGCGGCTTGGAATCCTCTGCCGCTGAACACGAGATGCCGCTCATCCACATATGGCCTGAAGAGCCTCCAGTGCTCGGCACTCTCGGAATCCTGAGGAAAAACTTGGAGCTTGTAATCGTGCTCCAATCGAATTTCAATGGCTCCCGCATCGCCAAGTTCTATACACTGCACGCTGAATTCGTGTGACCCATCTCCGAAAAGCTGCTCCGCGATTCTGTCAAACCTGTTTCCCTTCTCCCAGTTGAAGTCCGCTGGAGTTGGCTCATTCGTTTCTTCAGGTGTGCAGAATATGTCGCCCCGGCCAGTGACTATAGTCTCGGCACGCGTAATCCTCCAGGGACATTGGACATGTAACGCCCACTCCCCCACTATCTTTTCTTCGCCCTTCCAGCCCTTGACGGCCCTCCTTGAGCCGAACTGAAACCATGCCAGGTCGGCCGCACGTCCGACGGCCCACAATGGCAGTCCCACCAGCGCAGTCATAGAGTTTTCAATTTCATTCTTGTTCATTCTTGATGAACCTTGGTGCCATGCATTCTTCGATCTAAGGCTCAGTTGCTGGAGCGACCCAATAATAATCCACCTTCTGCGGGGCGTAGTATCCCAGGAAGGTCACGCGGCGGCCGGCGGTCAGCTCATCCACATTTTTCTTCCACGCTGGCGGTGCAACGAGTAAGTGCTCGCCTGCGGGAACTTCTCCCGATTCGTAACGCGCGACCGTTTGATTTCGGTAAAAGGCCAGTCCGTATTCCAATTCGCGCGACGTTCCACAAACGGCGATTGGCAGTGGATGCGTTTCGATGCCGGCCAGTTCCATCGCGAGCGGGCGCGCGGACATCTTCAAATCAATCGCTCTTGATCCAAAGCGCAGCACGAATGCCACAACCAGCACGACCGGAACCAGCGTGACGAAGCGCAGCATGCGAAACCCCACGCGGCTGATGAGCGTAAGCACAATGCCAACGCAGGTCACCGCTGCGATGGCGATCGCGACATACAGCGGTCGTCCCTCAGGCAAATGCTTCGCGCTGATTAAGCAGGCGATCAGCAGCGCCGGAATGACCGGCACCGCGGCAACAATGGCATGCGGAATCGCCAGCCATTTTGAGACTCTCTCTTTATCTTCTGAACGCCGGCGCAGATAGTCGGCGAGCAAAATGGCTCCGGCGGGAATCGCGGGAAGAATGTATCCGGGAAGCTTCGATCGCGAGAAAGAAAAGAAAATCGCCGGCACGAGCAGCCAGCAGCAGGCGAAAAGAGTGAATTGGAATTCGAAATCCGGCTTTTCAGAACGGGCGGTGCGTTCTGCCCACCACACCCGTACCGGCACAACAAATGCCGCGATCACCAACACGATCCAGGGCACCAGCGCGAGTGCCGTCACCGGCAGGTAATACCAGAAGGGCTCGGGGTGATGGTAGAGATTCGTCGAGAAGCGCGCCAGATTGTGGTCGAGAATGAATTCGCGAAAGAATTGCGGATTGCGCAGGTCAACTGCAATGTACCAGGGCAGCGCGACAGCAAGGAAGAGCAGAATACCCGGTATCCGGAGAGTCTTTGCAATGAGTCGGTATTCGCCCAGCGCGATCGCAAACACCACGATGATCACGGCCGCCAGAAAAGGCGCGACCGGGCCTTTGGCCAGAGTTCCCAGGCCGATGAACAAATAAAATAGCGCGAGATAAATTCGTTTTCCGCTCTCGCGCCACGCCCACCAAGCCAGCATGCCAGTTCCGAACGTCGCGGCAAGCGGCATGTCGGTGGAGGCAGCGCGAGCATAGCCCACGATCCCCGCGCACGACGCCGTGATGAGAGCAGCATCGATTTCGACTCCGCGTCGAAACTTGCGGAAGAACAGATACACAGCGATGACCAGCAATGTTGCGTCGATAGCGGACGGTGTGCGTGCTGCCACATCGCTCACTCCAATGGCCGAATAGGCCAGCATCGCCTGCCAGTAATACAACGGAGGCTTTTCCAGCCATGCCTTGCCATTAAGAACCGGCGTGACCCAATCGTGTCTCTCAAGCATGTCGCGCGCGACTTGGGCGTACCGCGGTTCGTCGGCGCCGATCAGGCCGAACGCTCCGAGGCCGTAGAAGAAAAGGAAGGCGCAGAATCCGGCGAGGAGGAGAATGTCGGTGCGGGCGCGGAGGTTCATCAGGAAGGATGATTATAGAAGCGCTTCGTCGCATAAGTGGTTCCCATGTCTCGCAAAATCGGCGAGACCCTTCGACTCCGCTCAGGGCGGGCTATGGGGCAGCCTCAGTTTGTGAAATAATGCCGGCCAAGCCGGTGGCGCTATTGCACCGACGGTCCGCGGCGAAGCTGGAAGATGATCTGCCTTACGGCTTCGGCGAGTGGGCCGTCGACCGAGCATCCGCTGGCGCATTCGTGGCCGCCGCCGCCAAACGTTTCGGCGACGCGAGCCACATCAATTTTTCCTTTGCTGCGGAGGCTGACGCGATAGCGGCCGTTTTCGAGCTCGCGGAAGAATGCTGACGCTTCCACGCCACCGATGGAGAGAACGTAGTTCACCAAGCCCTCGCAGTCCTCTTCTTTCGCGTCGCAGCGTTCCATCTGCTTCTGCGTGACCCAGAAATAGCCGATGCAGCCCTCGATGCTGAGATTGCGGAGCGCTTCGCCCAGCAGCCGCAGCTTGGCGATCGAGTGGGCGAAATAAATGCTGCGCGCGCAGAGCGCGGGATCGGCGCCCGCCAGAACCAATTCACGCGCCAGCGAGAACGTATTTTCATTCGTGCCCTGGAACATGAACGAGCCGGTATCGGTCATGAGAGCGGTGTAGAGGCAGGTTGCAATTTCTGGCGAGAATTTCACTCCAGCTTCGCGCGCCAGGCGAAAAACCATTTCCGCCGTCGCGACCGCGTGGGGATCGATCCAATTGACGTGCGCGAAGGGACGTCCGCTGACGTGATGGTCGATGCTGATGAGAAAACGATCTTCCAATCCTTCGAGACGCGTGCGATGAATGCTGTCGCACTCGAGAATAATCGCGGCCTCGTAGCCTTCTTTCACACGATTCGATTGCACGACCTGATCGGCGAAGGGAAGCGACCGGTAAATGCGCGGGACTCCATCGTGCAAGACGACATCGGCGTGCTTGCCCATGGCGCGCAGCACCTGGCAGCAGGCCAGCGTCGAGCCGACGGCATCTCCGTCGGGACGGGCGTGCGAGGTCAGCACGAAACGTTCGCGCTGTCCGATCTGCCGTAGAACATCTTCGAGCATGTCGCTATTTCGCATCGCGTTGCTTGCAAGTGTTACTTTTTCGTTTTGCCCGATCTAATAGTTCTTCCACCCGTACGGTGGCGCGGGCGGAACGATCGAGCCGGAAAAACAATTCCGGAGCGCGCCGCAAACGCAGCCGGTCCGCCACTTCATGCCGGATGTACGCCTTCGCTGCTTCCAGCCCTTCCATGCTGCGCTCGGCTTCCTCGTCGTCGCCTTCGACCTCGACGAGAACGTGCGCGGAGCGGCCGTCGTCGGCCACTTGTACGCCGGTCACGCTGACCAAGCCGATGCGCGGATCGCTCAGTTCGCCTTCTACCAGAGTTTCAATCTCTTCGCGCAAGGCTTCGCCCAATCGTCCACGATGATGCTTGACCGCACGCTTCTCCACGACTCACCTTAGGTAAAAACGCATGAGAATATCAGAAAAATGCGCGAGCGTGTTGTGCTAAGGTGCGTCATGGCCGCCGACATTTTGAGGTGAATTTGGCGCAGTGAGTTAAATGCGGCGAGCACAAGGTCTTAGACAGCTTGCTGACAACTGCCTCAGTCCATCAGCACGAAGATAGGCAGGTTCAGGACCTGTACGCCGTCTAGCAAGACGCCGACCAAAGGCACTCAATCTTTTCGATGGCTTCCGTCTGAACCTTGGGATCGTCGCCGAAGCCTTTGAGCCAGCTCACATCCGGTTCGCGGCGAAACCAGGTCATCTGGCGTTTGGCGTAGTTGCGGTGGGCTTGCTGCGCGGCCTGGATGGCCTGATCGCGTGTCAGCTCTCCGTTCAGCAATTGCACCGCCTGCTTATATCCAAGCGAGGCCAGCGCTCGAGCAGCAGCACCATATTTGCGGCGCAGCACCTCCGTTTCTTTGACCAGCCCGCTTGCGAACATGTTTTCTGCGCGCTCATCGATTCGAGCGTAGAGCGCGGCGCGATCGGGATCGAGACCGAGCCGAAGAATGCGGAATCCGCGCAGAGGATCGCGGCCCTGCTGCCACAGTTCCGTCATCTTCGAGCGCGATGCGAGACAAACTTCGATGGCGCGGATCAGCTTCGGTTTATCGTTGGGATGAATCTTTTCTGCCGCCTCACGGTCGAGCCGGCTGAGGAGGCGGTGCAAGTGCGCCGACCCGCGGACGGCGGCTCGCTCCCGCAATCGTTCGCGCAATTCCTCAGAACGCTGCGGACCTGGAAAAAGTCCTTCTAACAACGCGCGCAGATAGAGCCCCGTGCCTCCGACGACGATTGGCAGATGTCCTGTGGCGCTGATTTTCTTTAGTTGCTCGCGTGCCATGCGAGCGTATTCTCCGGCCGTCATGTAATGGCCGGGATCGACAAAATCGAAAAGATGATGTGGTGCACGCGCACGCTCCGCAGGCGAGGGCTTCGCCACGCCGATGTTGAACTCGCGGTACATGGCGACCGAATCGCAATTCACGATCTCGCCCTGGAACTTTTCAGCAATCGCTAGGGAAAGAGCAGTTTTGCCGCTGGCCGTCGGGCCCAGAATGACGACCAGCAAGGGTTCAGGATTCACTGACGCTTTGGGGGGACGGACGGCCGAGCGCACGTTCAGCGCAGGCTCCAGTGGATGTCGTGCCAGTAGCGAACCAGGATGAGCGCCAGCAGGACCAGCGCGATCACCAGCAGTCCTGTGGCTTCTGAAGCGTAGGCCGCATGGCGCTGGTGGCGCGACGCGGCGTCTTCCTTGGAGGTCTGGACAGGCACGGCGCTATTTTAGCGCCGGGGAGTCTCGGTCGGAACAATTTCTGCGCGGCATAGTGGAAGTTTGAAAATGGCAAAAGTGCCGACTACTGTTTTCGGTTGAAGTGCGAAGCCAGGAATTTGCGATGCTACACTACGCCCGGACAGCCGAGGACGCCTCCCCTACGGTTCGATGCCAGACAAGAAGACTATCCGTTTCGGAGTTTTCGAGCTCGATCTCGATGCGGGCGAACTGCGCAAGAGCGGCGTGAAGCTGCGGCTGCAAGGGCAGCCGCTCCAGGTGCTCGTGCTGCTGC
>Ga0335073_10009665_pt1 | contig 13537 bp, 13 predicted proteins | sample Lox_Sample_22_FD_207093 | JGI IMG/M metagenome (GOLD analysis project Ga0335073, IMG submission 207093) | Soil microbial communities from Loxahatchee National Wildlife Refuge, Florida, United States - Lox_Sample_2.2 | ecosystem: Environmental > Terrestrial > Soil > Wetlands | place: USA...
AAGTGCATGCCGGTCGGTTGCTCTCGCCGGCTGCCGCCTGCGAATTGCTGCGTTGCGATGATGCGATTCTTCCTCAACTGCTCTCCACTGCACGCGCGATAAAAGAACAATTTCATCCAGGCATCATCACCTACTCGCGCAAGGTCTTCCTTCCGCTGACCAACCTCTGTCGCGATTACTGCGGCTACTGCACCTATCGCCGGGATCCGGGCGAAGCAGGCGCGCATACCATGACGCCTGATGAGGTTCTGTCGGTCGCCCAGCAAGGCGAAAAGCTCGGCTGCACCGAGGCGCTGTTTTCGCTCGGCGATCGGCCGGAGGCAATCTTTCCCGAGATGCGCGACACCCTGCGGCGGCTCGGCTACCGCAGCACGCTGCATTATCTCGAGGCCATGTGCGAGCTGGTGTTGCGCGAAACGCGTCTGCTGCCACATGCCAATCCAGGCCTGCTCAGCGCCAACTGGATCGAACGCCTCCGCATCTCGAATCCGAGCCTTGGCCTGATGCTGGAGAGCACCAGCACAAAGTTGATGGCCGCGCATCCGCGCGGTGCGACTCCGGACAAGAGACCCGAGCTGCGCTTGCGTACGATCGAAGACGCTGGAAAACTCGGCGTGCCCTTCACCACCGGAATTCTCATAGGTATCGGGGAGACGCCCGAAGATCGCATCGATTCGCTGCTCGCCATCAAGCGCCTGCACGAGCAATACGGACACATCCAGGAAGTCATCATTCAGAATTTCCGCGTGAAGCCGCGCATTCCGATGGCGGCATGGCCCGAGCCTGACACTGGCGACATGCTGCGGACCATCGCCGTCGCGCGCTTGCTGCTGCGCGACATGAATATTCAAGCGCCGCCCAATCTCACCGACCCAGGATACGAACGGTTGCTCGAGGGCGGAATTAACGATTGGGGCGGGGTCTCGCCGTTGACTCCGGATTACATCAATCCCGAGGCGCCCTGGCCCCATCTGCTCGATTTGCAGTGCCGCACCGGAGCCGCCGGACAGAAGCTTGTTCAGCGCTTGCCGGTCTATCCGGAATTTGTTGCGACCGTGGCGCAGCGCGGCGGCCTGTTGGGAGAGCGATTGACGGCAGTGACGAGCGGCGATGGATACGCGAGGGCAGCTTAGATGATCGTGGTCTTCACCGGCGGGACTGGCGGCGCCAAGCTGGTGCAGGGATTGCAACAGGTCGTTGCGCCGGAAGACCTCACCGTCATCGTCAACACCGGCGACGACCTCGAATGGTGGGGCCTGCATGTTTCTCCCGACGTCGATTCGGTGCTGTATGGACTTGCCGGCCTGCTGAGCAAGGACCGTGGCTGGGGCGTGGACGGCGACAGCTTCCGCTGTCTGGAGCGCATGAAGCAGCTCGGAGAAGCATCGTGGTTCAGTCTCGGCGATCTGGATCTCGCGACGCACTTGACCCGCACCGCAATGCTTCGCGCGGGCAAAACGCTGAGCGAGGCCACCGCCGCACTGGCGCAGAAATTCGGCATTCGTGCGCGCGTGCTGCCCATGTCCGACGATCGTGTCTCGACCATCCTCGATACCGCCAACGGCACGCTAGTTTTTCAGGAGTACTTTGTTCGCGAGCGGCATCAGGTAGAGGTACACGCGGTGCGCTTCGCAGGTGCGGAGCGGGCACGTCCCGCGCCGGGTGTGGTCGAGAGCATGGAGCGTGCGGAGGCCATCATCTTTGCGCCCAGCAATCCCGTGACCAGCATCGGCCCGATCCTGGCCGTGCCGGGTATTCGCGATGCGCTGCGGCGGACCGTCGCGCCGGTTGCAGCAGTCAGCCCGATTGTTGGCGGAGCCGCGGTGTCAGGGCCGGCAGGCAAGCTGATGGAGATGATGGGCTGGCGCAGTTCGATCAGTGGAGTCGCAAAGGCCTACGAAGATTTTCTTGATGTGCTGGTCGCCGACGATGCGGACGCGAACGAAGCTGAAGTTCTGCGCAACGAATCGCTGCGCATTCCCTGCACCAACACGATCATGCGCACCGACGACGATAAGCGGCAGCTAGCCGAATTCGTGCTTGCTTCGTGCACTGCGCAGCAGGGCGCCGAGGCATTATGAACGGCATCCTCCTCATCCCTTTCAAGAGCCTCGCCACGGCCAAGCAGCGCCTGGCCGATGCGCTGGACCCGCAGCAGCGCTCGCAATTTGCCGAGGGCATGTTGCGCGACGTGATGAATGCGGCCGCAGAAGTCACATCGCGGATCAATGTCGCCGTCGTCACTGGCGATGCTCACGCGCAAGCGATGGCCCACGAACTGGGATTCACCGTGATTGACGACGACCGCACCAAAAGCGAGACCGCCGCAATCGAGATGGCGACAGTGTGGTGCGAGCAGCTCGGCTACGACACGACAATCGTCGTTCCGGGGGACATCCCGCTCATCACCGGCGACGAGTTACACCGCGTGCTGGATGCTGCACCGGACGAAGGAGCAGTCTTTGTCCCCGCGTACGATCGCCGCGGTAGCAACTGCATTCTGCGCCGTCCGGCTTCCATCATTCCGTTGCGCTTCGGCAACGACAGCTTCTTTCCCCACTGCGAGGCCATGAAGCGCACCGGCAAAGAGCTGGTCATTCTCGAGATGCCGGGAATCGGCCTGGACATCGACAATCCGCAGGAACTCGAGCTGCTGCTGGAGCGCCCCGGCGACACCAATGCGCAGCGGCTGCTGCGCTCCTGGGGCTTTGGCCGAAGCGTCGATACGTGGGAAGCGGCCGGGTGAAGCGAACTGCGCCAGCGTCAGACATCGCAACCGGTGAGCTGCGCGCGATTCCGCTGCGCGGCATACGCGACGTGCTTGCCGGCGATTCCGTTGCCGATCTCGTGGCGGATGCGCTCGCCCTTAGCGGATTGCAGTTACAAAACGGCGACATTCTGGTTGTGAAGCACAAGATCGTCTCGAAGGCCGAAGATCGCAGGGTCGTACTGGAAACGGTCAAGCCCTCCGCTGCTGCACGCAAATTTGCGGCAGCTAACAACCTGGATCCACGCGTGGTAGAACTTGCGTTGCTCGAAGCCAAACGCATCGTCCGCAAAAAACACGTCCTCATCACCCAAACGCAGCACGGCTTGGTCTGCGCCAACAGCGGCGTGGACGTCTCGAATGTCGATGGCGGCAAGACCGCGGTTTTGCTACCCGCCGATCCCGACGCTTCCGCGGCACGGATTCATCGCCGCCTGAAGAAACGTACCGGGTTGCACATTCCGGTCATCATCGCCGACAGCTTTGGACGGCCCTGGCGCGGGGGCTTGACCGAGGTGGCGATCGGGGTTGCGGGAATGAAGGTTACGCTCGACTATCGCGGCAAGCGCGACGCCTACGGCTACGAGATGCACGCCACGGAAGAAGCCGTCGCCGACGAGTTGGCATGCGTCGCCGGCCTGGTGTGCGGCAAGAATTCCCGCATTCCGGCTTGTATAATTCGAGGTTACCCCTATCGTCGGGGCCACGGCCGTGCGCGCAAGCTGGTACGCCCGCCGGAGAAAGATTTATTTCGATAATACAGGTCCGACGGCCCACCTCCTCAGGCAGTCCGCTCGGGCCCACGTTGCAAACCTGTCAGTACCTGCGCAATCGCCGAGCTCTTCGGCAATCGAAAGGTAGGACATGCAATCCTTCGCCTGGTGCAATCAAAATACACTTCAAAACACAACCTGGGATGACGTCGAGCGCCGTGTCTCGCCCGGCGTCCGCACGGCCATCGACAAAGTATTGTCATCGCTCGATGGCGGCGTGCTCAGCCGCGACGAGTGTCTGCTGCTCGCCCATACTGACGGCGACGACCTCTTCGGACTCACGGTCGCGGCCAATGAAATCCGCCAGCGCCTGGTCGGCGACATCATCAGCTACGTCATTACCCGCAATATTAATTTCACCAACGTATGCTTCGTCGGGTGCAAGTTTTGCGCCTTCAGCGTTGGCCCGCGCGATGAAACTGCTTACTTCATGTCATTGGAGGAAGTCGGCCACAAATGCCGTGAGGCCGAGGAGTGGGGCGCCACCGAAGTCTGCATTCAGGGCGGGCTGCCGCGCAATCTACCGCCGCTGTATTATCGCGACATCCTGCGCGCGGTGAAGTCGGCGACGCCCAACATGCACGCCCACGCCTTCTCGCCCATGGAGATGGTCTACGGCGTCGAGCTCACGCGCATGCCGATTCGTGAATATCTGCTCATGCTGAAGGCCAACGGGCTGGACACCTTGCCCGGCACCGCGGCCGAGATCCTCGACGACGATGTGCGGCACGTGGTCTCGCGCAACAAATTGAGCGCGGCGCAATGGCGCGAGGTCATCGAGACGGCGCATGAGTGCGGCATCCGCAGCACCTCGACCATGATGTACGGCCACAGCGAGACGCCCGAGCACTGGGTCGGCCAACTGCTGCTGCTGCGCGAGATCCAGGCGCGCACCGGCGGATTCACCGAGTTTGTCCCCCTCGGCTTCATCCACGACAACACATTGCTGTACGCGCAGGGACTCGCCCGCACCGGCGGCACTCTGGCGGAGCACATGAAGGTGCACGCACTGGCGCGAATTGTGCTGGCGGGTTCGATCAATCACGTGCAGGTTTCGTGGGTGAAGCTCGGGCGCGAGATTTCGCAGCTCGCACTGCTGGCGGGCGCGGACGATTACGGCGGCACGCTGTTCGAGGAGAACATTTCGCGTCTGGCGGGGGCGAGCTTCGGGCAGTACATTTCGCCGGCCGAGTTCCAGGAGCGCATCCTCGCGTTGGGCCGCATTCCTGCGCAGCGCAATACGGTTTACACACGTTATTTCGATCCGCCGCCCACATCGGCCCGAACCCCTGTTCCGGCAGGTGAAGTGGCATGATCGCGATCGTCGGAGGCACCGGCCCGGAGGGTTCCGGGCTGGCGCTGCGCTGGGCCCGCGCCGGCGAGTCGGTCGTAATCGGCTCGCGCGATGGCGAACGCGCCAAGGCTGCAGCGGCGCAGATTGCCGAAAAAGCCGGGCCGCTGAGCAGCGTCGAGGGGGTCGAAAACGCGCTTGCGGTGAAGATGTGCGACACGGTCGTCGTCACCGTCCCCTTCGCCGGACAAGCCGATCTGCTGAAGCAACTCAAACCATCCTTCCGTCAAGGTACCGTCCTCATCGACGCGACCGTCCCGCTGGCCGCCGCAGTCGGCGGCAGGCCCACGCGCGTGCTAGGCGTGTGGGAGGGATCGGCGGCCGAGCAGGCGCAGGAGATCGTCGGCAAAAACGTTCTGGTTGCCGCCGCGTTTCACAGCCTGTCGTCCACGGTCTTGAACGGCGAGCAGGATGTCGATTGCGATGTGATCGTGTGCAGCGACGACGATCATGCGCGCAAAGTTGCCTCCGAGCTGGCGGCCAAGATTCCGGGGGTGCGCGCCGTCGATGGCGGCAAGCTGGAGAACGCGCGCATTGTCGAAACCATGACGGCGCTACTCATCACGCTCAACATCCGTCACAAAGTACACGGCGCAGGCTATAGGGTAACGGGGCTGGGAATATAGAGAGCGGTAGGCAGTGAAGAGCGGATAGACACGAATCGTTAGATCATTGCCCGGGAGCCTTACTCTTGGCTCATATTGCCGGTCACTATTCTGATCCTGGCCCCTGCTCCCCGCCCATCAACGACGCAAGCCGCTCCTTCAGCGCTCGCCGGTCAACTTTGCCATTAGCATTCAGCGGCATCTCCGCGACCGTGAAAATCTGTCGCGGCACGATATAGGGCGGCAACGCCGCTTTGGCCCGCGCCAACAGCTCCTCAACCGGGCCGACGTTTCCGGAGACGAACGCGACAATTCCATCGGCGGTGGTTCCGGCCGCGGGCCAGCCTAACGCCACAGCGTGCTCAATGCCCGGATGCGCGCGCAGCACAGCCTCGATTTCGCCCAGCTCGACGCGATGCCCGAGCACCTTGATTTGATTGTCGGCGCGGCCCATAAACACGTACTCACCTTCGGGCAGCTTCGCCACCAGATCGCCGGTGCGATAAAAACGCCGCTTCTGGTGCCGCGACACCGGCAGCTCGGCGTACCGCTCCGCCGTGAGCTCCGGCGCACGCCAGTATCCCGGCGTAGTCTGCGGACCGTTCACACACAGCTCGCCGACTTCACCCTCAGCGACAGGCTGCAACTGGTTATCGACGATCATCGCCGACAACCCCGCGTAAGGACGCCCGATGGGCACGATGCCATTGCGGCACATAGCCGGCGAACGCTGGCTATCCCAGCGATGCAGAAAGCATGCGATGGTCAACTCTGTCGGACCGTACAAATTCTCGACAACGGAATTCGGCGCGGCGGACTGCCACATCTCCGCCGAGCGCTGCGTGAGCGGCTCGCCGCAGAATAGGCTCCAGCGCAGCGACGGCAGGCTGTTGGGCAGCAGCGTGCCGCGGCGCGTCATCTGCGCCGGCACTGACGGCACCGAAAACCAAACCGTAATTTCGTTCTGCTTGATGTACTTGGTCGGCGACAGCAGCTCCACCGGAGTCATGCCATACACGCACGCGCCGTTGCTCCAGGCCATGAAGAGATCGAAAACTGAAAGATCGAAGGTCTGGTCGAAGGTTTGCGAAAAGCGGTCGTCCGGCTTGATACCGTAGCGCCGCGACATGAACTCCATGAAGTACACTGCATTGCCGTGCGTCACCGGAACGCCTTTGGGCGCGCCTGTGCTTCCCGACGTAAACAGTAGATATGCGATGTCCTCCGGAGTCAGCGCGGGAAGCTGCTCCAGCGGCGCGATGCGCTCGAGTTCCGACTTGCCGAAGATGCGCGCCGACATATCCGGAATTTTGCTCACATCGGATTCGGGGATGAGCAGCGGCAGTTGCGACAAAACGGCGAGCTTCGCCACTTGCGGCAGGCAGGTGCTGTCGACGATGACCGCGTCGAGATCGGCGGCCGCGATCATCGATGCAGTTTTCTCGGTGGGAAATGTGGGATTCAGCGGAACGTAAGCCGCGCCGGCGAACAGCGCGGCCAGCGTGCCGGTGTACGCCACGGCGCTGCGGTAGGCGAAGAGGCCAACGCGCTCCGCACGGCCGCCGCGGGCTTCGATAATCGCTCGCGCCCAGCGGCGGGCGCTCTCTTCCATTTGCCCGTAGGAAAATGACGCGCCGCGCACAACAACCGCAGGCGCATCGGGATGCAGCACTGCGTGGCGCAAAAAGCCCGAGCGCAGCGACGGCCCGTCGGAGCGATCAAGCACGGGCAGCATCTTCCGTCCGCTCGCTCAAGAGCCCGGACATCAGAGCAGTCAAGTCGTTGATCGACGTGGCCTCGACGAAGCGGTCGTCGGGAATTGCCACGCCGAATTGCTCTTCCAGCTCGGTGAGCAGTTGCAGCGCGTGCACCGAGGCGACGCCCAGATCGAGATAGAGGTTCGCGCCCGCCGGCATGTCGGTGGAGAGGTTGGAAATGCCGGCCACAATCGCACGAACTTTGCTTTCCACGGAATCCATTTGAATCGTTGACCTCATTAGACGCTCGGCACTTGGCATTTTGGCCAAAACAGAAATCGAAGCCTGCCGACGCTGAATGCTAAACGCTAAAGCAAAGTGCGAAGTGCTGGAATGCCAACTGCCAGGTCAATTGCTGGGTGCTAAGTGCTAAATGCCACCTGCTAACTGCCAACTGCCGCTTTATTCGCTTCCAGCGCCATGATCTTGCGCGCGGGGTTTCCTGCGACCACAACATTAGCAGGAATGTCGCTCATCACCACCGAGCCCAGCGAGATGACGCTGTTGTCGCCAACCGTTACGCCGGGAAAAATCGCCGATCCGCTACCGACCCACACATTATCGCCTATCGTGATGGGCCGCACATTCTCAAGGTCAGGGCCCTCGCCCGCCAGCCGCCGCTGCGGATCCAGCGGGTGTCCGGGCGAATCCAGCATGGTGATGTTGATCCCCATGCGACAGTTCTTGCCGATGGTAATTCCCTTCCCGATAAAAAAATTGCAGTTGTGGCCAATGCCCGAGTTGTCGCCGATCTTCAAAAACGGGCGCTCGGAAAAGCGCACGGCAAACACAAACAGGCACTTGCCGTCCACCAGCACGTTGTCGCCGAGCACGATGTCGCCCTTGCCCCACACGTCGTGCAGGAACGGACCGGTGTGCAGGTTCTTGCCGTAGGAGCGGCAGTGCATCCTGAACAACGGCTCGCAAACGAAAACTCGATACAGGAAGTACCACGTGTTCTTGATTGCGAGAACAACGTAAAGAACGGGAAGAAAGATAACGCGTGGGGCGGGAATACTGAAGTTGAGGACCTTTCTACGAAAGCCACGCAGCGCTCGCGCCAGGGGATGGTTGGAAAGAGCTACGGTACGGTAGAAGGACATGGCCCAGGTTCGCTCGCATGTTCACAAGCCGCGACCGTATTATACATACGGCGTCCAGCACGTCCGACGACTCAACTATGGCACCCGCCGCCACCACCCGCCGCGCCATCGCCAGCTTCAACGGCGATTTCGACGAACTCGCGGCCCTGATTCACCGCTCCTGGAGCGAGAACAAGGAACAGCCGCTGCGCTACACCAGCGAATTCCTGCGCTCCGCCTTCGAGTATCCAGGCGCGAGTCGTGAACTGGCGCCGGCCATCTACCGCGAAGGTCGACTGGTTGCCTTCATCGCGGGATTTCCACGTACCGTCCGCACTGCCGGCGCGGCGAAACGGTTGCTCACGGTTTCTTTTCTAACGGTTGCGCCCGAAGACAAGCGCCATGGCTACGGCGCGCTGCTGTGGGGCGAGCTGTGGAAGCGGGCGCGCGCGCTTGGCTACGACGGCACCATCAACTTCTGCGTTGAGGGCGACGAGATGAATCGCCAGATGCTGCCCCTCGCCCGCGCTTTCCGCGAGCCGACTGTCCGCATCTTCGGCGTGCAGTATATGGCGCGGTTGCTTCGCGGCGATGAAGCAGTCGCCAGCGAGGAAAATCCCGGCGTAACAGTCTCCGAGATTTTGATTGACGCCGCCTCGCCGCTTGCCGAGCACGTGCCTTTGGCGCGAACTTGGTCGGCCGACGAAGCGGAGTGGCAATGCACGAAACGTGCCGGAGCCGTCTCCGCCGCGCTGGGGATTGGCGACCGCCGGGGAATGCTCAGCGGCTATGCCATCGAAACCTCCTCCGCCGCTCCTATGTCGTGCGTGCTGATGGATGACATTCTATGGGGGAATCTCGCGCCGGAAGAATGCAGCTCGCTGACGAAGCGTTTGCTGACTAAGGCCGGAGCTATCGGCGCGCGCATGGTAATCACGCCCGTGCTGGGCTACGCCGATATGCAACCGCTGGCAGCGGCTGGCTTTCGTAAGACCAAGCGCCTGCTGCACGCCTATCTGACGTTGTGGGATGCGCCGGTCCCTGAGTCAATGCCTGCGATGTACGTCGACGTCTTTTGACGCTTCCAGCAGCTCCACCAGCAGCTTCTCTGCCGTGATGACCCAGGCGATGCGCCGTCCGCCGAAAGCTACAGCCGGCTTTGGCCGCTTCGCAATCACCGCCCCGCGCGAACGGAAGTCCGATAATTCCTGCTCCAGGTCGTTAACCTCGTAGCAAAGGTGATGCAGCCCGCCGCCCTTTTCTTCGAGGAAGCGGCGCACCGGCGAGTCTTCGCCCAGCGGTTCAACCAGCTCGATTTGCGCATCGCCAGCGCGCGTGGTGAGGAACGTGACCTTCGCCTTTTGCAGCGGATCGTCAAAGCTGCGCCCGTCCCATTCCGCCAGCATCGAGCGAACGAAACTGGGCATAGCGGCTTCGATACTACTAACGACAAATCCGATGTGATGCAGGCGAAGCAACGCCATCAGGCCACCTGAACGCGCTTCTGGAGATGCAAATAGAGCTTCTCGAAAGAGTCGAGGTTGGCGAGGTCGTCCAGATCCAGTTCTACGCCGAACTCATCTTCCACCACGTTCATCAGCGTAATGGACGCGACCGAGTCCCATGCTGTCAGAGTCGCCGTCGATGCGCCGGGGATGGCGTCTTGCGACAGTTCGGGGAAAACCACCTCGAAACACTTCGTCAGCCGTTGCCGGGTTTCATCCATGCGCTTCTGCTCTCCTCATTTCGCGCACCTCGTGGTATAGCGTGAGACATTTTGCCTCGAACTGTGACCGCGTAAGGCGGAACTCCGCTTGCGGCTGCTTGCCCAGCAAGCCGGCAAAGAATTCTTGCAGCGGACCGTTTCTTGCCGTGGGCGTGAAGTCGAACGTGATCTCGCTCGCGCCTGTAGTTTCGAACAATATCTTCAGCGTCTGGTGCTCGATGCGGCGGGCAAACGCGCGGCAGCTCATCACCCACGCGTCGACGTGCAGGCGATCGCGCTGCATCTGCCCCGCCACCACCGCAATCGTTCCCAGCGGCCCGAACTTGTCCTCGTAGGTTATCGCAGCCACCACACCGCCGGAGCGCGCCATCAGCTTTCGCCAGTCCGCCTCGGTATAACGCCGGCCATTCAGGTTGAACTGGTTCGTCTTGTTGACCAGCTCCAGCACGCGCGGCTCCCCGGCGACGAAGTCGACGCTGACAACCGCGCCGATCTGTTGCAGAAAACTTTCTGACGCAGCGCCGCCAGACACCTGCTCGCGAAAGGCCGCACTTTGACGAATACTGTTCAGCCGCACCGCATCATCCGCCGAAACGCGCTGCTTACCGCAACGATCGCGCAGCAGGCGCAGCATCGCCAAACACGCGTTGTAATCGTCCTTGGGAAAAACCACGCACTCGATTCCGGGATGTGCAGCCGCCACTTCGGCCAGCTCCATCGCGCTGTCGTCGACGAAGATTACGCTATCGGCGCTGATGTTCCACGTCTCGAGAATGCGCCCCACGCTACCCGACTTCGCGTTCCAATGCACCTCGACGGGAAAAACCTGTGCTGGACTCAACAACAGGTCTTTGCGCTCGAATGCCTTCTCCACCACCGCTGGATCATTCTTGCTGGCCACCGCGATGAGCGTACCGCTGTCGGCGAGTGACGCCAGCAGCTTCTGATATAGCCCGTGCAAGTGTGCGTGACTGGCCAGGTCCCAGGCCACAACCTCCGGCCCAACTTCGCCGAGGATGCCGCTCCAGAGCGTGTCGTCAAGGTCGGAGATGATGCCCTTCTTTAGCGGCGGCGGCGCCAATGTCCGCGCGAGCTGCGCCGCAAGCCGATCGGCATGCGGAACCGTGTAAGGCAGGCCGGCGTAGAGATCGCTCTTGAGGTCGAAGCGATTGGCCGCGGGCGAGTCCTCCGCCAGCCGTTGCGCGCTGACGATCGCCACGCGACCATCCTGCACGAGGCCGGCGGCAAAATGCGCGACATTCGATTGCAAAAGTAGCTCTTGCGCCGATGCCAGCCACCCCGGCGTGTGAAACAGCGGCGGCAATGGCAGGGTGGCAAGTGCGAGCGCGACGCGCGGCCCGGAGGGAATTCGCAACAGCGCGGCGGCAATGCGTTCCAGGTTCGCTCGCGCGGTGGCAACAGTATCCTCCGCCGCAGCCAGACTCCAGCTGCCGGCGCTGCGAAAATCCAGGCGCGCATCCAGATCCGCCCACTCCAACACAACCGCCAGCCCATCGGGGAGCGATTCTTCCATTACCGCTTGCAGCGTTCCCGGCAGGTCGCCATACAGACCCGTGGTTACGGTGACTTTTCGATCGGGCAACGACTGCTGCAGGTGCGCGGCCAGGAACGTTTCCAGATGCAGCGGCGTGAAGCCGCAGGCGAGTGTGACCGCAAACGGACGCGCGTCGCGTGGCGCACTCTGCGTGATCTTCAACGCTTCGGTGATGGTCACCGCACTGCACTCCCGGGCACGAGCCAAGCCCCGCCACAAGCAAGAATTCTGATCGTAGCTTCGAATATATGCAATGCGCTTATCACGGCGCAAGGCGCAGCTCTGCGTCCGCGCGTGCCGTTCCACATTAGGATTAAGGTTGGAACGCATCCGCCTGGCCCGTTGCCGTCTTCGATTCTCTAGTCTGAATTCAGCCAGCCGCGGTCCAGCTTGGGACTCGCTATACTTTCGCTTCGCCGATCGACCGCAAATTCCGGAATCCCGGCTAGAATGGTAGTCCAATGAAAACCATTAAGCGGCTCACCATCGTAGGCGGCTGCGGCCACGTCGGCCTGCCCTTGGGAATTGTCCTGGCCAGCAAGGCCGGCTTTGAAGTCGATTTGCTTGACATCGATCTGGTGAAAGTCCAGATGGTCAACTCCGGCACCATGCCCTTCATGGAGCGCGGCGCCGACGAACTGCTGCGCGAAGTCGTAGGCAAGTCGCTGAAGGCGACGCTCGACGCCACCTGCATCAACGCCGCCGACGCGGTGATCACGGTGGTGGGTACTCCGGTCGATCGTCATCTCAATCCCACGGTCAACGAGGTGTATCAGAGCATCGACGCGCTGCTCGACCACATGCGCGAAGGCACGGTGCTCATTCTGCGCAGCACCGTCTATCCCGGCGTTACCAAGCTGGTACACGAGCGCCTGCGCAAACTGAACCAGAGAATTTTGCTGGCGTTCTGTCCGGAGCGCATCGCCGAAGGCAACGCCGTTGAAGAACTGGTGAAGCTGCCGCAAATTGTTTCTGCATTCGAGCCGGAGGCGCTGGCCGCCGCCAGCCAGATTTTCGGCAAGATCGCGCCCAGCCTGATTGAGCTGACCCCGCCTGAGGCCGAACTTGCCAAACTGTTCACCAACGCCTGGCGCTATGCAAATTTCGCCATCTCGAACCAGTTCTACATGCTGGCCGAAAGCCGCGGCCTCGACTTCTATCGCATTCACGACGCGGTGACGCGTGATTATCCGCGCATGCGCAGCTTTGCGCGCGCCGGCTTCGCCGCCGGTCCGTGCCTGCTGAAAGACACGCTGCAACTCGCCGCCTTCTCGCAAAACAATTTCTTCCTCGGCCACGCAGCCATGCTGATCAACGAAGGCCTGCCGATGTTTTTGGTCGAGCAGCTTCGCCCGCATGGTCTCGCCAACAAGCGGGTGGCGATCCTGGGAATGGCATTCAAGGCGGAGTCCGACGACAAGCGCGACAGCCTGTCGTTCAAGCTGAAGAAGCTGCTGGAAGTGGAAGCGTTGGAAGTTCTCTGCACCGACCCGTATCTCCAGGAGAGCTATTTCGTCTCGCCGGAGACCGCGATCCGCAAAGCCGACGTCGTCATCATCGGCGCGCCGCACGCGGTCTATCGCGATCTTGAGATTCCGGAGGGGAAGGTGGTGGTGGTCGATCCGTGGAACTTTCTGCCGGTGCGGGCGATGGTATCTACCAGTGCTTAGCACATGATTCTCCAGTCGTCGCATGGCGGATCGCGCCAGCCATTGTCGGGCATATTAGAAGATTGTCATCACGAGCCCGCTGCGGCGGGCGAGGGACCTGCTTTTCGTCACGAGTAACAGCAGATCCCTCGTCGGCCTGAAGGCCTCCTCATGATGACAACATAGAAAAGGAAACTGCATCGGCGCGGCTGAAGCCGTGTCCCTTCAAACATCATGAAAGCACTCGTTACCGGCTCGGCCGGGTTCATTAA
>Ga0335073_10009666_pt1 | contig 13536 bp, 9 predicted proteins | sample Lox_Sample_22_FD_207093 | JGI IMG/M metagenome (GOLD analysis project Ga0335073, IMG submission 207093) | Soil microbial communities from Loxahatchee National Wildlife Refuge, Florida, United States - Lox_Sample_2.2 | ecosystem: Environmental > Terrestrial > Soil > Wetlands | place: USA: Florida...
CCTTGTCAATCGACCCGACATGCGCGATCCCGGCGTTATTCACCAGAATGTCCAGCCGGTCAAGCTGTGCTGCCACGGCTTCAATCGACTCGTGGCTTGTTACATCCATGTGTACAGCCTTCGCATTCGGCAAGCTTGTTGCCAGCGCCTTTGCAGCTTCGAGATTGATGTCCGCAACAACCACCGACGCGCCCGCGCGCGCCAGTTCCTTGCACGTAGCCTCGCCGATGCCGCTGGCGCCGCCGGTCACGAGTGCTACTTTTCCATCCAGCCGAAACGCATCCCCACCACTCATCGAAAGGCAATCCTCTGCGCGTCGATACGCTGTTGTCCTCTGGCCAGAATCTCAGCCGAAGGCGCGTCTGTGTTCAGTGCTTCCATGGCAACGTCGTTCAGAATCTCCGCAAACGCCGGCAGTTTCCGGCTGCGCGGCAGCTTGCGCGCGCCCAGCGAAATCTCTTCGATCTTCGCGTATGCCGGAATCTCCGTCTGCACCTCGGCGCTTCTCCATGTGGCAAGACGGACGCCGACCGTCCCATGTTTCACAATTCCCAGATCGAGTTCCGGTTGCGTCAGAAAATGCAGAAAGTCATAGGCTGCCTGCTTGTTCTGCGATCCCGTCCCGATGCCCAGCATCCAGAACACCGAAAGCGAAGCAGGCGGCTTGCCTTCATCGGAAGGAATCGGCGCGATCGCAATCTTGCCGCGCAGCGGCGAGCCCGGCCGGTCGCAGCGCGCCGCGAAGCCGAACCAGTTCACCATCATCGCAATCGCTCCCGACAAAACCACATCCCCTGAGCGCGTCGAATCAAAATTCTCCGCCCCCGGATAACACATCGACTTGTCGCGTATCGTGTTGCGATAAAAATCCAGCGCAGCCTCGGCTTCCGGCGTGTTCAAAACAGCATTGCCGTCCTTGTCCTCAAACTCGCCGCCACGGCTCCAGAGCTGCAGCGCAAAATCATAGAGCGTATTGTGCCCATCCGGAAAAGCCGCAAACAACGTTCCATAAAGATTCTCCGCAGGCCGCGTAAAGAACCGCGCCATATCGGAAAACTGCTTCCAGGTCGTCGGCGGTTTTAATTCGTAACCAAATTGATTACGAAATCTCTCACGCTCGCCGGAGTCTTCAAAAAGATCGCGCCGGTAAATCAAACACTCCGGCCCGTCATGCCACGGCAGCGTATAAAGCCTGTCTCCAAACACCAGCGGCTCAACAATCGACCGCGCCCACCCCCGCGGCCAGTCGGCAACAGGTTTCTGCTTCATGTAAGGCGTCAGATCTTCAATAACGCCATCTTCCACCGCCTCGGCCAGCCAGTCGGTGCTGATATAACCAATGTCCCACGTGCCGTTGCGCAGCCCATCCTTCTCAAACATCTCGCCATGCAGCTTGTGCAGGTCGAGCGGTACAGCCTCAAACTCCACCTCAGGATGCCGCTTCCCGTAAACCTCGATCTCTTCGGCAAGCGCATTCTCAAAATCAGCGAACTCCCGAACCGCGATGCGCAGGCGTGTCTTTGGCATAATCCGTTACCTTTTCAGCGAAACCCCGTCCCGCTCGTTTGAAATATACGCGGCCTCAACCGTGCGCATCGTGTCGATCGCATCTTCCACACTGGTTGGCAACGTAGCGGCGTCGCCGGTCACATACGCCTGCAACGAGCCCATCGAGCCGATAAATGCATCCGGAAACCAGTTGCCCTGCGTCGGCAAAGTCTGCCAGCCCTCATCCGGTTTTGCAAAAGTCAACACATCCGGACGCCCCTTCGGATAATCAAGATTCACCCCCATCACCGCATGCAATGCGCCCTCAGTGCCTTCCCACTGCACATAGCTGCGCTGCGAATCCTTGAACTTGTGCCCATGATTTGTCGCAATGTACACGCGCTTCCACTCGCCATAATCCAGCGTGATCAGGCTCTTGGTAGCAGCCAGGTTCGGCGTCCGCGGATTGCGCACAGTCCGCGCCAGCACCCGCTCCGGATTTCCAAACCACGCGCGCGCCAGGTCGACATAATGAATGCTGTGATAAAGAATTTCGAGCCGCGGCGCAGTCGCCAGAAAGGTCCAAAGGTCCCAGGGCATAAACACGCTCACCACAACTTCCATGTCGTGCACATCGCCCAGCAACCCCGCATCGGTAATGCGCTTTGCCGCCAGCATCACCGGCGCATAGCGCAGCTGAAAATTCACCGCTGCGGTAAGACTTTTCTTCCTGCAGATCGCCAGAATCTGCTCTGCCTCTTCCAGCGTGTTACCCATCGGCTTCTGAATCAGGGCTGCCGATCCATCCGGCAGCAGCGGCAACACATCCAGAATGGCGCCCGCGGGCACCGCCACATCAAAAACACTGTCTTTCGGCGATTTCGCAATTGCCTCATCGAGCGAAGAAGTTGCCAGCGGAACCGAATACTTTCCGACAAGCGTCCTCGCCCTTTCCAGGCTCGCATCCATCAGCGCCGCCACCGGAAACCCGGCCTTTTGATACGCCGGCAGATGCGCGTCATGTACAATCCCGCCCGATCCCACTACGATAATCGGACGAGGTTGCCGCGGCATCGGCGGCCGTGCCTCGCGGAGCGCCTGCTCCAGACGGGATTGGAAATCCATGCTCACAAAAAATAGCAAATCAAATTCTAACTTCTATATGTGAAATGAATCATTTGTCAATAAAAGTCATGTTGTGCGGGAATTAGTCAAAACGCAACCATTCCCATCACTCACCCTCAGGAGAAATCTTGAAACTATACGCATAGTCGCCCGGAGCTTGCCCCGGCAGATCCAGATGCAGCCCATCGCTCTGCTGTGTGAAATGAATCGTTCCGCTCGACCCCAGCAGGGAAACCGACTTCACCTTGAACCCGCTGCCATTCCCCAGCGAATGAATCACCAGCTTCCCATCCGCAGGCCATCCCATTGCAATCGCATACAGCGTCTTGCCCTTGGTGGTAAAGCGAATATCCTGCGCCGTATACGGTTTCGTCTCCGCGTCATTAAACGACCCCGCAACCACCTTCGTCGGACCCTCGCCATACAAAGTCCAGGGCCGCGTCCCGTAAATGGCCTCGCCATTCACCCTCAGCCACGCCCCCATGTGCCGCAGTATCGACTGCGCCTCCTCCGGAATCGTCCCATCCGACTTCGGCCCGATATTCAGCAGCAGGTTCCCATTCTTGCTGACAATATCGATCAGCTGCCAGACGATGCTTTCCGGCGACTTATACGTATCGCCTTTGATATATCCCCACGACTTCTGGCTCACCGAAGTATCGGTCTGCCAGTGCTGTGGCCGAATATGATCCAGCTGTCCGCGCTCAATATCCAGCACCGTCGTCCCATCCGGAAATGCATTGTTCTTCCGGAAGAGCACCACCTGCTGCCCGCGCTTCGCCGCCTGGTTGTAATAGAACGCCGCAAACCGCTGCAGATAAGGCTGGAACGTATCCTGCTCCACCCACCAGTCGAAATACACCAGCTCCGGATGATACCGCTCCACCAGCTCCCCGCTGCGCGCCAGCCAGTCATTCAGATACGCCGCGTCCGGATGCCCGGTGCCATTCTTGTCCGGATCGATCCCCACATGCGCCGGCCCATAAAACGAGGCGTACTTCGGGTCCTGCACGTCCGACGGAAACGCCCGTCCGCCATTCATAAACCAGTAGTGTTCCGCCCGGTGCGACGACGCCCCGAAATGAATCCCCTCCGCCAGAATCGCCGTCCGCAGTTCGCCGATAATGTCCTGCTTCGGCCCCATCTTCGCCGCGCACCAGTCGCTCAGGTCCGAGTTGTACATCTGAAAGCCGTCATGGTGCTCCGCCACCGGAATCACATACCGCGCTCCTGACTCCTTGAACAGCGCCGCCCACGCCTTCGCGTCAAAATCCTGCGCATGGAACATGGGAATGAAGTCCTTGTACCCAAACTTGGTCTGCGGCCCGTAAGTCTCCACTTCATGCTTGAACTCAGGTGAGCCCTGGATATACATATTCCGCGGATACCACTCGCTCCCGAACGCCGGCACCGAATACACGCCCCAATGGATAAAGATCCCGAACTTCGCATCCTGGTACCACTCCGGAATCTTGTATCCCTTCAACGAATCCCAGTTCGGCTGGAACGGTCCTTCATGCGCATCTTTATCCACAGTAGCCAGCACCGCTGCGCGCTGTCTGTCATACTTCGCAACCGATTTCTGCCAGATCAAATCATCCGCATTCGGCTGCTGCGCCACAGCAGTCAACCCAACACCCAGCACCAGTCCAAAGGCAAACGATTGCAGCAAACGTTTAGCTATCAATTTCACTCTCCCGCAGAAGGCTCATTTTTCAGACCATCCTTTTATACGCTAAAACCCCTTTTAATGGGCAATAGTAAATGCTCCTGTGGTCTTCCTTCATCCCCGGTTTACAATCACTGCAATCCCCGAGCACGAAGAATCATCCGGGACACACACTTTGAAGACAGCAAAACGACGCTACCCAACCCCGGCCCTCGAAAAAGGCCTCGATATCCTCGAACTCTTCGCGCATGAGCCCTCCGGGCTCACCAAAAGCGACGTCGCCCGCCGCCTCAACCGCACCGTCTCGGAGATCTTCCGCATGCTCCTCTGCCTCGAAGAGCGCGGCTACATCGCCCGTGCCGAAGACGATGATCGCTTTCGCCTGACCCTGAAAATCTTCCGCATGGCGCTTGAATACCCGCCCACCAAGCGCCTCGTCTCCGAAGCCCTGCCCATCATGCAGGAACTGGTGCACAAACTGAACCAGTCCTGCCATCTGGGAGTGCTCGAGGGCGGCCACGTCGTCATCATCGCGCAGGCTGATTCGCCTGTCAGCCCCGGCTTCTACGTCAAAGCCGGCTCGATTGTTGACCTCATGCACGCCGCGACCGGTCACGTCATTCTCGCCCACATCCCGTCCGAGCAGCGCAACCGCGCTGTCGAAATGTGGCAGCACCAGACCGGCAGCCATATTCCCAAAGATTTAGACGAGCACCTGGAAAAGATACGCGAGCAGGGTTACGAGGAGCGCGACAGCTACCAGATCCGCGGCGTCATCAACATCACCTATCCCGTGCTCGACGAGAGCGGCAACGCCGTAGCCGCCCTCACCGTTCCCTATCTGGCACGCCTTGAGGACCCGACAACTCCGAAGATGGTGCGCGCCGCTCTCCGCGAAGCCAGCCTCAAGCTAACCGAAGCCGTAGGCGGCCTCCACCACTCCGCACCCCAGGCCGAAAAGAAGCCGCCAAAGAAACCGCGCACACCCCAGACCCAGCCCTGAACAACGCCATCTTAAGATGTCATCCTGAGCGCAGTGAAGGATCTGCTTTTTATGCGCAGTGGCACGAAAGACGGGTGCCCCATCCTATCGCGTGTTTTTGCGATAGGGTGGGAAACCACAAATTTTCATGAGCCATTCTTTAGTGAAGCGCGGACGGGTGGAAGGGTGCCCCATTCAAGCCTTCTTTTGGCTTGAGCAGGGGCAGTTTTCCTGAACGAGCTACTCGTCCCTGAGCGCCACCACCGGTTCCACCGACGAAGCCCTGCGCGCCGGAATGAAAGCCGCCACCAGCCCGGCCGCAATCAAGGCAAGAGTCAACCCAAGAATCCGTCCCGCATCTTTATCCAGATGCAAAGCCACAACCGACCCGATATACCTCCGGGCAATGAAAGTAAGCACCAGCCCGATCAACACGCCACCGCCCAGCATCCAACCCACGCGCCGATAAATCCCGGAAAGAATCCGCCCGCGCGAAGCCCCCAGCGCCATGCGCACGCCAATATCGCGCGTCGAAAGCTCAACCTCGTGGCTGATCAACCCATACAGCCCCACAATCGCCAGCAGCACCGCCAGCGCGGCAAACGTGCCGAACAACCAGTTCTCCAGCCGCTCAAAGATCAGCGTATCGGCAATCACCGTCCGCATCGTCTCCGGCGTGCGAAAGGGCAGCGTCGGGTCAACATCGTGGAAGGCCTTCCGCAAGCTCGGTACAATGCTTTCCGGCGCAGCTGACGTGCGGACCGCCAGCGTCATGCTCGTCAGAACGGCTTGCTCCCATCCCGGGGGAATCTGAGCCGCCATATAATCCATCTCTGCTAGCGGCGGCTCATAAATGTTCTGCCGGATGTCCTTCACCACGCCCACGATCGTGTTGTGGTCATCCTGGTCGATCTGCATCCCGATCGGGTCCCGCCCAGCCGGTATGAACTTCTTTACAAACGCTTCGTTGACGACGATCACGGGCCTGGAAGAAGGTGTATCGATCTTCGAGTCGAGTAGACGCCCTCGCACCAGTCCGACCTTGAACGCGTCGTAATAACCCGGCGTGATAATGCGGTCCTCCGCCAACGTGACTTCATTCGCCGGAGCCGGCGGCGTTCCCGCTACATGGATCTCCGAGTTCCAGCCCCAGTTCTGGATCGGCAGCAACTGAATCACTCCCGCCGCTTCAACGCCCGGAATGGCCCGCACCTTCTCAAGCAGAGGGTCGTAGAAGTCCGCCATGATATTGCGGCCTTCATAGTTGCGGAGAGACAGGTCAATCTCCGCCGTCAGAATGTTGTCCGGCGAAAATCCGAGGTCCGTGTTCTTCAGCCCGCCCAGCATGCGCATCAGCAGCCCGGAAACCACCAGCAGCGTCAGCGCCAGGGCTACCTGCGTCACCACAAACGCGGCCCGCAGCCGGTGCTGCCCGCGCGAAGTCCCCGCGCTTCCGCCGGCCCGCAGCGCAAGACTCGGAGCCGTGCCCGACAAGCGCAGCGCAGGCAGCAGCGCCGCCACAATTGTGACCATGACAGATACAAATAGCGCTGCCAGCAGCACCGGAATATTCAGCTGTACTTCGGCCCCGCGCGCCAACGCCGCAATCAGCAGCAGCCGTATCACCCGCAGCAGTCCCGCCGCCAGCACCACTCCGCCCAGCGCTCCGCATACCGCAAACAGTAGCGCCTCAGTCAAAATCTGCCGCACAATCCGCGCCCGGTCCGCGCCCACCGCTGAACGCAGCGCCATCTCGCGCTCCCGCTTCACCCCTCGCGCCAGCATCAGCCCGGCCACGTTCACGCAGCCGATCAGCAGTAGCGCCATCACGGCATAGAGCAGCAATCTCAGTGAGCTGTTCGTGTTACCCAGAATGTACGTGCTCAGATCGATCAGCTTTACGCTTCGGCCCTTTGAGTCTGGGTACTGCCGTCCGAGATCGGCAAAAACAGCCGAGAGGTCCGCCTGCGCATGGCTGGCGGAAACGCCCACCTTGAGCCGCGCTATCGTCTGCAGCCAGTGGCTTCCGCGAGACTCGCGCTGCTGTTTGATCATGTGCATAGGCGTGTAAATCGCATTGACCTTCCCGATCGGGAACCGGAAACCCGCCGGCATCACGCCAATCACCGTATAGACGCTCCCGTCGAGCTTCACTTTCTGGCTGATGACATCTTTCCGGCCGCCAAAAAGCTGCTGCCACGTCTCGTAGCTCAGCACGACCACATCGTTCTTTCCGTCCGCATCCTCACCCGGTGCAAAGGTGCGCCCAAGGATGGGGCTTACCCCAAAGACATCGAAGAAATTGTCTGTGCCCTTTACTACATGCATGGCCATCGGCCCGGACGGCCCTTCAAAATTCTCGGTGCCATAGGCTGAATAGCCGGCCAGCGCCGAGAACCCATGGCTCATCCGTCGCCAGTCCAGATATTCGGGGTAAGACGCCGGCTGCGTGTACCCCTCGGGCGACCGCGTTTCGAGCGCGACGATCCGGTCAGCATCCCGATACGGCAAGGGCCGGATCAGCATCGCATACAACACGCTGAAAACTGCCGCCGTGATCCCAATGCTCAAAGCCAGCGTAGCAATCACCGTCACCCCAAACCCCGGCGACTTCCTCAACTGCCGCAACGCATAGCGAAGGTCCTGCAGAAACGACTGCATAGACGTAGCCCCCTCGTCGAAAAAACGGGCAACTCAACTGCCAATCAAAATTCAAAGCAGAATGCAGCAAATAAACGAGACAACCGCACTCAAAGAGTCAAAATTGAGCGCAAAAATCGCCCATTTTCGAACAATAGCGTTCACAATCGGACACTCTAGGCTGCACCTCCATCAAGGATGTCATCCTGAGCGGAGCGCGAAGCGCGCAGTCGAAGCCTTTCCTTAGCAGTGGCACAGAAAAGGGTGCCCCATCCTTTCGCGTCCTTTGCGAAAGGGTGGGAAAGTACGAACCTCCGTCGGCAATTTTCAGCCACAGCTCTTTCTTGTCAAGTCGCTCTGACCCTCTGATTCAGCATAACTAGTTGAAAATAAACCAACTAGATCACGCCATTACTTGGCGTACTATTTCGCAAAAATTGCTATCATAAGAAATAGAGCCACAAAAAAGCCCGCACTTGCGCGGGCGTTTCGCTTTCAAGGAGGATCCCCTGCTAAAGTATTGAAAACACTAGAAGCCACTTAACCCAAATCAAATCATTAGGTTAGCAAGGGATTATCCCTCCGCAAATTATTGAAAAATATAGAAACAGAGACTGAAAGGGTGGGGGGAGGGGGTAGCTACAGGCGCGACAGATACTTGAGCGCCTCACTCGGCTCCGGGCGAACTCGGAAATCGGCATGCGCCTCGCCATAAAGCACCGTCCCGTCCTGCGCCAGCACATAGGTAGCAGGCAGAGGCAACAACCAGCTTTCATCGCCATTTATGAAAGGAATATTCACCAGAATGCTCCGGTAATAGTTCTGGTGAAACGGAGGAACCTTGTAGGCAATCCCGAAATGCTGCGCCACGTCGCAGTGCGAATCATGCAGCAGCGGGAAGGGAATTCCATGCTGACCGGCGGTGAAGTCGTTCTGCCGCGCCGTCTGCGGAGAAATGCCAACCAGCAGCGCCCCGCGCTCCCGAACCACGGAATAGAGATCGCGCCACGCCTCCAGCTCCGTCATGCAGTAAGCACACCACCGCCCGCGGAAGAAGTTGACCACCAGCGGCCCCAGCGCCAGCAGATCGGAGGAACGCACAATCCGCCCGGAAGCATCCGGTAGCGCAAACTCCGGAGCCTTCGCCCCCACCGGAAGAATCCGCTCCTCAATTCCACTGGCAAAAAGATCAGCCACCGCCTGCTCGCTGATCGCCAGCCGCTCCGGCTGCACCAGGTTGCGCGTATTGGCGGTAATCTCGTCGAGCTGATCCTGCAAACGGTGATCGAGGTCAATCATAGAAACTAGAAAATCGAGCGAGAAAGAAAGTCTGGGTGCTGGGTGCTGGGGATGTTCGCGATCTAAATGGAAGCTAGCGCCCCCGCATGCCACCAAGCATCCCCATCGCGCGACGCTGCAGCATTCCACCCTTACCCACGTTCCTGAACATCTTCCGCATCTGCGCATACTGCCGCAGAAGCTGATTCACTTCCTGCACCGAAGTCCCGGAACCAGCCGCAATCCGCTTCCGCCGACTTCCGGAAATAATCTCATGATGATTCCGTTCCTTTGCCGTCATGGAATTGATGATCGCCTCAACGCGAACAAACTGCTTCTCATCCACCTGATCGGCCATCTGCTGCATCCCCGCAAGCGGCCCGACCGAAGGAAGCATCTTCATAATGCTCTGCAACGATCCAAGCTTCCGAATCTGCCGCAGCTGATCGCGAAAGTCTTCGAGCGAAAAACCATCGCCCGACAGCGCCTTCCGCGCAAACTCCTCGGACTTCTTGCGGTCCAGCTTCTCTTCGGCCTTCTCGATGAGCGTCATAATGTCGCCCATCCCAAGAATGCGGCTCACAATGCGATCCGGATGGAACGCCTCAAACGCATCCGGCCTCTCACCCGTACCGATAAACTTCACCGGCTGTCCCGTCACATGCCGGATCGACAGGGCCGCACCGCCGCGAGCATCGCCATCCATCTTGGTCAGAATGATGCCCGTCAACGCCAGCCGTTTATGGAACTCGTCGGCAGATTTAACGGCATCCTGCCCAGTCATCGAGTCAGCAATAAACAGGATCTCCTGCGGCGAGAGCAGCTTCTTCAGCGACTCCATCTCGCCCATCAGGTCTTCATCGATATGCAGACGGCCAGCCGTATCGACAATCAGCGTGTCACAGCCGGAGATGACAGCTTCGCGCCGAGCCTCCTTGGCCAACCGCTCGACAAGCGCAGTTCCAGCAGCCTCGCCCTTAGTATCGCCTTCGTAAAGATTGGCCTTGATCGACTTGGCCACAACCTTCAACTGCTCCCGCGCAGCAGGCCGATACACGTCGACAGAAACAAGCATCGGCCGATGCCCGCCCTTCTGCAGCCACGCCGCGAGCTTGCCCGAAGTCGTCGTCTTACCGGAACCCTGCAAGCCAGCCATCAGAATGACCGTAGGAGGTTTCGAAGCAAACTGAAACCGCGCCGTATCCTTGCCCAGCAGCGTGACCAGTTCATCGCGCACGATCTTGATGACCTGCTCGGTCGGCGATAGCGCCGTCATCACTTCCTGGCCGACAGCCTTGGCCCGGATGTGCTCGATCAGGTCCTTGACGACACTGAGGTTAACGTCGGCTTCAAGCAGCGCCACGCGAATCTCGCGCAGTGCCTCGCCGATATTCTCCTCGGAGATGGTGCCCTGCCCGCGAAGATTCTTAAACGCGCGCTGCAGCTTTTCTGAGAGATTTTCAAACATGGCTTCACAACCAGTTTACCAGCCGCGTCAGCCTGACCCTGCATCGCCGGCCCTTGCTCGCGAATCTACTGCTTCGAGACCATTAGGAGTGAGTCATGGATTTAGGTTTAAAGCACAAGCGGGCATTAGTCACAGGTTCCACGGCAGGCATCGGTTTTGCCATCGCCAAGCTGCTGGCGCGGGAAGGAGCGTTTGTCTACGTGAACGGTCGCACCGAAGAGCGCGTAGACAAAGCGGTCGGCGAGATTGAGGGAAAGGTAGACGGAGTTGCCGCTGACCTCAGCACAAAAGAAGGCGCCGAAAAACTCTTCGCCCGGGTAAAAGACCTCGACATCGTCGTAAACAATCTCGGCATCTTCGAAACAAAGCCATTCCTTGAGATCGACGACTCCGAATGGCTGCGCTTCTTCGATGCGAACGTACTTTCCGGAATCCGCGTCACCCGTCATTATCTGCCCGCCATGCTTGAGAAGAAATGGGGCCGCGTCATCTTCATCTCCAGCGAGTCCGCACTTCAGATCCCGGCTGAAATGGTGCACTACGGAATGACAAAAACGGCGCAACTAGCTGTCGCCCGCGGTATTGCCGAGTCGTTCCCGGCAAGCGGCGTTACCGTGAACTCAGTGTTGGCGGGACCGACGGAGAGCGAGGGGGTCTCGACCTTTGTGGAGGGTCTCGCCACTCAGCAAGGCAAGAGCAAAGAAGACGTAGCTCGCGACTTCTTTGAACACATGCGGCCGTCGAGTCTCATCAAGCGCTTCGAAACAACCGAAGAGATTGCCGCGATGACTGTCTTCCTATGCAGCGAAGCAGCTTCGGCAATAACTGGGTCTGCCATCCGAGTCGATGGCGGCGTAGTCAGATCGATTGTCTAAGAGCATTACAGTGGAATTTTCAAGTCAGGTGCAATCTTCTTAGATCAGAGCGACCGGCCTAGTTGATCTGCACCTGCTCAAATCCAAGCCCAAACAGCATGGTCGTCACCGCAGCACTGGCATTCTTGCGGGCGGCATCGAGAATCCCATCGGCAATCGCGGACTGTTGTAGATCCTGCTGTGCCTGGGCGCGAACTTCGGTTTCAAGATTGGGATCGGCAGCCACAAACAATCCCGTTTCACGCGAGTAGACGCGAGTCTTCGCGTTATCGATCGTCGTGGTAAAAATCTCGGGCTGAGGCAGGTGAACACGAATCGAGCGTCCCTGAATCTGTATATCGCTCGCCTGAAGATGGCTCAGGTCAATCCCGGCAATCGTCTGTCCATGTACGACGAGAAGCAGTTTGTCCCCAGCCAGAAAGTCCGGCAGATAAGCGTTCTCGCGCGAACCTTCCACCACTTTGTCCATCGTATAGACGACAGTTTCCAGCCGTTCCAGCCGCTGAATTTTGTTCACGACCGTCGATAGCGATGTGTCGACGGAAAGGCTGCGATGGGTCAGCTTTGCTGCAAACTCATCCCAAGCGCCCTTTGTGGCATTCCGAACAAAGAGCACAAATGCGCCAGCACCCACAACCAACCCCAGCAGCAGGGCAAGCAGAACCTTCCCCACATTGGAGGCTTGGGGCTTACTCGCAGGTGTAATCGTTGGAGTGCTCATGGAAGTTTAGATGCAGCTGAAAAGCGAACTACACTCCACTCTCTTGCTGAAGCAAATGAGCTACGCTCTGACGCAAATCAGCGCTCGATGCTGACTCACTGCCAATCCGGTTCGCATAGCTGGCCTTGATAAATGCCGTGAACAGCGGATGCGGCTCCAGCGGCTTTGACTTGAATTCTGGATGGAACTGGCAGCCAAGGAAATAAGGATGATCCGGAATCTCAACAATCTCAACATACGTAGCATCCGGAGTCGTCCCCGTAATCCGCAGCCCGCCGCCGGTCAGCAGTGCCTCGTACTCCCGATTGAATTCATACCGGTGGCGATGCCGCTCGCTGATCTCCGTTGTACCGTAAGCCTTCGAAGCCAGCGAGTCTGGCTGTAGAACGCACGTCCAAGCGCCAAGACGCATCGTCCCGCCCATCTCTTCAACGCCGGTCAATTCACGCAGCTTGTAGATCACGCGATGCGGCGTAGCCGGGTCGAACTCACTTGAATTTGCCCCATGCAGCCCACAAACATTGCGAGCAAACTCGATGCAGGCCGTCTGCATACCCAGGCAGATGCCGAAATAAGGCACGTTATTCTCGCGCGCATAGCGAATTGCATTCAGCATGCCCTCAATGCCGCGCTTGCCAAAACCGCCGGGAACGAGAATCCCGTCAAAGTCTTTCAACTGCTCCTCGTAATTCGGGACCTCAAGCCCCTCAGCCTCGATCCAGGTCACGCGCAGCTTCAGATTGTGTGCCAGCGAGCCGTGTACCAGCGCTTCCTTCAGCGACTTGTAGCTGTCCTCATACTCGACATACTTGCCCACGATCCCAATCGAAACCTCATCTTGCGGGTTGTAGCAGCGATTGACCAGATCTCTCCAGCGGCTCAAGTCAGGTTCGCGTGTTTCCAGATGGAGATACCGGAGCGCCAGCGCATCCACGCCTTCCTGCGCAAAGCACAGCGGAACCTCGTAAATCGACTCCACATCCTTCGCCGTAATCACGGCCTTCTCTTCAAGGTTGCAGAAGAGCGCAATCTTGCCCTTGATTTCGCGGTTCAGGGACCGGTCGCTGCGGCAGAGCAAAATATCCGGTTGAATCCCAATCGAGAGCATTTCCTTAACCGAGTGCTGCGTCGGCTTGGTCTTCAACTCCTGCGCTGCGCTGATCCACGGAACCAGCGTGACGTGAACAAACACGGTGTTCTCGCGCCCCAACTCCTGACGCATCTGGCGGATGGCCTCAAGAAACGGCAGCGACTCAATGTCACCGACCGTCCCGCCAATTTCAACGATAG
>Ga0335073_10009667_pt1 | contig 13535 bp, 19 predicted proteins | sample Lox_Sample_22_FD_207093 | JGI IMG/M metagenome (GOLD analysis project Ga0335073, IMG submission 207093) | Soil microbial communities from Loxahatchee National Wildlife Refuge, Florida, United States - Lox_Sample_2.2 | ecosystem: Environmental > Terrestrial > Soil > Wetlands | place: USA...
TAGATGTTAACACCGCATTTCAGGAAGGAGAATTGAATTACCAAGTTAGGACAACTCGTCTTCGCAATAGATTCCTTTTTAGTACACCCCCGGACCGTCACCCTACCTCGAGCTCAAATGACTAGTTATACATAAAAGGCCCCGAATACTCTCAGTCGAGCAAACCTCGCAAGCAACTGCATTCTCCAAGACTATGCAATTAGAGTTGGAACTTGGAACTTGGAAGCCAACCCTTGGCGACTGGACATTCGCTGTTCAATTCGGTCTCCTTGTTGGAATATGTCACCACTTCCTAATCCAATTTCCCCGTCAAGCCCACATCTTCACAACTCTTTACGCTTACCTCGTCGGCAATCTGAGTTTCCATCTCCTCTGCTTTCTTCCACAAACTCATCATCCCTCACCTGCAACTTTAGCCTTCGGCACACTTATTTTCAACATCTCATATGTAATCCCCGCACGTCTTTGGCGGGTCTGAATACTGAAATTCTGAGTAGATTACAAGTGCAGCATTACTGAAAGTTGTTTATAACGTTTACTTTCGCCATCGTGGTATACCAACTACTTTCTGGATGGCAGCCACCGATTTACATTTCTGGAATGTCTACCGACATTACCATTCCTACAAACACATCCACAAAGTCCACAAACAATTAGGCGACGTAGTCAGAATCCAACCTAATCACATCAGTTTCAATACTCTCGAAGCAGTACACGCACTTCACAATATCCGCACAAAAGTAGTTAAAAGTGAGGTATACAAGAACGTCATGCCAATCGGTCCAGGTGCCCCACAAAGTCTATTCAGCGAGACGTACCGCCTTTCACTTTGTTTAGATTTCCTTTCTAATGTGTAGAGATAAACGTCGACATGGTTTCTTGAGAAGGACTTCAAATCCACTATTCAGCCAAACTTTCCTCAGAACTTTGGAAGTGCAAATGCATGGGTACTTGGAGATGTTTATTCAAGGAATCAAACGAGAAGCTCATGAAAACAAGGGACTTGTAAATATCACTTCCTGGATAGAATACTTGACATTTGATGTACACTCCGTTCAAGACATTGTATGAATCTGACGTACAGGTTTCAGGGGCATTATCTCTTGGAGCAGATTTTGGGGCATTGGAATCTCACGAACATGAATTACTAGAGACACTCAGCATGCGCTGGCGCTTTGTAGCCGAGGTTCGCCTCCCTCCTTCAGAGACTCTTGTAATGTCTAACGTTAGATGTTTGGTATTCCTTGGATTATGCCTTTACTAGATGTCCTCCCTCAAACTGCAGCGAACAAGAAACTCCGAACAAGTTTCAAACAGGTATTCTCTTCTCTGTGGCTGAAATCTAACGAACAGTGGGCAGCAAATGCGATTCAACAGACATTGAAGAAGGAAACAGATGATAAGCAGGAAAGGAGTTATCTGACTGCTCTAACAACGGCATCAGATCCTGAAACCGGAGAGAAATTGTCGGCGGAGGATACATCCATTAATGCAACTGCTTTCATGTGACATCCCATCTCTCCTTTAATCTTATATTGACTTTCCACTGGTCTTTGGACGTGAGGCTAATTGTCTATTTAGTTTTGCAGCAGCAGACACGACTGCAATATCGTTGGTTTTCATTATTTATCATCTCGTGACGAATCCTCAAACTTGGACTTCCCTCGCTAAAGAAATCAGAACAAACTTTGAGAGAGAGGAAGATCTCACTTATCAAGCATTAGCTTCCTTGCCCTATCTCGATGCAGTCATTCATGAAGGTTCCTCCCCATTTACTTCCCTCTAACTTCAGGAACGCGTTTAAGTCCAGCAGTACCGTCTAACCTAATGCGTCGAGTTCCTCCAGAAGGAATGTCCATCTCAAACCACTTCATCCCAGGAAACGTACTCCTACCCCTCTCCCTCTCTAACCATTCTAGACAGACGTGAGCACCGACACATGGGTTATCCTCCACGACGAACGGCACTTTTCGAATCCAATGTCATTCATCCCAGAACGGTTTCTAGAACCCAATACTTCGGGCGAAACCTGCGATCGGAAAGCCTGGATTCCATTTTCTACTGGATTGAGAGGGTGTATTGGAAGACCTTTGGCGATGATGGAAATGAAGTGTGCGATTGCAAGGTTTGTGTGGACTTTTGATGCTGAGATGGGGAGTGGGGAGGGACCGAGATATGAGGAGTGTTTTGTGGCGCAGAGAAGTGCATTTAATATTCGTGTTCAACCGGTTCAACGGTAATACCTTACGAAGGCTGGTTCGAATTTCCTCCCGATATGGCTGAGAAGCTCTGATAACTTCAACTCCACAGCTTCTTGAATGGCTCGAAGTGATAATTGAGGAGGTCACACGGATGTAGCCATAAATCTGATGTTCATTTCAACTATTCTTCCATGTTCGATTCACCATTTGACATTCAACCCCCACGCCCTCAACGCAATGCTGATGCTCTCTCCTTGGGTAACTACAAATCTCACACTCTCGGCTAAGTATTTCCCACAATCCTGATTCGAAATTATACAAATCGCAGCTAGTCATCTCTGCCGATACTGATGGCTAATCCTTCGCTCCATGCTCCCTAAGCAATCTCACAACTGCTTCTTTTCCCCTTGATGACGCCGCTCGTAACGCGCTCCCATAGTATCCTCCATTTTCGTTGACATTTGCTCCCTTCTCCAAAAGTAATCTAACAACATTCTCTGAACACTTCCACGCGGCAGCTTGCAGAGCAGTCCCAAGGCGTCCTCCAATCCCATTCACATTGGCCCCATTCTCCAGAAGCACCCGAACCACTTCCTCATATCCGTAGAGAGATGCTCCCTGGAGGGCGTTACCATAATATCCGTCCTGTGCGTTGATATCCGCTCCCGTCTCCAGAAGCAATCGGACCACTTCCTCGTGCCCACGCACCGACGCCTCTACCAGAGGCATACCATAATATCCACCGCGTGCATTGACATTGGCGCCATTCTCCAAAAGCAATCGAACGACCGGTAGATGTCCGTTCCGGGACGCCGCTTGCAGAGCATTCACCATACCACTTTTCTCTGTATTAACATTGGCACCATTCTGTAGAAGCAATCGAACTACCGCCTCATGACCTTTAGACGACGCCGCGTACAGAGCTGTGCCGGAATCTCCACATTCTGCATTGAGATCCACTCCCTTGTCCGCAAGCAATTGAACCACTGCTTCGTGTCCATTTATCGATGCTGCCTGAAGAGCATTGCAGTATACCCCTCCGACTGCATTGATGTCTGCTCCCGTCTGTAAAATCCGCTCTGTGAGATCGGCAAATTAGCCAAGTAACGATGAATAATACAGGGGAGGCGGAAAGTCCTTCCTAGTACGTCTAAGCTTGAACAAAGCATGCAGTGCCGAACCACGGTTTGGTTTGTACAGGTTTAACCAAAACGTTAGATGGTCATTGGATGTTGAATCAAATAGGCTATTCAATAGAGTGAGCTCCAGCATTTTGCGTCCTTTATCTGGAGTGTCGTGGACATGCGTTGGCCAAAATCGTGCGGCATAAAGCAAAAGTCGGCGGGAAGTATTGGGACGATAAGACACATTTTTGCCGCCGTTTTCGCTTTCCCACAACAGATATACCACGCAGACTGTTGCCGCAACTTGGTGTGCATCAGGTTCATGAATTGCGAACGCGGACGTTGGCTTTGCCATACGATCAGAGAGGAGATATTCCTTGACGGAAAAATGAGCAAACCGTAACTCCGTTTGTTTTCCATCTCTGGAGATATTAGATTCATACTGAAATAGAGGTACCGAGAGAGCTCTACTAAACTAGGGCAAATCCCCAGGATATCGTACGGATCTCTCAGGTTTAAGTTGGGGTCAACTCGCTGCTGTTCGCAATCGACAGTGATGGCAATAGCGATGTCTTCAATACCCAGCGGTTCGTAAGAAACCACCAGCAACTGCAGAACTCGAAGCGCCACTTTCTGGTCCTCGTCCGGGATGTTCTGAAGTATCCGATCGTAAGTCTCCTCCAATCCTTTTGGAAGTTGGGATAGTGCTTCCATTACTGCACCGAGGGATCTCTTTCCCCTCAGAGTTGTCAACTGACAATCCACCCACCTGAACCTATTCACGGTTAGTCAGACAACTTAGGACATTACATTCCGTTGGCACCATCAACAAGAGCCTTTTGTATCTTCTGTTTTGTGTCGGGGTCCCAGCGTTGTAGCTTTCGATCCTGCACGAGGCGGTTTTGCACGTATAACTCGATGTCCGAATCTAAGCCCCCAGATTTGAGATCGATGATGACCAAGTTAGCTAGACCCTCCAATTCTTCGGCAATATCTTTCTCTCTTCGACTGGTCAATAAGATGTTGAGATTTCCCATGCTGATCATTACTGTCAAGACTTCCAACAAATTATCTCTGTCCGGGCCTGATGGACATTCGTCCAGTGCATCCAGCAAAATAAATGTGCGGTGAGTGCTTGCCAAAGGCGATGTAAAGAATTGAATGAGATCAGGTAGTTTTGGTGCCACCTGTCCGTTATCGCATTGCCGGTAGAGTTGGTGGAGTTGCGGCGATACTAACCTCTTTCGGTCGCATAAATCTGCGATGATGCAGCTTAACATGCTCCCTGCGTTCGGCCTATCGTTGAAGTTGAAGTAGAAGTAGGCATATTGATCGAGGGAATTCGGGATGCATAAACCTTTGACGTGCTCGATGATGGTTGAGCAAAGAACCGTTTTACCAGCTCCTGGGATTCCATGGAGCCACAATGAGGCCGTTTGACTCGTCGTCCAATTCACGAAGGATTCCGACCGAATGAACCAGTCGCCAGTGGTAGGCTCCCGTTTATCGCGGGCGACTTTGTGGTTCGTAGATGTATTAACCACTCTGAGCCAGGAAAGTACTTTTTCATCCTCTTTGCTCAAAATCATCTTTTGAATCATTGTGGCAGTTTCGACTACGATTTCCTTGATTTCGAGGTCGACCTGAACCGTGTCAGTGGAGATAGCTAAAATGAAATTTGTTTTGTGGGTTTCGATGAACTGAACCAATTTGTCGACTTCGTTCTTCTTCAAAGGCCACTTTGCTCGCCTCATAAATCCGAGTTTCTCTTTTGTCGAATCCGTCATCTTCTCGATGCTTTCGTATCCGAGAACTTTAGCAATTTTGCGCAACTCCTCGTCGCATTGATCAAATGCATCTTTCTTGAGGTATTCCAGACTCTGTAGCGCGGGATCGTCGAATGCTTTCAACGTTTCGAGCGTGCTTTTGAAACCACTAATTGCATTGATGACGGCTTGGATGTCTTTCACTGCATCTTTCGCAGTTTTGCAGTACTGGAAGCAGGCGACAAGGATTTGTTCGCTGACTTGAACGATCGAAATAATCGGAGTCGCAGCCATTTTGAAGGATCAAGGACGAACTGTCCTAAGGAATGGCGATGATGGTTCGCATATAAGAATAGGCAGTGTAGTCCGCTTATATAAATGTGTCGCTGCGGCGGTGCACCGTGCCGTGGCCCAACCTAAACCTTAACTAATTGAAGCAAATGTCGAGAGGATACTCGCTATTGATCCTGAAGCACACCAGATGTTTAATGAATAATTCCGGCCGAGGGTCCTGTGATTGAGGAGCGAGTTAAGTTAAATGTCAGCGGCCATGCTGTCAGGTTATAAAGGCCGGAAATCGCCCCGGTGGTTCCTCAGATATTGTCCGTGAGATGGCAAGATCAAACCAAACCCTGACCACCCTCGGTATTTAGCGAGCCTTGCATCATATACCATCAGCTGAAGATCATACCATCTGGTCAAAGCTCGTCTGTTGTAGTAGCGGGCATTGTCGTAAGGTAGGGTTTCCTGTAGATATATATTAACAGTCATTTTTCATAGACAAACTTCGCCCTAGCCCTTTTGACATATCTCGACATATCTCTGGAAGACTATCGAAAATACGTCCTAATGCCTCAACCACACCATTTGTCAACTACATACCCAAGTCGTTCAAAATGGACATGTAGCCCAGCATCTGGGCTATGGATATATAGATCAAACTAGGCTTTGCCAATAGATAGAGGTTACATATTAAATTGAATTGGAACTTTGCAAACAGATATCAACTTGCGTTCCTCCTTACACGGTTCCAGGACATCGGCTTATTTGGGCTGTGTTTTGCAAGAGGTTGACACGGCTTAGATTGTATACATGCCTTAGTAAATTTTGCAGATACCCATACAGATCTTAGCAACGCTGGCTCCGTTTCCGCTACCACCCTCAGCACGACCTCCCTCTTTGTTAAGGGCCAACATTACCCTTGAGATTGCCCTTTATCTGTGCGCTTCTTCCACTCCGACCAACTTTGCACCTCAAGACCCGCTGCTTTTAACTCCTTGATCCTCCTTCCTTCACTCTCGATAGCCTCTTTAACGAATTGATGATCCGGGTGAGACACCAAGTCATATGGAAGAAAAATTCCAACCATATCGACCTCCTCTTGCGTCATGATATACCAAGGTGCCAGGCCGTGGAACTTTCCCACCTCGTTTTCCGACTGGAATCTCCGTACACGGTATTTCTGAAAAATCTCTTCAATGAGGAAGCGACGTTCTTCGTCCGGTGGAAGGACTCTTCGGGCACGCTCGAGATATCGCCAGGTTGCCTTTGCCTCCTTTGTTTCGTCATCATCATCTTCGTCGGACTCATACATGGGGTCTTCCTCGTATTTATATTCCCATTCTGTTGAAGACGTGGGATGGCACTCCCGGTCGAAATCCATCGACGGCTGAAGAGCCTTCCTAAGCTGTTCCAGCGGAACAACCACGTCGCCTCCTTTAAGATCTTTTGGGATGCATGAGCCGGTTCTTCGCACTCTCACCAGGTCCCTGATTGCCAGGCTATAGCGATATTTATCAAAGGTGATGATAGTACTAGTGGCCATTGTAAGAAACAAAACATCCTTTCGCAAAAGCAGAAGTCTTTCAACTCAACCCAAACCCTGAGGGCAATCAAACTTGCGTGCGTAGGTAGGTAAATATTTAGATAAATAAGCTTGACACTAGGACCGGTCACTGCGCCCATCGCTACAGCCTTTAAGCAGTAATTTGCGCTTTTCCAAGCCAGCCCTTGTAATTTTTCTGGAACTACCCCTGAATCGTCCGTCAAACTCTCATCGCAACGAGAAGCTCATCAACAAGTCCACTTACAATACCATGGATGAAGCTCTCTCGAATATTGACCTCTTTGCCGAACCAGAGGAGAATACCAACGCTCCAGCTAAATTGTCACACCAGGACCTCGCCAGACTTAGCCACGAGGAGCTAAAGTGTTTGGAGTATTTCAACCAAAGGTCTCGAAAGTCAGAGAATTGGCTCACTGCCATCCTTAGACGTGGTGTTTCAACTTCCAGCGACACGATCGTTCGAATCGTAAAAATCCCGATTGATGGCAATTGCGTTACTTTCCACTTCACAGAATATACGGATATCTTGACCGGAAACAACCTGCGAACCACTTTCCCCGATCAAAAGATGTTGATATCAGCAGTAGACAGCGAACCACAAAACTCTGCTATACTTACGGAAATCATCGACCATCAAGTATTGGACGAAACCGTACGGATTATCTGCATATTTTGGCCAAGTACATGGCTCAACACTGATCGGACGATATCCCTCATCCTACGCTATACTGCCTCTGCCACGATCAAAATAAATTCAGATCATCTGTATCGCGTTCTAACACGACACTTCCCTGACGTACTTACCGTCACTCCCTCTCAACTCCCCTTGGAAATTGCTTACCCCGAACTGTCGACCCATTCCCAAGGACTGGACTTGAGAGAAACGATAAAGTCACTGAGCCGTCGCGTGGATGACCTCACAGATTATGTTGCGGCAGTGTCGAATGCGTATCAACGATCAAACCTATTTGCTAATGCGATACTGTCTGTCCTTGAACAAGAAAAACGCGATCGGCTCCGGACGAACGAGGATTTTAGAAATCGTTTCGGGCACATGCACGAAGAACTTATACGCCATGCAACGTCGTTCGCTTATGGTTTTGAGTATGCGATGCCGCTTACTATCAATAGTTTCCTGGAAGCCATAAATTTCGTAGGTCGTGGATTGGGCAAGTCACCAAAAGAGATTGAGTTAGCTACCCGATATTTAATCAGGACTCTCACCAAAGGAGTGGATGTCGATTATGAAGAGAAGCTATGGGAGACGGCTAAAGAACCAACTTTCTTCAAAAAATTTCAACAGGTCTACTTTCCACAATCTTTCGACTTCAAACTAATTAATAGTCATCCACCTACATGAAACTTCTCGTTTGGACTCGCGTCGCCCTGTCAACGGTAGGAGTAGCACGATCTAAATTTTATGGAACGCTCCTGTCGATTGCTCAGTGGGATGTTGCGGGGAGAAAAGAAATCCAAAAGCTACAAATTCGTCCGCAAGAGCTCTTGACTGCAATGCTGGAGCAAGATAGTTCATATTGCTTGATATTAATCTGGTTTCACATCAATGCCGACGAGTATATCCCAGATGCGAGTTTACCCTTTCGCAAATGGAACATCCCTACGAATGTCCTGCAGTTCGACCATCGTGGCACGTTCAAAGATATCTCGGCCAACCAACATCTGTATGAAGGTGCGGAGTCGAAAGGAAACTATACCAATTGTATTTTACCATTTTCTCATGCACTGCTGATGCCATTTAGATGAAGAAGCCAAGAAACAGTTGTTACGCAGGTTTATTCTCATCGATGCAATGGGTGTATATGCATTCCGCTCCCAAATCCATTTCAAGGGAATAGTGTTCGTTCCTGATTATCCACCCGAGAAAGAAGTCGAAGAACGCGTCGCTCTTCCCTGGCGAAAGGCTCCACCATCCGTCGGTAGTTCTGCCGACACTACGGGTTCGTGGATTAGCGATGATGTGCGCATGATGGTTCCTGACCTTTACCACTGCACAATGAGACTTGCGTTGGCGCCAGTCTGCATTGGGAAAGTTTGATTTGGTCATGAGCCAAGCTTGGTTGGGATTGAATGTCGGGTTCGTGTAGTAGGCTCCATTATTTTATTTTTGGTTTTCAAGTTTATTGTATGGGATTACTGAAGGATTCCGAATGGAATTTCTTTAAAAGCGGGGTTGAATTTCCGTCTGTCCTGGCGTGTTGTCAAATTCTTTCTTTGAGATTGGTGCAGGATTTACAGAGTAAAAGCTTCATACTCAGGGATACATTTGTTCGGATATCTTTCAGGTTGGTGATTTTGTCTTTGATTTGTGGGGATAGATTACAGCGGGATTTAACAAGATTGTATGGTATCTTGCTGATGGGTCGTCATTTTGCGCGGGGCGGAGGCATAATGTTCAACAGTTAAGTTAATGCCGTTGACTGTATGTACATGAAAACACGTATCTAGGGAATTATATGAGAGTCGCTACTTTTCAGGACATGCTTTTGCCGGACCAAAAGTCTCCGCTGTGGATGCGTGCTCGGTTGAGATATGCTAATGACTCTGATCAAAAGTCTGCTGGGAATTTGCAAGCGAGTGACTCACTGCCGATCCTGTCCGTGTGAGACGGATGACGAACGTCCACTTCAGCCGCCGTTTTGGCCTCATCGTCACAACGTCAAGCGTAACCGTTACACAACCATCGTGGCTAGTACTCAAGCAGTCAAGAGGCGCAAGGTTGATTCACGTTGCTTTCGATCTGCACGGGGTGGCAAAATCGAAATTTCAATGGGTCTCAAGAGCTCTTAAGCGCAAAGCTCTAACACGATAACTGAGCAGTACTGAGTCACCTCGATTTGGTTCGATCTTCATCTCAACGAATTACATTCCAATTCAGAAGACTGTGACGGCTTTTCGAGAACGGAATATGACGTCCGTTCCAGATTTCGATCGTCGAGACTCAGTTAAAGATTTTGTGGACAAATCAGATGTGTTCACAGCACAGTTTCACAAAAGCAATTAAGTATTAGTGGCTGTAGAGTCAAGAGATTCCGGTCGGCGTCGACGGTCGGAGATTTTGGAGGTACACAGACTGTTTCCAGGGGTCAGAATGCATTGTGGTGTCCGCTATGGGTTGTGATGTAAGGGATTGCATGATGGGGCATTTGTAGGGTGATGATATTAGGACATAGCCGTTTGCGATGGGTTACAATGATCTTGCTCGATGGATTGGGTGTTGGACGATGGCATGGGACATATTGGACCTCGAGTGCAATGGATACAGGCTTGATCTGCTCTTTAATTCCTGCTCCCTGGCGTTTTTGACATCAATAATGAAGGAAATATTCATGGGTGAAGTTTTCTCATTTTGCACTGATGTCTATCAAGGCCTTTTGCTAAGCAACGATGTTTGCCAAATATATCTCCTCAGAATAGCACTGCTTATACCTTGAAACCACGCGAGCGACGACGACCACGCGCACCTGCTGTTAGCCACATATACAAAGAGCCAAGTACGTTCCAGTTTATCATGATAGGATCGAAGATACGGTTTCTTGTGCTTATGAGGACCAAAACCTAGATATCAGCCAGGAACAAATAACAACGTAATACCGAAATGCTTAACGGCTTCACGAGAATTTCTCTTTCCTCGAAGGAGAAGAGTATTACTTCCTTTTGGTGATCGCAACGCCAATTGATCAAAAGTAATAACCTCCCCACCAGCCTTCTCAATCCTCTCCCTAGCAGTCTTTGTAACTTTCAAAGCAGCAATACTCAATTTAGGAACTTCCAGCATTCTCACATCGTCTGTAACAGTTCCAACAATAACCACAGTCTTATCCTGATTCGATTGTTTAACTTGACGAGAGATGAAGGAAATGGAAACAGGAGGACGGTTGATGCGAGATTGATAGAGACGTTTCAGGACCGCTTTGTTGAATTGAGAATCTGTTCGACGGGCAAGGAAACGGTAAAGTTTTACGAGAAGAAGGAGATAAACGTTTTTGGAGGCAGGGGCCTTGCGGTGCTTTTTGCGGATATGATGACCCTTGGGAAGATCGATACCCTAGCAGGTTAGTAAGTGGAGACAAAGTGGTGCTTTGGAATGATGGTCGGGTAAAAGTACGTACCATTTTGTGATCTGTGGTCAAAGGTGCAAGACTCAAGAATCAAATTTCTGAGGGTGAAGCATCTTCAGTTCAGGCAGTCACAAATCTCACCCTAAAATTTAAAACCCTACAATTCTGTGTTTCTTGACGCTTCCGCCACGTTCGCAACGAACTTCAGGTCTCGACAAGCGACTCAAGTTCATTCTTATTCAGATCCCAATATCAATCTTCAATCTCCCTTTCAGTACTCCAAGAGAGATCAGAACAATTGAAATGGTAATTGAACTCGCTCTTTTCCTTTCCTTGTTGAGTAGAACTGATACACCCCACAGGTTGTCCTCGCAGCCTCGATCTGTACGCGCGGTGGAAAAGGTATACGCCTCTCCTTGTCCCTCAAGTTCTAACACTGTAGCAATCCTCTCTCGCCAATTCCGTGAAATGCCAAAAGCAAGGATTGAAGCGCTACTCGCCTCCTTCCCCAAACTCACCTCCCAAGGAACTCAACACACAACCGTCGAAACAGACAACCTACGATACGTCTATCAACCCCTCGAAGAACTATACATGGTTCTCATCACCAGCAAACGTTCCAACATCCTACAAGACATTGATTCATTGCATTTATTTGCACAAGTTGTAACAAGTGTCTGTCGTAATGGTCTTGATGAACGTGAAATTTTGCGTAATGCGTTTGAATTGCTGAGTGCGTTCGATGAGATTGTGTGTCTTGGGTTTAGGGAGAATTTGACGCTGCCTCAAGTTAAGAATATACTTGAAATGGAATCTCAGGAAGAGAAGATCCAGGACATTATTGCTAGAGTACCAACGAATTCTTTCGAGGTTCTTGCTAATCGGTAGAATAAAGAACATGAAGCTAGTGAGGAGAGAAAGAGACGAGCTCGTCAATTGGAAATGCAACGACGAGAAATGGCAAAGTTGGGCCCTCGGCAATCCGGTGGGTTTGCTGCTTCAATATCAAGCAATCAATATCAGTCTGTGAGAACGTCTTCTCCCGATGTTGCCGCTACTTCCTACTACGACAACTATAAAGCTGATGCAACCGCCAAGAAGTACCGTTCCCTAGCCCCGATCTTTTCTCTCGCGGAACGAGATGACTGATGATAGATCTCCTGCACCGTTGAAAGGAAAAGGCATGCAACTTGGTAAAAAGACAAACACTAAACTTTACAATGCTCTCAGCAGTGAACTTGCTTCCGTCGAAGCTTCGACACCATCTACTCCCCCTTCCTCTACAACGGCAGAGTCCCACGAAACTCTCGTTCAATCCACAGAAGGAATCCAAATCTCTTTCTCCGAGACCGCAAGTGCGAAATCCAACCGTGATGGAGGCATCGAATCACTCGAAGTCCAAGGTCTTCTTAACCTTCTCATTTCCGATTCTGCCCTATCACGCATTCATTTGGGAGTCCACACTATCGACACCGATGGAACTCAATTCAAAACACACCCCAATGTGGATCGGAATTTGTTTAAAGATCAACATAAGATTGGATTGAGGGATGCAAATAGACCGTTCCCGCTTAATCAACAGATTAGTGTTCTCAGGTGGAGATTGCAAGCTAAGCCAACTGATACGACGTTACCTATTTCAGGTTTGTCCTGCTTTGGACTAGAGTGTTGATGTGCTAGTTAATAGTTGGCCTTCGCCGGTGGGAGATGGATCCACTGATGTCAGCATTGAATATGAAATCGACTCCAATGCTTCAGGATCTCTAGAAAACGTGGTCATCATAATCCCGTTGCCAATGTACATCCTCCCTCGTTTCCCCCACTTCCGTCTGTTACACTGTGAAGAACCGTTCTAATTGTTTTACTGGCAGTCCGGGTTCATTTCCCAATATCAAAGAAATAGATGGCGATTCTCAAATCACAGCTGCCGGTTTTGAATGGAGACCACCTGTCGACGAAGTTGAAAATGGACGTTTAGAATTCAATGTGGCTGGAGATGATCCTGAGGGATTCTTCCCTGTCGAAGTTCATTATCAAACCCAAAAGACGTTCTGCAGCGTTGATGTACACTACCCTCTTTCCTATACTCCCTGGCAGACGGACACACTTTTTCGAGCGGATTCTGATTGTAGATTACGGATGTCAGTCTGGTAGATTTGCAGCAAAGTGTGCCGTACGCGAAAACTGTGAAGGCCGAGTCGGTGATTACTATTTCATGAGATGGTGGGAATTTATAGTGTCAAAGCAAGAACTGTATGGTCTCAAACGACAGGCTTGCAGTTCCCTAACACTGTAACTAATTATATTTATCTACTAAGCTAAAACCATTAACCGACAACTCATCTAGATGGGATGCGATAGTTTCTCGCCTCATAATTCAGCCCACCATAGCCAATCATTCCTGGGTTAGGGTAATCTGTTCTTTAGGGTCTGAGCATGCCCTACACATTGTCAATTTGTGACTGTCGAAATTTCAATAAGGACATCCTCTGCCAAAGTCGACCAAGCATCATCACACA
>Ga0335073_10009668_pt1 | contig 13535 bp, 10 predicted proteins | sample Lox_Sample_22_FD_207093 | JGI IMG/M metagenome (GOLD analysis project Ga0335073, IMG submission 207093) | Soil microbial communities from Loxahatchee National Wildlife Refuge, Florida, United States - Lox_Sample_2.2 | ecosystem: Environmental > Terrestrial > Soil > Wetlands | place: USA...
CCGTTCCCGGTTCGGCAGCGCTTCCCTATGCTGAGCGAGTGCCAAACACTTATCGAGTAGTTCAGTGGAACACCGGAAACGTCGGCAAAAGCTCCCTCAAATCGATCGCCACAAACCCGTTGTTCGAATTGGTGGGGTGCTACGCCTGGTCACCGGAGAAAGCGGGCCGTGACGCCGGCGAGCTGGTCGGCATCGCGCCGCTAGGGGTGGCGGCCACCAACGACATCGATGCGCTGCTAGCGCTCAAGCCGGACTGCGTCGTCTACAACCCGATGTGGATCGACGTCGACGAGCTGGTCCGCATCCTGTCGGCGGGCGTCAACGTGGTAACCACTGCCTCCTTCATCACCGGGCACAATCTCGGCGCCGGCCGCGACCGGATCATCGAGGCGTGCGAGAAAGGCGGCTCCACGATCTTCGGATCCGGCGTGAGCCCGGGGTTCGCCGAGTTGTTGGCCATCGTCTCGGCGATGGTGTGCAATCGCGTCGACAAGGTCACCGTCAACGAAGCCGCCGACACCACCTTCTACGACTCCCCGGAAACCGAGAAACCGGTGGGCTTCGGGCAGCCGATCGACCATCCCGACCTGCAGGCGATGGCCGCGAAGGGCACCGCCATCTTCGGCGAGGCCGTCCGGCTGGTGGGCGACGCGCTCGGCGTCGAACTCGACGACGTGCGATGCGAGGCCGAATTCGCCCAAACCACAGCGGATCTCGAGATGGCGTCGTGGACCATCCCCGCCGGATGCGTGGCGGGCGTCTACATCAGCTGGCAGGGAGTCGTCGCCGGCAAGACCGTCATCGACCTCAATGTTCGATGGCGCAAAGGCCAGACACTCGAACCGGACTGGAAGATCGACGGCGACGGCTGGGTCATCCAGGTCGACGGGCAGCCCACGGTCACCACGAAGGTCAGTTTCCTGCCGCCGCCGTATTTCGAGGCCACGACGATCGAAGAATTCATGGACCTCGGCCACATTATGACCGCGGTGCCGCCGATCAACGCGATCCCGGCTGTCGTCGCCGCGGCGCCGGGCATCGCCACCTACAACGATCTGCCACTGACGCTTCCGCGCGGCTCTGTCCGGTTCTAGGTCCGGCTCTATCGTGCGGGGATGTTCTGCAGCTTGGGCGCCAAGTCGGGGCAGTAGATGCTGATTGCGCTGCCCAGGAACTGATACGACTGCACCTGTGTGGTGCCTCTAGGCAGGTTGTTCAAGAGGAAATGCGCGGAGGCCGCAGCGTCGGGATCGACGCCCTGACCCAGCCGTCGGCAGACGATCTTGGCGATATAGGGGTTGTAGTCATGCGGACCGTAGATGCCGTATCCCGCGATCTGGTTGTCGAAGTCGGTATCCGGATCCGCGGACGCCGGCGCGGACAGCCCAATCGCCGCGGCGATGGCAAGCGCCGCGCAGCCCGCAGACCGTGGAGCCCTCAATGCCTTCATGCGCCGAAGCGTACCGTTGCTGCTTCTTTGTCCGCTCATCGTCACCGATCTTCCTTGCCCGTCCAAAGCCCGTCTTCCTTGCCCGTCCAAACCGTCCATCTTGAAACCCGATACGGTCGTCACAACGCCGGTCCATCCCGGTTTCATTCTGGTCGCCTATTCAGCTTAGAGTAGCTAAGGTTACACACAGGCTAATTAGTTGAGCACCCGTAGTCCATGGTTAAGAAATTGGAAGAAGCGCCCATGACGACCACCGAGCCGCGGACCGAACCGCTGCCAACCCAGGTTTCGGGCGGCAGCGAAGAAAGGGTCGCCAGCCGGCGCCCGGCCAGGCGGTCGGGGCTCTCTGGCTTCCTTACCCGTTTCTGGGTCGTGCTCGTCATCGTCGCCGTGGTCGCGCTCTCGGGGTTCTGCGTGTACCGACTGCGCGGCGTCTTCGGCGTTCACGGCAACACCTTCGGCGGCGGTGCGGTCGCCGAAGACATCAAGCCGTTCAACCCCAAAGTGTTAACACTCGAGGTCTGGGGCCCACCGGGCAGCGTGGCGACCATCAACTATCTGAATAAAGATTCCCAGCCGGAGCAGGCCCTCAACGTACCGCTGCCCTGGTCGACAAAGCTGACAACAACGCAGCCGTCCCTCCCCGCCAATCTCGTGGCGCAGGGAAGCGGCGATTGGATCGCCTGCAAGATCACCCTGGACGATAACGACGGGCGCGGGCCGGTCGTCAAGGCCACAAATCGGTCCCCCGCCAGCGAAACAGTGAACGCCTTCACCTTCTGCCTGAACAAGTCCGCATGAGCGAGACCACCGAGGTTGCGCAGCCTGTCTCGCAGCCACTGATCCCGCCGTTCCTGCCCCGGATGATCCATCGGCTTGCGTTGCCGATCGTGCTGCTGTGGCTGGGGCTCACCGTGTTCGTCAACGTCACGGTGCCGCAACTGGAGGTCGTCACCAAAAATCACGCGGTGTCACAAAGCCCGAACGACGCGCCGGGGATGATCGCGATGAAGAAGGTCGGATCGACCTTCCATGAATTCAACTCCGACACCTCGGCGATGATCGTCCTGGAGGGCGACAAGCCGCTCGGAGATGCTGCGCACCGGTATTACGGCGAGATCGTCAAGCGACTCGAGCAGGACACCAAGCACGTTCAGCACATCCAGGATTTCTGGAATGACCCGCTGACCGCTGCGGGCTCGCAAAGCCCGGATGGAAAAGCGGCCTATGTTCAGGCCTACCTCGCCGGCAACATGGGTGAGACCTTGTCCACCGAGTCCGTCGAAGCGGTCCGTAAGATCGTCAACTCGGTGCCGGCGCCGCCGGGGGTCAAGGCCTATGTCACCGGCGCCGGTCCGCTGATCGCCGATCAGTCTCATGCCGGCGAGAAAGGCGTCAAGACGGTCACACTCATCACCTTTCTGGTGATCATTGTGATGCTGCTCTTCGTCTACCGCTCGGTGAGCACTGTGTTCATCGTGCTGTTCATCGTGATGGTCGAAGTGGCCGCGGCCCGGGGTGTCGTCGCGTTCCTGGGAAATTACGGGATCATCGGACTGTCCACCTTCGCCAACAACTTGCTGGTGTTATTGGCGATCGCGGCCGGGACGGACTACGCGATATTCGTGATGGGCCGCTATCACGAGGCCCGCGGCATCGGCGAGGACCGAGAACAGGCCTTCTACACCATGTTTCACGGCACCGCACATGTCGTGCTGGGCTCGGGGCTGACCGTCGCAGGCGCGATGTATTGCCTCAGCTTCACCCGGTTGCCGTGGTTCCAGACGATGGGTGTGCCTTGCGCGGTCGGCTTGCTGGTCGCGGTGTTCGCGGCATTGACCCTAGGCCCGGCGGTGGTCGTAGTGGGCAGCTTCTTCAAGCTCCTCGACCCGAAGCGGATATTGCAAACACGCAATTGGCGCCGGATCGGCACCGCGATTGTCCGTTGGCCCGCACCGATTCTCGCGGTGACGATCGCCATCGCCCTTGTCGGTCTGCTCGCCCTGCCCGGATACACCACCGACTACGACAATCGCCACTATCTGCCGGCCGACACCCCGGCCAACATCGGATACGCCGCCGCTGACCGACACTTCAACCAGGCCCGGCTGAATCCCGAGCTGTTGATGATCGAGACGGATCACGACCTGCGCAATCCGGCCGACTTCCTGGTGTTGGACAAGGTGGCAAAGGCTGTCTTCCACCTCCCCGGTATCGGCCGCGTGCAGACCATCACCCGGCCCCTGGGCACTCCGCTCGACCACGCCACCCTTGCTTTTCTGCTGAGCGCGCAGAGCGCCGGTCGGATCCAAACCGAGCATTACCAAGACGAACAGGCGAAGAACCTGTTGAAGCAGGCGGACGAGCTCAAAAAAACGATGGCAACTCTGCACCAGCAGATGCAAGTCACCCAGGACTTGAGCAACACGACGCATCAAACTGTGGCTCTCACGAAAGAAACGGTGCAGATCACCGCGGCGTTGCGCGACGATATCGCCAATTTCGACGACTTCTTCAGACCGATTCGTAGCTACTTCTACTGGGAGAAGCACTGTTTCGATATCCCGGCCTGTTGGACGCTGCGGTCCATCTTCAACGCGCTCGACGGCATCGATCAAGTCAGCGAGAACATCGAGAAGCTCTACGAGAATCTCGAAAGATTAGACCAGATACAGCCGCAGCTGGTCGCGCTGATACCGCCGCAGATTGCCAGCCAGGAGCGAAATCTCGACACGATCATGTCGAACTACGCGACGACGAGAGGTCTCAACGACCAACAGAAAGCGTTGTCCGACAACGCCACTGCCATGGGAGAGGCCTTCGACAAAGCCAAGAACGACGACACGTTCTACCTGCCGCCGGAGGCTTTCCAAAGCCCGGATTTCAAGCGGGGCCTGAAACAGTTCATGTCACCCGACGGCCACGCTGTCCGCTTGATCATCTCGCACGAAGGCGATCCGGCGACTCCTGAGGGCATCGCCACCATCGACCCGATCAAGCAGGCAGTGCACGAGGCTATCAAGGGCACGCCCTGGGAGGGCGCCAAAGTCTACCTCGGTGGCACCGCGGCGTTGTACAAGGACATGCGCGATGCCTCCAACATCGACCTGATCATCGCCGGAATAGCCGCGGCCACTTTGATTTTCATCATCATGCTGGTCATCACCCGAAGCGTTGTCGCGGCCCTGGTCATCGTCGGAACCGTGCTCCTTTCGCTGGGCGCCTCCTTCGGCCTCTCGGTGCTGGTGTGGCAGTACATTCTCGGCATCAGACTGCACTGGATGGTGCTGGCGATGGCGATCATCCTGCTGTTGGCGGTCGGGTCGGACTACAACCTGTTGCTGATATCCCGGTTCAAGGAAGAGATTAACGCCGGGCTCAAGACGGGCACCATCCGCGCGATGGCCGGCTCGGGTTCGGTGGTGACCGCTGCCGGTCTGGTGTTCGCCGCCACCATGGCCTCGTTCGTGTTCGGCCCGCTGCGGGTCATGGCCCAGGTGGGCACCACGATCGCGCTGGGTCTGTTGTTCGACACCCTGATCGTGCGGTCGTTCATGACACCCTCGGTGGCCACGCTGCTCGGACGTTGGTTCTGGTGGCCGCAGCACGTCCGTCCGCGGCCGGCCAGCACGATGCTCCGGCCGACCGGGACTCGCCCGGCGGTTCGCGAGCTGCTGCACACGGATGCCGACGAAAGCCCGCCCAGCGGGCTGGTGCAACAGCGGTAATTGTCCGTGGGGTCTTTGGATGGACGGGTCGCGCTAATCACCGGTGCTGCTCGCGGGCAAGGGCGTTCGCACGCTCTGGCGCTGGCAGCCGAGGGAGCGGACATCGTCGCGGCGGATGCTCCCGGTCCGATGAAGGATCTGACGTATCCGCTCGGCACCGAAAGCGATCTACATGACACGGCCGAGCTCGTGGAAAAGCTCGGCCGCCGCTGCTTACCGATAGCGGTCGATGTGCGCGACCCCGCGCACGTCGATGCCGCCGTCGAGCAGACGCTGCGAGACTTCGGCAGCCTCGACATCGTTCTGGCCAATGCCGGCATCGTCAGCACCGGACTGTTGGAAGACGTGAGCGACGACGTGTGGCAGCAGCTCGTCGACACCAACCTCACGGGTGCGTTCAATACCCTGCGCGCGGCCATACCCGTGATGCGGCGCCAGCGCTTCGGCCGCATCGTGGTGACGTCCTCAATGGGCGGGCGAATGGGCATCCCGGAGCTCGCCGCCTACAACGCCACCAAGTGGGGCGTCATCGGGCTGGCGAAATCCGTTGCTCTGGAGGTCGCCAAGGATGGCATCACGGTCAACGTCATCTGCCCGACGACCACCCAGACGCCGATGGTTCAGCCCGAGGGCGGCCCCGACGCCGGAGACATCCCCGACGACCTGGTGCGCCGGATGATGAGAGCCAATCCGATACCGCAGCCGTGGCTCCAACCGGAAGACGTCAGCCGCGGAATCGTTTACCTGGTCACGGATCCCGGAGTGATCACCGGAAGCGTGCTAGAGATCGGCCTCGGCGGTAGCGCCCGCATTCACTGATACTTCGGCAGCAGCGCGGTACTGGCTTCTTGTCCATTGCGGCCGCCATCCAGCAGCTCACGAACAGCCGGGCGGGGACCGCTTGGTCTAAGCATCGTGCTGGCCGGCCGTGGTCTCACCTTGATCGGCCACCAGAACCAGCGCCCGAGCAGCGCGGCGACGGACGGCGTCATGAACGACCGCACAATCAACGTGTCGAACATCAGACCCAGACCGATGGTGGTACCCACCTGGCCGATGATCCGCAGGTCGCTGACCACCATGGATGCCATGGTGAACGCGAACACCAGACCGGCGGACGTCACCACCTTGCCCGTGCCGCCCATCGCGCGGATGATGCCGGTGTTGAGCCCGGCGTGGATTTCTTCTTTGAACCGGGATACCAGCAGCAGGTTGTAGTCGGATCCCACCGCCAACAAGACGATGACGGACATCGCCAGCACCATCCAGTGCAGCCTGATCCCGAGCAGGTATTGCCATACGAGCACGGACAGGCCGAACGACGCGCCCAGCGAAATCGCCACCGTGCCTACGATGACCATTGCGGCGATCAGGCTTCGGGTGATGATCAGCATGATGACGAAAATCAGGCACAGCGCGCCGACTCCCGCGATCCACAGGTCGTATTTCGAGCCGTCCTTCCAGTCCTTGAAGGTGGCCGCGGTGCCGGCGAGGTAGATCTTGGCGTCCTCTAGCGGAGTCGCCTTCAGCGCCTCCTCGGCCGCCTGCCTGATTTGGTCGACGCGCGCAATGCCTTCCGGCGTAGCCGGATCTCCGCGGTGCGAGATGATGAGACGGACCGCCTTGCCGTCCGGTGAGAAGAAATTGTTCAGGGCACGTTGGAAGTCCTTGTTCTTGAACACCTCTGGCGGCAAGTAAAACGAGTCGTCGTTCTTCGCTTTGTCGAAGGCCTTACCCATGGCTGTCGCGTTGTCGCTCAGCTCGTCCATCTGCCCGAAGATCCCGGACATCGTGCTGTGCATGGTCAGCATCATCGTCCGCATGGACTCCATGCTTGCGATCATCGGTGGGAATTCCGCAATCATCTGCGGCATCAGCGAATCGAGCTTATCGAAGTCTTTGGTCAGAACCTGGAACTTGTCGTCGATCTCGTCGACACCGTCGACGGCTTCGAAGACGGATCGCAGCGAGAAGCATATCGGGATGTCGTAGCAGTGCTTTTCCCAATAGAAGTAGCTTCGGATGGGACGCCAGGTGTCCTCGAAGTTCGCGATGTCGTCTCGCAATTCCTCTGTGACAGCCTGCATTTCCTTCGTCTCGCCGACCATCTTGTGCGTGGTGTCGGTGAGTTCCTTCATGAGGTTGTACATGCGCTGCATCCGCTGGATCGTGTCCTCCAGCTCGTCAGCCTGCTTGAGCATGTCGTCCATACGCGCTTTTTGAAACTTCATTGTTTGTACCTGCCCGGCATTTTGCATGCTGAGCTGGAACGGAATCGACGTATGCTCCATCGCCGTGCCCTCGGGCCGTGTGATCGCTTGCACCCTGGAAACTCCGGGAACATGCAAGATGCCTTTAGCAAGCTTGTCGAGGACCAGGAAGTCTGCGGGATTCCGTAAATCGTGGTCCGCTTCGACCATCATGACTTCGGGCATCAATCGCGCCTGGGAAAAGTGTCGCTCCGCGGCGTCGTATCCCTTGTTGGCGGCGATGTTGTGCGGTATGTATTGCCGGTCGTCGTAGCTGGTTTTATAACCCGGCAGCGCCACCAGGCCGACGAGAGCGATCCCGCATGCCGCGGCAAGAATGGGCAGCGGCCAGCGCACGATGGCGGTGCCTATCCGCCGCCATCCGCGGGTCCGCATCTTTCGCTTGGGGTCGAACAGTCCGAAGCGACCGCCGACGACGATGACGGCCGGAACCAGTGTGGTTGCGACCGCAACGGCGACCAGCATGCCCACTGCGCAAGGGATGCCGAGGGTTTGGAAATAGGGCATTCGGCAGAAGCTCAGACAAAATGTCGCGCCCGCGATCGTCAAACCGGACGCCAAGACGACGTGGGCAACCCCGCGGTAGGTGGTGTAGAAGGCGGTCTCACGATCCTCGCCGGACTGGCGCGCTTCTTGATAGCGGCCGAAAAAGAAGATGCCGTAATCGGTTCCGGCGGCAATGCCAAGGGACACCAATAGATTGACGGCAAAGGTCGACAGCCCGATGACGTGGTTGTACCCCAGAAACGAGACTATTCCCCTGGCCGCGGTCAATTCGATACCGACCATGATCAGCAGCAGCGTCACCGTGATGACCGAGCGGTAGACCAGAAGCAACGTAGTGAAAATCACCAGCAGGGTCACGACGGTGATTTTCAAGAGCGTACGGTCGCCGCTGTGGTGCATGTCTGTCACCAACGCCGCAGGGCCGGTCACATACGCCGTAACCCCTTTGGGCGCCGGCGTTCGGTTCACGATGTTCCGCACCGCCAGCAAGGATTGGTCTCCCAAGGTCGTACCTTGGTTACCCGCGAGGTTGAGCTGGACGTATACGGCCTTACCGTCTTGGCTTTGTGCGCCCGGCGCCGTAAGCGGATCACCCCAAAAATCCTCCACATGTTGCACATGCGCCGGATCGGCTCGGAACTGACGAATGAGGCTGTTGTAGTACAGGTGGGCATCGTCACCGAGTCGCCGATCGCCCTCTAAAACGATCATCGCGTAACTGTCGGAATCGGATTCCTTGAATTTCTCACCCATGCGCTCCATCGCCTCGACCGACGGCGCATCTTTGGGGCTCAGTGAAACCTGACGTTGTTCCGCCACCTGTTCCAGTGGCGGAACGGCGGTGCTCACCAAAAAAACAATCGCCAACCACGCCAAGATGACTGGCACCGCATACCGACGGATCGTCCGCGGCACGAACGGCGGATCGGTGTGTTCGCTACTCCTCTGCTGGTTGCTCATGCGCCCTTCAGTACGCAATAGGTGAACGCGTTCACCTCATGCGTGATCTTTTCGGCTTTGACCACACCGTCAACCACAATCCGGCATCCGAGGGTGTTGCTATTGCCCTGCGCCACAATGTTTCCCATCACCGCCGGCGACGTCGTGGTCAAGTTCAACGTCCAGGGCAACCGCGCTCCGTCGACCCGCTTCGGATCGGCGTTGACATCGAAATAGCTGATATCCGCCACCGTGCCCGGAGGCCCGAAAACCTCGTAGGTCAGGTGCTTGGGATTGAACGGCTTGCTTTTGTCGGTCGCGCTGTCGGAATATGAAGGGCGCTTTTCTGAGCCGAAAATGCCGTGGATCCGCCAGACCGTGAACCCCCCGAGGCCGACGACCACCACTATCACGAGCGGAATCCAGGACCGCTGCAGCACCCTGAAAATTGAAATCCCCTTCACCTGTTGCGGTCTTTCTGGTCGGCGACCTCTTACCTGTCACGCCACCCATCGGCACATGGAACGCGGCGGGGCGTCTCAGGGCTTCTGCGTGACAGTCACCTCGACCGAGCGGCGGCAGCAAGGAGGCACCACCGAACCCTGACGAGTAAACCATGCCGAAGGCAGGTGATTGCTGACTCCTTTCCAACAGCTCGTCACTGCACTATGGCCGATGCTTGCGTAACGCATACTACGTGCGTAAACGGACGCTACCGGGTTCAACGCCCACCCGCAATGCGCTGACGTGCGCTATTCTCGCGCGGTGCCGCCGCTCACCTTCCAGCGCGCCCGAACCGAGGACAAGAAGCGCCAACGTGCCGCAGCGTTGGTCGAGGCTGCCCGCTCGCTGGCGCTGGAGTCCGGCGTCGCGTCGGTGACGTTGACCGACGTCGCGAGCCGCGCCGGCGTGCACTATTCCGGGGTGCGCCGCTACTTCACGTCTCACAAAGAGGTGCTGCTTCATCTGGCCGCCGAAGGATGGGTGCGGTGGTCGAACACGGTCTGCGAGAAGTTGCGCGAGCCTGGTCCGATGTCGCCGGCGCGGGTCGCCGAGGCGTTAGCCGACGGTTTGGCTGCCGACCCGCTGTTCTGCGATCTGCTCGCCAACCTGCGCCTTCACCTCGAGCACGAGGTGGAGATCGACAGGGTTCTCGAGGTCAAGGAGATCAGTACCGCGGCGGTGACGTCGCTCGCCGAAGCGATCGAGGGTGCGTTGCCGCGGCTGGGACGTGCGGGCGCATACGACGTCCTGCTCGCCGCTTATTCGCTGGCCGCGCCGCTGTGGCAGGCCGCTAACCCGCCGAAGAAGCTCGCCGAAGCGTATGCGGAGGCGAAGGCCACCGACCTGCCGCCCGATTGGAACATCGACTTCACGTCCGCACTGACGCGATTGATCACAGCGACGTGCGTCGGCCTGATGGCCGAGCCGCGATAGCGACCTACCAGTTCCACACCGACATGTCGTTGGCGGGATAGTTCTGGCAGTTCTCGGTTTCCTTGGCGACGACGCCCTTGTTGTTGAAGAAGAGCTTCATGTGGTTGGGCCAGGCCAAGTTCAGCGGATCGATTTGGGGTGCGTAGAAGTTAGCCGAATAGGCCCTGCGGTCTGCCGACGACAGCGAGTAAAACCAGTGCACCTTGTCCTGAGTTGCCTGCTGAACATTCGGGTGGTTGTCGTAATCGGCCATGTAGCGCTGGTAGTACACCGGCTCGAAATCGCGTGCCGCAGCCATGATTTGCTCGGCGGTGCAGGTCGTCGCGATCATTCTCCGAGGTATCGGGAAGTCCTCCGTGGAGTCGTTGGACGAGCACCCGGCGCACGGTGCGAATCCTGGATCGGCCACAGCAACCCGGGGGAAGGCCGTCGCGGCGGCGCTGAGCGCGAGCACTGCAAGGCCCACGCGGACGACTAGGCCCAGACGACGAAGACGCATGCGGCTACTATAACGCTTTCGTAAAGGCTGTGTTTAGCCTCCCTAGACATCTGCTTCGTCGCTAGCCGGCGGGCTCGATTTCCAGCCCGACGTGGACCTTGTCGATTCCGCCCCGCACGATCGAGTGCGCATAGAACCACGGGGCGTGGTACCAGTACCGCTTCAGCACCGCGTTGTAGACCCGCCGTGTTTCAGACTTAGACAGCACCCGGGCGACGCCCTCGACCTCGTCGCTCTTGGGCTTCCCCAGCGCTCCGCTCTTGGCGATCGTCACCCGGGGAGTGTTTTTGATCCGCTTGGTCTTCCACGAGCCGTCGTCGGTGATCACCAGCAGTTTGCCGCCCTCGGGCACACCCCAGATCGCTGTCGGCTTGGGCCTGCCGTCCTTGGTGAAGGTGGTCAGCAGCAAGTATTTGCTAACGAAGCGACCGGCGGGGAGAAGTCCCCGGACCACGACCGCGGCCCGCGCCTTGGTGTTGACTATGAGCAGGCTTGTATCTAAGAAATTCTTAGAGTAACGTGCTCCTCCCACGCCCTCAGGCCAGTCGCAACTGCCAGAAAGATTGAGGGCCGAAATGAATAGCAATCGAAGCCGATGCATCAGGGGTGCAGCGGTGAACGGATATAGGTTGCTCGCGAAGGTTACCGCCGTCGCCATGTTCGTTGGCCTGGCTGGCGCGATGATCAATCAAGCCGCCCGCGCCTACGCGGACGACTCGCTGGCTGGGAGCGAGACGGCGCTCATCCTCGGCGGATCCGGCGAGCCGACGCCGTCGACCGAGGTCGCGCAGACCGTCGAGGATCTGTATCTGCACCCGCTGGGTTTCGACGGCGGCGCGACCGACTCCACGGTGTGCGACATGATCGGCACCGACCCGTGCGCCGCGCCGCTGCAGGTACTGACGACACCCGAACTGGTCCAGCAGGGTCCCAGTAGTCTCACCGGCGCGGACGACGTCGTCCTTGCCGTCGAGAACGAATTCAACGCCAATCCGGGCGCTTTCAACGCCGAGCACCCGCTGACGATCTTCGGATACTCGCAGAGCGCCACCGTCGAGTCGATCGCCATGACCCGACTCGAAGAAGCCGGCATCCCCAGCGACGATCTGCACTTCGTGTTCATCGGCGACCCCTCGCTGCCGGTCACCGGCGCTTGGTCCAACCTGGAGCCAGACCTGGCCTCGCTAGTCGGCTCGACTGAGGCGAACACTATTCTCACGGATTTAGGCATTGACGGCGTCCTTGGCAACGTGACGCCGAACGATCTGTACCCGGCGACCATCTACAGTCTGGCCACCGATCCGCTCCCCAACTTCCAAGAGGACTTCGCAACCCAGGGCCTGTCTGGCACGCTGCTGGACGTATTCGTCCACCTGGGGTACCTGGGGTTGACACCGACACAAGTCGCTGACGCGACCACGTCGACCGACGGCGACCTCACATATGTCGACATCTCCGACAACATCAATAACTTCGACGCGTTCATTGGTGAAATTGAGCACGGGGGTTTCAGCAGCGGACTATTCGAGAGCTTATTCGAGTCTCTGCAACTGTATTTGACCAACATGTTCTGACCTGAGGCGATCAGGAAAACGAGATCGACCGCTATGCAGCAGTGCGCTTCCGGTGCCGGGCTTTTCGTGGGACCCGAATGGGCACAAAGGCATGTCGTCGTAACACCATCGCGGGGGCGCGGGCTGCGCTGCGCGGAGCGACTCACTAGCACTGTGACGCGGCGGATGTGCTGCCACGCTACGCGGAATGTAGATCAGAGAGTCGGTACCACCGGAGGTAGTAGTACTGACTCTGAATGCCTAGTGAAGCCCGGCCGGGACGAGCGTACTTCGGTCAAGTGCAAGTACTTGGACTTGATGACGTCGGAAAACGTGGGAGCCATGCTGATCTTTATATCCGTCGGGTCTATCGGTCGCTGGTCGTGTCAGTCGATGGCGAGCTCGCGGCGCTCGATCAGGTCGCTCAGACCCTTCACGCCGAGTCGCTCGCGAAACGCCTGCGCCGTGTAGCCGATGGCCGTCGCGTCGGTTCGGGCCCGCACGGTTGCTGACCGCGGCAGATTGAACAGCACGCCGATCTCGCCGAAGTAGTCGCCCTCTCCGGCAACCTTCACCAATTCCTCACCGCCGTCGGCCAATTCGCGCACGATGTCGAACTCGCCGTCGGAGACGACGTAGATCAGCTCGCCCATCGTGCACTGCTCGAAGAGCACCTCGCCGGCCTTCAGGTGAACGGTTTCGGGCGGCCGGTTCGCCGACGCCAGCGTGGGCACCATCTCGACGACATGATCAGCCATCGGCAGTATCCGGCTGTCGTGGGTCGCGACCACCACCACACGCTCGCCCGAGGCGAGCGAGCGAATGAGCCGCAGCACCTCCTCCACCTGGATGAAGTCGAGGTGGGCGGTCGGCTCGTCGGCCAGGATCAGCGGCGGCCCCAGCGCGATCGCCCGAGCGACCGCGACGCGCTGCTGCTGCCCGCCGCTGAGGTCACCCGGCCGGTGTTTCATCCGTTCCGCAAGATTGACCTGCGCCAGAAGCTCCTCGGCACGCCGCCGCGATTCGGCTCGTGACCTGCCGGCCGCCCGCAGCGGGACCATCACGTTCTCGAGGGCGGTCAGGCTCGGCACCAAGTTGAAGGCTTGAAAGACGATGCCGACGTGGTCGCGTCGGTACTTGGCCAGCTCACGG
>Ga0335073_10009669_pt1 | contig 13535 bp, 17 predicted proteins | sample Lox_Sample_22_FD_207093 | JGI IMG/M metagenome (GOLD analysis project Ga0335073, IMG submission 207093) | Soil microbial communities from Loxahatchee National Wildlife Refuge, Florida, United States - Lox_Sample_2.2 | ecosystem: Environmental > Terrestrial > Soil > Wetlands | place: USA...
CGTTTTCGCTGGACAAAAGTCTCCCGCCCGATGCCGGGGACGCGCGTGAGCGCGGCCTGATCGTCGCATCGATAAATATCTGTTAGGAAATAATTTAGCCTGATCCAGAGCGGCGGCGTACGATTTTTGTTGACGCTATTGCAATTTGTGATAAAGTAATTGCAGATTGCAATATGAAGCTCGGCGAGAAAATCCGGTACCTGCGGCTGGTCGAAGGCACGCTCCGCGGCCTCAACCGCGAAATGACCCAGCAGGAAGTGGTCCGCGCCTTGCAGCGCGAAATGAAACGGCCGCTCAGCCAGAGTTATCTTTCGCAGATCGAAAGCGGCGCGCGCCCGCATTTAACCAATGCGACGCGCATGCTGCTGGCCAAGTTTTTCGGCGTGCATCCCGGCTATCTGGTGGACGATCCGGAAGGGTTTCATACCGAGCTGATTTCCAACGCGCGCGTTAATGAAGATCAGCTCGATTTGTGGCTGATCAGCGGCGCCGAGCGTTTTTCCCGCGATCCCAGCGTCAGCCAGGCGCTGCTCAAGCTTGCCGGGCACGAAGATTCGCGGAAATGTTTGATGCTTCTCAACGCGATCCTCGAAACACCGCAGCTCGTCGATCGTCTTTTCGCGGTATTGCATCCGGCAATCAACGAAATTCGCAAAGAGGCGGTATGACGCTCGAAACTTTTTATCTCATCGCGTTTCTGGTGGGATTTCTGTTGAGCGCGGTTTCTTTCTTCGCGGGCGTCGCGCACGTGCCGGGCGTTCATGCCCACGGCCACCCGGTGCACGCGCCCAAGCTGGGAAAAGCGGTGCACGGCCGCGGCGGAGTTTCGCCCTTCAATTTCGGAACCATCTCCGCCTTTCTGGCCTGGTTCGGCGGCACCGGATTTCTGCTCGAACGGTACTCGAATATCTGGATTTTTCTTGGCCTTTTCATTTCGATCATGAGCGGACTGGGCGGCGCGGCCATCGTGTTCTGGTTTTTGTTGAAGCTTTCCGCGAACGAACATCCGCTCGATCCGGCCGATTATCAGATGGTCGGCGTGCTGGGGCGCGTCACCAGCCCGATTCGCGAACAAGGAACGGGCGAGCTGATCTACCTTCGCGACGGCGCGCGCTGCGCCACCCCCGCGCGCAGCGAAGACGGATCGGCGATTCCGCGCGACACCGAAGTAATCGTGACGCGATTTGAGCGCGGCATCGCTTACGTTCGCCGTTGGGATGAACTGGCGGAGGAAAGGATATGAGTGGAGGACCTATGCATATTTCCGCGGAAGTGATCGTCATCACCGGCATGATGGTGCTGGTGTTCTTTTTTCTGTTGTCCATGTTCGCCAACATGTATCGCAAAGCCGGGCCGCACCAGGCGCTGGTGGTCTATGGATACAAACGCACGCGGGTGATCAAGGGCGGCGGCACGTTCATTGTGCCGGCGTTTGAAACCTACCGCGAATTGTCGCTGCAACTGATGTCCTTCGACGTCGCGCCGCAGCAGGATTTGTACACCGTGCAGGGCGTCGCGGTGACGGTGGAGGCGGTGGCGCAGATCAAGGTCAAATCCGACCCCGAATCGATTGTCACCGCGGCCGAACAATTTCTGACCAAGAGCGACAACGAGCGCGACGGCCTGATCCGCCTGGTGATGGAGGGCCACCTGCGCGGCATCATCGGACAGCTTTCGGTGGAGCAGATCGTCAAGGAGCCGGAAATGGTCGGCGACCGCGTGCGCACCACCTGCGCCGACGACATGAGCAAGATGGGCCTCGAAGTGATCAGCTTCACCATCAAGGAAATTCGCGACAAGAACGACTACATCACCAACATGGGCCGTCCCGACATCGCCCGCATCAAGCGCGACGCCGATATCGCCGCGGCCGAAGCCGAGCGCGATACGGCGATTAAGCGCGCCGAAGCGATGCGTGCCGCCGCGGTCGCCAAAGCCCAGGCCGATCAGGAACGGGTGCTCGCCGAAACTCTATCGCAGGCGAAACAGGCTGAGGCTACGCGCGATCTTGAAATTAAGAGGGCGCAGTACGTCGAAATGACCAAGAAGCAGCAGGCGCAGGCCGACAAAGCCTACGACATTCAGACCAATATCATGCAGCAGCAGGTGGTGGCCGAAGCGGTGAAGGTGCGGCAGGTGGAAAAAGAGCACGAAGTGAAAGTACAGGAAGCGGAAATTCTTCGCCGTGAAAAGGAATTGATCGCGACCACGCTCAAGCAGGCCGAGGTCGATCGCCAGAAAATCGAGACGCTGGCCGCGGCCGAGCGCGCCCGCCGCATCGCCGAGGCGGAAGGCGCCGCCGCCGCGATCCGAACTCAGGGCGAAGCCGAAGCGGAGATCATCTTGAAGAAGGGCGAGGCCGAAGCCAAGGCGATGAACGTCAAGGCGGAGGCGTATCAGGAATGGAACCAGGCCGCGGTGGTCGACAAATTGATCACCGGATTGCCGGACGTGGCCAAAGCGCTGGCGTCACCGCTGGCGAACGTCGACAAAATCACGATCGTTTCCACCGGCAACGGCCATTCCGCGGGAATGAACAAAATCACCGGCGATATGGCGGAAATGGCCGCGCAGATTCCGGCGCTGTTTGAAACGTTGAGCGGAATGAAAATGTCAGAGCTGTTTAGCAAAGTGCGGACGATCGGCGAAAAGTCAACCAAGGAGTAATTTATGGCGCTATTAGAACGAGTTTCCACGTTAATTCGCGCGAATTTAAATGATTTGATCGACAAGGCGGAAGAACCGGAAAAAATGATCAAGCAGGTGATTCTGGACATGCAGAATCAACTGTTGCAGGTAAAGACGCAGGTGGCCATCGCCATCGCGGATCAGCACCTGTTGATGAAAAAACAAAAAGAGAACGAAGACGCGGCGGAGCAGTGGGTGCGCAAGGCGGAGCTGGCGGTCGACAAGGGCCACGACGATCTGGCGCGCGCGGCGCTCGAACGATCGATGACGGCAAAGCAGATGGCCGCGAGTTTCGCCGAGCAGGTGACCGATCAGACGGCGCAGGTGGAGAATCTCAAAACCGCGCTGCGCAAGCTCGATTTAAAACTTCAGGAAGCGCAGAGCAAGAGCGACGTGTTGATCGCGCAGCATCGGCGGTCGCGCGCCTTGAGCCGGGCGAGCGATGCGCAGTTGAAGATCGGCGACGGCTCGAAAGAAGCGGCCTTCGATCGCATGAAGGATCGGGTGAGCCACGAAGAAGCGGTGAGCCAGGCCAAAAGCGAGATGGTGGTCGATAACGTAGATGACCGGCTGGCGGCGCTTGAAAAAGAAGAGGAGATCGACAAGCTGCTGGCGGAGATCAAGAAGAAGAAGTCGGGAGCCGGAAGTCCCGTAGAGCCCCGCCCGTGATGGCTTCGGAGTTGGCGTCACAACCGGTCCCGAGCTGAAAATTCGGCCGGTTTTCAACTACATCCCGTCGCCATCCGTGTTCGGTTTTTTGCGCTGCCATTTAAAGTTTGGGCAAGGAGTTCATGTGCTCAGTGATTGGAGAACGGAACCGGCCGAGAGAGGCATTTCTAGCAGGGTGCTAGTATTGCAGCGCGTCGTTGATGATGCCGCTCGCGATCTGGCTCGGCGAGACGTTGTAGGTTCCGGACTGATACGCCGCCTGCAACTCGCCGAGCCGCGAGGGATCGGCAGCGAGCTGCGCGGCAAAGCTTGAAAGCTCAACGCTGTCGCCGGCCGCGGCCGACCGGCTGCTTCTCGCGCCCGAGGTTTTGTTTTGATCGATGGCCGAGCTCTGGCCGATCGCCTGGGATGAATTCAGGGAATTATTGTTGATCTGCATTTTTCAAGCCTTTCACGATCATTGTGGCCATCCCTACTCCGCCGTTATTCGCCATCACTTTGGCGAACTGCTGATCGGCGAGATCGAGCATGGTTTGCTTGGTGTTGTCATCTTCATCGTCGTCATCGGACGTCGATTCACGCACGGAGCGCAGCATTTCGCCCAGCAAGAGCGATTCGAATTGTTTGGCCGCGCCTTCGGCCGTTTTCGGTTTCGGCTCCGGCGTGGGCAGCATCGCCGCGGCGGAAGTAACGGAGCTGGCCATCAGATCACCTCCACTTCGGCGTTCAGCGCGCCGGCCGAACGCAAATTTTCGAGAATCGCGATGATGTCGCGCGGCGTCGAACCGATCGCGATCAGCGCGCGCACCAGATCTTCGATGGTGGCGCCTTTATCGAGAGTAATATTCTTGGCTTTTTCTTCTTTGGCCTTCACGTCCACCTGCGGCGTGGACACGGTTTTTCCGGAAGAACCCGGGCCGGGTTGGGAGACATTGTAGGTGGTGCGAATCTGAACGGTCAGCGAGCCGTGCATGATGGAAACCGGCGCGATGGTCACTTCTTTGCCGGCGACGATGGTTCCGGTGCGCTCATTGATCACGATTTTGGCGCGCTGCCCGGCATCGATCGAAAGATCCTCCAGTTCGGCGACGAAGGCCACGGAACCTTGGTAGTACAATGCCGGAACATCCACGGAAATGACGCCCGGTGTTTCGGCGTGCGCGACGTCATTGGCGAAATGCTGGTTCAACAATTCGACGATTCGCGCGGCCGTGGCGTAATCGGCCTGGCGAAGCTGCAACTTGAAATGATTGCCGGGAGCGACCGAGGGCGGTGCGCGCTCGACGATGCCGCCTTCGGGAGTACGGCCGACGGTCGGATGATTCACCTGGTCACTGCTTCCGAGACGTCCGGCGATGAAAGCTCCGGTGACCACCGGTCCTTGCGCGGCGGCGTAAGTCTGGCCGTCGGCGGCTTTCAAAGGCGTGAGCAAAAGCAGCCCGCCTTGTAAGCTCTTTGCGTCGCCGATGGCCGCGACGGTCACATCGATCTTGGTTCCCGGCTGCGCGAACGGAGGCAGCGTGGCCGAAACCATGACGGCGGCCATGTCGTGCACCTGCATCTGCGTGGGATCGATGGTCACGCCCATGCGCTTCAGAAGGTTGGCGAGCGATTGCGCCGAAAACAAGGTCATCTGCGAATCGCCGGTGCGCGCCAGGCCAGCCACGATTCCATAACCCATCAGTTGGTTGTCGCGCTCGCCTTCAATGGAGACGAGGTCTTTCAATTTTGCGATTTCCGCGTGACCCTGGGGCAGCGGCAGAGACGCCACTACAAGCGTCCACGCGAGAAGGTGGCATACGCCGCCAGGCTGGTGTTTTCCGCCGCGAAACTGCGGGACGTGCGCAGCACAAGCCTGGCTGCGTAGGCCACTGCGCTTCCGGAGTTGGTCGGTAATCTTCATATCAGAACGGCAGCAGGTTGAGCAGTAAACGATAGAGGAAATGCGGACGGCGAATGGCGTCGCCGACGACGCCTTTTCCGTTGACTTTAATTTGCAGGTCGGCGACTTGCGTCGAGGTGACCATGTTGTTGGTGGTCAGATCGGCGGGACGAACCATGCCGTGGATGATGATGGTCTGTTTTTCGGAATTGACGCCGATATCGCGCGTAGCTTCGATTTCCAGGTTGCCGTTGTCCAGCACCTTGACCACGCGGGCCGAGATGGTGGTTTGCAGAGTCAAGTTGCGCGAAGTGGATCCGGTGCCGGCCAGTTCCTGGTCGCCGGAAACGTTCAGCGGATTGGCGACGCGCGCGGCGCTGTTGAGGATGCCGTAGGCTGAGGTGATGTTGCTGACGGCCGAGCTCTTGCGCGAAGTGTTGGTCGCGCCGCTGGCGACGGCGGCGAGGCTTTCCGAAACAACGATGGTGACGATATCATCGACCACGCCGGCGCGAACGTCGCGGACTGAATCGGCCAGGCGTCCGGTGGAGACGAACAGCGAGCCGGGCGACGCCGCGTTTTGCGCCCACAGCGAAGCCGTCAGGAGAAAGAAAACATATTTCATTTGTTTATAAACGCTTGGTCTTTTCCCGCGATACGCGCCTGAAAATAGCGCCCATTATCGGGATTTTTTAAAAGGATTAATTCGCCGTCGCGGCCGGAAGTTTGCGAAACGGCGTCAAACGACAGATGCGCGCTGCCGCTCGACACCTCCACGCGGACGGTGTCGCCGCGTTCCACTTCGCGCGGGGCGATCAGCATGTTTGAGAAAATCGGTTCGCCCGTTTTGACCATTCGCGACACGCCGCGGCCGGCGACGGCCTCGAGCGAATCGAGCGGCGCGGGGCCCAGCGGCGACCGCGGACCTTTCACCAGCTTCAGCTGCGCGGCGTCGACCGGCGGGCCGGGCGCAAGAGCCGCGGCGGCTTCCACCCAGCTTTGTTCGGTGGTGACGCGCACGCGAGCCCATACCGGCATGCTGCGGTTTTCATCGAAGTTGATCCGGCCGCGCCACAAGCCGTTGGGCTCCAGACCAGTGCGCGTGAATACGAGAGACCCGCGCGGAATGGCGACGCGGCTGAAATCGACAAGGTCGATTGTCGCATCGGGGATGTCCAGCGCGGCGCTCAGAATGGGCAGAAGTTTTTCGGGCGTGAGCGGCTGGGTGGCGCGTTCAAAGCAGATTTCCGGCGCGGGGCCGGAAATCGTGATGCCATTCTGCCTGGCGATGCGCAGCAGCTCTTCGGGGCGAAATGCGCGCTCGACGGCGGGGAGCGGCGCGGGTCCGATCGCCAGCGCCGGGTCGATCGCGGCGAACAGCGGGCTGGCGGCGGCCAGATCTTTTCCGGTGATCTGCGCGGCGTCGACCGCGCGGCAGGCGTTGGCGCGGATGGGGATCAGGATGATTAAAGCTTGAATCAGGAGATGCGAGCCCGCCCCACACGACAGCATCCGGCTCTGGTGGCAGTGGATCATTGGGTGATATTGTTCACGTCCTGATACATTTCGTCGGCGGCTTTGACCACCTTGGACGCGGATTCGTAGGCTCGCTGGCTGGTGATCATGTTGATGAATTCTTCAACCACGCTCACGTTGGACGATTCGGTGTAGCCTTGCTGCAAAGTTCCCACCCCGTCGCTGCCGCCGGGAATTCCGACGATGGGATCGCCGCTGGCGTCGGTCGGTTCGAACAGGTTGCTGCCGATGCTGTTCAATCCTCCGGGATTGGCGAAATTGGCGAGCTGAATCTGTCCGGCGGTTTGCGACGCGGTCTGGCCGGGCTGCGTGTAGCTGACGGTTCCATCGGAGGCGATGGTGATCGACTGCGCCTGCGCCGGGATGGTGATCTGCGGTTGCAGCAGGTTGCCGTTGGGGTCCACGATGTTGCCGTTGGCGTTGAGCTGGAAACTGCCGGCGCGCGTGTAGGCGAGCTGGCCGCTGGGCAACTGGATCTGGAAAAATCCCTTGCCCTGAATCGCCAGGTCGAGCGGATTGTCGGTTTCGGTCGGACTTCCCTCGGTGAAGTTGATCGAGTTGGCCGACGGCCGCGTGCCCAGGCCGAGCTGCAAGCCGCTGGGCACGATGGTCTGCGATCCGGCCGCGCTGCCCGGCTGGAGATAGCTCTGATAAAGCAGATCCTGGAACTGGGTGCTGCGCGCTTTGAAGCCGATAGTGCTCGCGTTGGCCAGATTATTGGCGATGTTGTCGATGGCCATTTGCTGCGCGGTCATTCCGCTGCCGGCGCTGTAGAGAGCTTTGATCATAGGAATCCTTTCAACTCACCTTGGCGACCTCCTGGATCGCCTGTTTGGTCATATCCGTGTCGAGCGAAATGGCTTTTTGCAGCATTTCGAACTGGCGCATGATGCCGACCAGCTTGACGGCCGATTCGGAAACCGGCACGTTCGATTGCTCGAGCTGTCCTTGCAAAACGTCGGCGCCGGTGGCGGCGGGGACCGCGGCCGATTTGTCGGTTAAAGAAAAATTGGTGCTGCCGAGCTTCGCCAGCGCCTGCGTATCGGGCGAACCGACTTCGATCTGTCCCAGTTGCTGGCCGCCCTGGCTGACCACGCCCGTTTTGGAAATGTCGACCGGCCGCGTGGGATCGACCGTAATAGGATTGCCGCTGTCGAGCACATTGCGCAGCGTGTCGCCGGAAGCGTCGGCCAATTGATTGTTTTTCGATACCTGAAAGGTTCCGGTGCGGGTATAGACGACGCCGTTCGGCGAGTTCAGCGCGAACATTCCTTTTCCGTTCAGCGCCAGATCCAGCGGATTACCAGTTTGGGTCAGCGTGCCCTGCGAAAAATCGGTCCACTGGGTTTGAATGACGGGAAGCTGATCCTTATATAAACCGTAAAATTCCTGGTCGGACTTGAATCCGGCGGTGCCGGAGTTGGCGATGTTGTTCGCCAACATGTCGAGCGATTCCATTCGAGCCTTCATTCCGCTGGCGGCTGATATGAGCAGTGGATCCATCGCTGGCCGGTAACAATGCAATCGGCGCGCCGTTGTTCGAGATTTGTGATCGGGCCTGGCGGTGCGCCCCTTAAGTTGCTCACCCACAATGAACCGCGACCAAAAAAAGCGGCGAACGCTGATGCTTAAAAAGACCGAATTCGTTGCCGATACGAATACCAGGATCGAACGCGAACCAAAACGGGATCGGTTTCGGCGTGCCAATTTGAATCACGTGTCAAAGTGATTTTGGCTAAGTGATTGAAACGCAGGTTGTGCTTCGATTGGGCGCTGAACTGCAATTCATCGCGGCGTGAACGCACTGGCGATGACAGCGACGAATCCGTTGAACTCGCTGCTGGCGATGAGTGTTGCGCCGCGCGCGAGCCGGGCGAGCAGCAGTTTCCCCGGCCTGATGGACGTGATGATCGATGCGCCGGTGCAGACCACGCCGAGCGCGCCGTCGCAAAAAATCGCGGATGCGCTGATTCGTTCGATGATGTCGAATCCGGCGATCCTCAATTCCGCGCCGCAGGCCAAGTCCGCGGTCCGGAGTTCGATCCCGAACGATCGAGCGCGCACGGCAACTTCTAATAATGACGCCGCTGCGACTCCGGCGAACGATAGGTCTCCGCATGTTTCTCCGCAAATTGAATCCGGCCTCGAAACGGCTCTTCCGGCCAGCGCGACCACGAAAGTGAAGACGAATGCGCCGGTTCGCGTCCAGACGGCCGAAGCGGAAGACGCGCCGGCGATTGCGGTCTCCGGCCCGGCAAAACCTGCGAATGCAGGACAGAGCGCTCGCGCGGTGCTGTCCGATTCGAATCGCACCGAAAACGATCCGCAGAACGTGGGATATGCCCCCGCCTTCACAGGTGAGGCTGTCGCGCGCGTTATAGCTCCGCAAGTCATGCAGAACATGGGATATGCCCTCGCCTTCACAGGCGGGGCTGTCGCGCGCGTTAAAGCCCCGCCAGTCATGGCGGGGGCTCGTCAACTGGACGATCCGCAGAACGTGGGATATGCCCCCGCCTTCACAGGTGAAGCTGTAGCGCGCGTTACAGCCCCGCCAGTCATGGCGGGGGCTCGTCAACTGGACGCGCCACAAGGCGAGGCGCAATCCACTGGGAATATTGGAGCGCGCGCCCGAAGCGAGGCGCAAAGCAAACCGGCCTCGTCTGTGAAAACGGAATCGCCGGCTGTCAGCCCGTCCGGCGACGAGACGAGATCCGTTGCGCGTGACGGTTCATCCGAAAGCCTTCCTATTATTCCCGCGGTCGTTATTCCCGCGCCGCTGCCGGACGTAAACGCCGCCTCTGAAACGAGTGCGGCGGCCGATTCCGACTCGACGACGGCGGCGCAGGAAACCGCGCCGGTTTCGACACCCGCCGCCGCTCCCGCGCCGGTCGCGTTCAACGCTGTGTTGACTCCTGTCTCTAATTTTTCTGCCGCAACTCCCTCCCCGTTGCAACCGGCGGCGAACGAAACGGCGCCTGCGGAACTGCCGTTTTCTTTCGCCGCCTCTTTTTCCGCGAAGCCGGATGCGCTAAAGCCGGATGAGGAAGAAAATGCGACGCCGGCGAACGCGGCGAACAAGGACAATGCTCCGGCGGCGCCGAAATCGCGCGAGGAGCAGAGCAAAGATACCGCCGCGCCGGTGACGCCGGCTGGCGCTGCACCGCAGTCCGGCGATTTTTCGCGCGCGACGCAGAGCGCCATCGTGATCGCCGCGGATAAACCCGCGGCGCCAGAAACCACGCAGGCCGGTTCACCCGCGGCCGCCGCCAGCGATTCCGCGCAGACGCCGCGCGCCCCCGAACCGCCGGTTGCCGCGCCCGCGCCAACGCCAGCCACGCCGGTGCAGCAGATCGCGGTGCGGATTCCACAGGACGGCGGCGCGCCGGTCGATCTGCAAATCACCGAGCGCGGCGGCGAAATTCATGTTTCCGTGCGTACCGCGGATACGGCGATGCAAACTTCGCTGCGCCAGGATTTGGGAACGCTTTCGAACTCGCTCGAACGCGCCGGCTATCGCGCCGAAATGTTCACGCCGCGCGAAACTTCCGCGGTACCCGCGGCGCGCGAAATGCAGACTTCGACGAATCTGCGCGATGAACGTGAGCAGCCGGGCTCCGGCGGCGGCTCCGGCAATCCGCAGCAGGGGCGGCAACAGCAGTCTTCGCGGGATCAGCGCCAGAAAAACTGGCTTGAAGAATTGGAGAATTCAAAATGAGCACCTCAGCGGTTAACCCCACCAGCAGTACGCCGACAACGAATCCGGCCTCGGCTTCGAGCGCGAGCTCCGGCGTCAATTCGCTGGCCAATGAAAACGTTTTTCTGCAACTGCTGGTCGCGCAATTGCAGTATCAGGACCCGACGCAGCCGGCGGACGGAACGCAGTTCGTGACGCAGCTCGCCGAATTTACCAACGTCTCCAACACGACCACCATGGCCAGCGATCTGGGCACCATGAACAGCAATCTCTCGACGATCACCACCGATGTGGGCGCGCTGACGCCGGCCGCGAGCACGAACCAGACGAACGGCACCGGCGGCGCCAATTCCAATTCCTAGAACGGAGCAATCATGTCTACTTCTTTTTCCACCGCACTTTCCGGCTTGAACGCGTACAGCACGGCCATTTCCGTCGTCGGCAATAATCTCGCGAACCTCGATACCACCGGGTTCAAAGCCGACAACGTCGAGTTTCAGGACCTGGTGACGCAATCGATCGGCGCCGATCTGGGCTCGACGCAGGTTGGTTTCGGCGTGGGCACACCCATCACGCTGACCAATTACGGCCAGGGCGCGCTCGAATCGACCGGCGGAGCGCTGGATGCGGCCATTCAGGGTCAGGGATTTTTTATTGTCAACACGGCCGGCGGCAACACCGAATACACGCGCGGCGGCAGCTTCGAAGTGAACACGCAGGGCTTCCTCACCGACGCGTCGGGCGATCTGGTGCAGGGCTGGAGCATGAATAACGGCGTGCTCGACACCAACCAGGCGATCGGCAACATCAGCGTGCCGGTGGGCCAGTTGCAGCCGCCGGTGGCGACCGACACCATGTCGACCAGCTTGAATCTCGATTCGTCCGCGGCGTCGGGAACATCGTTTTCGACCTCGGTCCAGGTTTACGACTCCCTCGGTCAGGCGCACACGGTGACCATGACGTTCACGCAGTCCGGCACGCCGAACCAATGGAATTATTCGGTGAGCGTGCCCGATGCCGACGTGGCCAATCCGCCGTACACGCCGGTGACCGGCACGATGACGTTCGACACGAACGGCAACCTGATAACTCCGGCATCCACCGATCCGCCGATTCAAGTTCCCATCACCGGCCTTGCCGACGGCGCGTCCGATTTGAACATCACCTGGAATCTGTACAACGGCACCACACCCGATATCACCCAGTACGACCAGACTTCGGCCGCTTCGGCGCAGTCGCAGGACGGGCAGGCGGCGTCGAGTCTGGTGAGCGTCGGTTTGGGCAACGGCGGCCAGGTGTTGGCGCAATATTCCGACGGCCAGCAGGTCGTGGTGGGCCAGATGGCGATGGCGCAGATCGAAAATCCGGATTCGCTGATCGCCGCCGGCAACAGCAATTATCAGGCGAGCGCGCTCACCGCGCTGCCCTCGATCGGTGTGCCGGGAACGGGCGGACGCGGCACGGTAGTCGGCGGATCGGTGGAAGCGTCGAACGTCAACCTCGCCACCGAATTCACCAACCTGATCATTTACCAGCAGGGCTACGAAGCCAACGCGCACGTGGTCACCACCGAAAATCAATTGAGCCAGGACACGCTGAACCTGACGCAAGGGGCCTAACCAGTGACGGCGCTTGAAGAGATCGGCCATCTGGCCGACATCCCGATGGAAGTGGATGTGGAGCTGGATCACATCACCATGAAGGCCCGCGACATTCTGGAGCTGGCCCAGGGCAGCGTGATCCGCATGACGCGTTCGGCCGGCGAAAACATGGACATCGTGATCGGCGGAGCGCGGCTGGGATCGGGCGAGATCGTGATCATGGAAGATACCGTGGGCGTCCGCATCACCGATTTCAAGGAGGACAACTGAATTGGAAATCGCGCGCCAGGTTCTCTCCGTGCTCGGCGTATTCGCGCTGCTGGGCGCGCTGCTGTGGGTGCTGCGCGGCGGCGGATTCGCGGCGCTGCGCGTGCGCGGCGGGCGTCCGCGAAAAATCGAATCGATCGAGCGGCTGGCGCTGACGGCCAATCATTCGCTGCACCTGGTGCGGATCGGCGATCGAGAAGTTCTGCTGGCGACGCATCCGCAGGGATGCTCGCTGCTGATCGAGCACCCGGGAGGATCGCAGTGAAAAAACTGATCGCGCTGGCGACGCTGGCGGCGGGACATTTGTGCGCGGCTCCGTCGGATTCCTTGCTCGGCATCAGCCTGGTGCAGAATAAGACCGGCGCATCGCTGAGCGTTCCGATGCAGATCCTGCTGCTGCTGACGGCGCTGACGCTGCTGCCGGCGATCCTGATGGCGCTGACGCCGTTTTTGCGCATCGTGATCGTCCTGCACTTTCTGCGGCAGGCGCTGGGGACGCAGACGGCGCCCTCGAATCAGGTTTTAGTCGCACTGGCGCTGTTTCTGGCGCTGATCGTGGTGCAGCCGGTGGCGACGCAGGTTTATCACCAGGGATGGGAGCCGCTCGAAGCGGGCCAGGTCACTCCGTCGCAGGCCTGGGATCAGGCTTCGATTCCGGTGAAAACATTTTTGCTCAAATATGCGCGCGAGAAAGACATTCAACTCTTTATCGAGCTGGGGCATTCGCCCGCGCCGGCCAAACCGTCCGACGTTCCGTTGAGCGCGCTCGCGCCGGCGTACGTGCTGAGCGAGCTGAAGGTGGCGTTTCAGATCGGCGCGGTGCTGTTTCTGCCGTTCCTGATTATCGACCTGGTGGTGGCGTCGGTGACGCTGTCGGTCGGGATGGTGCAATTGCCGCCGGTCATGATTTCGGCGCCATTCAAGATTTTATTGTTTGTGCTGGTGGACGGATGGAATTTAGTGGTCGGTTCACTGGTGCGGAGTTTTTATTAGCTACCAGCTTTCACCTTCGATCGCTGACCGCTGACCGCTTCAGGAGCAAAAATGACCATTTCCGCCGTAGTCGATTTGATGCGCAACGCGCTGGTGACGACGTTCTGGCTCAGCTTGCCGATCCTGGCGGTCGGATTCATCGTCGGCATCGTGATGAGCCTGGTGCAGATTCTCACCTCGATTCAGGATTCGAGCTTCAACGCAG